>Kit_p2__coassemble_1219_pt1 | contig 18414 bp, 14 predicted proteins | sample Kit_p2__metabat2_high_PE_038 | metagenome-assembled genome bin Kit_p2 | reverse complement strand
TGATGCGCCAGTTCCTCGACCTGGTGAAGGAAAATATGGCCCTCAGAAAAGAGGTAGAGGCGGGGATTAAAAGCGCAAACCTAAACTTTGTCATTGCCAAAGCCGGAATGAGCGGTCCTGCCCTGAATGCCGCCCTGATTGCCCCTAAACAGGAGGTATATCTGGAAGCGGGAAAGAAGAACGTGATGAGCGTGGATATTCCTGTGTTCCAGTACAAAACCAGGACAGCGGATGAGAATGATATTTACCCGTATGGCTTTGCTTTCACCTCCAGCGATTTAGACGGAGCGGTAAAATCTCTCCAGGATGTACTTCCCCAGATGTTAAAGCTGGCAGAGACAGAGAAATCCTGCCAGCTGATGGCATCTGAGATAGAGAAGACCAGGCGAAGGGTAAATGCCCTGGAACACGTAATTATTCCGGAAACCCAGAAAAACATCAAGTATATTACCATGAAATTGGATGAAAATGAGAGAAGTACTCAGATTCGTCTGATGAAGGTGAAGGATATGATGTTAGAAGAAGCTCATCATTATTCAGAGAAAAGCTAAAATTTCAGCAGTTTGATTTGTGAAACTGCTGAAAAATAAAAAGGGAATGTTCCTGTACTTCAGTGAAGCCTGCCAGGGATATTCCCTCTTTTGCTGAAATGCCAGAAAAAGTAATTCGGCAATATTGAGAAACAAATGAAATGCTGCAGGAGGAAAACAAAATGATTCGAAGAATGGAAAACAGGGATTTAGACGCTGTTGCAGATATCTGGCTTGATACAAACAGGAAAGCCCACAGTTTTATATCATCAGAATACTGGGAAAGTAATCTGGAAGCGGTGAAGGAAATATTTCCGCAGGCGGAAATTTATGTCTGGGAGGAAAAAGGCGAGCTTCAGGGCTTTGTAGGGCTGACAGGTGACTATATTGCAGGAATTTTTGTCCGGAGTCAGAGCCAGGGAAGCGGAATCGGGACCCGGCTGTTAGACAGGGCCAAGAGAGAACGGAAGGAGCTGAGTCTCCATGTATACCGCAAAAATGAGAGAGCGGTGCGTTTCTACCAGAGGGAAGGATTTCAGGTGGAAAGCGAGGACATAGATAAAAATACAGGCGAGGCGGAATGCCTGATGCGGTGGCGCAGATAAGTCTTTATTTGACACAGCTTTCATAACGTGATATTATGTAATAGAAAAATCTGTTTCAGGGCGAGGCGAAATTCCTCACTGGCGGTGATAAGCGTATGCTTCGAGTCCGCGAGCTCTGCATGTCAGGGCAGAATGGGTGAGAACCCCATACCAACGGTATAGTCCGGATGAAAGAAACGAAAATACAGATCTGTATTTTTTTTAAGTCTTGAACTCTGCTTTCAAGGCTTTTTTACTTTTATAGGATTGTCCCACGTACAGACGAGGAAAATTCTATCAGGTAAATGCTCCGCAGAATCAGATTCTTCATGTTTGATACACAATTACGTTCAGTAGGAGGAATATGAAGATGAACAAAACAGCAGCTGATTTCCCGCAGACAGGCAAGGCGCAGACTCTGCGTCTGGTGAAGATGAGCTCTATGGTAGCCATTTCCATCGTATTAGTGTACCTGATCCACTTCCCGATTTTTCCGGCAGTGGCATTTCTGGAGTATGATCCGGCAGATATTTCAATTCTGATAGGAACCTTTGCCTTTGGACCGGCGGCCGGAATTCTTTTAACCCTTGTGACTTCGGTCATCCAGGGTGTGACTGTCAGCGCAGGCAGCGGACTTCATGGAATTATTATGCATCTGCTGGCCACTGGAACTCTGGTGATGATTGCAGGAACTGTGTACCACATCAGAAAGACAAGAACTTCGGCAGTCATTGGACTCGTTCTTGGCATGATGGGCATGGCAGTTGTGATGTTTGGGGCGAATCTAATTATCACCCCGCTTTTCATGGGTGTACCCAGAGAGATGGTATGGAATTTAATGCCGTTTATTGTGGGTTTTAATCTGATCAAGGCTGGAATTAATGGAGCCGTTACATTTCTGCTGTATAAGAGGATTTCGGGGTTTTTGAAGAAATAAAATAATTAATTAAGAGAGAACGAAATTTTCCTGTTCCACTGAAAGTCACTGGAAAATTTCGTTCTCTCTCTTTTTGCGCTCTGCCGGAAGTCGCTGAAAATATTCCCTTTTCCTACTGCAATGCAAGTCATTGAAACAGTTCTTTTGTGATAAAATCACAGACAGAATCGTCTTTTCTCTGTATAATAAAATCAAACTTAAGAAAAGATAGTTCATAAGTCCTGAAGACAGAGAATCGGAGCCTGTCAAGGCGGAAAGGAATAAATATGGAGAAGATTTTAACAATGGAAAATTTTGAGACAGAGCTTGCGGGAATGAAAAGCGGAGAGACTATGCTGGTAGATTTCTGGGCACCCTGGTGCGCACCGTGCAGGATGCAGCTTCCCATTGTAAAACAGATGGCAGAGGATGGCTACCTGGTAGGAACAGTAAATGTCAGTGAGCAGATGGAGCTGGCAGGCCGTTTAGGTGTTATGAATATTCCGACCCTGGTTGTGTTTAAGGATGGAAAGGAATATCAGAGATTTGTGGGACTCCAGTCCCGTGAGACCCTGGAACATGCGGTAAAGTAAACAAATAAGATAGGGAATGAGGAATGAAAGACCTTAAATATTCAGCAGGGGAAGTGAGATGAAAGGCTCACTTCCCCTGTTAAATTGCTGTCTGAGTAAAAGGGAAACCGTTTATCCGCTTTTATTCCTCCACCCGATCCAGGGATTTCCAGCCGAATCGGAAAATGGAGATAATCATGGAAAATTCTGTAACTACCTCGTCAAGGATACCAGCCAGGGAACCGGACATGGCGTTGTAGGTAATCCAGAGAGGAGAATTGATTAACATCCCGGCCAGCCTGATTTTCTGAGGATTATGAGAATATCCTGCAAGCGTGGAGGCGATATTTGCCGCTACCGGCAGAATGGAGATCCAGCCGGACCAGGTGAGAACCAGGGTTAAAATCTGGAGAAAGCAGATGATACCGCACATACCCCAGCTCTTGGCAAATTTCCATTTCCCTCCCAGGCAGAAGGAGCGGAAGGTATTGATAATGTAGCTGATTCCGCCTGTCATTGCTCCCAGGAGAATCAGGTGGATCGTATAAATAAAGTAGGACAAAAACTGGATTCGGAACAGGTTCCGGTTGCTTTTGCACTGGTAGGAAAAAAAGAACAGTAAGGTTCCGGCGAATCCAATACACTGGATCACAAAATATCTCGTGGTCATGCTGCTTGTTCCTTTCTCAGCAGCCATCACAACACAGGCTGCTGCTGACTTAATCTGTACTCAGACCGAGAAGGCCCTGAGTCCAGTATACCAGCCATTTTCCCGGCAGGCAAGCCCAGATGGAAATAAGGGTGGAAATGGATCGCGCAATGTGCTAAACTGTCCATATTATGAGCTATTGACGGACAGAAAAGTTAGTATGTAGGAGAAGGATTATGAGAGAGACATCACTGGTAATTATGGCGGCTGGAATCGGGAGCCGTTTCGGTGGCGGCATTAAACAGCTGGAACCGGTAGGGCCCGGCGGTGAGATTATTATGGACTACTCCATTCACGACGCCCTGGAAGCCGGTTTCAACGACATTATCTTTATTATCAGAAAAGATCTGGAGAAGGACTTTAAGGAAATTATCGGAAAGAGGATTGAAAAGATTGCTCCTGTATCCTATGCGTTTCAGGAACTTTCCGATCTGCCGGAGGGATGCTCTGTCCCGGAGGGAAGAAAGAAACCCTGGGGGACCGGCCAGGCTGTGTTAAGCGCTAAGGATCTGATTAAAAATCCATTCCTGGTGATTAATGCAGACGACTATTATGGAAAAGAGGCATTCCGGACCATCCACGACTACCTGGTCAATACGATGGATACAGAACGGGAGGGGGAACCCTACGATATCTGCATGGCTGGATTTATTCTTGCTAATACGCTGAGTGAAAACGGAGGCGTTACCAGAGGCGTCTGCCGCGTAGGAGAGGATGGAATTTTAGAGAGCGTGACAGAGACCTACCAGATTGAGAAAAGGGATGGAGCGCTGTCGGCCTTTGATAAAGAGGGAAATCCAGTGTCCGTGTCAGGAGAACAGCATGTTTCCATGAATATGTGGGGCCTGACGCCGTCCTTTGTAAAAGCTCTTGAGGACGGCTTTCCGGAGTTTTTAAAGGGGCCGGGAGCACGGGATTTGAAGGCGGAATATCTGCTTCCTACGATCATTGATCAGATGATTCGGGGAGGAAAGGCTAAGGTGACTGTTCTGGAGACAAAGGATAAATGGTTCGGCGTTACCTATAAGGAGGACAAGGAAGCAGTCAGCCAGGCTATTCGTGAACTCTGCAGCCAGGGAGTGTATGAAGACTGTCTGTTTGGCACAGGACGGTAGGAAACAGCGGAAGGGATCCTGCATATGATATGGTATAGTTTTAAGGAGGACCATATTGTATGCAGGATTTTTTTGATGCAGATTCAGCGGCTGTCAATCCGCCGGATACAGGACTTTCAGAAACACTCAGGGATTTTGAGTATTTTTCCATGCTCTGTCCGGGAAAACTGAGAAGAATCCAGTCAGAAGCAGAGGCAGTCTGTGATCGTCTGGATTACAGGGGAAGCCCTATTTATGATGAGTATCCGGATCGCACTGCCATGGAGCAGCTCAGCTGTGGAATTGTCAGACGCGTATCAGAACATTTGCCTGAATCAGGGGAGTCAGTGCTTGATGCAGCGGAGCTTCGTTTTTACAGAGGCTCTGTGATTACAGGAAATCCAGAACCGCCGTCAAGCACCATGAAAACAGCGCTTCCTGAGGAGAAGCTTCAGGAAGAGGGGGAACAAGAAGGGGAGATAGTACATACAGAGGATTTGCATGATACGGGGCATTCAGGCAATCCTGAGAATCCAGACTGGGAGGATATTGCAGCGCTTCTTCTGTTTTCAGAGATCCAGTACAGAAGATGCAGAAACAGGGGAACTTGCCCATCCTCAGAGAGTAGATTATAGAAGGGGGATATGGTATAATAAAACAAACCGCACTCTTTGGCCGGAGACTCATATCTGCCTGGCAGATATGGTATACTAATCAGATAATCGGAGTATTTGAGGATAAACAGAATGAAAAGAATCAGTAAAAAAGTATGGATCATTATGCTGGCTGTTGCAGCGGCTGCTGCATTATCTGTGGCCGCTGTATCGGCTTTTAAAGACAAAAAGCAGGAAAATACGGCATATACGCCTATTGAAGACGGAAACATTCCAACCGCCTACATGGAAATGGGAGGCAGGCAGATGAACCGCCTCCATGGCTTTCTGGAGGACAGGCGGGAATGGGCGAATCGTGGAAACCTTACAGTGCTGCCAGCGGATCGGAAGCTGACCATAGATTTTTATAATCTGGACAGCCGCATTACAGGAATTCAATACGAAATCCGCAGTATGAAGGACGAAAGCCTGATAGAGAGGACGGTAGTCAGGGACTGGCATCAGGACGAGGGCGCATCAGAGGCGGTGACGATTCTGCCGATTCAGAATTTAATTGATAAGGACGAGGAATACATGCTGACTCTTGGGATTGCCACGGAGAATCAGCCGGAGATTTATTACTATACCAGAATTATCTGGACAGACGACACTTATTTAGAGCCTATGCTTCAGCTGGCAGAGACTTTTTCAAACAATACGTTTCACTATGAGAGGGCTTCTGATTTGACCACCTATTTGGAGACGGATCCAGCAGCTGACAACAGTTCTTTGGGACGCGTGACTCTGAAAAACAGCTTCGATCAGATTACCTGGGGAAATCTTTCACTGGAGAAAATCGGGAATGTGGAAATCGAACTCAAGGAACTCCAGGGGAATATGGCTGTTCTCTGCCTGAATTATGCAGCTGCCAGCGAAGGCGGGGATACACAGGAGCAGGAAGAGGGGAAGGAGAACAGGGAAGACCGAGAATATTACGACATTACAGAAAGTTTTACCATGAAATGGAGTTCTCAGAGAATCTATATGATGGATTACGAGAGAACCATGAATCAGATTTTTGATGGAAGCCAGGAACTGTACTCCGGAAAACGGATTATGCTTGGAATTTCCGACAGCAGTGATCTTCAGGAACTGCATTCTCCGAACGGTGCGTATCAGGCTTTTGCGGCGAATAAGGAGCTGTGGCTGTACAGCCGTGCAGACAGTCAGTGCACGCGCATTTTCAGCTTCCGCCAGAGTGAGACAGATGAAATGGCAAATCTGAAGGATTATGGAATCAAGCTTCTGTCCGCAGGTGATGGAGGAACAGTCGATTTTCTTGTAAGCGGATATATGAGCCGCGGAAGCCATGAGGGCGGAGTAGGTGTTTCTCTGTGGAGGTATGAGAAGGAAACAAATACTTTGACAGAGCGTTTGTATCTGCCGGCAAATGAGAGCAGCGAGGAGCTGTTAATGGGAATTGATTCTTTAAGCTGTCTGAGCGGCAGCGGGATCCTGTACCTTCTGATGGGAAATACGGTTTACTCTGTAGATACTGTGTCCCGCCAGGCTGAGATTCTGGCAGAAGGCGTGACAGAAGAGAATTTTGCTGTAAGTCCGGGACAGGAGCGGCTGGCATGGCAGGATGGAGAGGATCTGTATGACAGTTCTGCGGTTCACATTCTGGATTTGAAGACAGGGCAGAGCGCCCAGATTAAAGCGCCTGAAGGAAGCAGCATCCGCCTTCTGGGCTTTGTGGGGAGTGATCTGGTTTACGGTCTGGCAGAGGAACATTCAAGTGTAAAGGTAAACGGACGCACAGTTCAGGCGCCTATGTATGCGCTGGAGATTGCAGGGGAGGATATGAGCCTGCAGACCAGATATGAGAAGGAGAGCGTCTACATTACCGATGTGAAAATAGAAGGAAGCCGTGTCCATCTCCAGAGAATGACGAGAGTCGGGGACAGCTACATGACGGCAGGTGAGGATACCTTAGTCTGCAATGAGGAGGTAGAAGAGGATTCCATGGAGGGAATCGGCTATTTAGCTTCTGAGGATCGCGGACGCGTCTACTTTGTACAGCTGGCAGATACAGTTTCCGGCAGCGTTGATGTGAAGATTCCGTCGAAAGCTGTGGCAGAGGAAAATAATACAGTAGTTTTAAAGCAGTCAGAGTCTTCAGGCAGACGCCAGTATTACGCCTACAGCGGAGGCAGAATGAGAGGCATGTTCAGAAGTTTTCCGGACGCTGTGGCGGCAGCTTATGACGGAATGGGAATTGTAACAGATGAGACGGGCAGAGTGTTCTGGTCCAGAGTGGATCGGGCTGATATTATTACTCTCAAAAATCCGGAGAGCCTGGTTCCTGATTTAGAGAGATATCTGAAGAGCTTTGAGGAGGGAGCGGAAGAGACCTCCGATGGAGGAGCGATTATTGACGCAGGAGGACTGTCCCTGAATCAGGTACTCTACTTTATCAGCCGTGGTTATCCGGTAGCTGCTTATACGGGAGACGGATCCTATGCAGTTATTTACGGCTATGATACCTACAATATTTCCTGCCTCTGGTATCCTGGAACAGAACAGGCATATACAGATAAAATGGGTCTCAACGATGCGGCAGCCTGGTTTGAGGCCAATGGCGGAAATGGATTTGCAGCGTTTCTGTTTGAAAACTAAATGTGTGCGCGAGGAAAAAAAGTTTTGTTCTGCAAAAGCACTGAACCTTTTTCCTCGTGCATTAACGGGTATTCTTCTTTACAAATTCTGCTGATATGTTATAATCAGTTAATAAAAAGTTAATGTTCATAGTAAGAACAGAGACGAAAATCCATAAAAATGTAAGAGTTGGGACAGTCAGAAGGCATGGCGGACAGAATCCGGCCATAGCTCTTCTCGCCAAATATAGACAGAGGTGCAAGATGGAACAGTATATTATGAAAGGCGGCAATCCCCTGGTCGGTGAAGTCACCATCAGCGGAGCGAAAAATGCCGCTCTGGGAATATTAGCTGCATCAATTATGACGGACGAAGAAGTTTTGATAGAGAACCTGCCGGACGTGCGGGATATCAATGTACTGCTGGAGGCCATTGAGGAGATTGGAGCTAAGGTAGACCGCATTGACCGCCACACGGCCAGGATTAATGCGAAGCATATTAAGGAAGTAAGTGTGGATGACGAGTATATTCGTAAAATCCGGGCTTCCTATTACTTTATCGGTGCTCTTCTCGGAAAGTATAAGAGCGCAGAGGTTCCCCTTCCAGGCGGCTGCAACATTGGAAGCCGTCCGATTGATCAGCATATTAAGGGCTTTCGGGCTCTGGGAGCCGAGGTAGAGGTAAAGAGAGGTGCTGTGGTAGCTCACGCGATTGATTTGGTGGGAAGCCATATTTACCTGGATGTAGTCAGCGTCGGAGCCACAATCAATGTGATGATGGCGGCAACCCTGGCAGAGGGAGAGACGATCATCGAGAATGCTGCAAAGGAACCCCATGTAGTAGACGTGGCTAACTTCCTGAACAGTATGGGAGCTAATGTGAAGGGTGCTGGAACAGACATTATCCGCATTAAAGGTGTCAGAAAGCTTCATGGAACAGAATATTCCATTATTCCGGATCAGATTGAGGCTGGAACCTTTATGTGCGCCGCTGCTATTACCAGAGGCGATATCATGGTACAGAATGTAATTCCAAAGCATCTGGAGGCCATTACTGCGAAGCTGATTGAGATGGGCTGTGAGGTAACAGAATTTGATGAGGCAGTCCGCGTAGTGGGTAAGCCGCGCCAGAAGCATATGGACATTAAGACGCTTCCATATCCTGGATTCCCCACCGATATGCAGCCGCAGATTACAGTGACCCTGGCTCTGGCCGAGGGAACCAGTGTAGTGACAGAGAGCATTTTTGAGAACCGCTTTAAATATGTAGATGAGCTGTCCCGCATGGGATGCAACATTAAGGTAGAAGGAAACGTAGCGATTATTGACGGTGTGAAAGGCTTTACAGGAGCTACAGTCAACGCGCCTGATCTGAGAGCCGGAGCTGCTCTTGTAATCGCAGGTTTGGCTGCGGAAGGCTATACAGTAGTCGATGAGATCGGATACATACAGAGAGGCTATGAAAACTTCGAAGAGAAGTTAAGAGGCCTGGGAGCTGTGATTGAGAAGGTGGATTCTGAGAAGGAAGCCCAGAAATTCAAACTGAAGGTGGGCTGATATTTCTCTTGACAGGAGAGAGAGAATAAGATATCATATCAATCGCAAGCAGAGAATGCAGAACCATTTAGATACAAGTAAATATGTGCGTAATATCCCTTATTCAGAGTGATGGAGATACAAAGGATCTGAGAAGTCACGGCAACCCCAGAAAAATGGAAGGTGCCAGCCTGAGCGAGGAACCGCAGATGAGCGGTAAATCGAGCAATAAGAGGAACTGATAGAAAAAATCAAGTCCGTATTGCTGCGGACTTTTTTTTACGATAAAAACTCTGTTTTTATCGTAAAAAAGTCTAAGATGTACAAAGATACGCACAGATGCAGAAAAACATTGATTTACTACGAAAAGGAGGAACAACGTGGAGAAGTTACTTTTTACATCTGAGTCTGTTACAGAGGGCCATCCGGACAAAATGTGTGATCAGATTTCTGACGCGATTCTGGATGCCCTTATGGAGATGGATCCTATGAGCCGTGTTGCCTGTGAGACAGCTGTTACTACAGGTCTTGTGCTGGTTATGGGAGAGATTACAACAAATGCTTATGTAGATATTCAGAAGATTGTCCGTGAGACAGTACGCGAGATTGGATATGACCGTGCAAAGTACGGCTTTGACTGTGATACCTGCGGCGTACTGACTGCTATCGACGAGCAATCTGCTGATATTGCCCTGGGTGTAGATAAGGCCTTAGAGGCAAAAGAGAACAAGATGTCAGACGAGGAGATTGACGCCATCGGAGCCGGCGATCAGGGTATGATGTTCGGCTTTGCCGCAAACGAGACAGAGGAGTATATGCCTTATCCGATTTCCCTGGCTCACAAGCTGGCCAGAAGGCTGACAGAGGTGAGAAAGAACGGAACACTTCCGTATCTTCGTCCAGACGGAAAGACACAGGTAACGGTAGAGTACGATGAAAACGGAAAGCCATTCCGCTTAGATGCAGTTGTTCTTTCCACTCAGCACGATGAGAAGATAACACAGGAGCAGATTCATAAGGACATTAAGCGCTATGTATTTGATCCGATTCTTCCGGCTAATATGATCGATACCAATACAAAGTTTTTCATCAATCCGACTGGACGTTTCGTGATTGGCGGACCTCACGGAGACAGCGGTCTGACAGGAAGAAAGATCATTGTAGATACTTACGGCGGATATGCCCGTCACGGCGGCGGAGCCTTCTCCGGAAAGGACTGTACAAAGGTAGACCGTTCCGCAGCTTACGCAGCCCGCTATGTGGCTAAAAACATTGTAGCTGCAGGACTGGCTGACAAGTGCGAGATTCAGCTCTCTTATGCAATCGGAGTAGCTCATCCTACTTCTATCATGGTAGATACTTTTGGCACAGGAAAGCTTTCCGATGAGAAGCTGGTAGAGATCGTGAGAGAGAATTTCGATCTCCGTCCGGCAGGTATTATTAAGATGCTGGATCTGCGCCGTCCGATTTACAAGCAGACAGCAGCTTACGGTCATTTCGGAAGAAACGATCTGGATCTTCCGTGGGAGAGATTAGACCGGGTAGATACACTGAAGGGATATTTAAAATAAATTGAGTCCGTTCGAATAATTGAGGCTGAGAAGAGACATTTTCCGATAGAAGCGACGGCGCTTCCGGGAAATGTCTCTTTTTTGGTACAATATCTGAAAATAAATCAATAATTCCTGCTATTCTGAATAATAGTTTTTAATAGAAAAACATAGTACATATTTTTGGAAAAATTTGAATAAAACTTGAATTTTGCTGATAAATAGTATATGATTTTGATAGGACAGATGAGAAAGGGACAGAAGGTATCTATGTATACAGAGGTATCGGCAGATGCTGATGCCAAATAAAATGGGGGTATCAGGTGTGAAACAGAGCGTATGCAAAAATCCATCCCCAGGGGATCCCATGGAGTTCAAGACTGAGTCCGGCCAGAAAGAATCAGCCGGCGCGTATCTGGTAGCGCGGGCGCTCTGCTATATGAAGGAGAATTACAGAAATCATTTGACTCTGGCCAATGTGGCGGAGCAGATTTTTGTAAGTCAATGGCATTTAAGCAAGCTGTTAAACCGTTATACGGGAAAAAATTTTTCGGAACTTTTGAACCGTGTGAGAATCGATGAGGCCATCCGCCTGCTGGCGGATTCTTCCAGGCGTGTGGGGGACATTGCCGTGGAGGTAGGATTCTCTGATCGCTCGCATTTCTGCCATGTATTTAAGAGGCAGGTGGGGATATCAGCCGGAGAGTACAGAGCCAGGCTGGAAAAGGGAGAAAATTTAGATAACTTTTAGAAATGGACCTCTAAAAATATGATATACTTAAAACAAGCTGAACGCTGGTATCATAAGGTACACAGCGACAATTAAAAATATGAGAAAACCATGCAGCAGGCACAGGTTTTCTCATATTTTTGTCAAAGGAGACAGCAGTATGAAGATTAAGACGCGTCTGGCCATCGCCTTTATTACTATTACCGTGGTTCCGATTTTCCTGATTTACGGCGCTATTACAGCTCTGAGTAATTATCAGATTCGTTCCATTCAGAAAACTTACGGACTCAGCGAGCAGGTGGATCTGCTTTCAGGAAATTCCATGCAGATGTTTAACCGCCTGACAATTAATTCACAGAAAAAAATCCGCGATATTGCCATGAGGGAGCCGGATCGGCTGGAGGATCCGGAATACCTGGCTAAGGTAAATGAAGCGCTGGAAGAAGAATACTCTTTTCTGTTAGTGAGGAAGGGACGCCGCATTATTTTCTCCGGCCATCCGGAGGGGGAGCATCTCTCCTCCCAGCTTCCGCCTTATGGGGAGGATAATTCAGATATGCTGTCAGGCGGCTTCTATGTGGACGGAGAGGAGCAGCATCTGTTAAAGCAGATTGATTTTCAGTATGAGGACAAAAGCCGGGGCAGTGCCTTCATTGTGACGAATGTAGGCGAATATGTGCCGGAGATTAAATCCATGCTCAACGAGATGCTGATTGTAGGAATTGCCATTATCTGTCTGACAGGCGGTATGCTGGTTATGTGGGTCTACCGGTCGATTCTGCGCCCGCTCCATGAGCTTCAGGAGGCGACGAAGAAGATTCGGGACGGAAATCTGGATTTTACGCTGGACGCAGAAAATGACGATGAAATCGGAATGCTCTGCCAGGACTTTGAGGAGATGCGCCTTCGTCTGAAGGAATCAGCAGAGGAGAAGATCCAGTATGATAAGGAGAGCAAGGAGCTGATCAGCAATATTTCCCATGATCTGAAAACACCGATCACAGCGATCAAGGGCTATGTAGAGGGTATTCAGGACGGAGTGGCTTCATCGCCGGAGAAGCTGAATAAGTATATCAGAACCATTTACAATAAGGCCAATGATATGGATCGTCTGATCGACGAACTGACTTTTTACTCAAAGATTGATACGAACCGGATTCCATATACCTTTTCCAAGATTAACGTAGCCGAGTATTTCTGGGACTGCGTGGAGGAGGTCGGTCTGGACATGGAAACCAGGGGAATTGAGCTGGGGTATTTTAACTATGTGGATGAGGATGTGCTGATTATCGCGGATGCGGAGCAGATGAAGCGGGTGATTAACAACATCATCGGAAATTCCCTGAAATATCTTGATAAAAAGAAGGGAATTATCAACCTTCGAATTACAGATGACGGAGATTTTATCCAGGTTGTCATTGAGGATAACGGAAAGGGAATTGCGGCGAAGGATCTGCCCTATATTTTCGACCGGTTCTACCGGACGGATTCCTCGCGGAATTCTTCCAAGGGAGGAAGCGGTATTGGCCTTTCCATTGTAAAAAAGATTATCGAGGACCATGGAGGCAGGATTTGGGCTTCCAGCAAGGAGGGAATCGGCACGGAAATTCATTTTGTGCTTAGAAAATACCAGGAGGTAATTCAGGAATGAGCAGAATTTTAATTGTTGAGGACGAGGAGGCTATTGCAGAGCTGGAGAAGGATTATCTGGAGCTTTCCGGCTTTGAGGTAGAGATTGAGAATAATGGTGAGACAGGCCTTAAGAGGGCACTGGAGGAGGAGTTTGATCTTCTGATTCTGGATTTGATGCTGCCGGGAGTGGATGGATTTGAGATCTGCCGGAAGGTCAGAGAGGTGAAAAATACGCCGATTATTATGGTTTCTGCCAAGAAGGACGACATTGACAAGATCCGGGGACTGGGCTTGGGAGCAGATGACTATATTACAAAGCCATTCAGCCCCAGCGAGATGGTAGCCAGGGTGAAGGCCCACATGGCCCGCTATGAGAGGCTGATTGGAAGCGGAATGCCAGAAAATGAAATCATTGAGATCCGCGGTCTGAAAATTGACAAGACAGCCAGAAGAGTGTATGTGAACGGGGAGGAGAAAAATTTTACTACCAAGGAATTTGACCTGCTGGCATTTCTGGCTCAGAATCCGAACCATGTGTTTACCAAGGAGGAGCTGTTCAGCCGCATTTGGGATATGGAATCTCTGGGAGATATCGCTACAGTGACCGTTCATATTAAGAAAATCAGGGAGAAGATTGAGTTTAACACAGCGAAGCCTCAGTATATTGAGACAATCTGGGGTGTGGGGTATCGTTTTAAGGTCTGATTCCTGAGACAGACAGAGACAAGAGCAAGAGGGACATAAGAGGAGCATGATGATCTGGGAGGAAATGAGAGAAGGGGGAAGAGGGCGCAGCAGAAAAAGAAAATTAAGAGAAGAGCGATCCTGCCTGGAGGCAGCAGCCTGTATTGTAGTTCTGTTTATTTTTACAGGGATTTTATTGCTGCTTCTGTTTCTCAGCGCGACAGGCAGCGCGGCTGTGTATGGCGGAGCTGAACAGGTGTGGTTTTACAAAGATTCCCCTCTTTATCATCTGGTGGTGTTTGCCCTTATCACAGTTCTGGGCGTGATGTTTCTGAGAATAAGAGAGACAGAGAGAAGAAGCGAAGAAAGCCGGGAGGAGCAGGCGGAACGCCGAGCGCGTTTTGCCCGGCTTCTTCTCATTTTTTCAGGACTTTATGTGATCTGGATTATGGGAACGATGTTTCAGCCTGCATCCGATCAGCGCCTGGTGATTGACTGTGGAAAAGCCTTGGCGGAGGGAGACTTTTCTCCCTGGAACCAGGTGGGCTTTCGCTACTACTATTCCGATTTTGAAGGTTATGCATATACCTATCCCCATCAGAACGGCCAGATCCTGTTTGCAGCTGTTTTGTATCTTCTGGCAGGAGAACAGGCCGCTTTTTTGTGGCAGCTGCTCAATGTGGCCTTTTTGATAATGGGTATTCTGTATACAGGAAGGATGGCAGAGGATGTTCTGGAGATGAAGGGAGGCTTTCACAGTCTGGCTCTGCTGCTGCTGGCCTTCCTGCCATTTTCCTTTTATATTACATTTGCCTATGGGACGATACCGGGGTTTGCCTGCTCTGCCGCTGCTGTGTGGTATGAGAGAAGATTTCTGGAGGAGGGACGAAAGAGGGATCTGATGCTGGCATCGCCTCTGATTGCGGCAGCGATTCTCTTTAAATCCAACTATATGATTGTGCTGGCGGCCATGGTCATTTTTTTTGCGGCGGAAGCAGTATTCCAGAAAAAGCCTGTTTGGATTCTGGGAGCCGTTTCTCTGATGGCTACCTACCTGATCAGCCGCAGTCTGGTGCTGGGAGGACTCACCCTGGCTGCAGGCCATTCAGTGGAGGGCGGGCCGCCAATGCTCACATGGGTGGAGATGGGGCTTCAGGAGGGAAGCAGGGCGCCTGGCTGGTTTAATAATTACAATGTACACATTTATCTGGATAACCATGAAGATCGGGAGCTGACGGCAGCGGCTGTGGAGCGAGATCTGGAACGTACGATCCGGTATTTCATGGAACATCCCGGCTATGGAGCCGATTTTTTTAATAGAAAACTGCGCTCCATGTGGACGGAGCCGACCTTTCAGAGTCTCTGGATTCAGGAAGTGAAGGGATTTGGGTGGCTGTTTTCTGCCTTTGCCAGATCCCTGTTTAAAGAGGGAGGTATGGCCAATGAGGTTTACTGGGAGCTGTGTAATGCAGTCCAGACGCTGGTCTATGCCGGGGCGCTTCTATTTGCAGTGTTCCGTTTCCGGAGAGTTCAGTTCCAGGGATTGCTGTTCGCCGTCATCTTTATTGGAGGTTTCCTGTTCCATCTGTTCTGGGAAGCGAAGGGACAATATGCAGTTTCTTATTTTGTACTTTTAATTCCGTATGCAGTCCTTGGAATACAGGACTGGCTTCACTGGGTATCAAAGAGGAGGTTTGTATGAATGAGACATTAAAAGGCAGACGGCTTATGATTATGGGCCTGACCTTGTTTTCCATGTTTTTTGGGGCGGGAAATCTGATTTTTCCGCCGTTTTTAGCGGCTCAGGCAGGAACGGCAGCATGGCCGGCCATGGCTGGCTTTTTGCTGAGCGCAGTCGGTCTTCCGGTGCTGGGAGTTGTAGCTGTGTCCAGGGCAGGAGGGCTTGACTGTCTGGCAGGGAAAGTTCATCCTGCATTTTCCATGCTCTTTACCATTTTAATTTATCTGTCGATTGGTCCATGTCTGGCCATCCCCAGGACAGCCAGTACCTCTTTTGAAATGACGGTGCTTCCGTTTCTGGAAAATGGAGATCCGGCGGCCTGGTGGCAGCTTGCATATTCTGCCGTATTTTTTCTGCTGGCGGCAGTGACAGCGTTTTATCCAGACAGGCTGACGCAGTGCCTGGGAAAGATTTTATGTCCTGCACTGCTGGGTCTTATTTTTATTATGTTTGCAGGCAGCATAGCTGCCGAACCTCAGGCATCGCCTATGCCGGCAGACGCCTACAGAAATCTGGCGCCGGTGAAGGGCTTTCTGGAGGGATATCAGACGATGGATACCATAGCAGCTTTAAACTTTGGAATTATCATTGCCCTTAATATCAGAGCGGCAGGAGTGAAGGATGAGGCTGCAGCAGTAAAGTCTACGGTGCGGAGCGGATTGACAGCAGGGGTACTCCTGGCACTTGTATACTGCGCTTTGACATATGTGGGAATTAAGGCAGGCCCGGAGGCGCAGGAGCTGGACAATGGAGCCAGAGTGCTGACCTTTGTGTCAGACAGTATTTTCGGAACAGCCGGAACTGTGATGCTGGGTCTGATGTTCTTCATCGCCTGCTTTAATACCTGTGTCGGCCTTTTAAGCTGCTGCAGCGAATTTTTCTGTCAGCTGATTCCATGTGTCGGGTACAGGAAGTGGGTGATTCTGTTTGCAGCAGTCAGCATGGCGGTATCTAATATGGGCCTGACGAAAATTCTGGTATTTTCTGTGCCTGTGCTGAATGGCATTTATCCGGTGGCCATCGCTTTGATTTTCCTGTCCTTTACAGGAACAGGGAGCAGGAGAATGTACCGTCTGGCTGTGCTTTTAACAGGAATGGTCAGCATTGCCTATGCATTAGAAGGAGCCGGAATTAGAATTCAGCTGATTTCCCAGATCCTCTCTCTGCTTCCGGGATATGAGTTGGGCCTTGGCTGGATTTTGCCTGGACTGGCAGGCGCGCTGGCGGGAAAATGGCTGGATACAGTGGCAGGCCTGCGCAGTGGCGATTAGACACACGGCGGCCTGCCAGACTGGCAGATTCTGTGTCAGCTCATTGACAGAAGGAGAAAATTCTGATATAGTAAGCTGGGTATACAGCGGGAAGGTTCAAGAACTGAAACGGTCTTGGATCTTTTTTTTGCTTTATGGAGACATGCATGTTTCTGTGAGGTAAAGCTTTTGTATGCCTTCAGAATGGGAAAAGAGTTAGAAGTGTAAGAAAGGACTAGAATGGAGACAATCAGATTTGAAGAATTAAATCTGGACGCAAAAATTCTGCGTGCAGTGACAGATATGGGATTTGAGGCGGCATCACCGATTCAGGCAAAGGCGATCCCCTTGGAGATAGAGGGAAAAGATATTATAGGACAGGCGCAGACAGGAACAGGAAAGACGGCAGCTTTTGGAATTCCTCTGCTCCAGAAGATTGATCCGAAGAATAAGAAGCTTCAGGCTGTAGTACTCTGCCCGACGAGAGAGCTGGCAATCCAGGTGGCAGACGAAATCCGCAGTCTGGCAAAATATATGCACGGTATTAAGGTTCTGCCCATCTACGGCGGACAGGAGATTGTAAAGCAGATCCGTTCCTTAAAGGACGGGGTTCAGGTGATTATCGGAACTCCGGGCCGTGTGATGGATCATATGAGAAGAAAGACGATTAAGTTCGGCCAGGTCCATACAGTGGTTCTGGACGAGGCGGATGAAATGTTAAATATGGGCTTTCTGGAAGATATGGAGACAATTTTAAGCGAGCTTCCGGAGGAGCGTCAGACAGTAATGTTTTCCGCTACCATGCCGGCAGCGATTGCAGAGATTGCGAAGAAATTCCAGAAGAATCCGGAGATTGTAAAGGTAGTGAAGAAGGATCTGACGGTTCCTAAGGTAACTCAGTATTATTATGAGGTAAAGCCGAAGAATAAGATTGAGGTTATGTGCCGTCTTCTCGATATGTACGCTCCCAAGCTGTCTGTGGTATTCTGCAATACCAAGCGCCAGGTAGACGAGCTGGTTCTGGCTCTTCAGGGCCGCGGCTATTTTGCGGAGGGACTTCACGGAGATCTGAAGCAGATCCAGAGAGACCGTGTTATGAACGGTTTCAGAAAGGGAAGAACCGATATTTTAGTAGCTACAGACGTGGCTGCCAGAGGAATCGATGTGGATGACGTGGAGGCTGTATTTAATTACGATATTCCCCAGGATGAGGAGTATTACGTACACCGAATCGGCCGTACCGGCCGGGCCGGAAGAGAGGGAAAGGCCTTCAGTCTCGTGGTGGGAAAAGAGGTTTACAAACTCCGCGATATTCAGCGCTACTGTAAGACGAAGATTGTGCCCCAGCCGATTCCATCTATTGACGATGTAACAGAGATTAAGGCTGACAAGATTCTGTGCCAGGCAGAGGAGCTCCTGCAGGACAGCGATATGAACCGCCTGATTGATATTATTGAGAAAAAGGTTCTGGAAGAGGATTACACAACCCTTGACCTGGCGGCAGGACTGCTCCGCATGATTATGGGCGAGGACAATGAAGATATTGTCGAGGATTCCAGACCTCTGCGCTCTTTAGATGACCTGGGAGATTACAGGGACAGAAATTCCGGCAGAGGAAGAGGCGGACGCTCCGGCG
>Kit_p2__coassemble_1215_pt1 | contig 18449 bp, 7 predicted proteins | sample Kit_p2__metabat2_high_PE_038 | metagenome-assembled genome bin Kit_p2 | reverse complement strand
AAGCTGGGACAAAAGCACATCAAATCTCTGGTCTTTTGTATCCTTAGAGCGGACTGAAAAAAACAGTTCATTCGGCCCTGCTCCCTTTCCATCTTCTGAAGTCTGTTCTTCTGCGTAGAGAGGCGAAGAAACTACTGCATATCCTTCTCTCTCCTCCTCTTTCTGTGTCTGAAGCTCCTGTCCTCTGTTTGTCAGAGAATCCTCTTTATTTCCCACAGAAAGCTCGTATCCTTCTGAGCGAGATAATTCTTTGATGTAATAGCTTCCTTCCAAAAGAGGTCTTCCAATCCAGCAGTTTCCGTTATTTTTTTCATTATCTGTATAGGATCTATGATATTTTTGATCCAACGTATAATCGTCATAGGAAATATTCTCTGTATAAAGATTTCCTGGCGCCTTGCCCGCCCATCCATCTGGTGTATCCAGGATCGTTCCAGTCTGGTAGTCGTAAGTCCGGCCCGGTGCTTCTGTATTGACAAGAAAAGAGGCATCGCCATTCCGATCCGTCGACGCTACTGCCGTCAGATTTCCGGCACGATAGACAACTCCTGTTTTTCCATCTGGATGAGCAATATCCTCTGCAGCAAACAGGCCGTATACTGCCCCCTCTAATGTTCCGTCTCCCTGTGCATCTCCGTAAAAATGATAGTTTTCTGATTCTGATGCCGAAAGATCTAAATCTCTTTTATTAATGTGAAATTCCATTTCTGTTCTGTGATCATAAATTCTCCAGGCTTCCTTCTCTCCGTCTGTCCCGCTGCAGTGGCTGTATCTGCCGTTTGGCCCTGGCTCTATTTCCTGTCCAGTGCTTTCTGAGAGAAGTCCCTCCTCATAGGCAGTCGGAAACAGGCTGTCCGCAGCTGTCTCTCCTGCCTTAATCTCAGGCATCTGAAAGGAAAACCGGGTATCCGTCCACTGAAGCTCAGGAACCGACGGGGTTGCCTTCTCCTCTTCCCAGGCTTCCTCTTCGCCGTCCTCTGTATCCTTTTCATCTTCTTCTATTCCAGTATCTGCCTCCCCGTTCTCTTCTTCTGTTGTGTCATCTTCCTTTTGGTCCTCTTCTGTTTTCTCTCCTTCTGTTTCCTTTTCTGTTTCCTCTTCTTCAGCCTCTGATTCCGTTGCTTTTAATACATGAGACTGTACTAATACCTGGGGGTGAGAAGAAATCTCTGCCTGTTCTTCCCCCGCTCCTTCCAGCTTCTCTTTTTTACTGTATTCACCAGAAAAGAATGCATTTGCACCATTTTCAGAAGAATCTGTCGTAATAATCTCAATAGTTAGGTCATCGGGATGCAGATCATGGCGGATGTATCCATCTCTGGCCTGGAACTCCGAAAAAGCATAGCTGTATTTTAAAGAAATAAACTTGTGATAGGTGTCTTCCATATCCTGATGACAGCCAGAACGGTCATAAGCTTCCTGTGCAGACACCTCCTGTGTATTGCCGGCTGACGGTACTGTGCCCTCGTCTCCCCCTGAGCTGGCTATCGTTTCAATTTCCTGTCTGTCGACATCTTCCATATACCAGTGGAAATGTACTCCCTCAAAGTCTCCTGACGCTTTTTTCTCACAGTCCTCAGCGGTAGCAATCCATTTTTGTGCTGTAAGCTGATTGACAGCCTTGGCCTGTTCAATCTCTGAAGAATTGAGAATTTCTCCTGTTTCTTCATCCTCCTCTGGTTCTGGAACAGGAAGAAAAACTGGCGCCGGATGACCGTTGCAGAAGGTTTTATCATAGTGATATCCATGGGTAATCCTCTGTTTTCCATGGCCGTCCTGATCCGTCACTACCGTTCCGACTCTCCGAAATCCATCCCAGAGAACAGGATTGTCCTTATGATAACTGGCATACGGACTTCCCCCCTTATAAATATGGATCGGACCGTCTCTCTCTGTATCAATCTCGCTTTTATCGTCAAAGCGCTCGTACAAAACAAATCTGGCATGTTCCAGCGGCTTTCCTGTCTCATGATCAAACTTAAACAGCTGTACATTATATGTAGATGTGAAATCTTCTGCATGACGGAATACATGAAATACCACATTTCCCTCTGCTTCTCCTGGAACCGCTGTTCCTCCTACAGAGGCAAAAAGACCTGTCTGGGCCATTTTAAGCTCCAGCCAGACCATACGCTGATGAATTTCTGTCGGACTGTTGGGCGGAGTCCCCCCTGTATGGTTTCCAGAACATTTTATACACTCCCACAGCTGCAGACAATTCTCAAACAGCTCTCTTTCTGAATGGTATCCGCTTCCGGCGACAGCATATCCTGTTCCCTCCACTGCAAACTTGATCAGCAGCCTTGGCGGATTTGGATCCGGATTGTAAAACTTGATTTCCTTGTCCGTTTTTGTACAGAGCCATCCATCGGGTAATGTTTCTGTATAGGACAAACCGGAATCATTAGAAAACAGCAGGGGAACTTCAGCAATAAACTCAGCATCTGAGCCGTCTTCAGCAAAATGTATGGTATAATCTGCAGAACTGACAGGATAAGCTGCTCCCTCAGAGGTGCAGCCAGACAAAAAGTCAGGAATTTTTTTCCCGCTTTGCGATATGCTTTTTCCTCCTGAAATCAATCCGGCCATTTTTAAATATCCTTCCGTATCAGCTGCCGCTTCCTCCAGCCAGGGATATTTTGCCCTCACATCAGCCCTGTAAATCAGAGCTTTTAAATCCTCCTCTGTTACCAGACTGGTAACCGGTGCTTTCCCCTGAGCAGCAGCATTTGCCTTAATATTTTTTACTGCGGTGGCAGCCTCAGTCACTCCCATAGATGCCTGCAGCGTCAGAATCCCCCAAAAAATGTATTCCTGTTCTCTCTGTGACAGGGGAATTCTCATCCCTGAAGGGCTGTGCTTTTCATATTGATCCCCGTCATCTGCAATGCCCCAGATTGACAGGCCTCCTTTATCAATACAGTACAGCTTGTGATCGCCGCCAAAATCCCCATGGGCTGATGTTAAGGTTACGATATTTCTGTTTTCTGCTGCCTGAAGCTGAAACAAAGGCAGGTGGGGCAGACATGCCATCCACGTTAAAATCACTGATAAAACCAGAGACATGGCCCGCCGGCCCTTTCCTCTGAAACAATAGTCGCTGAATTTTCCCACTGCTTGTCCCTTCTTTCCCAATACACTGCCGAGCAGCCATGCTATTTATAATAATTTTCTGCCCATCTGTTGTACTCTTCCGCCGTAATTTCCCCTCTTGCAAGGCGATCCATCATCAAAAAGTCCTCCTCCAGCCGGCTGTCCGGATATTTTCTAAAATATGCATTCCATTTTTCCTTTGACGCCTCTTCAGCACGTCTCTTTTCTCTTTCATAATCAGCCGGGCAAAAGGCGGTATTGCTGAAAAATGTGCTGGAAGAAGTCGGATCCACGCGAAACCATTTCCCGTTTATTTTAAGAAGACAAGCTCTGTGATTCAGATCACTGGCATAGGCCTCACACTGCAGGCCTGTCAGCTCTGCCAGTTCAGCATATTCGTCGGCAAAATTTTCACACAGGCCAAATCCTCCTGCCAGAGTTGGAAAACTGTTAGCGCAAAGAGATGGAGCAGGCATTTTATACTGATTTCCTGAATGTCCATTGGCAATCCGTTCATATGCCTTTTCTGCCCGCTTTGCTTCATCAGAATGAATCCAGTCGAAGCTGTGGAGAAACTCTTGCAACTTCTTCATTTCTATTTCTGTCAGAATTATCTTTTCCTGAGCCTCACTGCCCTTCATTTCATGTGTGGAATACTTTTTCTTTAAAAAATACTCCGGATCCGTAATTTCCGGATGAACTTCACTGAATACAGCTCCCCGCTCATAGCGCTCTGCAGTTCCATCCTGAAAGGTCCACTCCATGGATTCCTGGTCAGACCAGTATCCTCCGTTTACATATCCTTCAGCAGCCAGGGCGGAAACCGCCCCAGCCCCTGTCAGGAACGCTGCCAATAGTGCTCCTGCTGCCTTCTTCATATTTTTCTCTATCCTTTCGTCTGAATGATTCCTTTGACTGTCCATGCTCCCTTATCATTTACATGATATCCGTCTGCCGTTACTGATGATTTGATTAGTTTTCCCTTCGTTCCGTCTGAAACAGGATTAAAATAATAGCACTCTCTGCTTCCGTCCTGATCCCGGTCAATCCACTGCCATCCTGTCACCATATGACCTTTCGATCCATCTGACTCCGTCCAGAGATAATATTCGTTTCCATCTGTATCTGTAAACCATCCTGTCACCATATGGCCGAATTCATCAAACCGGAACCAGTCTGCCTGATTTTGTCCTTCTGCTGCATAAGGATTTCTAATATATGCCCATTCATTCCTGTACTCTCGCTCTGCTTTAAACGTCCAGAATCCTTCTGGCGTACAGCTCCAGATTCCAGAGATTCCTTCTGCAGGACCGGCAGCGCCAGCTCCCTCTCCTGCCGGTCCTGTTCCTCTTCCAGAAGAAGAACTGCCTCCTGGCCCGAAAGAAGAACCGCCTCCTGAGCCAGAAGAGGAACTGCTTCCTGAACCAGAAGAAGAACCGCCTCCTGAAGAATATGTTTTATCCACCATCTTAAAGGTAAGTCTGACTGAAATCCTGTCTTTTGATACTCCCTCAGGATCCAATACCTCCAGAAATACCCTTGTTTCTCCTGAATAAGGATAAGTTTCCATCGCCTTTTTTATCCAGTCTGGCGCTGCATTCCCTGCTTTATCTGCTGCTGCCGGTACAGCCAGCCCGTCTGCTGTCACAGTCAGAACCGACGTATCGCTGCTCTTCCAAACCGGCTTTTCCCCTTTTTTCTCCGGATACAGCTCTGCTTTCATCTGCTTTCCCTCTGTTCCGCTCCAGGTAAAAGACGGATTATATCTGGGGCCGCTTTTTGTAAGAACAATATCAAACTGTTCTTCCTCCCTGTCTGCCTGCACAGCCTTTGCCTGAAAATGCAGCTTGATACGGCAGGATGCCTCCTTTCCTCCATCCTCGGTCCTGGCTGTTATGACAACCTCTTTTTCTCCTCTGTAAGGAGGCGTCTTAATAGCTTCCTCCAGCCATGCAGCTTTATCATTCACTGTCAGAACGCCATCCTTCACAGATACTGCTGACGGATCACTGGAGCTCCAGAGCACCTTCCTGTTATAAGGCTCATACTCCTCCTTTTTTTCCAATTCAGGAAGAACAGAAGCACTCAGTCTGTCCCTGACTCCAAATCCTTCTTTTTTCACTACTTCTGAACGTGTATCTCCCTTAAACTGATAAGACAATTCATAATCCAGAGTATCTTGATCGAGGCGCACCCCCTCAGGATGAATCACTGTCTCATCCTCTGTCTGAAACTCTACATTTACCTGACAGTCTGCACTCACTACTCCGTGGGTCTGATCCTCTGAGGTAGCTGTAATCACTTCCTGTACTCTGCCAGATCCTGACAGCCTGAGATATCCTCCCGATGCTTCTTTTTTTCCATTATCCTGACTGACAATATTCTGAATCCAGACAGGATGACTGGCTCCGTTTTTGTCAAATACAACGGACACCTGGCAGCTCTGTTCATTCTGGCCAGATGGTTTCAGCGACAGAATCTTCTGCCCCTCTTTTGTCTTCCAGTCAACATTCTGAAAAAACGGCTGGGAAGGTTTTAAACTGGCATCCAGATAATAAGGCGCGTCAGCTGTATAGGTCTCCTCTGGATTTTTCCTGTCCCCTGTTAATTTTCTTGTTACATGAAACGCCAGATGATTTTGATTCAGCTCCATATGCTCTACCCTGACAGTCGTCTGATCCAATATCTGGAAGGAAATATTGACCCGACAGGTTCCTGTGACAGCCTGGTTGTCCACACTGGTGGCGGGATTCGTAGACGCTGTAACTACCGCTGTATCTGTATAGATAGTATTTTTGATAGACTCCTGATAGCCACTGTCTGCCTGGGCTTTCGTCTCTCTGCGGATAATCTCCTGAATAAATTCAGAATCAAGATTTGGAAGTACTCTGGCATCTTTTGATGTATAGCCTCCTGCCCATCCCTCCTCAAATTCCAGAAGATCCTGATTGTCAATCGCCCACTGCACCGTTCTGTCTGCAGCAGCTCCCTGACCATTATGCTCTGCATGAATCCTGACTGGGATTACCTGAACTGCTGAGATTTCGCTTCCATTCAGATATTTTGCAATCAGCTTTCCCTCCTGATCCTTTACCTCGGTCACAATCTGAGGACGCTTCCTGTCTCCTGTTCTCGTCTGAATCACAGAAATATCTGTCTCTTCCGGCGTCATAGAAAGCTCTGTTGTCACCTTTACATACTCGGCATTCAGCTCTGTGTTTGCCTCTGGCATCTGGAACGAATAGGAGCCTCCATTTACATAGGCCATAGGACAGCATTCTCCCTCCTCATCTGTATAGGTAGGCGGTTTTGCCTGTCCCGGTTCATTTTCATCATAAACCAGCTGATACCTGTTTCCATTCTGATTCTTCGGCGCAGTGGCTGCAGTAACTGTGCATCCCGGCGCTACTGCAGAAGGATGATCCTTGTCTATCTGTCTGTAATAGCTGTTATTCGTAGAAGAAATCGCTGTCAGGACAGCTACATCATTGTCAAAGGTTCCATTGGCATTTTTCGTATCAATTCTGGGAATGGAAACCAGGTATCCTCTGACAGGCTCTCCGCTGTTTCCAGGCGCATAGTGGTCCAGATTAAACAGCTGATTTTTCGCTGCCTCATCCAGCTTTTCACCCAGCTTCTGCGTAATAATATGCTGGATACCATCCTCCAGCTCCTCATAGAAAAACCGTTCTCCTCCATCCTGCTGTCCAGTCCCTCTTACCAGGGCATACCTTCTCTGGTAATCTGTAAAATATCCAATGTGAGCGCCGTAGGTCCAGGCATTGTCATCTGCAATGGAGGATCCTATCACCTTTTTGGCCTGGGAGGCTGTGCCGGCAAACAGATAAGAAATCTGATCATTTTTTCCCGTTCCATAAGTAAAACCATTTTTTGCCTCTCGTGTTCCAATGAATGTTCCTTCATGGGCAGCTGTTCCCTGTCCTGTCCTTCCAATCTCTCCGTCAAACCTGGATACAATCAGATTTCCTGATTCATAAAGCCCTGTCACTCCTCCTGCCGCCCTGCTTCCATTTCCTCCTATTGTTCCCGAAACCGAGCTGTTAAAAATGTCTGCCTGATTCTGGCGTCCTGCTACACCTCCTACATATCCCTTTCCCTGAATACGGCTGCTGTCTCCATCCTGGGTAACGACCGTCACATCAGCCAGCTGTGCCTTCTGCACATTCCCGGCAATTCCTCCTGCAAATCCGGTTCTTCCCTCTGAATTAACTGTAATACTGTCGGCCACGCAGTTTTCTATCACGGTACGCTTTGCTCCCCCTGTCACCTCTCCGGCGATTCCTCCGACATCCTGCTCTGCATAGACAGAGCCATTCACTGTCACATTAGAAATAACAGAACTTCCCTCCACGCAGCCTGCCAGCAAGGCCACATTGTCTTCTCCGGAAATTTCCTCTGCCTCCAGCGTAAGATTCTTAATCGTTCCGTTCTTTATCCGTCCAAACAGTCCCAGGTAAGAATAGTTCTGATCGTTCTTTGTAAACTTCAGCCCTGAAATTGTATTTCCAGCGCCGTCAAAAATCCCCTCAAAGGCTGTGCGCGGCCTGCCTCCCAAGTCTGTTTTATTCTGAAACCACCCAATCGGGTTCCAGGAACTATGATTTACTTCTAAATCTCCCAGGTGAATATCACTCTGAAGTTCAAAATAGATCCCTGCAAATGACTCTCCCTGAGCAACTGACTCAGAAAGTCCCATCAATTCTGAAAGATTTCTAAGTTTGTAAGGATTGCTTCTGCTCCCTTCTCCTTCCCAGTCCATCTTTGCGCCCTGCCATTCTTCCCACAGATCTCCTGTGGCTGAACTGAAGAGTTCAGGAAGCTTCTCCTGTTCCTCCTCTGCTTCCTCAGTTTCTTCCTGCTCCATGTTCCCTGTATCGTCCTCTTCCGGCTTTTTTTCTGGAGCTGATTCCTGTTCCAGTTCCGGATCCGGCTTTTCCTCCTCTTCCTCCGGTTCCGGCTTCTCTTCTTCTGGTTTCTCTGTTTTCTCTTCCTCTGGTTCTGACGGGGATGCCTTGTAAAAGGCTCCTTTTAAGCCCTGACTGAGCCCTTCCCCATACAGGTTCTGCTCTTCTTTTCCTCCCAGTCCCTCAGCCCCCTTAACCTGCACCGGAACTGTATTTCCTGCCGCTATGGCTGCCGCCGTCATCCATGCTGCTGCTCTCCCTAATAATATCTTCTTTCTCAATCTGTTTCCTCCTGTTCATTTAATCCTGCGGCATCACAAAGGCTGGTCTGATTCCAAAAGGCGATGTCACATCCAGCTCCTCATCCCCTGTTTTGCCTTCCGGGCAGATCCGCTCAGGGCGGATCATTCCTCTTTCTAAGTCCACGCCGTACACATACCCTGTATCTGTTCCGTCCCCGATCCCCATAGGACTTCTGAGCCAATATCCCTTTGAAAAAGAGGACAGCTGTGTTTCTGGATTTTCCTCTTTCTCTCCTTCAAAGCTCCAGAGAAATTCTCTGTATTTCACAGCTTCGTCGACAGACAGCAGAAACAATGTTCCGTAGAGGGACTGCGCTCCCATATAATGGCTGTTTAAGCTGGTTCCGTCAAAGGAGGAATACTCTCCTTCTGGTGTTTCTCCGGTAAATTCTGTATCTGTTCCAATCTGTATCTGCTTTGCCAGATAGAGGGCCTTTCCAGCCTGATCCAGCCACTCTTTTGGTCTGGAATACTTGTAATCACTGCCTGTTCCAAAATTGACCAACGGACCTGGGCAGAATTCATACCGATGGCTTCCATCCTCCTGTTCTTTGAGTACATAGTCGGATCCATAGTCAGCCGGAATCACCGTCTCGCAGAGAAACAGAGCCAGCTGCTCATGGTTTTCCATGCTGTCGGAATAATTCTGATCAACACACCGAAACAGCAGCTCCTGTCCGTCTATCTCTGCCTGCTGCAGATCTCCGAGCTCCCAGTGAATCCGTTCCGCTTCCCCCGCCTGGGGCTTCTTCAGAACAATGGCTGGACGGATACCATAGTTTCTGTCAGACGGATCAGCTTTCAAAAGATTTCCTTGTGTATCTGCTGCCCATACCAGGCTGTCTGTGTGATCTCTGAGAAAAAATCCTCCTCCCCGTATCTGTTCCCGATACCTCTCATACTCTTCCTTTGACAGACTCATAGCATAATCAATCCCGCTGCATCCCGGAACATTCATTCCTGTCAGTGCTTCCCCCAGAGAACACCCATTCTGGAAGCCGTCGCGAAAATACCGCCTGATCTGGCTGTCCCCATAAACACAGGAACCATATCCTCCAAAAAATGTTGTATCTATCGGCTGATCCGCCAGATAAAGCATCCCGCCCTCTGGCAGGCTGCTGTTCTGGTAGTCTCCGTCAATGCAGGTAAATGTAATCGGCTGTCCGCCTAAAACAGCATGGATCTGCGATCTCTCCTTCTGTTCAAAGGCCCTTTCCCGGCATCGGTCGCAGAGAGAATCCTGGTTCCGATCCTGGTGTCCCAAAGGTGCTGTAATAATCTCTCTCTCCTCTTTCGTCTCCTGACAGTGGTACAGAGCAGTTCCCTTTCCCAGACACGAAGCTTTTGTCTGCCTTACTTTTTTCCAGTGCTTCAAGCCGCCGAAGCTGCCCTGCTTCCAGACACTCATTCTGGCAATATACCAGGTATTTTCTCCTTCCCGCTCTTCAGCCTCCAGATAATTAGAATACACGGCGCCAGGGCCAAACCACTCTGCCACCGCCTTTCCATTCGGTGCAAAGTTTTTTCCGATTACATAAAAGGTTCTCTCCTCTCCGTCCGGAATCTGCTCCGCCAGGCTTATAACCCTGATATCATTTTCCTTCTGGTCTGTGATAACAAAACGACTGTCCAAAATCGCATCAGATGCCTCTCCTGTGATCATACTTTCATACTTTCTGGCTGTCTGAAAATACTCCTGAAGCGGAACACTGTCCCTCCTTTCCGCTGCATCAGAGACGGTAGCCAGCTTCTTTTCAAAGTCTCTTTGCGGCCCTCCATAGCTCTCCATTCCCATGCCTCCCGCAAAGCAGAGAGCGCATACAGCCAGAGCCGTCTCAAGCTGCCTCGTTCTGAGCGCTGTTTTTCCATTGACTGATTTCGTTGCCTTCACTCTCCTTTCTCAGACTGGTTTCCTTCTTCTGTTTTCCTGTAAACCGAAGCTCCTGTCCCAAACACTCATCCTGCTTTCCTGCAGGTTATAAATTTAAATTGATTTTTTTATTTTTTAATTTTTTTGAGATATTTTAATAAATTGATGATTAAAGATTTTTTTAGAATGCATAACAGAACTGAACATTTAAGAAACGCAATACTGGCCGCCATTTCACATAAACTGCAAAATACCGCCTGGTCAAATCACCCACTATATATATCCTGTCTTTTATATCATTTGGAACATCGGCCTGAACAGACCGGAATGAATAGGAAACCAGAATGTTTCCTGAAACTATTTTTATTCTAGCACAATCCGGATGATATTTCAACCTTCAGTTCACATTTTTCCAAAAAGAAAGAGCAGAAGCTGTCGCCCTTAATGGCTTTTAAACACTTCTGCTCTTTTTGCTATTCTCTCTTATTTCTCAGAATTTTCTTCCTGTGTCTCTTCCTCAGAAACCTCGATTCCCAGCTCCTCTAACTGCTTTACATCAACTGGAGAAGGAGCCTCTGTCATCAGACAGGACGCATCCTTTACCTTCGGGAATGCAATTACATCACGGATGCTGTCTGCTCCCACCATCAGCATAACCATACGATCCAGACCGTATGCAAGACCTGCGTGAGGCGGAACACCGTATTTGAAGGCGTCTAACAGGAAACCGAACTGATCCTTTGCCTGCTCCTCTGTGAAGCCCAGCACCTCAAACATCTTAGACTGGATATCGCTCTGGTGGATACGGATGGAACCTCCTCCCATCTCAGTTCCGTTTAATACGATATCATATGCCTTTGCGCGAACTGCGCCTGGATTAGTATCAATAAGCTCCAGATCCTCCTCCATCGGCATGGTAAATGGGTGGTGCATAGCCACAAAGCGCTCCTGCTCTTCTGAGTACTCTAATAACGGGAACTCTGTCACCCAGAGGAACTTAAAGTCATCCTTCTTTAACAGGTCAAGCTGTCTTGCCAGCTCCAGACGGAGGTTGCCCAGCACGTCAAATACAACCTTGTCCTTGTCTGCGGCAAATAATAACAGGTCGCCTGGCTTTCCATCCATGGCCTTTACAAGGGCGCTTAACTCTTCCTCTGTCATAAATTTAGCGAAAGAGGACTTGTAGGAGCCGTCCTCGTTGACAGCCAGATAAGCCAGTCCCTTAGCGCCGAAGCCCTTGGCATACTCTACCAGAGCGTCTATTTTCTTTCTCGGCATTCCAGCCTGTCCCTCTGCATTGATTCCTCTGACAGAGCCGCCATTTTCCAGAGCGCCCTTAAATACTACAAACTGGCAGTCTTTTACTGTCTCAGATACATTCTTAAGCTCCATTCCAAAGCGAAGATCCGGCTTATCGGAACCAAAACGATCCATAGCCTCTCTCCATGTCATTCTCTGGATCGGAAGCTGTAAATCGTAGTTACAGATCTCCTTAAAGAGCTTCTTTAACAGTCTCTCGTTCACATCCAGCACATCGTCTACGTCCACAAAGGAAAGCTCCATATCAATCTGTGTAAACTCCGGCTGTCTGTCTGCTCTCAGATCCTCGTCTCTGTAGCATCTGGCAATCTGGAAGTAACGGTCATAGCCAGAGCACATTAACAGCTGCTTAAAAAGCTGCGGGGACTGAGGAAGGGCATAAAAACTGCCTGGGTGAACACGGCTTGGCACAAGATAGTCTCTGGCGCCCTCCGGTGTGCTCTTAATGAGAGTCGGAGTCTCGATCTCTAAGAATCCCTCCTCTGCCAAAAAGCTTCTGGTGAGAGTAGTCACGCGGCTTCTGGTCATCAGATTTCTCTGCAGATCCGGTCTTCTCAAATCCAGGTAACGATATTTTAATCTCAGCTCCTCCTTTGTCTTGGAGTTCTCCTCAATTGGGAACGGCGGAGTCTCAGACTCTGAAAGAATACGCAAGGAATTAGCGCGGATCTCAATAGCTCCTGTCTTTAAATTTTCATTGACAGCGCCGGAACGTGCCTCCACCTTTCCTGTAACTGCGATTACAAACTCGCTTCTAAGCTTTTCAGCCTTGGCAAAGCTCTCCTCACCGCAGTCTGCCTCCTCAAAGATAATCTGAAGCAGACCGGAGCGATCTCTCAAATCCACAAAAATGATTCCGCCTTTATTTCTGCTCTTCTGAACCCATCCCATGACGGTGACATTCTCACCGATCTGTTCTGTGGACAGCTCTGTACATCTGTGGGAACGCTTCAGTCCCAGCATTGATTCTGCCATGATTTATTTTCCTCCTGAATTTTGTAAAAATGTAGATCCGGGGCAGGTAATACCTATTTTAATCCTTCCCGGTAATACTCCTTAAACTCTGTGTAGCCGTCCTTCTGGAGCTGCTCCTTCTGGAATTTCTTATTTTTATTCATCTGGGCTACCAGAACCTGAACGCCTGCTCTTCTCTCCTCTGAGGCCTCTTTTAAGACCTGAGCCAGCTTCTCCCCTCCGATATTTTTCTCGAAGAGATAAGCCTTTTTACCTGCAGCTGCAGGCACCTTAAACCCATTGTCAAGAAGAATGGTTACAATTCTTTCAAAGCCAATGGAAAATCCACAGGCCGGCGTATCCATGCCTGTAAACTTGCCGATCATCTTGTCATAGCGTCCGCCGCCTGCCACAGAGCCGCCGAAGCCCTCCATGGACACCTCAAAAATAGTTCCTGTATAGTATCCCATTCCTCTTACAAGAGTCGGGTCAAATTCGATACCAAACTTTACCTCTGCGATAGAGGATACTGTCTCCATAATCTCAGCCAGCCCTTCAGCTGTGCCTTCCTTCACAACGCCCTTTAAGGTCTCTCCCAGGGCTCTCACACCATCTGCGTCTGTCTGAATAGACGCTAATAAAGCTTTGTACTTCTCTACGCTTTCAGCCTCATAGCCAAGCTCCATAAGCTCAGCTGCCACTCCGTCAAGACCGATTTTATCCATCTTGTCAAGGGTAATAAACACTTTATCGCAGTCATCCTCCGGGAAGCCGCAGTAGGAAGCCATAGCCTTTAACAGCTCCCTGTCATTAATGCGGACAGTAAAGGAATTATCCGGGCAGATCCGGGACAGAGCTGTGGTGGTAGCTGTAATCAGCTCGATCTCAGCCAGAGAAGTGGCATCTCCTAAAATATCAATATCGCACTGTACAAACTGTCTGAAACGTCCCTTCTGAGGGCGGTCAGCTCTCCACACACTTCCTACCTGCAGCGCCTTAAACGGGCTTGGAAGATTTGCAGAATTATTGGAATAGTAGCGGGACAACGGAAGAGTCAGGTCGTAGCGCAGACCGCCGTCTACCAGATCTGCCTCCTCCTTTGCTGTCTCCAGGTTTAATTTCTCGCCTCGTTTTAAAATCTTGAAAATAAGCTTTTCATTGTCTCCGCCCTGCTTGCTGGTCAGGTTCTCAATGTGCTCCACGCACGGAGTCTCAATGGCAGAAAAGCCGAATCCGCGGTAGGTCTCCTTAATCTTTCCAAGCACATAATCACGGATTTCCATTTCTGCCGGTAAAATATCTTTCATACCAGTTACTGGTTTTTTCTTCAAAGCCATGGTAATCACTCCTGTTTTCTAAGTATTTATTTTTCTGAGCGCGGCGTCATCTGGCAGATGAGTTTTTCTTTCCGAAGAAGCATCTCCTCCACCCGGTCGATATACTGCTCTACTTCCTTGACATTTTCCGCTCTTTCCAGACGGTTTTCCGCTGGAAATACTACCTTGGTAGTCGTTCCGGCTCCGCAGGCCATAATGGTCTGCTTCTCCTCCATAATGAGGATGTTGTAAATGCAGGCCTTGCCAGGCGCGCTGTAACCTACGTTCTCAAAGTTGCCAGCCATATTTTTCTGCCTGTAGAGATAGTAAGGCTCCATGCCCATCTCCTTTGCATAGCGGGCTGTCATGTCGATCATTTCCTGTGTTCCGGTAATTTTCAGATTTCCGTATTTTTCCCGGAACATATTGAGCCTTGCAGCCCTCTTAATAGCCAGGGAATGAACGGTCAGGCTGTCAGGCCCCAGCTTCTTAATCTCTTCCATGGTCGCTCTGACATCCTCCTCATCTTCCTCTGGAAGACCTACTATCAGATCCATGTTGATATTGTCAAAGCCCAGCTCTCTGGCCAGAAGAAAGGTTTCCTTCACCTGCTCCACTGTATGGCGGCGGCCGATTAAGTCCAGCGTCTCCTGCTTCATAGTCTGGGGATTAATCGAAATACGGGTAATTCCGTGCTTTCTCAATACCTCCAGCTTCTCTCTGGTAATGCTGTCCGGCCGTCCAGCCTCCACTGTAAACTCCTTCACCTGCTCCATGGGGAAGGTGCGTTCCACCTTATTTAAAATAGCCTCCAGATCCTCCGGGCTCAGCGAAGTAGGTGTTCCGCCTCCAAAGTAAATTGTATCTAAAGGCCGCCCCTTCATTTTCTCCGCCACATAGTCCATCTCCTGAAACAGAGCATTTAAATAAAGTCCCGTCCTCCCCTGCCATTTTCCAATCGGAAAGGAGGTAAAAGAACAGTAAAGGCAGGTGGTCGGGCAGAATGGAATGCCAATATAAAGGCTGTAGCCGTTTTCATAGTCCACAGCCGATAAAAGCTTCTTTTCCCGTCTGGCCACATTCAGGCTCAGAGCAATTTTCTCCTCGCTGGTAAAGTAGGTTTCCTTCATGTAATCGTGGATTTCCTGCTCGGAAGCTCCCTCGTAAAGACGTGTCAGTGCAATTTTCGTCGGACGGATGCCGGTAAGAGTTCCCCAGGGAAGTTCCTTTCCCGTCATCTGCCGCATCATGCAGTACAGCTCACGCTTAATCCTGTTTTTCGTCTCAAAGCGGCTGTCCTCATCCACCATAATACTGCCCTCTGAAACAGTCTCAAACCTGCGCGGTTCTGCCGGCTTAACGCCGCCGTCCTGCGTATCCGAAGCTTCACCTGCCAGACAGCTGTCCTTGTCCTGATCGCTGTGCCGGGATACAGGACGCTCCACAGAAAGCCGGAACTCACCGCCTGTTTTCCCGCCTCTTACAATGAGCTGTGCCTCCTGTAAGGCCTCTCCCTCCTCGTGGGTAAATTTCTGCCCCGGACAGAAGGCCATTAAAAGCTCCCTGATATCCTGTTCAAATGATTGATCGCTTAACAGTATTCCTATCATGTTCCTGTCATTCCTTCTATTCTAAGAGCTTTCCCTTGTAGGGAGCCAGCGGATTGTACTTTTTCTCGTCCCCAATGGTGGTGTATCCCAGATGTCCCGGATACACGTTTACATCCTCCGGAAGTTCAAACAGGCGGTCAAGCACTGAATGAAGCAGCTTGACAGAACTTCCGCCAGGCAGATCCACCCGGCCATAGGAGCCCTCAAAAAGTGTATCTCCGGCAAACAGAGCCTTCTCACGCTCCACATAGTAACAGCAGGAACCCTCTGTATGTCCCGGAGTGGCGATCACCTGGAAGGAAGAGCCTATCAGATTCACCGTCTCGTTATCTCTCACCCACACGTCTGCCTCTGCGCGGATTATTGTTCCAAGAAGGCTCTTGGACAGATTCAGATTCTCATCTGCCATAAGCTCCTTCTCCTCCTCCAGAGCGTAAACCTTCGCTCCAAAGGCCTTTTTCACCTCATCCATGGCTCCGATGTGGTCCGAATGGCCGTGAGTCAGCAAAATAGCCTTCACATCCAGTCCGTCCCTTTTACAACACTCTATAATCAGATCGCCCCGGTCGCCGGGATCTATGATCACCGCTTCCTTCGTCTCCTCATTTGATACAATATAGCAGTTAGTCTGCACATAGCCTACTGTCAGCTTTTTAATCTGCATTCGCCTGTCCTCTCCTTCAGCTTAAGTTTAGCAAAATACGGAAACATAGAGAAAACTGCTTATCCCGCAGTTCTCTCTATATCTATTACGCCTTCAATCTGTCTCAGCTTGTCGGCCAGTTTATTCAGTTCTTCAATGCCCCGGATATCAAAGGTCATCAGAATGGTGGCCTTTCCCTGCTTGCTGGTTCTCACATTCATGGACTTGATGTCTATCTGGCGCTCTGTGAACACCTTGGACAGATCCACAAACATGCCGATCCGGTTATTGGCAAAAATCTTAATCTCTGTGGTATAGCGCTCCTTGCCAGCCTCGTCTCCAGCCGGCTGCTGCCACTCAGCTTCAATGAGCCTTGCCTTCTCATCATCCGGCAGGTTCATCACATTAATGCAGTCTGTCCTGTGAATGGAAATTCCTCGGCCTCTTGTCACAAAGCCCACAATCTCATCTCCCGGCACAGGGCTGCAGCACTTGGAAAAGCGCACTGCCAAATCGTCGATTCCTTTTACCACAATACCGCTCTTTGACTTGCCGTGGGCGATAGCCACAGGAACCTTGTTTCCATCCCCGATGGAATCCAGAATGGTAGCGTCCGTCTTCTCCTTCTCCATCTTTTTCGTATGGGCCTCCATCATCTTATTGATGACCTGGCCCTCTTTCAGGCCGCCGTGACCAATGGAGGCAAGGACCGAATCCCAGTCCTTGTAGGAGTACCGCTTCATTACCTTTTCCATAAATTCCGGCTTATTCAGTTCTACATAGTTAATGCCTTTATTCCGGCAGTATTTGTCAATCATATCGCGGCCGCGGATAATATTGTCCTCTTTTAATTCCGCCTTAAACCACTGATTAATCTTATTCTTCGCCTGGGTACTCTTAACAATCTTCAGCCAGTCCCGGCTGGGTCCCTTGCTGTTCTGAGAAGTCAGAATTTCGATCCGGTCGCCGTTTTTGATTACATAATCAATATTCACCAGCATACCGTTTGCCTTGGCACCCACCATTTTATTTCCCACCGCACTGTGGATGGAATAGGCAAAGTCAATGGGCGTAGAACCGCTGGGCAGGTTCTTTACATCTCCTGACGGGGTAAAGCAGAATACACTGTCTGAAAACAGATCCAGATCGCTCTTTAAGGAATCTAAAAATTCCTTGTTGTCAGACATATCCTTCTGCCACTCCAGAATCTGGCGCAGCCAGGAAAGCTTCTCCTCAGCACTGTCCATGGCCGCTTTAGTGCTTCCGCTCTGCTTGTATTTCCAATGGGCGGCAATTCCGTACTCAGCCACCCGGTGCATCTCGTAGGTACGGATCTGAATCTCAAAGGGGCGTCCGCTGCTTCCGATCAGAGTCGTGTGAAGAGACTGGTAGTTGTTGATCTTGGGCATGGCAATATAATCTTTGAAACGGCCTGGAATCGGCTTGTACATCTCGTGAATCACACCCAGAGCCCCATAGCAGTCCTTCACTGTATCCACAATAATACGGACAGCAAACAAATCGTAGATCTGGTCCAGCGTCTTGTTCTGCTTCACCATCTTCTTATAAATGCTGAAGAAATGCTTCACCCGGCCGTCCACCTTGCACTCGATTCCGGCATCGTCCATGTGGCTCTTCACCTCGTCCACAATACTCTTAACAAAAGCCTCCCTGGAATCCTTTCTCAGGGATATCTTTTCTGCCAGATCATAGTACACGTCCGGTTCCAGATACTTGAGGGACAGATCGTCAAGTTCCGTCTTGATTCTGGAAATTCCCAGACGGTCTGCGATTGGCGCATAGATCTCCATGGTCTCTCTGGCCTTTTCCTTCTGCTTCTCCGGCTTCATATACTGAAGCGTTCGCATATTGTGAAGGCGGTCCGCCAGCTTCACCAGGATAACCCGGATATCCTTAGCCATGGCGAGAAACATCTTACGCAGGTTCTCCGCCTGCATTTCCACTTTGTCCTTGTCCCAGTTAATATTTGTCAGCTTTGTAACGCCGTCTACTAACAGCGCCACCTCGTTTCCAAACTGCTCTGCCACACCTGCTGTGGTCATCACTGTATCCTCCACCACATCGTGAAGAATACCAGCTACAATCGTCTCCTTATCAAGCTCTAAATCAGCCAGGATAATTGCCACGCACAGAGGATGGATGATATACGGCTCCCCAGATTTACGCTTCTGTTCCTTGTGGGCATCATACGCAAGCCTGTAGGCTTTCTCCACCATAGTAATATCATCAGAAGGGTGGTATCTGTGGATGCTGTTAATCAAATCCTGATACAATACCTCCGGGCTTGTAAAATCAGCAGGCTGTTCCAGCTCTCTATCCAGTTGTTTTATCTGATCCATCTTTTCTATACATACGCCTCCCAGCTTCAGGCATCTGCTCCCATCATGCCTTTGTC
>Kit_p2__coassemble_1214_pt1 | contig 18450 bp, 14 predicted proteins | sample Kit_p2__metabat2_high_PE_038 | metagenome-assembled genome bin Kit_p2 | reverse complement strand
GAGAAGAGAACATCAAGGCTATCACAGAGCGTCTGGAGGAGGCTTTTGCAGAGAATGAAGAGTGGCTGGCAGTTCTGGGCGAGGCAGTTTACCAGTATCAGAAGAAGACAGTCAGAAAGATGATTTTAAAGGATCATAAGCGCCCTGACGGACGCGGTATCACAGAGATTCGTCCTCTGGCAGCTGAGATCGATATTGTTCCGAGAGTGCATGGCTCTGGTATGTTTACCCGCGGACAGACACAGATTTTAAATGTATGTACTCTGGCTCCTCTGTCTGAGGCTCAGAAGCTTGACGGCCTGGATGAGAATGAGACAAGCAAGAGATATATGCACCACTATAATTTCCCATCCTACTCTGTAGGTGAGACCAAGCCGTCCAGAGGACCGGGACGCCGTGAGATTGGACATGGCGCTTTAGCAGAGAAGGCCCTGATTCCGGTGCTTCCAAGCGAGGAAGAGTTCCCATACGCAATCAGAACTGTTTCTGAGACCATGGAGTCTAATGGATCTACCTCTCAGGCCAGCATCTGTGCATCTACCCTGTCCCTGATGGCGGCAGGCGTTCCGATTAAGGCTCCTGTAGCCGGAATCTCCTGCGGTCTCGTAACAGGAGATACAGATGACGACTACATTGTCCTGACTGATATCCAGGGATTAGAGGACTTCTTCGGCGACATGGACTTCAAGGTAGGAGGAACCCACAAGGGAATTACTTCTATTCAGATGGATATTAAGATTCACGGACTGACAAGACCGATCATCGAGGAGGCGATTGCCAAGACGAGAGAGGCCAGACTTTACATCCTGGATGAAATCATGAAGCCAGTGATTGCAGAGCCGAGAAAAGAAGTGGGCGAGTTTGCTCCGAAGATTGAGCAGATTACAATTGATCCGCAGAAGATTGGCGATGTAGTAGGAAAACAGGGCAAGGTGATCAACAAGATCATTGATCAGACTGGAGTAAAGATTGACATCAGCGATGACGGAAGCGTTTCCGTCTGCGGTACAGACAAGGCTATGATTGATAAGGCAGTGGCTATTATTAAGAGCATTGTCACAGACATCGAGCCGGGACAGATTCTGACAGGAACCGTTGTCCGGATTATGAATTTCGGCGCTTTTGTAGAGCTGGCTCCGAATAAGGACGGTATGATTCACATTTCCAAGCTTTCTGATAAGAGAGTCGCAAAGGTAGAGGATGTGGTAAATATCGGGGACGAGGTTACTGTAAAGGTAATCGAGGTAGATAAGATGGGCCGGATCAACCTGAGCATGAAGCCGGGAGACCTGGAGCAGGAGGCTCATAAGGAGTAATCTTTAACAGTTTTTCTATCTGATGAATGAGATCAGGGCTGCTGTAAAACGAAAAGACAGTTTTACAGCAGCCCTTTTTTAAAAGGAGGGCAGATATGCTGGAAGTATCGGGAATCTATAAAAAATTTAAGAAGCGTCAGATTTTAAAAGGTGTTTCTTTTACAGCAGAGCCGGGAAGCTGCGTGGGGATTGCAGGAGGGAATGGATGCGGAAAAACTACGCTTTTATCTATTTTAGCAGGAGTGAGCCGTCCAGAACAGGGAAGTATCCGTTTTGACGGCCAGGAAGCAGTAGGGAAACGGTCTGTGTTTGAAAAGAAGGCAGCCTATGTGCCTCAGGAGAATCCTCTGATACCAGAACTGACAGCCAGGGACAATTTTGCCCTCTGGTATAAGGGAGATAAAAAGAGAATGGAAAAGGATTTGGAAGAGGGAGTTGCCAAAGCTCTGGGCGTGTCGGAATTTTTAGGCATTCCGGCGGGAAAGCTGTCCGGCGGACAGAAAAAACGCCTCAGTATTGCATCTGCTCTTTCCAATCAGGCGTCTGTCTTAATTATGGACGAGCCGGGGGCAGCGCTGGATTTGAGGGCTAAGGAGGAAATTCTTCGCTATATCCGCACTTTTGTAAAGAGAGGAGGAATCGTAATCCTGACCTCCCATGAGATGCAGGAGCTGAGAGTCTGCAGCCAGCTGTATATTCTGAAGGAGGGAGTCCTGATTCCTGAAAATATAGAGATGGGAGTGGAGCCGGAGAATCTGATTGGCAAATTCTGACAAAAGCTGTCAAAAATCTTAAAGAATTATTACAAAATGAACAAATATAATGACGAAATTAGAAAAATATGTTAGAATATATTCCATCCAAAACAGAGGAGGAAAAGAGTATGAAATGCCCTTATTGTGATCAGGAAATTCCAGATGGGAGCGCTGAGTGCCCCGTATGCAAAAAGAATCTGATGGAAACTCAGAGTGAGACATTACAGAGTGAGGAAGCTCCAGTGGAAGCAGGCCAGAGCAGCCAGGCAGATGGAAGTTCTGCAGGGGAGCCGGCAGCATTAGCGGTAGCGGAGAAGAAGTCCGGAAAGGCCTGGATAGCCGGAGCAGCAGTGGCAGCAGTCGCTGTGATAGGCGGTGTGGCTTTCTGGCAGATGAACAAGCAGGATCCCAAGGATGTTGTGATTGAGGCATTTAAGGGTGTAATGGCAGAAGGGCAGACGAATCCCATGGAGGAGATTTTTGGCTGGAAGGCTTTGGGAGAGAAACTGTACAGCGATTCTTACCAGGTGAATATGAATCTTACCCTGAGAGAGCTTTTAGAGAGTACCGAGCTGCAGGGAACAGGCGTTATGATGAATGCCAGAGAGGACAGAGAAAGCAAGGCCGTGGACATGGATATGGGATTCCAGTACGGTGATATCCCTATGTTTACTGCAAAGATATATCTGGATGATTCAGAGATGGCAGTTGCCCTGCCGCCGGATATGACAAATAAAGTATTTACCCTGAATCTGGCGGAAGATTTGAATACCCAGATCGCCAATTCACCTTACCTTGGAAAGACCCTGGCGGATATGGGAATGGATCTTCAGGGCTATGCTGACTATATGAAAAAGGCAAATGAGCTGTCCCATTCAGAGACACCGATGTTCGATCTGGAAGCTCTCTGGGATCGGTATAAGACAGGAAGTAAGGCTGTAGATAATCTGAAGGCAGCCATGACAGTAGAAAAAGGGGAGAAAAAGAGCTGCACAGTGGGAGAGGCAGAGGTAGAGTGTGACGGTTACGATGTAGTGCTCAGCAATGCAGCTCTCGTTCAGTTTTTCACAGAGACAAAGGATTTCTTCCTGGCTGACGAAACCTTAAAGAAGGATGTGCTCACTTATCTGGAACTGGTTTATGACCTGAATGCATCTCTGTACAGCTCTGAGGAGATGGCCCAGATTTATGGTCTGGACAATGTGGACATGACTCCGGAACAGCAGCAGACAGAGCTCTGGACTTCAGCGGATGAGGCAGTTGAAGCCCTGCTTTCCCAGCTGAAAGGAGCTATGGGAGATATTAACCTGGCAGTTTATGTGACAGATGACGGAAAGCTGGCATCCTTTGATTACAGCACAGAACTTTCACTGGCAGAGCAGACAGCAGAGGGAGAGACAGAGGCATCTGCAGAGGTAGCAGATACCATGAAGCTGTATGGAACTGTGAATTTCAGAGGAGGATACAGCCAGACAGCCAATATCGAGGCAAATCTTACAGTAGAGGATCCGTCTGGAGAAACAGTGACAGTTGACATGGCTAAAATGGGAGAATATGAGAAGGACAAGCTCTACCAGGCTCAGCTGGCCCTTCAGGTAGAGGCAGCCGGTGAGAAGATGTTCTTCAGCCTCAGCGGAGACTATGATATTCCCACAGCAAATTATACGATTGACGCCTATGCCGAGGAGAATGAGACAGAGATTGGAAGCATCCGCATCGACGGAATGATGGAAGCTCTGGTTCCCGGTGAGTCATTTAACGCTGTGATAGATTCTCTCAGCGTGATAGCTGGTCCTCTGGACGAGGGAATTACTCTGGCAGAGCTGTCAGGAAGCTATGGAATCAAGCCTCTGGAAGAAGCTGTTTCCAAACCAGAGGGAGAAGCCTTTGATATTCTGGCAGCCACAGAAGATGAGTGGAATGCAGTGATTATGGAACTGTATATGGGTCTTTCATCCATACTGAGCAGTACCGGTCTCAGCTAGAGAAGAGGATAACAGGAGTTCATGGGAAGATTTTTAACGATTTTAAAAATTGAAATGAAGAGGGCGTTAAAAAGCATCCCCTATTTTCTGACAGGAGCAGTTGTGCTGGCGGTATTAGCCGGCACAATTGCTTTTTCTGCAAATAAGATGCTTTACGGAAACAGGTCAGTAGGAAGTATTCAGGTAGGAGTAGCAGTACCTGAGGATGACCGCGGTGCTAAATGGATTATGTCCATGGTGTCCTCCTTAGAAAGTGTATCCAGCCTCTGTGAATTCGTCTATCTGGATGAGGAGGAAGGATGCAGACAGATGGATAAAGGGGAGATTTATGCTCTTATGCTGATTCCGGATCAGCTCCTGGAAGGAATTATGAACGGAACCAACCAGCCTGTGACCATCGTCTTCCCGGAGAAAGCCGGACTGGAGGCATCTGTTTTCAGGGAGCTGACAGATGCAGGGACAGAAATCTTAAAAACAGCCCAGGCAGCTATCTATGGAACGGATGAGCTTTTAATAGAACTGGGGAAAACAAGCCAGATTCCAAAAGCAGAGTCAGATCTGAATCAGATGTATCTCAAATACGCACTTTCCCGTTCTGTGTATTTTCAAACAAGCCAGGTAAGCGTGTCAGGAGATGTGACAACTGAGATGTTTTACGGGATTTCCTGTGCTGTGCTTGCAGTCCTTCTTTTAGGAATTCCGGCAGCTGGTTTTTCGAAGCCTTTTTCCCCTGTGATGGAAAAGAAGCTTTATCTTTCCGGATTCAGCCGCCCCATGCGCTTGTGGGCCAGAACAGCTGCGCTGGCTTTTCTGTTTGCCCTGGCGACTGCATTTCCATTTTTCTTCTGTCTGAGCAGGGGAATTCTTCAGAGCGGATGGTTAAGCATTCCAGTCTGGCTTCTGATCTGTGTCTGTGCATCCAGCTGGGTGATTTTTATTTACGAGGCTGGCAGAAGCACGCTGGCGGGAGTCAGCATTCTGTTTCTGTCCACGATTGTTATGATGTTTATGGCAGGAGGCCTGATTCCATCGGTATTTCTGCCGGATGCAGTGGCTGAGGCGGGAAGACTGACACCGGTATTCTTTCTGATGGATGCAGTGAAATGGATGGTATCAGGGGACGGTTTGCCTGGAGCTGGCCAGCTGGCTTCCTGGATGCCGGTCATCCGTCTTCTTCTTATGGAAGTGGTGGTGTTTGGTCTTTCAGCAGCAGGAAGGAGGGATTATGAATAAAACAGGACTCTGGTTTTATCTTTCTTTGAAGCGGCAGACAAAACGCCTCTTTTTCCTGCTCCTTCTGGCAGCCCTGCCGATGGGATTATGGTGTTTCCGGGAGGCGGAGCAGCCGGAAAAGGATTCGATTGCCATTGCTCTATATACAGGGGAATCGGAATGGAACCGGCTGACAGCCGAAGCGCTTTTGACAGGAGAGCATTCCTTTGAGTTTTATATGAGTAGTTCAGAGCAGGAACTGCGGGAGGATGTAGCGGCCAGGAAGGCAGAGTGCGGCTATATTTTCCCAGAGTATCTGAGGGAAAAAATGGAGACCGGGCGCTATAAAAGAAGCATTACTCTGGTAACGGCCCCTTCCACAGCTGTAGATAAACTGTCCTCGGAGGTGGTATTTTCCGGCCTGTTTTCAGTGTGGGGACGCAGTCTGCTGGAAACGTACAGCAGAGAAGGAGAGCCTTTTCAAGGGGAACAGAAGGTATGGCAGAGGCTAGAGCCTCTGTACGATGCCTACCTGGAAAATGGCAGTACCTTTGCTTTTCAGTATGAGACAGAGGGAGGAGACAAGATTGGAAAGCCCTCCATGAAACAGACCTTTCCGGCCAGAGGCATAACGGCAGTGTTCGTTTTTGTACTCAGTCTGACAGCGGCAGTAACTGTCTGCGAGGATGAAAAGCGAGGCCTGTTTTCATCCTTAGCAGGAATTCGGAGAGAAACTGCCGTGTTAGCCTGCCTGGCAGCTCCTGTGTTTCTGGCCTGCATCAGCGGGCTGGCGGGTCTGATCCTTTCAGGGGAAGCGGACAAGAGTTCATGGCTTCTGGAGTGGGGAAGGCTGCTTCTCTATGGCGGAATGTGTACCGTTTTTTCCTGGGGAGTGTGCAGAATCGTGAAGAATCCTCTGACTATCGCCTGTCTGATTCCGTTTTTTGCAGTGGGAAGTCTGGTTTTCTGCCCTGTATTTATCGATCTGTCTCTGTTTCTGCCCGGGGCTTCATTTGCAGCTAAATTCTTTCTGCCCTGGTATTATCTCGCATAAATCCGTTGAAATTTTAATGAATTCTTACTATAATAGGAAGTAATGGATGAGCGGGTATGCTCCTCTTTTTCTGTTATCAGGAAGAGATAGACGGCGTGAAAGAAGCCGTGTCTGGAAAGGGAGTAGGGTATGGAGGAGATGAATTTTGATGATCTTCACGCTTTGGCTGATGAAAAGCAGTACAGAAGCCTGAAGGAAAAACTGATAGAGATGAACGAGGTGGATATCGCCTCGTTTATGGAGGAACTGGATTCTGAGAAGACTGTGGTCGTATTCAGGACGCTTCCCAAAGAGATGGCGTCAGATGTGTTCGCCTGCCTTCCGGTGGAGAAGCAGCAGCATATCATTACCAGTATTACTGATAATGAGCTTCAGTACATCATGGACGATCTGTTTGTGGATGATGCGGTGGATATGCTGGAGGAGCTTCCTGCGACGATTGTAAAACGAGTGCTGAAAAATTCCAGCCCGGATACAAGAAAGCTGATTAACCAGTTTCTCAAGTATCCGGACAACAGTGCTGGAAGCGTGATGACTGCCGAATATGTGGGACTGAAAAAGGCTATGACAGTGGAGGAAGCCTTTGCATATATTCGGAAATACGGAGTAGACAAGGAGACGATCTATACCTGCTACGTAATGGATGCAGGACGCCATCTGGAAGGCGTGGTGACGGTGAAGGATCTGTTGATGAGTCCGTACACTACCACCATCGAGGAAATTATGGACAGCCATGTGCTGAAAGCTCATACGACAGATGATCAGGAGGCGGTGGCAGACTTGTTTAACGAGTACGATCTGCTGAGCCTTCCTGTTGTAGATGGGGAAAACCGTCTGGTAGGAATTATCACCGTTGACGACGTGATGGATGTTATGGAGCAGGAGGCCACAGAGGACTTCGAGAAGATGGCCGCCATGAACCCCAGTGAAAAGCCGTATTTGAAAACCGGTGTGTTTCAGCTGGCCAAGAACAGAATCGTCTGGCTGTTAATTCTTATGTTCAGCAGTATGGTGACAGGAGAGATTCTGACTGCTTATGAAGAGGCATTTTCTGCAGTTCCTCTTCTGGTTACATTTATTCCAATGCTGATGAATACAGGAGGAAACTCAGGAAGCCAGGCCAGCACTATGATTATCCGTGGTATGGCGGTGGGTGAGATCAGTCCCTCAGACCTGGCGAAGGTAGTCTGGAAGGAGCTGAGGGTAGGTATTCTGGTAGGAATTTGTCTGGCGATTGCCAATTTTGTGCGTCTGACTCTGTCCTATCCGGGACAGGAGATGATCTGCCTGACAGTGGTGCTGAGTATTTTCTGCATTGTCATTATCGCCAAAACAATCGGCTGCACGCTGCCTATTATCGCCAAGGTTCTGCATATGGATCCGGCTCTGATGGCATCTCCTATGATTTCTACGATTCTGGACGCCTGCAGCCTTGTGATTTATTTTAATTTTGCCTGCCGTCTTCTCGACATGGCAGCCTAGACTTGTAATTTTTCAGATTAAGAGATATAATGAATTATCTTTAACACAGGCCCGGCAGCCGGCTGGGCCTTATTCTAACAGTGAGGAGTGTGGAGCTATGGAAAAGATCAGAACAAGATATGCCCCAAGCCCGACAGGAAAGATGCACGTAGGAAATTTAAGAACTGCGCTGTATGCTTACCTGATTACAAAGCATGAGGGCGGAGATTATATTTTACGAATTGAGGATACCGATCAGGAGCGATATGTAGAGGGCGCTACTGAAATTATCTATAATACATTGAAGGATACCGGTCTGATTCATGATGAAGGTCCGGATGTAGGAGGCCCGGTAGGTCCTTATATCCAGAGCGAACGTCAGAAATCAGGCATTTATATGAAATATGCCAAGGAACTGATCGATAAGGGAGAGGCTTACTACTGCTTCTGTGATCAGGAGCGCTTAAACAGCCTGAAGAAGACAGTAAACGGCGAGGAGATTATGGCATACGACAAGCACTGCCTGCACCTGTCCAAGGAGGAGGTACAGGCGAACCTGGCAGCAGGAAAGCCGTTTGTTATCCGCCAGAACAATCCGACAGAGGGAACGACCACTTTCCACGATGAGATTTACGGCGATATCAGCGTAGACAACTCTGAACTGGATGATATGGTTCTCATTAAATCTGACGGATTTCCTACTTACAATTTTGCAAATGTAGTAGACGATCATCTGCAGAAGATTACCCATGTGGTAAGAGGAAATGAATATTTGTCCTCCTCCCCTAAGTACAACCGCCTTTACGAGGCTTTTGGCTGGGAGGTTCCGGTTTATGTACACTGTCCGACCATTACCAACGAGGAGCACAAGAAGCTGAGCAAGAGAAGCGGCCATTCCTCCTACCAGGATCTGATTGATCAGGGCTTCCTCTCTGAGGCGGTAGTAAATTTTGTGGCTCTGTTAGGCTGGTCTCCGGAAGGCAACCAGGAGCTGTTTACTCTGGACGAGCTGATAAAAGAATTCGATTACCGCCATATCAGCAAGTCTCCAGCTGTCTTTGATATGGTGAAGCTGCGCTGGATGAACGGAGAGTATATGAAATCCATGGATTTCGACCGGTTCTATGAAATGGCTGAGCCCTATATCAGAGAAGTGGTGAAGAAGGATCTGGATCTGAGAAAGATTGCAGCTATGGTGAAGACAAGAATCGAGGTCTTCCCGGATATCGCAGGTCATATTGATTTCTTTGAGGAGCTTCCACAGTACGATCCTCAGATGTATGTTCACAAGAAAATGAAATCCACAGAGGAGACATCTCTGAAGGTGCTAAAGGATGTGCTTCCAATTCTGGAGGAGCAGGAGGATTTCACCAATGACGCTCTTTATGAGAGGCTGTCAGCCTACATTTCTGAGACAGGTGTTAAGACAGGATTTGTTATGTGGCCTATCCGTACCGCCGTATCCGGAAAGCAGATGACTCCGGCCGGAGCTACTGAGATTATGGAGGTTCTGGGAAAAGAGGAATCGTTAGAGAGAATCAGAAAGGGAATTGAGCTTCTGGAGAAGTAGAAGCTGTTGCCAGGAGGATGTCCTGCGGAAAATCCGCGGCATCCTCCCTTTTGTCTCAGCGGAAAATGATCGGTAAGCGTCCCTGAACGGAATATGGGCCGCCTTGGAAGGAGTTAGAACATGCCATTTAATGAAGCGCAGTCTGCGGCAGTCAGCCACAGGGACGGCCCTATGATGGTTCTGGCAGGGCCGGGATCCGGGAAGACGACAGTGGTTACTCATCGGGTCCAGAGCTTAATTGAGAAGTATGGAGTAAATCCATCGTCTATTCTGGTGATTACCTTTACCCGGGCGGCTGCCAGGGAGATGAAGGAAAGGTTTGAGCGCCTGATGGCGGGAAGGTCCATGAGAGGACAGGTAAGCTTTGGAACGTTCCACTCTGTTTTTTTCAGAATCCTGAAGCTGGCCTATCAGTACGACGCATCGGATATTATAAGGGAGGAACAGAAGAATCGGCTGATCCGGGAGCTTACGGCAAAGGAGCAGCTGGAACCGGAGGATGAAAATGAGCTTGTCTCCTCTCTGATCAGCGAGATCAGCGCTGTGAAGGGAGAGCAGATTGACTTAGAGCACTATTATGCCAAAAGCTGCTCCGGGGATTCCTTCAGGCGGATTTACAGAGGATATGAGAGTCAGCTGCAGCAGGCCCATAAAATCGATTTTGACGATATGCTGGTCATGTGCCACGATTTGTTCTGCCAGCGCCCTGATATTCTGTCTGCCTGGCAGAAAAAGTATGAATATATCCTGGTAGATGAATTTCAGGATATTAACAGACTTCAGTATCAGATTGTGCGGATGCTGGCCGCGCCTTCGGATAACCTTTTTATTGTAGGAGACGACGACCAGTCGATTTACAGGTTCCGTGGAGCAAAGCCGGAGATTATGCTGGGATTTGAGAAGGATTATCCAAAAGCTTCCAGAGTGCTTCTGGATGTGAATTACCGTTCCACCAGAGAGATTGTAGAGGCTTCCCTGAGGCTGATTGAGAATAATGAGAAGCGGTTTAAGAAATCTCTGACAACAGCCGGCGGCAGGGGACGGAGGGTTATCACAAGAGTCTGGGAGGACGAGGAGGAGGAAAACAGCCGCATTGCAGAGGAGATCCGCATGTATGCAGAGGCTGGATGCAGCTACCGCGATATTGCAGTTCTGTACAGGACGAACTCCGGACCTAAGAGGCTTATTGAAAAGCTGATGGAGTACAATCTGCCATTTAAGGCCAGGGATCTGGTTCCCAATCTTTATGAGCACTGGATTTCTAAAAATATTCTGTCCTATATTCGTGTAGCGATGGGAAGCAGGGAGAGGGCTGAGGTACTTCAGATGATCAACCGTCCTGCCAGATATGTGAGCCGGGATGCACTGAGAGATCCCCAGGTATCCTTTGAACAGCTGAAAACGTATTATAAGGACAAGGACTGGATGGTGGAGCGAATTGAAAATCTGGAGTTTGATCTGACAGCGCTCAGCAGGATGTCGCCTCTGGCAGCAGTGAACTATATCCGGAAATCTATCGGCTACGATGCCTGGCTTTACGAGTATGCAGCTGCTCACCATATAAAGGCAGAAGAGCTTTTAGAGACAGCGGAGCAGCTGAGAGACAGCGCAGCCAGGTATAAGACATTTGATGCCTGGTTTGAGCATATCAGGGCTTATGGGGAGGAACTGAAGTGGCAGGCTAAGGAGAGAGAGGAGCAGGAGGATGCGGTGATGCTCTCTACCATGCACAGCTCCAAGGGTCTGGAGTACCGGGTGGTTTACATTCTGGACGCCAACGAGGGGGTGACGCCCCACAATAAGGCAGTGCTGGACGCTGATATTGAGGAAGAACGGCGTCTGTTCTATGTGGCTATGACCAGGGCTAAACAGCGGCTTCATGTTTACAGTGTGAAAAACAGGTACCACAAGCCGGCACAGCTGTCCAGGTTTGTGGAGGAATATCTGGATGGACAGGAAGGAAGGGAGTCATAAAATCATATGGGCTGCGTTCACATTTACTGCGGAGATGGAAAGGGAAAGACAACGGCGGCAGTGGGGCTGGCTGTGAGAATGCAGGGCTGCGGCTATCCTGTGGTAATTGCCAGATTCCTAAAGACAGACGATTCAGGGGAGGTAAGGGCTCTTGGAAGCCTTCCGGGCATTACGGTGATTCCGTGCAGAAAGAGCTTTGGCTTTACCTGGCAGATGACAGAGGAGCAGAAGGAAGAAGCCGCCTGCTGTTACAGCGCTCTTTTTGAGGAGGCGGCTGTTCTGGCGCAGGATGCCTGCAGCAGGGGAGAACAGGCGCTTCTCATCTTGGATGAGATATTTGCAGCCATGGGAAATGGATTTGTAGAGGAGAAGCGGGTGCTGGATTTTCTGAAAAAACGGCCTCACAACCTGGAAATAGCACTGACAGGACGTAACCCCTCGGACAGGATGACAGAGGCTGCTGACTATGTATCGGAGATTCTGTGCAGGAAACATCCGTTTGAAAAGGGGCTTGGAGCCAGAAGAGGGATTGAATTCTGACAGCGTGAAAGGATAGGGAAAGATGAACAGAAGACAAAGGCCGCAGATGCGCCTGATTACTAACGAAATGAGAGAGGAATACATTTCTCAGATGGATGAAGCGTATCCAGGATACCAGGAAGAACGAGAAAAGCTGTATACCTTTGTCAAAATTTTTACAGGAGTGAGGGTGCTGTACAGCCTGTTCTATATAGGGCTGTGCCTGCTGTGCAGCCTGGATGTAACAGAGGGACTGGTAAACCTTTTGAGTACAGCAGTATTTTATTTCTGGTATACGCTTCTTCTTCAGTCTGGCTGGGGAGTAGCTGCGTTAATGCTGGCAGCCAGAGGAATCGGCCTCGGAATTGGAGGCGCCGGCCTTCTAAGCAATGCACCGTGGCTGGTAGCGGCAGCGCCTGGAGCAGTGGCAGGAGCCGTAATTTTTACAATGATTGCAGGGATGGTTATGCAGTTTCTGGAAGCGGTGTTCTGCATCTATGTGCTGTTTAACAGACAGGCATCCATGACAGTGAAGCTGAACCGGGCGATGAATCTTTACTTTTCTAAAAAAGCTGTCTCCAGAACGACGCTGGAACAGATGGCAGGGTATAAAAATGACGCCTCTGAGGAGGAGCAGACAGAGGATGAACAGGAGAATCAGGAGAATGACGAAAATAAGAAATTTACTTGATTTTTCCGGTTGTCTCTGATAGCATTAGTGTACACAGATAAAATATGGAAAGGTAAGGAACGATATGGCTGAGAACAAGAACGTAAACCCGGATGCAGAAAACGAGGAGGAGATGACAGTTACCCTCACTTTAGATGATGGAAGAGAGCTGGAGTGCGTGGTCCTCACAATCTTCCCTGCAGGAGATAAGGAGTACATTGCCCTGCTTCCGATGGACGATGAGGACAGCGAGGAGGGAGAGGTGTATCTGTACCGCTATACAGAGGACGAGAATGGCGCTCCGAATCTGGAGAACATCGAAGATGACGATGAGTATGAGGTAGTAGCTGACGCTTTTGACGAGCTGTTAGACGAGCAGGAGTACGACGAGCTTGTAAGCGAGGACGAGTTAGATGACTAAATAATTTCTGCGGCACAAAAGCTGCAGGATAAAAAACCCCGGAACTGCGTGTCGGTGAACGACAGCAGTTCCGGGGTTTTTACTGATTTTACTGAAATAATGGGTTCTATACGTTAAAGCGGAACAGAACTACATCTCCGTCCTTTACTACGTATTCCTTGCCCTCCATGCGGACCAGACCTTTTTCCTTGGCAGCTGTGTAGGTTCCGCAGTCTAACAGATCCTGGTAATTTACAACCTCAGCCTTGATAAAGCCCCGTTCGAAATCAGAGTGAATTTTTCCGGCTGCCTGAGGCGCTTTTGTGCCCACTTTGATGGTCCAGGCTCTGGTCTCAGTTTCTCCGGCTGTCAGATAGCTGATCAGACCTAACAGACGGTAGCTGGCAGCGATCAGCTTGTCAAGTCCTGACTCAGTCAGTCCCAGATCCTCTAAGAACATCTTCTTCTCATCATCGTCCAGCTCGGCAATTTCCTGTTCAATCTGAGCGCAGATGACGAATACTTCGCTTCCGTTTTCAGCGGCGAATGTTCTCACTGCCTGTACGTACTCGTTGGAAGCTCCGTCGTCAGCCAGTTCGTCTTCAGCTACATTGGCAGCGAAGATTACCGGTTTCCAGGTGAGAAGGTTTAAGGAGGCGATAAATGCCAGCTCATCTTCATCCTCTGTCTCATAACTTCTGGCCAGCTTGCCTTCCTCCAGATGGGCGTACATGGCCTTTAAGATTTCAAGCTCTTTAGCCAGTGCCTTATTTCCCATGGCGCTCTTTGTGGTTTTGGCAATACGGCGCTCCAGAATCTCCATATCAGAGAAAATAAGCTCCAGGTCAATGGTTTCAATATCACGCAGTGGGTTTACGCTTCCGTCTACGTGAACCACGTTAGGATCCTCAAAGCAGCGGACTACATGGACAATGGCATCTACTTCGCGGATATTGGACAGGAACTGGTTTCCCAGGCCCTCGCCTTTGGATGCGCCCTTTACCAGTCCGGCAATATCGACAAACTCGATGACTGCCGGTGTAATCTTAGCAGAGTGATAGAGAGCAGCCAGCTTCTGCAGTCTCTCGTCCGGAACAGGAACTACGCCTACGTTTGGATCAATGGTGCAGAAAGGGTAGTTGGCAGATTCTGCGCCAGCCTTGGTCAGAGAGTTGAAAAGTGTACTTTTTCCCACGTTTGGGAGACCGACGATACCTAATTTCATATTTCGTTTCACCTGTTCAGAAACCTTTATTTTTACAGGTTCCTGCCTTTCTTTCTGTTTTTATTACATGGTGTATTACACCTTTTTCAATCGTGGATACAGCTGTTTCAAATAAACTCTGTTTTTGATGTAAAAGAGTTTAACGCAAATATAAAGTATAGCATAAGGACACCTCTTTTTCAATCGCATCAGCTAAATATTCAATGTAAACACTTGATTATGCCCTGATATACAAAAATGGCGTGAAATCAAAGGGCTACAGTTCTGATTTCACGCCGTGGACTGCGGGTAACAGGACTTGAACCTGCACGGTCTCCCACCAGAACCTAAATCTGGCGCGTCTGCCAATTCCGCCATACCCGCAGATGTATTTTATTATACGGGAGAGAAAGGAAAAAGTCAATTGCTCTGCAGAGAGAAGAAAAGAGAAAATTTGCTTTCCCTGTCTGGTATTTTATATTTATAAAAAGGTTGTGAATAAATTTGCAAAAAAGGCATGACTTTTCGCAGGTTCTATGTTAGAATACTTCGGGATTATCTGTAAAACAGGCCTGACTTCCCGATATCGGGGCGCAGGCCGTCCATACAGGGAGGATACGATGAAAATTTTGCTGACTGGGTTTGAACCTTTTGGATCTCACCGTTCCAATCCGTCCTGGGATGCGGCGGCGGCTCTTCCTGAGACGGTGGGAGGAGTTCAGATTGTGAAGCTGAAACTGCCGGTTTCCTTTCGGCGTTTTTCAGCTCTTCTGGAGGCTGCCATAGAGAGAGAAAGACCGGAGGGGCTTATCTGCGTGGGGCTGGCTGGAAGAGAGGACAAGGTGAGCATAGAACGGGTAGGAATTAATCTGATGGAGGCGAGGATTCCGGACAACGATGGTTTTCAGCCATTTGATATGCCGGTTCGTCCTGACGGAGATACTGCGTATTTTTCTACATTTCCTGTCAAGCGTATGGCTAAGGCAGTGGAACGCAGAGGGATTGCCTCCTGTGTATCCTATTCAGCCGGAACCTTCGTATGCAATGCAGTGCTGTACACAGGACTTTATCTGGCTTCATCCAGATATCCGTCTATGAAATGCTGTTTCATCCATGTGCCATATGATGAGACCATGGAAGATGCTTTGGCAGGGAAGCCCTTTATGAAGAGGGAAATGCTGACAGAGGCTCTGTCTGCAGTGCTGGAAGAGGCGGCGGAGGATTTGCGCGAAAAAGGGAAGCATGGTGATTTGCATGAAGCCGTCGGCACTATTTTTTAATTCACAGGAAAGTAACGTCTGCCGGAGCGGACGTTTATGCCAGAACAGAAAGGAAGCAGCCATATGATTTTAATAAAGGGAGCGCATGTATTTGCACCGCAGGACATGGGGATTCAGGATGTGCTGGTGGGCGGAACAAAGATTTTAAAAATCGGGGAAAATCTGCCGGCTGAGGAGACCTATGGAGTAGAGGTGATTGACGGCAGAGGAAAGATCCTGATGCCAGGCCTGATCGATGCCCATGTTCACATTCTGGGCGGAGGGGGAGAGGGCGGATACAGGACGAGAACGCCGGAGCTGATGCTCAGTGATGCCCTGGAGGGAGGCGTGACCACCATTGTGGGCTGTCTCGGCACCGACGGGACGACCCGAACCATGACAAATCTCATTGCCAAGGCCAGGGGACTGGAGGAAGAGGGGATCACCACGTATATTTATACGGGTTCCTACCAGGTTCCGGTGCGGACACTGACAGGAAATATTATGGACGACCTGATTCTCATTGACAAGGCAGTGGGAACAGGAGAAATTGCTGTTTCAGATCACCGTTCCTCTCAGCCGTCAAAAGAAGAATTTGCAAGGATTGTGGCTGACACCAGAGTGGGAGGTATTCTGTCTGGAAAGGCAGGACTGGTAAATATTCACCTGGGCGATGGAAAGGAGCAGCTTTCCTACCTGCGCTATGTGCTGAAAGAGACGCAGATTCCAGCCTCTAATATGCTGCCGACTCACATTAACAGAAGCCGGAGCCTGATGGAGGACGGCATTGACTATGCGAAGAATCTGGGAGGTTACATTGATCTGACTACCAGCTCCGATCCGGATTTTCTGGATCCAGAGGAGGTGAAGGCCAGTACAGGACTCAAGATGGCGCTGGATGCAGGTGTGCCAGTGGATCATGTGACATTTTCCTCTGACGGCCAGGGGAGTCTGCCTGTTTTCGATCAGGAGGGCAATTTCCTGCATCTGGGTGTGGGAAAGGTTTCTTCTATTTACAGAGAGATGAGAGACGCGGTGAAGAAGGATGGAGTGCCTTTTGCAGACGCTTTGCGGGCTGTTACAGAAAATCCTGCCTTTCTTCTGAAGCTTTCCCATAAGGGGAGAATTGCCGAATGTGCAGACGCAGATCTGGTACTGGCTGATTCTGATACGCTGGAAATCTACAGCGTTCTGGCCAAGGGCCAGCTTATGGTTTCAGAGAAACAGGTGTTAAAACGGGGAACCTTTGAGTATTAGAAAGAGAGTGTGTGAAAATGGAAAAGCAGAAAAAATTTCAGATGCCGCATACGTATATTATCATTTTTCTGGTAATCTGCGCGGCAGCTCTGATGACCCTCTTTATTCCTCTGGGAACATACCAGGAAAAAGAGATTACCTATATGCAGGACGGAGTGGAAAAAACCAAGACAGTTCTGGATCCAGACAGCTTTGAGTATGTGCTGGATGAAAATGGAAACAAAGTGACTAAGGCGGCTCCTCTCTGGGGAACAGAGGATTTCGGAGGCCAGGGTATCTTAAACTTTGTATTTGAGGGACTGACGGTAGGAGATAAAAATGGCACGGCTGTGGGCATTATTGCCTTCATCCTGGTAGTGGGCGGAGCATTCGGAATCGTCCTCAGAACAGGGGCTGTGGATGCCGGAATCATGAGAGTGATTTCCATTGCAAAAGGCCGGGAAATCCTTCTGATTCCCATTCTCATCACCCTGTTTTCACTGGGGGGAGCGGTGTTCGGCATGGGAGAGGAAGCGCTTCCCTTTGTCATGATTCTGGTTCCCATGTTCGTAGCCATGGGCTATGATGCGGTGGTGGGTGTAGTCTGCTCCTATGTGGCAACACAGATTGGCTTTGGAACCTCCTGGATGAACCCGTTCAGCCTGGCAGTGGCTCAGGGAATCGCAGGAATCCCGGTTATGTCAGGAGCTGCTTTCCGAATGATACTCTGGGTGTTCTTTACAGGACTGGCTATTGTATTTACCATGCGATACGCAGCTAAGATTAAGAAAAATCCAAGGCTGTCTGTGGCTTATGAGTCAGATGCCTACTACAGAAATGAATTCAGCGCAGAGGGCAGGGAGAACCTTCCTTTTACTCTGGGCCACAAACTGGTGCTTCTGACTCTGTTAGCGACTGTTATCTGGACGATCTGGGGCGTACTTGCAAAGGGATACTACATTCCTGAGATTGCGTCTCAGTTCTTTGTAATGGGCTTTGTAGCCGGAATTATCGGCGTTGTATTCAAATTAAACGGCATGGAGTTAAACGATATTGCCAAATCCTTTGACAAGGGCGCGGCAGACCTTTTGGGTGCGGCTCTCTGCGTGGGTATGGCCCAGGGAATTATTCTGGTGTTAGGCGGCACAAGCGCCACAGACGGAACGGTTTTAAATACGATCCTTCATACCATTGGAGAGAGCATGAAGGGACTTCCGCCAATGGTTTCTGCCTGGTTCATGTATGTGTTCCAGTCAGTCTTCAATTTCTTTGTAGTTTCCGGATCCGGCCAGGCAGCGCTTACCATGCCGATTATGGCTCCATTAGCTGACATTGTCGGAGTTTCCAGACAGACAGCCGTTCTGGCTTTCCAGCTTGGCGACGCATTCACCAATTTCATCGTGCCTACTTCCGGATGTCTTCTGGGTGCGCTGGCAGCGGCGAGACTGGAGTGGGGACAGTGGGCAAAGTTCCAGATTAAATTCCAGGCGCTGTTATTTATCTGCGCTTCCGCGGCAGTTGTCATTTCGGTCATGATTGGATTTGCCTAAATTCCTGATTTACGGGCTTGACTTTCCAGCGGAAACCACGTACAATGGGGGAGTAAAAACTGATAGAAGGCAGTGACGGGAAGAAGTAACTGTTTTACACCCCAGACAGAGAGCAGCCGGATGGTGAGAGGCGCCTGGAGGAAGAGTCTGTGAATACATCCCGGAGCCCTGCACCGAAGGATCGGCTTCCGGAAGGGAGGATGCTCTGCGTAGGCTGCAGCGGGATTGCCGCACGTTACAGCGGCAGGAGCATAGAAGGCTGTACTCCATGAGGAAAAGAGGCGT
>Kit_p2__coassemble_1183_pt1 | contig 18872 bp, 18 predicted proteins | sample Kit_p2__metabat2_high_PE_038 | metagenome-assembled genome bin Kit_p2 | reverse complement strand
CTTCCTGTTTTCTGTTCTCTTCTTGACACGTTCTGCCTCCTTTGCTAGTATGTTAAACAGAAAACTATCGTTCTGCGCTTCTTTCTATTATATCTTCTGGAGCGCAAAGTACAAGAGGAAATGATAAAATGAACAGAGAACAAGCGAAAGGAGCCCTGGGGCTTCTGGCCGGTCTGGCGCTGTTAGCCGGCTGTTTTTTTCTCGACAAAAAAGAACAGGCCAGGGAGCCTATGGTCCGCTCTGACTTCCTGTTAAATACCTTTGTCACCATATCTGTCTATGATTCCGACGACGAGACTCTCTTAGACGGAGCCATGGATTTGTGCCGTGAATACGAAAACAGGTTCAGCAAAACCATTGAGAGCAGCGAAATTTATCAGCTAAACCACCGGCCTCCCACAGAGACCGTCTTTTCCTTAAGCAGCGACACGGCCTCTCTTATCGAGGAGGGGCTCTTTTACAGCCGCCTGTCAGACGGAGCCTACGATCTGACAGTGGAGCCTTTAAGCTCTCTCTGGGACTTCACAGGCGGACAGAACGTGATTCCGCCGGAGGAGGACATCGACGCAGCTGCGGCAAAGGTGGGCTATGAAAACCTGGCGCTTGAGGGAAATACCCTTACCTTTCTCTCACCGGACACCACTCTGGATCTGGGCTCCATCGCCAAAGGTTTTATCGCAGACCGGCTGAAGGAATATCTGGTCAGCAAAGGTATAAAGAGCGCCATCATCAACCTGGGAGGAAACGTGCTCTGCATCGGCTCCCTGCCAGGCGGGGAACCTTTCCGGATCGGTATTCAGAAGCCTTTCGCCAGCCACAATGAAACCGTCGGCTTTGTGGAAATTAATGACGTCTCTGTGGTGTCCTCCGGCGTCTACGAGCGCTGTTTCACCGTGGATGGGAAAAACTACCACCATCTGTTAAATCCTAAGACAGGCTATCCCTACGATAACAGCCTGATTTCTGTTGTTATCATCTGCCCGGAATCTGTGGATGGGGACGCCTTAAGCACAGCCTGCTTTTCCCTGGGCCTTGAAAAAGGCATGGAGCTTTTAGACTCTACTGAGGACGCGGCAGGTATCTTTATTACAGAAGATTATGAGCTGCATTTTTCCAGGCGTGCTTCTGAGCTTTCTATCTATGACGAAGACGGAAAGCCGCTGAAAAACCTGAAATGAGGTGACTGACTATGAATCACAATCCATCTGAAACAAGAGCAGAACGAATTGGAAAACACTCCAAAAAACATGATTTGCTCCTTGTTCTGGCTGTCCTGGCAGCCTCCGTTCTGCTCCTTATTGGAAAAAAACTGCATTTTTCTACGCCTCCTACTACTGCTGTTGTTCAAATCGACCAAAAAAAATTATTTTTTGACTTAAATGAAGATGATGATGTTATTTTGACAAACTCTAATGGTGAAACTAACCACTTAATTATTAAAGATGGCACAGTCCATATGGAGGATGCCTCCTGCCCAGATAAGAACTGTGTGCGGCAAGGAACTATCTCTAAGACTGGTCAGACTATTGTTTGCCTTCCAAATCATGTCATTGTGACACTTACAACAACTAGCAAGCATCTATAAAACAGGAGACTTGATTATGAGACCATTTAAGAAAAAACAAACCTTTTTTAAAAACTTTTCCCTCCGGCTGGCCCTGGCTATGCTTCTGGCAGCTGCCCTCGTACTTACAGGCTGCTCCGGCCAAAAAGGAGATTCCGCTAAGGCTTCCTCCGCCCAGTCTCAGGAACAGGTGCAGACAGGTGAAGCTCCTGCGGGCGCCCTTTCATCCTACACCCGGCTTCACTTTATCGATGTCGGTCAGGGACTTTCCGTTCTGATAGAATCAGACGGTCATTTTATGCTCTTTGACGGAGGAGACAGAAAGGCTTCCTCCCTGGTTGTCTCCTACCTGCAGGATCAGGGCGTAGAGACCCTTGACTATGTGATTGCCTCCCACTATGATGCAGATCACTTAAACGGTGTGGTGGGCGCTCTCAATGCCTTCCAGGTATCACAGATACTGGCGCCGGACTATGAAACAGATACTAAAGTATTTCAGTCCTTCCAGTCTGTCATAAAGGAAAAGAAAATTCCTCTCTCCCATCCGGCTCCTGGTGATTCCTTTACTCTTGGAAATGCTTCCTTCACGATACTGGCTCCCCAGGACAGAAGCTATCAGAATGCCAACGACTATTCTGTGGCTGTCCGCCTGACAGCGGGAGATATGAGCTTTCTCATCACTGGAGATGCAGAGGTAGAAAGCGAGGCAGAAATGGTCCGCTCCGGACTTCCTCTGGAAAGTACCGTCTATGTAGCAGGCCATCACGGCAGTGCCAGCTCCAGCAGCTGGGATCTCCTTCAGAAAGCCGTTCCCGAATATGCGGTGATCAGCTGCGGAGCAGGAAACTCCTACGGCCATCCCCATGTGGAGACCATGGAAAAGCTGGAAGCCATGGAAATTCCTGTATTCCGCACAGACAAGCAGGGAACTGTCACCGTCACTACAGACGGAGCATCTCTTACCTGGTCTGCTGAGCCATGCAGCGATTACTCCTCCGGAGATCCAGACGATAAACCGGCCAGACCTGCCGGTTCAAACAAGCCCATTCAGCCAGATGAAACTCGTCCGGAACAGGACGCTCAGGAAAGCAGCTCCCACACCTATATTTTAAATACAAATTCTAAGCTGATCCACATGCCGGACTGCAAAAGTGCAGCAGATATGAGTGAGAAAAATAAGCAGACCTGGTCCGGAACATCCTACGAAAAATGCCTGGAGGAGCATCCTGGCTATCGGGGATGCAAGAGCTGCGATCCACGCTAGAAAAAATAACAGTATCCAAGAAAAACCCCTCACACTCCTTCTTATCAAAACAGCCAGAGCTGAATATAAGCCCTGGCTGTTCTTTTTATGAAATGATTTATTTTTTAGATAAGCTTTTTGGCACAGGCAGAATTCCTTTTTCTACTGCAGCGCCTCCAGATAGGCTAACGCCGCCTTCAGGCAGCCATCTACACCTGCCAAACCTGTATCCAGGCACAGGTGATAATTCTGGGCTTTGCCCCAGGTATTTCCTGTATAATACTGGTAATAATCTTTTCGCTTTTCATCAATTTCGCGAATATGACGCTCCGTTTCCTTCCTGTCTGAAACCCCCTCTTCCACCATCACACGCTCTGCTCTCCAGCTCATTTTGGCATGGACAAAGAGATTCACGCTGTCTTCCAGAATCCGGTCGGCACAGCGCCCTACTATCACGCAGGGACCGTGAAATGCCAGACGGCGGATCACATTCGACTGAGCTACAAACAGCTGATCTGAAATCGGCACTTCATATAAATCGGAAAGAGCCATCGCCCGTTCCCTGTCTAAGTAATCTGGAACCTCCACCTGTTCATCGTATCTGCGAAAGGCTTCCTCTGCAATCTCCATATCATCGGCTGCCATGGAAATAACCTCTTTGTCATAGAAAGGAATCCCCAGAGCATTCGCCAGCTTAACTCCCAGTTCTCTGCCTCCGCTTCCAAATTCACGACTTATCGTAATTACCTTATCCATCGCGTATCCCCCTCTCTGAATCAGTTCGTAAAACTACCTCTATTATAGCGTCTGAAGGGGAATTTGTATACTGGATTCCACTTCTTTTCTAAACTGCAGAAAGCGAAACAGATAACAGGCATTTACTCTTCCATGCCTGCATCTGTCAGCTGGCCTATCATTTCCTCCATCTCCTCCAGATCACTGGAGAGAAGAGGAATACCACACTTCTCACAAGTATCAGTCAAAGCCGCAAAAATCCAGGGGTTTCTGGCATACATAGTTCTCGGCCTTCCATTCTTCATGGTGTAGTTTAACAGAAAATGGAGAATCGCGCTGACCTCATTATCCTCCGGTTCCAGCACCTGCATATTAAGAACCGCCTTCGTCCTCTTCTCCATTACAAGAAACGCCCTGGGGAAAAATGGACGGTCGTATCCTTCCTCCACTATCTCTGCATTCATATAGAAGAGATCCATACAAAGTTCGCTGATGCTTCTGGGACGGGCTTTCACTGCTTCTATCTGGTCGACACTCCGCAAACGGGCCAGAGGGTACTTTCTTCTTCCTGATGGAATGGGAGCGGAGACTGTGCACCTCTCTCCTGTCTCGCCATCTCTGGTTCTCCAGAGGAATTCTCCCCGCTCAAAACGCACCTTCACAAGTCCGTTTCTTGCATCGTTTACAGCCTCCTCCATACGGGACAGTGCATTAGCCAGAAGTTCAGCCTCAGCTGCATCCAGAGTCCACGGCGCGTAGGCCTTTCTCCAGGACAGAAAGCAGGGCCATTTTCCCCGTCCTCTGAAGGTCAGACCCAGCTCCTTTATAATATCGCGCTGTTCCTGTGGCACGTCCTCCCGGTCGCAAAGCTTAAAGGACAGGCAGCGCTGCTCCCTGAGAGCAAAGGAGGCTAAAGCCTCCCCTCTGGTGCTCTCAGTCAGATCAAAATCCTCAAGTCCGTCGTTTCCTTCGTACATCGTCACGCCCCGGCTGTGAATTCCGCGCCCGGAAACGCTCATAAACAGCGGTTCTCTTTCTTCATTCTCCTGAATGACAATCAAATCTGTATTCCAAAAATCCTCCCAGGGAGCCAGCTTTATCACAGCGTCGGCTGCCTGGTAAAGAGATTTCCATTGTTCCAGAGAAGCTTCCTGTTTCATCATCTATCTCCTGTTTCCTTTCTATCAGATGTCTTCTGCAATATATCTATCTATTATGACATAAAAACAGACAGGGGACAAGAGCTTCTCGCGGGTTTCTCTATTCAGCCCAGTAGTTGACCGTCACTACATACTTTTCTCCATCTTCCAAAAATACCAGAAACCTGCAGCGTCAGCTAAAAACCATCCCACAGGCACGGCCCACCAGATTCCTAACAGTCCTATAGCAGGAATGGGAGACAAAAGATATGCCAGAGCTACCCTGGTTCCCAGAGAAATCACTGTGAGAACAACTGACACCCCGGCACGGCCCAATCCCCGGTAGAGTCCGTAGAGCAGAAACAGGCATCCGATTCCCACATAGCAGGCCCCTTCAATATGAAGATACTGCACTCCAATTCTGATGATTTCCGTTTCCTCAGGGCTGATAAAAATAGTCATCAGAGGTCCTGCAAAGCATACTGTCACCGCTGAAATAACCAGACAGAACAGACCGGAGCTTAACACGGCAGCTTTCAGACCAGAACGAATCCGCTCTCGTTTCCCGGCTCCCTGATTCTGGGCGATAAAGGTAGAAAATGCATTTCCAAAATCCTGTACCGGCATGTAGGCAAAGGAGTCAATCTTCACTGCTGCCGCAAAAGCTGCCATTACAGTTACCCCGTAGCTGTTTACAAGCCCCTGCACCATGAGAATTCCGAAATTCATCACCGACTGCTGAACACAGGTTAAGATAGAATATCTGGAAATGGTTTTTAAAATATTCCGATCCCAGTAAAAATGCCGCCTCTCTGGAAGCAGATGAGGCATTTTTATCCACACATAAAGTCCGATTCCCAGGGCGGACAGAAGCTGAGCCAGAATCGTTGCCCAGGCAGCTCCCTCTGTCCCCATATGAAGTTTTAAGATAAACACCAGATCCAGGACAATGTTTCCCAGAGCAGAAACCGCCAGAAACAGAAGGGGAACCATGGAGTTTCCCAGGGCCCTCAAAAGTGCGGCAAAATAATTATATATAAAAGTAAACAGAAGACCCACGAAAATAACCTGCAGATATTCCCGTGTCTCTGCTAAAATATCAGCTGGAATCTGGAGAAGTCTCATCATAGGATTAAGAAAAATCAGAGAAAGGATCTCCACCAGAGCCGTTACCAGTCCTATAAAAAAGAAGGACTGGACAAAGCTGTTCTTCATGCGCTCTGTATCTTTCGCTCCGCAGAGCATGGAAAACAGCGCTCCGCTTCCCATACAGAGTCCCAGAATCACAGAGGTCAGAAACGTCATCACTGTGTAGGAAGATCCTACTGCTGCCAGAGCGCCTGGCCCCAGGAAACGCCCCACTATCAGAGTATCTGCCACATTATAAAACTGCTGGAGAAGATTTCCGGCAATGAGCGGAAGTGCAAACAGCCATATGGAGCGCGCCACTGATCCCTCTGTCAGATCCACGCTTCTTCCAGCCGTCATTTGCTGTTTCATTCTATTTCACATCCTGTTCTTTTGCATTTTATTGCCCGCTTTGGGAACACACGTTTTCTATCATATCAGACTTTCCAACCAGTGTCACCAGGATTTTAGATCTTAAGGCTGTTCAAGTAAATGCCTTTATTGTATAATGTTAATAAATATATTAATTGATCATCCTGGCTTTGTGTCTGACTGCAAAGCCTGCAGGAGGAATATTATAGAATGAAACAAACCAAGACACCAGATGTACTGTCTCGAACCAGGCCTCTGGCCGTTATTATATCAGCAGTCATTCTGGCTGCAGTGATTATGGTCAGCCTGTTTGCTGTCTACTTCAACAAAGTCTACAATGCTGTTCTGGAAAAAGATATGGAACAGATTGAATGGACGTCTCACTATGTCACCAAGCTGATCCACACGGAAATCCAGCACAGTATTGATTCGCTGCAGGCCAGTGAAGAAATTTTTCACTACAGTAAAAACTCCGGTCTGAAAGGAATCCAGGACAGTCTCCGGAAAATACGGGAAGATCTCCATTTTGAAAAAATGGGAGTCGCAGGCCTGGACGGAAAGAGTATGGATGATTCCGGAATAATCGAGCAGATCGAGGATCCTGCGCTGTTTGAACACATCCAAAGGGGTGAAAACTATACCTCCAATGTTCTGACTGTCTCAGATAATATGCTGATTGCTGTTCCTCTCTGTCAGGATGGGCAGATTATTGGTGCGCTGTGGAGTCATTTATCTATTGCTTCTATTTCTCAAAATATTGAAATGGACAAAGAGCTTCATCGGTATTTTCAGATTGTGGATGACAACGGCAATTATATCAGCCATTCTGGAAATGTCCACTCATTCGCTGAAGATTTAACTATCTGGAAGGAGATGGAACGGTATACCTTTACCGGGGAAACCACATTAAAAAGGATTCAAAAGGATATTACTGAAGGAAAATCTGGCTATTTTCATTTTACTTATAAAAATCAAGGCCGGTATGTTACCTATGAGCCTCTTGGAATTAATAACTGGTATGTTTTTTCCGTTGTAGTAGAAAGCTTTTTAAAGGATTATGCAGAGAACATAGAAAAAATTTTCACATGGCTTTTAACCGGCCTTTCTATCTGCGTCATAACAGTATTTTCCGTGATTGGCCATTTTATCAGCCGGGTTATGAAAACCATCCACCTGCAGAATCAGGAAATGCAGGTCAAGAACTCTCTTCTTTCCATGATTTTAAAGAAAACCAATGATATTCCTTTTGAAATCAACCTGGAGCAGAATCTGCTTTTCCTCTATCACCATCGTGAAGAGGAACCGGATCTCGATTACCAGATTATCTCCAACTTTACGCCGGATCATCTTTTGGACATTGGAGTCATACACCAGGAGGGCTACGATTCCTACAAGACCTTTTATGAGACTGCCATGAGTGGCGGAAAAGCTGAACCAATCATACTGGAAATCTGGCTGAACCACAAATGGGACTGGAATAAAGTTCACTCCCTGACCGTTGATCGCAAGCACATAATCGGATTTTTAGAAGATTATAATGAGCAGGTAAAGAGTGAACGTACGATTAAGGCAATCAACCTGAAAAATCAGCTGGATCCGCTGACCGGCTTATATAACCGTGAAACCTTCATCGAAAAAACAGAAGAAGCCCTGCATCTTACAACACCACAGGAGTAGGGTGTCAGTGCACTATTTCTCCTGGATCTGGATTATTTTAAAGAGGTAAACGATCAGCTGGGACATATGACAGGTGATAAAGTTCTGCAGGAAACCGGCCTGATTCTGAAATCAATTGTCAGAAACACCGATCTTTCCGGACGCCTGGGAGGAGATGAATTCGTACTGTTTATTCAGAACGCTGCAGACCACCATGGTTTAGAACGCTGTGCGGAAAAGCTGGTCTCAGCCCTGAAGCGTACCTTTACAAATAAAGAACGCACCGTAACTGTCAGCGCTTCCATTGGAATTGCTCCCGTAAGAGGCGATGAATCATTTTCCCAGCTCTATGAAGCGGCAGACAAAGCCCTGTATGAGGTGAAGCGGACGCAGAGAAATGGCTACAAATTTTTCGAACCAGCGTCATCCTCCCTCTCTAAACATCTTTCTTAACTAAATCAGAAAAGCGGCAGGGAGTCTATTCTCTCCCTGCCGCAGAAATATTTTCCATTTACTCAAGATTCAGCTTTCGATCCAGCACATATCCGGTTCCTATCATAAGAATTATCATACTAACAACCTGAACAGCCAGCATTCCAAGTCCCACCATGTGCAGGCGCATTGTCATCTCTTCTGTTGTCTCTGCAAAATCCATCAGATTCATTCCACTTCCCATCAGAAGCATTGCCACAAGGTTCATCACTGTGCTCACTACCATGAACCAGAAGACAGACCAGATTACCTTGTGATTTCTGGACAGCTGCCCCAGGGCCATGGAAAAATACAGCTCATAGATAGAAGCAAACGCCGCTGCTGCAAGCCCTGCCAGTATTTCCAGCGCAAATAATGCCAAATATGCAAAAGCAGCAGAATCTGCCTTATATCCTTCTGCCAGAAAAGCCCACATCAGAATTGGGAGCTCGTAAAGCGTTCTGAAAAAGTCGAGGCCGCCGAACAGTCCCATAGAAAAAATCCCTACTATCGCAGACAAAACCGTGACGGCAAAAGAGACACAGGCCTTGGAAAAAATCAATTTCCATGTTTTTACCGGAAGGGTGAACATGAGATATCCTTCCTGTCTCAACAGCCCCTTGTAAAAACGCTGGATAATCATCACTGCCGTAAATACTCCCATAACGGCCAGAATCAGCATATAAAGCGTCAGAGCCACGATCTGCATTGTAGAAAACAGCGATGAACGTTCCATCCATCCGCCCAGAATACTCTGAAACAGAAATCCATTCACTGCCGCCAGAACCAGCGTAGCTCCATAAATCGGGAGCATAGTCTTCATCATGGCCTTCCATTCATATTTTAAAAGCTTTCCAAACATAGTACTGCCTTCCTTTCCTTATCTGATCCACCCATCCGATCCAGTTCCGTGTACGGCAAAGATCTCCCGGAACAGATGATCCACTGACTTTCCTTCTGTCTCCCTTATTTCGTCTACGCTGCTGTGGCGAACCAGACGGCCTTCCTTCAGAAAAACAGCCTCATCCAATACCTTCTCCACATCTGCAATCAGATGGGTGGAGATTATGACTGACGCGTCCTCTGAATAATTGGTAAGAATCGTCTGCAGAATGTACTCTCTGGCTGCCGGATCTACGCCTCCGATAGGTTCGTCTAAAAGATACAGCCTGGCATTCCGGCTCATCACTAAAATCAGCTGAACCTTCTCCTTATTTCCCTTTGAGAGAGTCTTCACCCTGGCTTTTTCGGAAATATTCAGATCCGCCAGCATGGCTGCTGCCTTCTGCCTGTCAAAGTCCTTATAAAAATCAGAAAACATATTCAAAAGATCCGACACCCGCATCCAGTCGGCAAAGTACGTCTGATCCGGCAGATAGGAAACGATAGACTTTGTCTCGATGCCAGGAAGGTTTCCGTCTATTTCCAGCCACCCCTCCTCCGGCTTCAGCAGACCATTAGCCAGTTTCATAAGAGTTGTCTTACCGGATCCGTTCGGCCCTAACAGACCGATAATTTTCCCGCTTTCTATAGTAAGATCCACATCTTTCAGGGCATATCTGGATCCAAATTTCTTACCCAGCCCTTTGCAAACTAAAATCTCTTTGCTCATACTGTCCCATCCTCCTTCATGGCATCAAATACTTCCTCTAATACTCTCTTAATCTCTTCTCTCGTATATCCCAGGCTTCCCATCTGCTCTAAAAAGCGGATAGCCTGCTCTCTGGCCTGTCCATTTCTCACTTTTTTAATCATCTCCATGTCCTGCGTCACGCACCTTCCTGCTGTCCTGTTTGTAATAATCAGCCCCTGGCTTTCCAAATCGGCCATAGCCCTCTGCATGGTATTGGGATTCACCCCAGCCTGGGCTGCAAATTCCCGGACTGAGGGGAGCCGCTCCCCAGGCCCGTAGGTTCCCGCTGCAATCTGGGCGGAAAGCTGTTCCGAAAGCTGCATCCAGATAGGCCTGTCATCTGTAATTTTCCATTCCATTCCTTCACCTCATTTTCATTCTGAGTGCAGATCCTTTTCATTCACTGTCTTCAGTTATCTGTATTATTGTATTGTTGTATTAATTACTTAATACAGTTATACAATAAAAAAAGCCGGCTGTCAACCAGATTGTAAAAAAATGCCATGCTGCAGCAAACTGGGGGGATCCACTAGGACAAAAATCAGGAAAGGGAAAAATTTCCCTGTACACGCTCTATCGCATATACTGAAAAACTTCTCCCTTTCCTGTTCACTGCCTCTTCCTGATTAGTTTGCCTCCAACAGCTTGATCAGACGGCTGGTTCCCAGACGGTCCGCGCCCAGCTCAATAAACCGTTCTGCGTCTGAAACGCTGGCAATTCCGCCTGCTGCCTTTACCTTCACTTCACTTCCTACATGCTTTCTCATAAGAGCCACATCGTCAAAAGTAGCTCCTCCTGTAGAAAATCCTGTAGAAGTCTTAATGTACTCGGCTCCTGACTCTGTGACAACGCGGCACAGCTCCACCTTCTCCTCTTCTGTCAGAAGGCAGGTTTCAATAATAACCTTTAACAGCTTTCCATGGCAGGCTGCCTTTACAGCTTTAATCTCATCCAGAACGCCGTCAAAATCTTTCTCTTTGACCATGCCCACGTTAATGACCATATCGATCTCATCCGCTCCGTTTTTCACTGCGTCCTCTGTCTCAAAGACCTTGACTGCTGTAGTCATGTAGCCGTTTGGAAATCCAATGACTGTGCAGATGGCAAGCTTCTCACCCACATATTCTTTTGCTCTCTTTACAAAGCTGGGTGGAATACATACAGATGCTGTTCCATATTCCATACCCTCGTCGCAAAGAACCTTAATCTGTTCCCAGGTAGCTGTCTGCTGAAGCAGAGTGTGATCTAATCTCTTTAAAATTTCCTGTTTTTCCATTTTTTTCTCCTGTTATTTTTCAATTTCTTCCAGTCTGGAAGATCCAATTGTTCCCTCTGGCATTGCTACGCCAAAATTGTCTGCAATCGTAGCTCCAATTACTGCAAAAGTATCATTTTCCTCCATTTCACCGCCGCAGGTCATGGATGGAGACCAGGCGATAAACGGAACCTTTTCTCTGGTGTGGTCGGTTCCTGTATAAGTCGGATCATTGCCGTGATCTGCCGTTAAAATCAGCAGATCGTCATCTTTCAGAAGTGGAAGCAGCTCACCCAGTTTCTCATCGAACTTCTCCAGTTCCTCTGCATAGCCCTTCACATCTCTTCTGTGGCCCCACAGAGCGTCAAAGTCCACCAGGTTTACAAAGCAGAGTCCTGTAAAGTCTCTGCCAGCAATGTCGATAGTCTGCTCCATACCATGAACAGAGCTTTTAGACTTGTTAGACTCTGTCAGACCCTCTCCGTCGAAAATATCAAAAATCTTTCCAACTGAGATCACATCATAGCCAGCGTCCTTCATGGCATTTAACGCCGTCTGGCCATAAGGCTTTAAGGCATAGTCGTGGCGGTTGGCTGTGCGCTTAAACTCGCCCTTCTTCCTGCCCACATAAGGCCTTGCAATGACGCGGCCCACTTTCCACTCGTCTCTCATGGTCAGCTCTCTGGCAATCTCACAGTAATGGTACAGGGTTTCCAGACCCATGGTCTCCTCATTTCCGCAGATCTGAAGCACAGAGTCTGCTGATGTGTAGACAATCAGATGGCCTGTGGCAATCTCCTCTTCTGCCAGCTCATCTAAAATTTCCGTTCCGCTGGCGCTCTTATTTCCGATGATGGTCCTGCCTGTTCTCTTCTCCAGCTCATCGATCAGTTCCTTTGGAAAACCTGTATCTGTGAAGGTCTGAAACGGCTTGGTAATATGAAGTCCCATCATCTCCCAATGGCCGGTCATGGTATCCTTTCCGCAGCTTCTCTCCTTCATTTTCATGTATTTTCCCAGAGGATGTTCCACCGGCTCATTCTGCTTCATGGGATGGAGATTGGCCATGCCCAGCTTTCTGAGATTAGGAATTTCAAGGTGCTCCGCCTTCTCTGCAATATGTCCCAGAGTATCTACTCCCACGTCTCCATACTGAGCGGAATCCTCCATGGCTCCCACTCCCAGAGAATCCAGTACGATTGTAAAAACACGCTTATATTTTTTATACTGTCCCATTCTGATTATTGTCTCCTTTTTGTCTCTTTCTCTCTGTCTTTACCGGCATTTCATACTCAGTCCTGTCTTTGCACAGTCTTTCCCGCCCTATTTTTCCCTGTCAGCCTGAATCAGACTGCGGATTGCCTCAACTGCCACACGGATAGGCGCTTCTGTGTCATGGCAGATATTATTTTCCATCCCCAGTTTCTCCCGTTCCTGGTTTCCCACTACCAGGAAGTTAGAGCCGCATCGCACGCCCAGGTGGGCAGCTACGATAAACAGGGCAGCTGACTCCATCTCTGAAGCCTTACAGCCCAGGCGCTTCCATGCCTCCCATTTATTTAACAGCTCATAGCTGACTGGCATCCGTTCTGGATCATGCTGTCCATAAAAGGCGTCCTTACACTGAACTACTCCTGTGTGATAAGGCAGATTCAGCTTTTTCGCCGCTGCTGCCAGGGCGTTGGCTACTTCCAGATCCGCCACAGCCGGGAACTCAATGGGCGCGTATTCCCTGCTGGTTCCCTCCATGCGAATCGCGCCTGTGGCGATGACAATATCGCCTCCTTTTACGTCCAAATCAATTCCTCCGCAGGTTCCTACCCGGACAAAGGTATCAGCTCCGCACTGAACCAGCTCCTCCATGGCAATCGAAGCAGAAGGACCACCGATTCCGGTAGAGGTAACGCTCACCTTCTCTCCGTCAAGGGTTCCTGTGTAAGTCACATACTCTCTGCTGTCAGCCACCAGCACTGGATCATCGAAAAACTGGGCAATTTTCTGACACCGTTTTGGATCTCCCGGAAGGATCACGTATCGGCCCACATCTCCTTTTCTAATCTGTAAATGATACATTAAACCGACTTCACCTGAATAATTCTGCATATGCTTCTCCTTTCGATTTCCCTATTGTATCTGAAAACTCATGCTATTGGCAATGCTTTTTTCAAAAGCGCCTCCATCCTGTCCATACAGGCGGAAAGCTCTCTTCGTTCTTCCTGCGTCAGTCCCAGTGGCGCAGCAGCCATCGTATCCTTCAGCTTCTCTAACTGTTCCACAGCCTCCTGGCGGGAAGCCAATCCTTCCTTTCCACTGCTCCAGTAAGGGTCCTCATCCATTCCCTCTCCGATGACGCAAAGGCGCTCTGTCTCATGTTCCAGACTCTGACAGCCCTTCTGATCCTCTGACGGCCACTGGCCGCAGGCCGCTTTCTTTCTGAGAGATGCCTCCGTCACTCCGGCGTCCAGACAGCAGATTACAAATATATTTCTGTTTTCACACCCTCTTCTTAAAGCCGGGTGGGCGAAAAGAAAGGCTTCCTGGCGTTCAAACGAGGAAAGTGTCCCGCTTTCGTTCAGTATTTCACCGATTCCCCTATTTACATCTTCCAGCAGACGCTTTCTAAAGCTCCCGGCGTCTTTCCTCTCCCAGCCGTCCAGCTCGCGCTCATGCCTTCTTGCATCAATTCCCAGAAATACCTGTCTGGCCTTCTCCGGTTCGCGGCAGAATACAGGAAGCTTCTCCTCTTCAGTCAGGCGAATCTGGCTGTCGTACTCTTCCAGATGTTCCTGGTATATCTGATCAAAGAGTTTCAGCATCTGCTCCCTATCCCGGCTGGAAGCTGCTGTGAAAAACAAGGTCAGGCATTTCACCCTTCGCCCCGTTTTCAAAAGCTCCAGCTGCTTTTCAAAATGCTGCTTCACAGCCATACGGATTTTCTCTTCCACCAGAGAAGACTCTCCTGTCTGAGATTCCGGCCGCTTTAAAAAACAGGCCTTCACCGCGCCCTGCTTCAAGGCCTCTTCCCTTGTCATGCTGAAAATCCTGTTTTCCCTGTCTGCTGCCCTGGACTGAAATCGCAGAGTAAATAAAGGGTTTAATCCCTCCAAAGCCTGAAACGCCTTGGAAGTCTCCTGAAGCTCCGAAAGTGTCCTGTCTGCTCCAGGTTCATCCAGAATCACCACAGGCCTCACAGCTCTTATGTCCTCCCACAGAACCTGGCCATACTCATCAGCAGCCCGCAGCCGGTTCGTCCCCCTGTTGAATGTCTGGATATTCATAATGCAGATGGAAAGTTTCTCCGACTCCACCAGCCGCGTGCTGACTTCTCTCAGATTTTCTCCCCGGCATAAAAAGCTGCAGTCTGACAGGCTGGGATAGTCAAGCTCCAGAAAGCAGTCTGAAAATTTTCTGACTGCCTCCGCCAGCTTAAGCCTCTCCGCCACCGAGGGGACCGCTACAATAAATTTCAAAAGACCATAGGCCCGGTTCAGCTCCAGTATTGTCCTGAGAAGCACAAAACTGCGGCCCTCTCCCTCCGGCATCTCCATGGAAATATCCATCCTGTCCTCCAAAGGCTGGCTGGCCTGGACAATCCCATTTTCCCGCTGAACACGCCTCAGGTTCCTCCTGAAAACCTTCCCAATATCCATAGATGGATTTGTTACCGGAAGGCCAAAGCCAGGAAGACAGATTCTGGCTCCCGACTCCGGTTTAACTTCTCCTTCTTTCGTATCTGCAGTCCCTGTTTGTCCTGTTTCTGAATCCTCTCTATCAAAAGCCCCTCTGAGCAGCTGAACCGCCGATTTGACTGCCTGAGTCTGCCAGGCGGATTCCTTTCCTCCTACTGCCCTGTATCGTTTCACTCTTCCGCCTCCCTTCCCCAATCTATCGCAGCTGTTTATTACGGATATGAAACTCCGTCGGATGCTCGCGATTTGAATTTATCTCTGCTTCGCTGTGCTCGCTCAAACCGGCGCAGTATAATATCTGACGATATTATACCATATCCATCCTATGGATATGAGCCTCCGGCGGATGCGCACGGTTTGAATTTGTATCTGCTTCGCTTCGCTCGCTCAAACCGGCGCGGCATAATATCTGACGATATTATACCATTTCCAGGGTAAAATTGAAATCTGAATCCATGTTTTTTACGCCTTTTTAAAATTTTTGAAAAAATCAAAAAAAGTGCTTGCATTTTTTTCGAAATGTGATATACTATCTAAGTCGACAGCGAGCGACAGAAAACAGAATAAAAGGCCTGTTGGTCAAGCGGTCAAGACGACGCCCTCTCACGGCGTAAACCCGGGTTCGATTCCCGGACAGGTCATATTTAAAACCACTGAAATTCAGTGGTTTTTTTCTTTGCTTTCTTCTATAAATTGAACCAGCTGCTTCTTCAGCTTATCAGACTCGCCGATTCCCTGCCCCTCCTCCGATATTTTCTCTTCTTTCCATTTGATTCCGTCAATAAGCGGGCGGCCACCAGAGGTTCTTTCAGCCCTTAAATGGCGTTCTATTTCTTCTAAACATTTATACTGTTCTGGTGCAAATCCTGTGACAGGATCTAAAACAGGAGATTTTATCTCCACCACACTCCTGTAGATGACATGATTTTCCCTGTTTTCCCAGTTCCAGTTATCAGAAATACATAAATCCGGTGTGGCCGGGACGAATTTTTCACCTTTTAGATAGGTTCCGCAGTATTGCGCATAATCGTGTACAACAGAGCGAATCTTTACATCTATCGGCTCAATGTCATAGTCAGGCAGCAGTTCCTGGAGAAAGGGCCGGATGACATTGTCCTGAAACACCCGCTCCCTGACATCTTTAATTCTCAGCTGCCTGTCTATTAATTCCCTATACCTGCTGTAAGTAATCACATTTTCCTACTGTTCCCAGATCTCATTGTGTACCTTGCTCAGCTCTGCTTCTTCCAGACTGTGGGGATCCGGATGTTTCTCTGTCACACCAACAGACAGAATTGCTTCCAGATGATACCGTTTTGGAACCTGGAGGATCTGTCTGCAGAATTCTTCTGTAGTCATACCGTTCTGCGCTTTCCTAAGCCTTCCCTGAATCCAGCAGCTTCCCAGTCCCAGACTGTCTGCCATTAAATGCATATTGCTCATCACAATAGAGCAGTCCTCTGTCCACACGTCTGTCTTCTCCGGATCTGCAAAAACCAGAATGGCACAGCCGGCCTTTTCCAGCATATTGGCAGCTCCTTCCCGGCATTTTACCAGTTCCTTCAGCATATCTCTGTTCTGGACAATCACAAGCTCCCAGGGTTTTCTGCTGCGCCCGGAAGGAGATAAAAGGCCGGCTGCTAAAATTTTCTCCAGCTGCTCTTTTGGAATCGGTGCTCCCGTGTACTCCCTGACACTTCTTCTGTGTTTCAGCATTTCCAGTAAATCCATATCCGCTCCTCCTGATTCTTCAGAGCCAATATTCAGGGCACATTCCCCTGCCGCCGGCTCTGTTTTGTATATAGCAAAAAGAACCAGACAATTATTTCTGGTTCTTCTTCATTTAAATGACCTGTCCGGGAATCGAACCCGGGTTTACGCCGTGAGAGGGCGTCGTCTTGACCGCTTGACCAACAGGCCTGAAAATCGAGGCGACGTGATTCGAACACGCGACCTCTGCGTCCCGAACGCAGCGCTCTACCAAACTGAGCCACGCCTCGATACGTTTTGTATTATAATGGGTATTGAGGGAAATGTCAACTACATTTTGAAAAAAGTTTTTTCTTTTGTTGTATTAATTTATATAATTTAAAAAGTTTATGGAAGACAAGGCAATCTCTGCGCTCAGGGAGAGAGAACAGCAGGCCTGTCTGCGTTCCGTGCCTGCGAAAGCCGCTGCCTTTAACTCAGACAGAAGCACAGAGGTCGCCTGGAAAGCTTAGAGGGCTTAAACAGGAAAAGCTTAAAGGAGCTTAAACAAAAAGCTTAAAGGAGCTTAAACAGGACGCTTGATATGGTTTTGGGAATGTGATAGACTGGAGCTATCATTTACCGGAGGTCTGCGGGCGGGAACATTCGGATGCCTGCATCCGGACAGTCCGTTTCATCAGCTATAGGGAAAGAAGTGATTTATATGTGCATGAACACAAAAAAGAGAAACAAAGAGTTACTCCATGCAGAGCCGGCAGACTGCGACAGCTGCATGGAGTAAAATAGTCGCAGAGTGAATGCTGGCTTTGTAACTTGACTATCGTAATCAAGGAGGAAGCCTGCGTGAAGTATAAAAATGCACAAGCCGTTCTTCCGGACGCATTGGTAAAAGAGCTGCAAAGTTATGTTCAGGGCGAATACATTTATGTTCCTGTCGAGCAGAAGCGGCAAAAGCGCTGGGGAGAAGTTTCCGGCTACAGAAAAGAACTGGAGAAGCGGAATTGGCAGATAAAGCAAGAATACCAGAAAGGCAGTTCAATGGACTGCCTTGGAGAAAAATATGGTCTGTCTTTATCTGCTGTTCGAAAAATTATATATCAGAAGTAGGGTAAGGGGCTGCCGGGTTGCAGCCTCTTACTTTTTATATAGATTTTTATACAGATTGGTTCGGTATCATACAGAGGATAGAAAAAATGCCAGCGAATCGTTATGATGAAGAAGAGCGATTTAAAGTACAGAGGAGGGAGTTTTATATGTGTACTCGATTTGTCTATAATGGAAATGACATGATTACAGGATTTAATTTTGATATTGACCCTGCAGTGTGGAAACACAGAGTGATAAGAGAAAAAGACCGTTTTTACATTGGAATTTTACGGCCGGACGGTGTATATCACTCTTATCATGGCGTCAACCGAAACGGAAATGCTGGAACCTTGCTGTATGTGCATGGCAATCCTGAGGGAATCTATCAAGACCATTTTGGCTGTATCACGATTGCAGACCTGACGGAACAGTTCATAAAAGCACAAATTTCTTTTGATGATGCGATTCAAATAGTAAAGTCAAAGAAAATCACCTATGCGCCGGACGCATCCATGCAGGCAATGCTGTCAGACAGCCATGGACGTGTCTTAATCATTGAACCGGGAATAGGATATAAGGAAGAACAGAAACCATATTCCTTGATAACTAACTATTCTCTGATGAATCCGGAAAGTACAAAAAAATTTATTGTTCCGGGGGACGACCGATATGAACGCGCTTTAAAAAGATTGGAAAAATACAGCCCTGATTTTTCGATTTCAGACGCATTTCATCTGCTTTATGATGTACGCCAGGAGGGAGCATGGGCGACAAGAGTTTCTTTCGTGTATTCTGCGAAAGAACAGACGGTATATTACACAGAAAATAACCATTTTGAATGGATTCAAACATTCGCGTTTCCATTAGAAAGGTAAGAAAGGAGCTGTTATGCCGCAGAAAATTTATCCGCGTTCAAATGATAAAGAAACCGTATATCTTAAAAGTGTTATCACTAATCCCAATATTATAGTGGGTGATTATACCATATATAATGACTTTGCGGGCGAACCAAAAAATTTTGAAAAGAACAATGTTTTGTATCAGTATCCTGTCAATTGTGATAAACTGCTCATTGGAAAATTCTGCTCCATCGCCTGTGGGGCAAAGTTTATATTTAACAGTGCAAATCATACGCTATCGTCCCTGTCAACCTACCCGTTTCCTATTTTCTTTGAAGAGTGGGGATTAGA
>Kit_p2__coassemble_1127_pt1 | contig 19482 bp, 16 predicted proteins | sample Kit_p2__metabat2_high_PE_038 | metagenome-assembled genome bin Kit_p2 | reverse complement strand
TTCTCAAGAAGGCAGGATACTTAACACGTGATCCGAGAATGAAAGAGAGAAAGAAGTACGGTCTCAAAGCAGCTCGTCGCGCTCCACAGTTCTCCAAGAGATAATTTCTTGTCTCAGGACAATTCAATACGATTTACGACTCCTCAGGACTTCGGTTCTGGGGAGTTTTTTATTTCCTATGAAATGGTATATTTTTAAAAGTGAGTGTGGTAGAATGACTGTAAGATGGTAAACGGGAATTGGAAGGGGGAAAACAATATGGTAGAAGAGTTAAGACGTATGGTTGGAATGGATGAAACAATTTTATATGAAGGGAAACCAGATAAGAAGTGTTTTATATTTGAAAGCATCTTTAATCCATTATTACCAGTTGCCATTATTTGGGCAATCTTTGATGCAGGCTTTTTGGGAATGGCAATGGGAGGCATGAACTTTATCATGGTACCATTTTTCTTGTTCCATTTAATGCCAGTGTGGATTTACCTTGCAGGAGTGATCTTTTCATTCAGAAGATACAGAAATACGTATTACATTGTAACGGATCATGGAGTGTACATATCCAGCGGTATTTTTGCAATGAATCTGACAGCGAAGACCTTTGCAGAATTATCACGCGTCAATTTACACAGGGGTATTTTTGATCAAATGTTTCATGTGGGAGACGTTCAATTGACCACAGACCAGTTCACACGCAAAGGCGTGCCGGCAGTCATGGGAATTAACAGTATTTCAGATTATGCAGAGGTATTTCAGCTGGTAAAAAAACTTCAAAAAGACATTTATACTGATGTCATGTATCCAAATGATTTAAGGCCAAAAGAAAATCATGGATACAGGACAAAATATAGAGGATAGAGCATCTTTTAAAAGAAATTTGCACATACAATAAAATCCCCTCCGTCTACACAGACGGAGGGGATTGCTGGTTTTAGATGCCAGCCCTAGCATTACATCGCTTCCCCGCAGGCTCTCCTTTCAGAAATCCTGTTAAATACCTGGTCAAACAGCCAGCCGGCAGCAGCAGTGTACAGTGCAGCCGCTGCGTTCAAACCGATTCGGAGAATGACTGCCCAGGCAATGCCGAATTCGCCGGAGGCGATGGAGAGGGCGCCGAAGGTATTAAATACCGTCTGCCAGGGATAGCCGGCAGAATAGCCTACTCCGATTCCGCCGATGAGTCCCAGCATGGAGTGAAGACTTTCAGGCAGAATGAGATACAGGCCCAGGAAAATGAAAGAGCCCACAAGATTGAAAATTCCTCTCTCCCTTGCCCGCTTTACCGTATCCTTTTCAAATGGAAGACACACAGACATACAGGCGATACCGGCCCACATGGCTCTGGGAAGTCCAAGAAGAGATGCAAGAAGCAAAATTGTGGAGAGGCATAAGGTCAGTTTGATGTACCATCTGTTTCTCAGAGAAAACGGATTGAACTCCTGGAACAGATGGCTGAAATTCCGCTTGTGGATGCGGTGCTTCTGATTCTTGTAAAAGACAGCCATGCAAAGGATCATGCCGAAGAACAGTCCGGCAGTTCTCATAACAAAGGAATGTCCGCTTACATCATAGCCCTGCAAAATTAGATAGGACAGTACAAAGGTAGAGTGGTTGGACATAATAATATTGTGGCAGCCGAGAAACATCAAAATCAGAATGCAGATCAGATTGATAAAAAAAGCGGTGAAGGGGGACACGGCATTGGTCAGCCGCGGTCCGATCATAAGAATGGAAAAAATCCCTGCAATACACAGCAGACCGTGGGACGTATGAATTCCGAAATCAGCCTGGCGCAGAACCAGAAGAGCCAGCAGTACAGCCACACCGGCAATGCTGTTTTCAGAACCGAATACTATGCTGAACAGTGTTACGGCGGCAAAGCAGAATGCCACTACAAGATAGACCTTCAGATTGTAGATCAGGATATGCCGCCGCCGTTCCTTTTTGTCCTTTGTAATCCGGATCAAAGCCTTGGAGCCGGCGGAGTTCAGCTGAAGTTCCTGATAAATTGTCATATGAAATCAAACCTCCTTCATGTCAGCGTACAGAAAATTCATACGCCTCAGATAAGACAATAAAGAAGATTTTACCTTTTTTGGAAACAGAATGCAAGAAAATTTTTATGCGACTGTCTTGTGAATTCCCCACTTTCTATAGCAGAAATACTGGAATACAGCCATACAGCTCCAGCCGATGACAGTTCCCACAGCCACCGCCTGCAGGCCGATTGTATTTAAAAGCAGGTAGGTGACGGCGACCCGGATGGGAATCTGGAGCAGTGTAGCCCGGAGTGTGATTTTCAAATTTCCAATCCCTCTGAAATACCCCTGGAAGGTATTGGTAATACCAGTAAGCACATATCCCAGGGACATGGGAAGCAGATAGGACAGGCCAAAGGCCAGAGCGGCCGTTTCCTGAGGTTTTAAGAAAATTCCAAGAATCCAGCGGCTCTTAGTGAAGACAATGACAGCTGCCAGGCAGACATAGATTTCTGCCATACAGAGCATGGTTTTCAGTCCTTTTTCGATGCGTTCCCCAGTTCCGGCTCCCTTATTCTGGGCAGCGAAGGTGGTCATGGAGGCAGCCAGGCTGTCTCCGGGAGCCAGAATATAGCTGTCTGCGATGGAAACGGCATTGAAGGCGGCTACAGCATCTACGCCCAGACTGTTGACACCAGACTGAACCAGAAGGCGCCCCAGATACAGCATTGTCTGCTGAAGAGCTGACACAGAGCTGAAATCAATGGTTTTTTTCAGAAATTCCCGGCTGATGCGAAGTTTTGAAAGAGGGATCCAGAGGATTCTGGCCCGGAAAAAGAGATACCCTAAAAGAGCCAGGGCGGAAACGGCCTGAGCTGTCACAGTAGCGATGGCTGCGCCGTAAACTCCCATTTTGCAGCAGCCTACCAGAAGAAGATCCAGCGCCACATTGACAAGAGTGGTCAGAATCAGCACATAGAGAGGCGCTCTGGAATCACCTACAGCCCGCAGCCCTGCCGACAGGATATTATAAAGGAAGGTAAAGAAAAGTCCTGCGGAGACGATTCTCAGATAGTCGGCTGCCAGAGGGGCGATTTCTGTTGGTGTCCGCGTCAGACGGATAAAAAGTCCGCTTCCGGACACAGAGACCAGGATGAGAACTGCAGTGAGCAAAAGACCGGCCGCCAGGGAGGTGGCCATCTCTTTTCGCAGGGATTCATAGTCCTTTGCCCCGAAATATTCAGCCATCAGGATGGAGGAACCCATGGAAATACCCACAATCAGAAAAATAAGGATATTCATAACAGGCCCTGCCGCCCCAATGGCAGCCAGAGCTTCCTTGCCGTTGAACTGTCCGACTACCACGGAATCTACGGTGTGGTAGAGCTGCTGGAACAGATTGCCGAATACCAGGGGAACCGCATAGGCCAGCATATGTCCGGTAATGTTTCCCTGGGTCATATCTCGCGTCATAGTATGAAAACCTCCTTCAGGTATAAAGCGTAAAGGTCAGCGTCAGTGTACACTGACGCTATACTAAACAGATTATAAGGGCGTAAGAGAAAATGATCAAGAAACTTTACCTGTCATTCCGTTGCTGCAGTGTCCGGCATTTTCCCCCACAGTATAGAAAATACGGGGGAATTGTGGTAGAATGATATTATTCTGAGCTGTGAAAGGAGTATAGACGATGAAATATATGGACTATATATTAGAAACTCTGGAGAGAATTGTGAACACACCCAGTCCCTCTGGATGTACAAAGGAGGTCATGGAGATCATTCGCGGGGAGGCGGAACACTTCGGCTTTCAGACAGAATTTAACAGAAAAGGCGGCCTGATTATCACAGTTCCGGGGCAGGCGGAGAATGTGTTAGGATTTTCTGCCCATGTGGATACGCTGGGAGCCATGGTGCGCTCAGTGAGAGCCAATGGAACTCTTGCCCTGACTCAGGTAGGCGGCATGATGATGGAGGCCATTGAGGGAAGTTACTGCCAGATTTTAACAAGAGACGGCAGAAGGTTTACAGGAACGATCCAGACAAAGGAGCCGTCTGTTCATGTATGGGATGACTGCAAGGAGTTAAAGCGCACAGAGGAGAACATGGAAGTCCGCCTGGACGAGATTGTAAGAACAAAGGAAGACGTGGAGCAGCTGGGAATCGGAGCAGGCGACTTTATCAGCTTTGATCCGAAGTTTGTGATTACAGAGAGCGGATTCATTAAATCCAGACATATGGACGATAAGGCCTCTGCAGCAGTGCTGTTAGGTCTGTTAAAATACATCCATGACACAGAAAAGAAGCCGGTGCAGACACTGAAGCTTCTGATCAGCAACTACGAGGAGGTAGGCCACGGATGCAGCTACATTCCACAGGATGTGGAGGAGCTGATTGCAGTAGATATGGGCTGTGTGGGAGACGATTTAAACGGGGATGAGTACCGGGTATCCGTCTGCGCCAAGGATTCCAGAGGGCCTTATGACTTCGATATGACGAACCGCCTCATCGGATTGGCAAGAGAGTATGGAATCGGCTATACGGTGGACGTATTCCCCCACTATGGCTCTGACGTGTCCGCGGCTTATGCAGGCGGCAATAACATCCGGGGCGCTCTTATTGGACAGGGTGTAAGCGCTTCCCATGGCCAGGAGAGAACCCATGTGAAGGGCCTGATGGAGACTTTTAAGCTGGCAGCGGCTTATGCAGGCCTTTTAAATAAGGAAGAGGCTGAGACGGTTTTTGCAGATTTTAAGGGTACTCAGTCCATGGACGCTGGAAAGAGCGGGAGGTAGAAAATGCAGGCAGTATTACTGGCAGGCGGGCTTGGGACAAGGCTTCGCAGCGTGGTAAGCGACCGGCCCAAACCCATGGCTCTGATTGAGGGAAAGCCCTTTATGGAGTACGTGATCCGGGGACTGGCCCGCCATGGAATTACAGATATTATTTTTGCCGTGGGCTATAAGGGCAGCATGGTGGAGGAGCATTTCAGGGATGGAAGCGATATGGGAATCCATGTTTCCTACGCTTACGAGGAGGAGCTTCTGGGTACAGCTGGAGCTATTAAAAATGCCGGGAAATTTGTGACAGAGGATCAGTTTTTCGTCCTGAATGCAGACACTTTCTATCAGCTGGATTACAGCCGCCTCACCTCCCTGGCTGGAGAGAAGAACCTGGATATGGCTCTGGTGCTGCGGGAAGTGGAAGATGTTTCCAGATACGGGGCTGCAGTGCTGGAGAACCAGATGCTGACAGGATTTAATGAAAAACTGCAGGGGGCAGATGGAGAGAAGCGTCCAGGTACGATCAATGGAGGCGTCTACCTGATGAAAAAAAGCCTGTTAGATGAGATACCGGAGGGAAAGGTATCTCTGGAACAGGAGATGATCCCCAGATGGATGAGAGAAGGAAAGCGGTTAGGTGGGTTTGTCAATGATGGATATTTCATTGATATTGGAATCCCGGAGGACTACTTCCGTTTTCAGGAGGATGTAAAGAAAGGAGTCGTTCAATGGTAATTCGTGCGAAAGCGCCTCTGCGCGTCAGCTTTGGCGGCGGCGGAACCGATGTGGAACCTTTCTGCGTGGAGCAGGGAGGGGCTGTCATTGGAAGTACAATCAATAAATATGCATACTGTTCGATTATTCCCAGGGAGGACGATCAGATTATTGTTCACTCTCTGGACTTTGATATGACAGTCAAATACAATGCCAGAGAAAACTACGTCTATGACGGACGTCTGGATTTAGTGACAGCTGCCTTAAAGGCTATGGATATTAATAAGGGCTGCGAGGTATATTTACAGTGCGATGCGCCGCCTGGATCCGGCCTTGGAACCTCCTCCACTGTGATGGTGGCTCTTCTGTCCGCCATGGCCAAGTGGAAGGGAATCGAGCTGGACGGCTATGGAATGGCAGATCTGGCCTATGGCGTGGAACGTCTGGATCTGGGAATTGCCGGGGGCTATCAGGATCAGTATGCGTCCACCTTCGGCGGCTTTAATTTTATTGAATTCCACGGCAGAAATAATGTGGTGGTAAACCCTCTGCGGATTAAGAAGGACATTATCCACGAACTTCAGTACAACCTGCTTTTGTGCTATACAGGAAATATCCACGTTTCCGCCAATATTATCAAGGATCAGGTGAGCAACTACAAAAAGCAGGATGCTTTCGATGCCATGTGCGAGGTGAAGGCCCTGGCCTATGCCATGAAAAATGAGCTGTTAAGAGGAAACCTTCACAGCTTTGGAAAGCTTCTGGACTATGGCTGGCAGAGCAAGAAGAGAATGAGCAGCAAGATTACCAATCCCCAGATTGACGAGCTTTACGACGAAGCCAAAAAGGCCGGTGCCCTGGGAGGAAAGCTGTTAGGTGCAGGCGGAGGAGGCTTCCTTCTCATGTACTGCCCCTATAATGTGAAGCATAAGGTGGCGGCCCGCATGGAGACAGTGGGAGGACAGCTGATGGACTGGAATTTTGAGCTGCGGGGCGTGCAGAGCTGGTGCTGTGACGAGGACCGCTGGAAATATGATGAAGTAAAGGTTCAGATGCCCAACCGGGACTACACCTTTAAGATTTAGGAGGACGACAGAGGCATGCCGGAAAAAGGACGAAAAACGGTATTTCTGGACCGGGACGGGACTATGAACGAGGAGGTCAACTATCTTTACAGGCCAGAGGATTTAAAGCTGATACCAGGCGTTCCTCAGGCAGTGAGACAGCTGAATGAGGCTGGTTTCCGTGTTGTGGTGGTGACAAACCAGGCCGGGGTAGCCAGAGGTTACTACGGGGAGGAGGACGTAAAGCTCCTCCACCAGTACCTGAATGAACTGCTGGGGACAGAGGGCGCTCATGTGGATGCATTTTATTACTGTCCCCACCATCCGGAGCATGGAATCGGCCAGTATAAGCAGGAGTGCAGCTGCCGAAAGCCAGGTATCGGAATGTTTGAAACTGCGGATCGGGACTGTCTGGTGGATCGGGCAAAGTCCTTCATGGTGGGAGATAAGCTGATTGATACAGAGGCAGGACATCGGTTTGGCGTCAAAAGTATTCTGGTGGGAACCGGATACGGGGCTGGGATCCGAAGACAGGAGGCAGAACGGGAGAATCCGGAAGAAACGCCTGGCTATGACTGGTATGCAGAGGACTTAAAAGCGGCAGCAAATCTGATCTGCAGACTGGACAGAGAGAGAAATGGAGAGGCAGGCTGATATGAAAAAGAAACGGATCATGGAATCCCTGTTGGCGTTGTTTTTGCTGCTCCTGTCTGTCCTCTGCGTGGCGGTGCCTTTTGCTGCCCTTTTTACAGGGGACGGAACTTATTCATGGCAGTTCGGTGATCCGGCTACAAAGAAAATGATGGCCGAGATCGCCCTTCTTTTTGTTTTGCTGTCAGGATTTCTGCTTCTGGCAGGAAAGCCGTCTGTCCGATGGGGAGGCACAGCTGTTATCTGTCTGATATTTTGCTGGGCTCATGTGATTTTTCTTCCTATGGCAGTGTCGGCCTTATACCTGGGATATGTATTCCTGGCAGGCCGGTTTGTGAGGACAGCCCTGCTTGGACAAAAAGATATGGAAGACGGCTGGATGGCAGACTTTATTCTGGGGGTTTCTGCTGTTCTGTGCGCCTTCTGTCTGCTTAGTGCCTTTAAAATAGGAAGTATTGCTCAGCTGAAACTGTTTTCCACTGTGTCGGGAGCAGCCCTTTATCTGTGGGCTGCCTTGTCAGGCGGTCTGCGCTGGGCAGTCTGCTGCCTGAAGGGCAGTTTTCAAGAAGACGAATTCCAGAAAAGCGGATTTCAGGGAGCGAACCGAATCCTCTGGTCTCTTCTGACAGCCTTCCTCATTGTCATGGTGCTTATTCAGGCGGGGCGCATGAACAATTCCCTGGATTTTGATACTCTGTGGTACGGTGTGCGCTCAGAATATGTGCTGAATAATGGAAAGGGAATTTACGAAAATCCCGGAATGGTGGGGATGGCCTATGTATATGCCAAGGGCCTGGAAACCCTGGCTCTGCCTTTAAGCGATTTGGCCAGCCACAGCTATCTGCTGTTCCTGAATCTGTGGATGGCAGTTGCCGGCCTGGCTGGAATTTACCGGCTGGCAGGCCTTTTTATGAATCGGATGTGGGCCTTGACGGCAGCGGCTCTGGCCAGCTGTATTCCGGGGATTATGAATATGGCGATTTCTGCCAAGCCGGATGTGATTACCTGGACGCTCCAGATCTGTATGGTATATTACATGGCCTGTTATATTAAAAAGAGGAAGTTTGCTCTGCTGGCCATGAGCGGAGGCGCATATCTGTTGTCTCTGACCATGAAATCTACGGCTCTTGTATTTTCTACGGCTATTTTCGGCATGAGCGGCCTGTATCTTCTGGGAAGGAGGCTTCTGTCTCTGAAAGCGTCCTGGCGTCAGTGGCTTCTCATGGCGGCGCCTTTAGGAGCCCTTACGGGAATCTGGGCCAGAACCATGATGATCACAGGAATGCCTGTGACCTCTGTATTTACATCCATTTTTGAAAAGCTGGGATTTCAGATGAAATACCCCTTTGCCACAAGCGGCCTGCCCCAGAATTATGAGGAGGCCAGCAATCTGGCTGTACTGCTTCGGAGACTTTACCATATGCTTCTCATGCCTACAGGAAAGGACATGGGGCATGTGGTATTTGCCTGGGGAAGTCCCCTGATGCTGTTTCTCACAGGTATCTGCGCGGCGGTGGCTCTCCTTATGGCGGCAGATTGGAAGCGGAAAAAGGCAGAAAAAGGCAAAGGAGACGACAGGGAAAAGAAAGGAAAGTCAGACCGCAGCAGTCTCGCACTGTATGCCCATGTAGTGTTCTGGCCGTTCTTAGCTGTGAACCTGGTGAGTCTGGTAATGCTGTACCAGATAGATGGAAATTACTTTATGCTCCTTTACACGGGAATCATAATCGGCGGCCTGAGTCTGATGGCTTCCCTGAAGCAGGCGGGACACAGCCATTTTATGAGAGCTGTTTCCTGGATGCTGATTCCGATTATGGCTTTCAACGTGCTGATGACAGCCGAGTCCAACTGGGCGTGGAGCCTGGGCTTTTCTGAGATTCAGTGGGTGAACAAGGGGAGAGTCAACCACGAGGCTTTTCAGCATGAAAAGATGGTTCAGACAGGAAATGAACAGATCTGGAATATCCTGGCAGAGGATCAGGGGACGCGGGTCATTGCCTTCGGAGATCATCCAGGCTGCCTGCAGTTTCCCTGTGTGGTTCAGTCCTACAAGGATATCACCTCCCCATGGGGCAATGTGGAGCTGGTCAATACAGTGGAGGCCTTTGAGGAATACATGGCCTACGCCCAGGCAGATTACGCCTATGTGGAAGCAGGATTTATCGGGGAAGAGAGCTGGGAGTGGAGCTACGGCCTGGTGCGCCAGATGATTGGTCGGGGAACCCTGACGGATCTGGTGTTTGAGCATGGAAACGTGCTGGCGAAAGTAGATTTAGACGGAGTTTCCAGTGAGAAGACGCAGGAAAATCTCCGCCTGTTTGACGAACATTATATTACATATGAAATGAAACAAGGAGGACAATAAGATGCAGGAGAGGAAGGAATACAGATATCTGGACGAGCTGACAGAGCGGTATCCCAGCCTTGCGGCAATCCGGACGGAGCTTGAGAGAGCCTATGAGGTGCTGCGGGAATGCTATGCTTCCGGCGGAAAGCTTCTGGCAGCAGGAAACGGCGGAAGCTGTGCAGATTCGGAACATATCGTAGGGGAGCTGATGAAGGGATTTGTAAAGAGAAGGGCCCTGTCTGAGGAGATGAAGGAAGCTCTCAGAGCGGCAGATCCAGAGCTTGGAGAAGCTCTTTCCAGCCGCCTGCAGCAGGCTCTTCCGGCCATTGCCCTGACAGGCCATCCAGGTCTCACAACTGCTTTTGCAAATGATGTGAATGCAGATATGGCCTTCGCCCAGCAGGTGATGGGCTATGGAAATGCAGGAGACGTATTCGTAGGCATTACTACCTCCGGAAATTCCCTCAATGTGCTGTATGCTGCAGCGGCAGCGAAGGCCAGAGGCATGAAGGTAATTGGCCTGACAGGCAGAGACGGAGGAAAGATTCGTGAACTGTCCGATGTGTGCCTGATTGTTCCGGAACAGGAGACCTTTAAAATCCAGGAGCTTCACCTGCCGGTGTACCACGCGCTGTGCCTGATGCTGGAGGACCATTTCTTTGATTCATAGGAGGACCATAAGCCAAATGAATGAAAAACTGGGAAAACGCCTGCTGTACCTGGGCCTTCCGGCTGTGGGCATTGCGTTCTGCCTTTATTATCTGAGCATTGCCACCAGGGATGTGGCCTACACAGACTATATGAGACTGATCGTCTCCTACCTTCCCGATGTGGCGAATCCGGCCAAGTTTTTTGTGCCGGATGTGCTGACGCGGGTTCCCATCACCTACCTGGGAAGAATCATCAATGTGGCTCTGTTCCATTACAGCACAACCTTTGATATGGTGCTGGGAGTAATAAGCCATGGTCTTGCCGCCCTGGCTCTGGCCTCCTACTGCAGAGACAAAAAGGGGTATGGCTCCTGGTTTCTGGTTATCATGCTTTTGATGTTCAGCCTGAATAAATGGGAAATGCTGGGAAATGGAAGCGGCTGGGTGTGTTTTTTATCTATTGCCGGATTTTACTGGAATTTTGTAATCTTAGACAGGACAGTCTTCGGCAGGGAGAGGAAATACGACAGAATTCTGTTAAAGGCTCTTCCGGCTTTCCTGACTCTCTTAGTAGCCGGTCCCTACTGCGGAAGCTATTCTCTGATTATGACAATGGCCTACTGTGCCTTGCTGATATCTGATTACAGAAAAAACCGCAGGATCAACAGAGAGTGGGCAGTGGATCTGGCTTTTGTGCTGGGCGCTCTTGGCCTTTATCTGTTAAGCAATCATTTTGCAATCTATGAATATCGGGGAGCTACAGAGGCGACGCTTGTTTCTACCTTATTGTCTGAACCGAAGTTTTTTGTAAAATTTATTCTGGAAGCCTTTGCCTCTCCGATCATCGGCATTGAGGTAGTGTCAAATGTGATAAAAACATCTGCAGGAGTCTGCCTGCTGGGAGCGCTTGTGGTCTGCTTTTATCTTCTGGCCCTCTGGCTGAATGTAAAATACAGACTGTGGGAACGGACGATTCTGCCGCTGATGCTTATTCTGATCGGCGGAGTGAACCACGCTCTTGTGGTTTACTCCCGGTGGATTTTCCTTCAGGAAAACTATGGAATGGCTTCCCGCTATGCCATTCAGTATGAGATGGGGATTTTTGGAATTCTTTTAACCTTCGCCGCTGTATTTGCTGCAAAAAAGGATAGGAAACACGTTCTTGCTATGGTGGCAGGCGGATTTATCTGTCTTCTTCTGGTCGGGAATTTCTACACGACCAGGGAAGAGCTTTTAAAGGCGCCTTTAAGACGGCTGTCATTGGAGCAGACCATAGAGACAGCCCTGGATTACAAAAATAAGACGGATGAGGAGCTGGGAGCACAGCTTCACACCAATGGAGAGAGGGCGAGAAAGGCCCTGGAAATCCTGGATGAAAATAATCTGAACATCTTTTATCAGGAAGGGGCAGAGTGATGAAACGCTATATGAAATACGCATATCTTGCTGTGTTTGCAGCATTTTATGTGTTTCTGCTGATGCAGTTTGGAAATGTATTTATTTACTATGATGATTACGGCTACCTGTCATTAAGCTATGGCACGAATATTCATGTAGCTGGTTCAGAATATTCCTTTTCAGAGCTTCTGGCCTTTATGAAGGGGCACTACTTTAACTCCAATGGCCGTTTGCTCTATATGTTTCTCTACTGCTTTGTCCATATGCTGGGCGGAATCAGAGGCGTGCAGGTTTTCATGGCCACGGCGGTGTTAGCGGTGGTCATGCTGCTCTTTTTCATTGTGAAACAGATGTTAGAGGGAAGACTGGGAGCGGCAGAAAACCGGTCCTGCAGAGAAGAGGATGAGGTTTACGGCACGTTAGGGCCGGTTGCTCTGGCGGCTCTGGCTGCGTTTCTCTGCCTGCTCTATGGAACTTTGGGAATCATGGTTCAGAGAATGGGAACCTACTGGTATGCAGCCAGCTTTATCTATGTAGTGCCAGCTATTACCTTTCTGGTGTTTGCCCTGTACTTTTACAGAACCGTGTTTCTGCCGAAAGGGGAGAAACCGGGAGTTCTGCGGATGTGTCTCTGTGCCGTGCTGGGCTTTCTGGCTGCCTGGTCCCAGGAGCAGTGGTTTGTCACAACCGTGTCTTTTGTCATTATCTGCCTTGGCACTAAGCTCTGGAGAGACAGAAGGCTGGAGCTTTATGAAATTTTAACCTTTTTAGCCTGCGCGGCAGGAGGATTGATTATTATTTTCTCCCCGGCTGTGTCATCCAGAATGAACAGCGCAGGAAATGCAGAATTCGCCGCATTGAGCTTCCTTGGAAAGCTGGGAAAGAACATTCCGCTGTTAATGAATCTTTTCTTTTCAGGAGAAAATATCAGATATCTGATGTTTTTCTTCCCTATGATGATCTTTATGGGCTGCATGACAGCGGCTAAGGACAGGAAGCTTCTGCCGCTCCATCTGGGATTTTCAGCAGTTTCTGCTGCAGTCTTTGCCGGTATTCTGCTGAAGCAGAAGTTTCATGTGTTTGCGCCGGGGGCCTATTCTGCTTTAACAGCCAATCTTTTGCTCCTTTATATTGCTTTTTGTTTTGCAGAAGTGATATTATTTTATAGAGCAGAAAAACAGCCTTTTGGATCGATTGTATTTGCAGCAGCCGTGCTGTCTGTGGGCTCTGCGGTGATTGTGCCGGAGGTTCCCCTTAGGATTTTCTATCCGTTTTTATATCTGTCCTGGCTGCTGTTTGCCTATATGTACGGCAGAATTTTGCTGACAGAGGTGAATCGGATTCCAGTGTCAGCCGTCTGTACCCTGGCATTTTTAGCCATGGTCAGCATACCGAACCTGAAAAGTATTTATACAGGCTACAGGATTAATTACCAGGTGCTCATGTACGACGATGCGGTGTTCAGGGAGAGCGCTGAAGCCATCCGACAGGGAGCGGATATTGAAACCATTGAGGTCTATGAGCTGCCGGATCTGCTGTGCAAAAATGAGGTAGTATATGATGAGAATTTTTCCTTTATGATCGCCTGGATGAGGCAGTATTACGATCTTCCGGAATACGTGGAGTTTGAGTACAGGCCCCTGGGAAGCATGGAGGATTTAAGACGGTAAAGCTTCTGCCGTGGTTTCTGTCCGGGACAGGAATCAGGGAGGCAGAAAGAATGAGGAGGTATATTCCAGATGAAAGTTGTAATATTGGCAGGAGGCTTTGGAACCAGAATCAGTGAGGAAAGCCATCTGAAGCCGAAGCCTATGATTGAGATCGGCGAGCGGCCTATTTTGTGGCACATTATGAAGCACTATTCCCAGTATGGATTCCATGAATTCGTCATTTGTTTGGGATATAAGCAGTATGTGGTGAAGGAGTTTTTTGCCGATTACTTCCTTCACACCTCCGATGTGACGTTTGATCTGGCTAATAACCAGATGGAGGTTCACAATAATTATGCAGAGCCATGGAAGGTGACTCTGGTGGATACGGGACTTCACACCATGACAGGCGGCCGCATTAAACGAATCCGGGATTATGTGGGAGACGAGACCTTTATGCTTACCTATGGAGACGGCGTGTCAGATGTGAATCTGGATGAGCTTTTGAAGTTCCACAGGCAGCATGGAAAAATTGCCACCATTACAGGTGTCAATGTGGGCCAGCGTTTTGGTGTGCTGGAGGTGAACGACCAGGGAGCCATCACGGCCTTCCGGGAGAAGAATGATGATGACGGCAAAATTGTAAACGGAGGCTTTATGGTAATGGAGCCGAAGGTATTCGACTACATTGAAGGAGATTCCACAGTCTTTGAGAAGGCGCCTCTGGAACATCTGGCAGAGGACAAGGAACTGATGGTATACCGCCATAATGGGTTCTGGCACTGTATGGATACCCAGAGAGATAAAAATCACCTGGAAGAGATGTGGCAGAGCGGGAAAGCGCCTTGGAAGACCTGGGAGAACTAGGAGGAACTATGACAAATCCAATTTTTGATTTTTACAGAGGAAAACGCGTGCTGGTGACAGGGCATACAGGCTTTAAGGGATCCTGGCTTTGTGAGATCCTCCTGACAGCAGGAGCCAGGGTGACAGGATACAGTCTGAATCCGCCTACGGATCCGTCTCTGTTTCAGATTCTGGGTCTTTCTGACCGCATGGACAGCCGGATTGGAGATGTGCGGGATCTGGACCATATGAAGCAGGTGTTCGAGGAGACGAAGCCGGAGATTGTTCTTCACCTGGCGGCACAGCCTATTGTCAGGGAATCCTACAAAAATCCCGTATATACCTATGAGACGAATGTGATGGGTACAGTTAATCTTCTGGAGTGTGCAAGGCTTAGTTCCTCTGTCCGATCCCTTGTCAATGTGACCACGGACAAGGTTTACGAGAACCGGGAGTGGGAATACGGCTACCGGGAGACGGATCGCTTGGACGGTTATGATCCCTACTCCAACAGCAAATCCTGTTCGGAGCTGGTGACACACAGCTATGTGAAGGCCTTTTTCGGGGAGGAGACGTCCCCAGCTGTCTCCGCCTGCCGTGCAGGAAATGTCATCGGCGGAGGAGACTTTGCGGCAGACCGCATCATTCCGGACTGCATCAGAGCCATGGAGAAGGGAGAGGAGATTGTGGTGAGAAATCCCTATTCTACCCGCCCCTATCAGCATGTGCTGGAACCGCTGTATCTGTATCTGACTGTAGCCATGCGCCAGTATGAGGAGCGTTCCTTTGCAGGATATTACAACGTGGGACCGGACGATGAGGATTGTATTACCACAGGAGAGCTGGTAAATTTGTTCTGCAGTTTCTGGGGCGGGGACGCAAAGTGGGTGAACCGGTACGACGGAGGCCCCCACGAGGCCAATTTCCTGAAGCTGGACTGTTCCCGTGTGAAAAAGACCTTCGGATGGAAGCCCAGATACCATGTATCCCAGGCTGTGGAAAAGACAGTAGAGTGGACAAAAGAGTGGATGTCCGGAAGGGATATAAAAGCCTGCACAGACCGTCAGATCGAGGAGTTTTTTGCCTGCCCATAGATGTTTCGTCAAGGCAGGATACTATAAAAAAGTAAGATAAGCAGACAGAGAGACGAGGAAATCATATGAACGAAAAAGAAGCCCGCAGCCAGATTCTTTCCCTGGTTGCCGATTACTGCAGAGAATTTCACAATAAAAAAGAGGCATTTAAAGAGGGAGACAGGATTCCCTATGCTTCCCGTGTGTACAATGAAGACGAGATGGTGAATCTGGTGGACAGCGCCCTGGAGTTCTGGCTTACCTCAGGCCGCTACACAGACGAATTTGAGGCGGAGTTAGCCAGGTACCTGGGTGTGCGGTACTGCTCCCTGGTAAATTCTGGTTCATCAGCTAACCTGCTGGCATTCATGGCCCTTACATCTCCCCTTCTGGGAGACCGTCAGATCCGCAGAGGCGACGAAATTATCACGGTAGCGGCTGGATTTCCTACCACCGTGACACCGGCCATTCAGTACGGCGCTGTGCCTGTATTTGTGGACGTAGCGATTCCCCAGTACAATATTGATGTGACAAAGCTTGAGGCGGCTCTGTCTGAGAAGACGAAGGCGGTTATGCTGGCCCACACTCTGGGAAATCCCTTTGACTTAAAAGCGGTGAAGGAATTCTGTGACGCCCATAACCTGTGGCTGGTGGAGGACAACTGCGACGCCCTGGGAAGCCGTTATGAGATAAACGGCGAGATGAAATTTACGGGAACCATCGGAGATATCGGAACCTCCAGCTTCTACCCTCCTCACCATATGACCATGGGAGAGGGAGGTGCTGTGTATACAGACAATGCCCTGTTAAATAAAATTATCCGTTCCTTCCGCGACTGGGGCCGTGACTGCGTCTGCCCGTCCGGCTGCGACAATCTGTGCGGCCACCGGTTTGACCGCCAGTACGGCGAGCTGCCCTTAGGCTACGACCATAAATATGTGTATTCCCATTTCGGATATAACTTAAAGGCGACAGATATGCAGGCGGCAGTGGGATGCGCCCAGTTAAAGAAATTCCCGTCTTTCGTAGAGCGCAGAAAACACAATTTTGCCCGCCTTCACAAGGCCCTTGAGGGCACTGAGGACAGACTGATCCTTCCTGTGGCCTGCGAACACTCAGACCCCAGCTGGTTCGGCTTTCTGATCACCTGCCGGGAGGGAGTGGACAGAAATAAGGTGGTTCAGTATGTGGAAGAGCACGGCGTACAGACCAGAATGCTGTTTGCCGGAAACCTGATTAAGCATCCCTGCTTTGACGAGATGAGAAAGACAGGAGAGGGTTACCGGGTATCAGGAACGCTGGAAAATACAGACCGGATCATGGCGGACACCTTCTGGGTAGGCGTATATCCGGGTATGACAGACGAGATGATTGACTACATGGCAAAAACCATCAGAGAGGCTCTGGCACAGGCCTGAAAATCTGATTGGAAGACGCCTGGATAAAGAGGAGAGATTCATGGAACACTGGGATCTGACAAGAGTTCATGAGGCCAATCTAAAGCTTTTAAAAGAGATTGACCGCATCTGCCGGAAATATAAAATTAAATATATGATTGATTCAGGCACACTTCTGGGGGCAGTCCGCCATCAGGGATTTATTCCCTGGGATGATGACGCTGATGTGATTTTCACTCGTCCCAATTATGAGAAATTTTTAAAGGTGGCAGGACGGGAGCTGCCGGAGGGGATGACACTCCTGCGGCCGGAGGACATCAGGGGAGGAAAGGTGTTCTACGACTTTACCACCCGCGTCATCTACGACAACAGCCGCGTCCACGAGGATAATGAGCAGATGCAGTTCTATGAGGGAAAGTTAAACCATATCTGGGTGGATCTGTTTATTATAGACCGTCTTCCGGAGAGCCGCTTCGGGGCGTGTTTTGCCAAGCTGCTCCAGAAGATCGTGTACGGAATGGCCATTGCCCACAGGGACAGGATTGACTTTTCCAAGTACAGTCTGGCAGACAAAATCCGGGTGGGGACTTTATCCACAGTGGGAAGACTGGTTCCCATGCCTTTTTTGTTTCGCCTCCAGACAGCTTTGGCAGCCAAAGACCGGGATAAACGAACAGGGAAACGCTACTGCAGCAATTACCAGCCTGATTTTCTCTATGTGACGCTGGATGCAGACTGGTGCGAGGAGACGGTGGATCTGCCCTTTGAGGACACAGTCCTGATGGCGCCCAAGGGTTCTGAGCTTGTGCTCTCTATCCTGTATGGAGACTATATGACTCTGCCTCCGGAGGAAAAACGGGTTCCGGCCCATTCCAGTATTGAAATCCAGATTCTGGATTAAGGAGACACACGACAATGAAGAAAATTTCGATTATCGTTTCAGTATACAACGAGGAATCTGCCCTGCGGCAGTTTTACGGGGAGTCAAAGCCTATTTTTGACGCGCTGCCCTGGGATTATGAGCTTTTGTTTGTCAATGACGGAAGCTCTGACGGCTCCCTGGCTATTTTAAAGGAGTTTGCGGCTCAAGACCCGAAGGTGAAGCTGGTAAACTTTTCCAGAAACTTTGGGCATGAAGCAGCCATGATCGCTGGAATCGATCATTTCGATGGAGACGGTCTGGTGTGCATGGATGCGGACCTCCAGCATCCGCCGGAGTGTGTGGCTCAGATCATTGAAAAATTTGAGGAGGGCTATGAGGTCATCAATATGGTGCGGACGAAGAACAAGTCGGCCGGACTTATTAAGAACATTACCTCAGGCGGCTTTTACAAGGTGATCAATACCATCTCTGATGTGAAGCTGGAGCCAAATGCCTCCGATTTCTTCGCCATGACGGCAGACGCGGCAAAGGTATTGAAGCAGAGCTACCGGGAAAAGGTACGTTTTCTTCGGGGCTATGTCCAGAATATTGGCTTTAACAGGACAAATATTGAGTATGAGGCCAGAGCCAGGGTGGCAGGAGAGAGTAAATACAGCTTAAAGAAGCTGTTTAAATTCTCCATCAACACGATTCTGTGCTTTTCAGATCTGCCCTTAAAGCTTGGAATCTACTCCGGCGTTTTTGTGGGGATGATGGGCGTGCTTCTGATGCTTTACACCATCTATGGCAGGATGGTTCACGGAGCGCCAAGCGGTTATGCTACCATTGTAGTAGTGATGTGCTTTATGTTCGCCATGCTGTTTGTGATTGTGGGCATTATTGGAGAGTATATTGCCATTATCTTCACAGAACTGAAGGACAGGCCGATCTATATTGTGAAGGAAACAGCCAATATAGAGGAGAAATCAGAGAAATAAAAAAGAGAGAAACATGTTCCGCGCTCTGCAGAAAGCTGCTGGAACATGTTTCTCTCTTGCTGTATCAGAAGACAGGATGGAAATTTCTTAAGAACCCCCTTCAAATATGAAGATTTTTTGAATTTTTCAAAAATGGGTATAAAAACCCAGGGGGATATTATATAATACCAATTACGAACTACGAGGAGGTATGAAAGATGAGAAAAATCCTGGTTTTATTAGCCTGCGCTGCTGTTCTCAGCGGATGCGCTCCTAAGAGCAATATCGTATCCCCTGACAGCACAGAGGGGACTGTGGCTGGACAGCCGGATTTTGATGTTAAGGATGATGTGGAAATTGACTGGGAACAGGCAAAGGTGGATGCAGAGGACATGTTCACTGACGTAAATGAATATCCTTACAGTGTAGATTTCCATCTTCTGCTGCAGCCGGAGCAGAAAGAAATTATGTTAGTCTGGGTAGTGAAGGATGATCTTCCTTCCAGCGAGATTGCAAAGTATTCAGAGGAGCTTATAAAAGGATTTAATGATATAGTGCATACACAGAAGTTTGCCATTGAGCGTTCCAGTGATACAAGCTATGGAGGCCTTTGGAAGACCTATGGACTCTCCTATGGACTGGCTCCTGAGAGCACCCAGGACGATGAGGACACCTGGTTCATCAGCGGAAGCTATCCGGCGGGAACAGATTTTAAGCTTCCGTCAGCTGAGGAGATTCAGAAGGCAGTAGACAGCGTAGAGGCGGCCGAGGCGGCTGAGACAGAGGCGGCAGAATAAAAAGCTGGTTTTATATGCTGTTCGGAAAACAATATTTAAAAAAGCATGGCTGTTTCAGAAGTGTTTTTTACAGGAAGAAGAAAATAGACAAAACAGTCGATGATGGAATGTCCGGTGCAGTATGGGTGCAATGCTCATGCTGCATCGGACTTTTTTTGCGAAAATGATTTTTAATATTGTGTTGATGTTCAACTGCTCTTAACTCAAAGATTGTATTTTAACTTAAAAAGAGTTATAATACAGAAAAAAGAGTTAAGATTGCAGGTGATGACATGGAATATCTCAATAAAGTTCTTGGA
>Kit_p2__coassemble_1082_pt1 | contig 20167 bp, 17 predicted proteins | sample Kit_p2__metabat2_high_PE_038 | metagenome-assembled genome bin Kit_p2 | reverse complement strand
CGCCGAATATTACAAGCACCTTTGTCTTCATCTATTTTCCTCTTTTCTGATCCTTCCTTAAATTAGCTGCTTCCAAAACATTTCTTCTATGGAAACTGTTTAAATTATATCACGTCTGTCAATACTTAGAACATCAAAACAGCAGCTGCCGAACATTTTGGGAGGTAATCATGAAATTTTTTTCATCCACAAAAAAAACGTATTCCTGTCGTTCTTTTAAAGAACAGCTTTTTCTTTCCCTGTCAGCAGCCTGTCTGGCTCTCGCTCTGACCTGTCTCACCGTCTGGACCAAGGCGAAGGAGGAGCGTCTGGCAGAGGTTATCGCCCCTCAGGTTCTGCGCTTTCATGTGCTGGCTGACAGCGACTCCCCTGCCGATCAGGAACTGAAGCTCCAGGTGAGGGATCTGCTTCTGAACGAAATCCGCCGCGATATTCCTGACTGCTCAGAAAAAGGACAGATTGAATCCTACATAAGAGCCAGTGAAACAAAACTGGAAGAAACTGCCAATCAGTTTATTAAAGAACAGGGCTTCTCCTGCACAGCGGACATCCGGCTGGAACGGGCCTATTTTCCCACCCGTATTTACGGAGAGCTGACCTTCCCTTGCGGCGTTTACGATGCAGTCCGTGTCGTCCTGGGAAGCGGAAGCGGCCATAACTGGTGGTGTGTTCTCTACCCCTCTCTGTGTTTTACCTCTGAATCTTTTGCAGTCATGCCGCCTGAGTCGGAAACAGAACTGTCCGGCCTGTTAGATGAAAACATATTTGAAGAAATTCACAGAGAACGAAGTCTTGTCTTCGGAGAATCCCTGGGAACACCCTCTGCCCAGGTGAAAATCGTTCCTGATTTCTACTTTCTGCGGTGGATGAAACAGTAAAAGAGAATAAGCAGAAGAAGGGGAAGATTTCCTTGTTCCAACTGAAAGTCACCGGAAATCTTCCCTTCTTCCCCGGCCAGCGTAGGGCCACTGGAATTCGGCCTTTTTTAGACAAAAGCTGCAGGCTGGGCGATAGCAGCGAGGCTTTCGCAGGGCCTTCAGTTTTGGGAGAGCAAAAGTATGTCTTTCCTGCGACTAAGCCCTCACAGCAAAAGAGGAAGAGAAATGTTTTTTAGCAGCTTTCAGCATAAATAGCAAGAGGAAGAAAGAGGTTTTCCTGCGACTAAGCTTTTGGTGGAGCTAGGAAAACCTCTTTTCTTCCTCTCAATTTTTCTTATTTGCTCTTAATCAACACTACTTCGTCTGGCTCAGATATCCGTTCACTGCCCAGTTATAGGTCTCTACAGCCTGGAACAGGGACATGTTAGCCGTTCTCTCTGCTATCTGCTTTCCAAGGAAAGAAGACTGGGCCTGAAGATATTCCAGACTGCTGACCATGCCGAGACTAAATTTTGTCTCTGTGGCAGACATGGACTGCTGCTCTGTAGCCAATTCAGCCTGAGCTAACTGCCATGCAATCTTCTTTTGCTGGATATCGCTGTACAGGTTTGTCATGGAAGCGCTGATGCTCTGCTCCAGATTTTTCACGGTTCTCTCCTGATTTTTCTTATCCGTGGAATTTTCCTGCATATTGTTTAAAGCTCTCCGGCTGTACTGAAGATCATAGTTGTTCTCTAAAGCCTTCTGGCGATCAGCTTCCAGATTGATCTGATCCAAAGACGCCAGATCTGCCTGGGGAACTTCCTTGATCTCCGGCTGGGCATCATAGCTCCATCCTGTCATCATACACAGGTTCTGGCGCAGAGTCTCAAGACTTGACAGCGTCTCTGTCTGAGTCGCTTTGATGGACTGAAGATTCTTCTGAGCCTTCAGAACGTCTGCCTGAGTTGCCATACCGATGGATGCCTGAGTCTGGACAGCGTTTGCTGCCGCCTCCATCACCTCTACATTTTTCTGAATCAGATCTGCATTGACACGAAGCTGATTGTAGGAATTGAACAGGTTCTGGACAGAAACAATAATCCCCTTCTGATTCTTAATATGCTGGATCTTACGCATATCGCTGTCCACAAAGGAGCTGTCCGCCGATATATCCGATCTTAAAGCACTGTTCTGGGTCATGGCTGCAGCTGACATTAATGGTGCATAGCCAGCCATATAGCTGGCAGCCCCAGCCTGAAGCTGAGCGGCCAGAGCTGCGTTTCCTGCCTCTCTTGCAGCTTCTGCCTGATCACTTAAATCCTCTGCCTGATCGCTTAAATCCTCTGCCTGAGAGCGTAAATCATCTGCCGAATCGTACATATCATCTGCACTGTTTTTTGCATCTCTTCTGATCTCAGCAGCATCATCATCATTTTTCGTGTCATTATAGGAAGCCTGCTCATTCTGGTAATTGGGATTATATTCCTCCACCAGAAGACTCAGCTCGTCATATTCCATGGTATTATCCTGAATTCTTGCCCAGGTCGTCTCATCATGGGCAAACTGGGGATTTGCTGCCAGTGCCTGCACAGGTGAAAAAGAGGCGAGGGCTGCCGCTGTCAAAAGAGGCAGAACCTGTCTGTACTGTCTTTTCATGTTGTTCCCTCCATTTAACTCTATGAAACTGTCATTCCCTTTAACGCCCAGTCATAATTCTGCATACTGGAAAACAAATCAGCCTTGGCGTCGTCTCGTTCCGATTTGGCTGTCAGATAAGCTGCCTGAGCTTTCAGATAATCAATCCTGCTCATCATGCCCATGGCATTCTTCTGATCTGCCGCCTGCATATCAAGAACAGCTGCCTGAAAATTTGCCTCAGCTCCCTCATATGCCTGGCGGGCAGCCATTGTCTTTGCATAAAGGCTTTCCACGCTGACCGCAATACTCTGGCGGGACTGGGATACGTTTCTCTTGAGGATACCTCTTCCTACCGAACCCTTTCCTCCATTCTGACGAAGACTGATCAGACCGTAATTAGCCTGAACGGCTGTCTCTGTGTCGGCTGCCAGATTCATGCTGTCAAGCCTTGCAAAATCTGCTTCCGGAAGCTGTGCAATCTCCGGATCACTGTCTGCATTCCAGCCGCAGGTAATCAGAAGATTCTGTTTCAGGCTGTTGACTGCAGAGTCTATCTGTACAGCCGCGCTCTGAGCCTGAAGCCAGTTCTGATTTGCAGAAAGCACTTCCTCAGAGGAAGCCATTCCAAGTCCCGCTCTGGCCACAGCCGCGTCGTAGCCTGCCTTGGCCAGCTCCTCCTGCTTTGCTAAAAGCTCTTTTTTAGAAGCTGTCTTCTGGTACTGAATCATCAGATTCTGGGCCAGCATGGTCTGCTGATTCTTCAGCATTTTTAAAGACCTCTCCGCTGTTCCCGACAGATCTTCATCGGAGAGCTTGGCGGCCTGCTTTCTCATGGCCTTGGCGGCCTCCTTATAAGACTCATAAAGCGCTCTGGTAGCCTCATCCATGTCATCTTCTTTCAGATCCAGAGCCTCTTCCATCGCTTCATCGGCATCTTTTCCCAGCTGTCTGGCCGCTTCCCTGCTCTGACTCTGACCGGCAATCTGGGCATATGTATTTTTATAGGTTACATTATACCGCTCAACCAGTCCCGGCAGCTCGCTGTACTGGATAACTCCATCATTCAGTTCGGCCAGGTATGCCTCCCCGGCTCCTCCATCTGCCCCTGACGGCCCTGCCAGGACCGAAAGGGGAGAGGAAAGCGCCAGAAGCACAGCTGCCGCAGCTGCGGCTGTCTGTTTTCGTTTCATGGTTCTGTCACCTCCAGATGTTCCATACTGTATCATTTCACTTCTTAACGGGCATAAGCCTTTTCTAATCTACATCCAGCTCCTGCTTTGGCTTCCTGTTCATCAGAGTATAGTAGATAGGAAGCATTAACAGAGACAGGATGGTGGAGGCAATCAGACCTCCCACGTTTACAAGGGCCAGACCCTGCATGGTTTCTCCGCTGTCTCCATAAGCCATAGCCATAGGAATCATGGATACAACGGTTGTCAATGTTGTCATCAGAATCGGACGAAGTCGTGTCGCTCCGGCCTCTACAAGAGCTGTGTCACGATCCATCTCCGCTCTGTACTGGTTCGCTGTATCCACATAAAGAATACCTGCGTTTACAACGGTTCCAAACAGCATCAGGAATCCTAACAGAGAAGCCATACTGATACTTGCGTCTGCCAGGAACAGAAGTCCGAAGGAACCGATCAGGCTGAACGGGATGGTTGTCATAACCATGAAGGAGAACTTCGGAGACTCAAACTGGGCTGCCATAACTACAAAGATTAAGAAGATGGACATTCCGATGGCTCCTCCTAAGGAAGCAAACTCCTCTGCCATACTCTCATCCTGAGAATTCTGTGCCCTTGTTACATTCTCTGTCAGTCTCGGAGCAACTGTCTCATTGTAAATTTTTGTCTCCAGTGCATCCATCTGATCTTCATTCGTTCCATTGACAAAGTCACCAGTAATCGTTACCTGATATTCTTTATCCTTTCTTACAATGCTCTGTGGGCTGTCCTTAAAGTAGATATCTGCAATATCTGCCAGAGCAATGGAGTTTCCGCCTGAACCTGTGACTGTAATTCCTTTTACCTGATCTACCGTCTCATACCATCCATCCGGATACTCGATTTTAATACTGATTTCCTCTCCGTTCTGCTCCAGATCAGCAGCCTCATTTCCACTGATCATCATATACACCGTCTGAGCCACCTGGGCAGGAACCATACCTTCTGCAGATGCTTTTACCGGATCGATGTCAATCTGAATAACCGGTGCAGAGTTCTCAAGAGAGGAGTGAATCTTTGTCAGCTCCGGCCGCTCTTTTAAATCATTGACAATCTGGTCGGAAATATTTTTAAGCTCGTCGTACTGAGTTCCTTTCAGAAGATATTCTACTCCATCGGTGCTTCCAGAGGACATGGAACCTGAGCTTGCAGAATCAACGGTTACATTCATCTCCTGATAGGAGGTAAGAACCGGCTTCCACTCTTTTATCACCTCATCTGTCGAACGCTTTCTGTCATCCTTCAGATAAGCTGTCAGTGTGGCAGATCCGCCGCCTGAAATACTCAGTCCGCTGGCGCCATAGGATAAAATATAATCCTCTACATCTTCGTCTGCTGATACATACGCCTCTGTATCCTTTACAAGCTCATCTACCTTCTCAATGGTAATTCCCGGACGCAGCTCCATGGTAACCTGAATGGTTCCGTCATCTGTTTCCGGCATCAGTTCCATTTTAATGTGGCCTGCCAGGAAGAAAGAGAACACCAGAAGAAGTATACTGGTTATCATAACTGTTTTCTTCTTCGGAAGCAGGAAACGAATCAGAGCCCGGTACTGATCCTGCATTACCTTTACCATGCCGGACAGCGGAGCCTTCTCCTTCTCTGCCGGACGGTACATGGTGTAGCACAGCGGTACCACTGTAATAGCAGAGATAAAGGAAGCCAGCATACAGAACACGATTGTAAAGCCAAGAGGCTTAAACATCTGACCGGACAGTCCCTGGATCAGGGCCAGAGGAAGGAATACAACACAGGTAGTCGCTGTACCGCCCAGGATAGAGGCAATCATGACCCTGGTTCCTTCCAGGGCTGCATCTCTGAAGGAAGTAGCAGTATTTCCGATTTTTTCCTTTGCTCGGAAGCAGCTCTCCAGCACGTTAATCGAGTTATCAACCATCATACCAACGCCCAGAACAAGGCTGCCTAGCGTGATAACATTCAGCGAGAAGCCCATGGCCCTCATCAGAATCAGGGCAGCCAGAATGGAAATCGGGATTGATGTTCCTACAATCAGGGATGCCTTGACGTCTCCAAAGAACAGCCACAGAATAATCATGGAAATGATAACCGCCATGACCATGGTTTCCATTACGCTCTTCAGGGAAGCATTGATACTATCACTGCTGTCATTAACTACAACGATGTCCAGATTTGGATTACTTCGCTCCAGACGTTCAATTGTTTTATTAACTGCCTTTGATACCTCTCCGGCGGAAGACTCCTGCTGCTTTTTAATAGCCAGCGTCATGGTGTCTCTGCCGTTATAGCGTCCGATACCAATCGGATCCTCCAGATTGGTGTGAACATTGGCAATGTCCTCCAGATGGATGATATCACCGCTTCCCACTGTAATCGGAATCGTTTTTAAGCTCTCCATGGTATCATAGCTGACGCCTGCGGATACTGATAATTTCTGGCTTCCTACAATCGCACTTCCGGCCGGAAAAGAAAAGTCTGCACTTCCCACTGCCTGAGCCACCTGACTCATGGATAAGTGATACTGATCCAGCTTTTCCGGAATCAGTTCCACTTTAATGTACTGTTCCTGACCTCCACTGACATCTACACTGGCAACGGAAGCAATCTTTTCAAACTCTGGAGCAACTGTCTCATCTACATAGTTATAAAGATTATCCACTGTGTCATCATTGACTGCCAGAGTCATGGTAGCCATATCATTGATATTCATCTCTACAATGGCAGGATCGTCTGCATCCTCCGGAAGAGATGAACCCATTAAATCCATCTTTTTCTTTAAATCATCATAAGCCTCGTCAATATCTGTTCCGTACTGGTACTCCAGAATAACCATGGAGATATTTTCCTGGGAATAGCTGTTAACAGACTTTACACCGCTTAAGGTTCCTATTTCATCCTCAATCGGCTTCGTTACCAGTTCGCTGACGTCCTCCGGGCTGGCTCCCACATACGTGGTAGCTATAATCAGCATAGGCATATCCATCTCCGGAATCAGCTCCAGTTTAGAGGAGAGAACGGAGGATAAACCAAATACGATCAGGCAGATAACTGACAGGATCGTAGTGACAGGACGTTTCAGGACAAATTTAGTTAAACCCATATGTACGCCTCCTTACTCTGCTGCCTGCTCTGTCTGGGTAGTCTCTTCTTCCTGCTCTCCTGTCTCTGCCTCTCCGCCTTCAGCTGCAGCCTCAGAAGGAAGCTGTACCTGAGAACCTTCATAAAGCTCTGAGCTCCATGTGGTAATAACCATATCATCTGTTGTGAGACCGGATGTTACCTCTGTTTTCTCTGAATCGAAAATTCCAATTTCAATCGGAACCTCGTGAACCGTTCCATCTTCATAGGTATATACTTTCGGCTTATTCTGAGAATAGTAAACGGCATCTGTCGGAATGGTCAGAACATTCTCTGCCTTTTCAGATACAACAGTAAGCTTTACTCTTGAGCTTGTAGCCAACGCATCTGCACCAGCTAAAGAAGCCTTTACACGAAACAGTCCTGTCGCATCATCAATCTTGGTGCTGACCTCCGAAATCGTACCTTCATAATCCATACCATTTTTGCTGATAATGACAGTATCGCCTACATGAAGACCTGCAACTACTCTCTCTGTTACAGCAAAGTTTACCTGCTTTGCTCCTTCTCCAGAAATCACACAGATAATGTTCTGAGTGCCTACATTATCGTGTACCTCTACACTGACACTCTCCACTTTACCAGCAATAGGAGCTGTAATGGAACTGAACTCCACCTGGTTTTCATAGGCAATCTTGGCAGAATCATACTGCAGCTGTGCCATCTTGGCACTGCTCTGAACCTGCTCAAAGGCCTGCTGTGACATATTTCCACTTTCAAAAAGAACTCTGGCCCGGTTCAGTTCCTTATTGGCATTATCCATGTTGACAGCTGCTGTCTCCATGCTGTTCTTAGCCGTATCTACCATCTTAGTGTCGATATGGCAGATGGGCTGTCCCTCTGTCACCATATCGCCGGCTTTCACATAGACCTCTGTTACCTCTCCACCGGCCTTTGGAATAATGGAAGCCATCTCGGAAGGCTCAATACTGCCTGATAAGTCTGTGTAAATTTCAATGGTTCCCATCTGTGGCTGCTCTGCCGAAACTACAGGGGCTGCTGCTGAATTAACCGCATCCTTTGGCTTCAGGAAACGCGGCAGGATCAGCGCTGCTGCTACAGCTACAACAGCAGCTGTAATGATTATATTTTTTTTCTTCATGTTATTCTTCTCCCTTGCTCACTTTCTGTCTTTATTCATATGCCTTGTGTATCTCAGCCTCCCTATGGACCACCGCCATGAGTGGCTCCATACTTCAGAAGCTCAACTCGCTTTTTAAACAGCTCTCTGACTTTTTCCTCTGATGTTCCCTCATAAAATTCCCTGATTGCCATAGCCACCGTGGACATACCCAGGGTGAACAGGCAGTGGAACTCCTCAAAGTTTCTGAGTTTCAGACTTTTTTCATCCATATGTTCAAAAACCCATTTTTCTGCACTGTCAGACAGCCTTGTATAATCTCCTCCTTTCTTGGAAAAGCCCCGAATCATGTCATCGGAATTGGCATGAGACATAATATTCTTCAGGAACTCAAAATTAGACCGTGTTGAACAGAACAAAAGCATGGACTCCATCACATCCTGAAGGGCGGACCATAAATCTCCTCTGCTCTCTTCTAACGATTTTTTCATTAAAAGAATAAACTTTTGGTGGCTGTCCTCAAAAATGTAGGAAAGCACATCCCACTTATCTTCAAAATAAGTATAAAAACTGCCTCTTGAAATATTGGCATTTTTAATAATCTGGTTAATGGAAACTCTATCAATCGTTACTCTGGCAAATTCTTTGATTGCCGCTTCACATATATTCTTTCGCTTTTCTTCAGAAAGACGGTAAAAACGCTCTGACGGCATAACAATCCCCCTGCTCTTTTCATACTCACATATTATTCAGATATTTCTTACGCATCAGTTACTTTAGTGACAAGCTGTCACTTATTATAGTGACACCTTGTCACCTTGTCAAGATGTGGAAATAGACTTTATAAAAGTTTTACATTTTATTTGCAGAATTTTTCGTATTAAAACAGATGCACGAGGAAAAAATTTTCTTGTTCCACTTAAAGTCACCGAAAATTTTTCCTCGTGCATAAAGGGGGAATAGTGTAAAAGAGGGGAAGGGGTTCCTGCGGCTTCCAGTTGGATCGCAGAAATCCCTTCCCCTCTCTTTTATTTACGGTCTACATTTCTTTCCCTGCCAGGACTTCCATGTAATCTTTATAATTTTCCTCTAACAGCTTTGGCGTATCCAGGCCGTAGGGACATTTACTCTTACACGCTCCGCAGTGAAGGCAGTCTTCGATTTTTTTCATCTTGGCCTGGCCCTCCGGCGACAGATGGCCTGCGGACGGGGAGCGGCGCAGAAGTAAAGACATTCTGGCACAGTTATTAATCTCAATTCCCATCGGACACGGCATACAGTAGCCGCAGCCCCGGCAGAAATCTCCTGCAAGCGTCTCAACATCTGAATCAATGACTTTCTGAAGTTCCTCATCCAGAACCGGCGGGTGATCGATGTAACTTAAAAATTCATCCAGCTCCTTTTCTCTCTGAACGCCCCAGATAGGAAGTACGTTCTCATACTGGGCTATGTAGGCATAGACAGCGGCCGAGTTTGTCAAAAGGCCGCCTGAAAGTCCCTTCATAGCGATAAATCCCATATCCTTTTCCAGACATTTCGCTGCCAGGGCTCGTTCCCGGTCAGTGGACAGATAATTAAACGGGAACTGGAGAGTATCGTAAAGTCCTGATTCTACCGCTTCCTCTGCCACATCGATCCGGTGGTTTGTAATGCCGATAAATCTGATTTTCCCCTGTCTTTTTGCCTCCAGCATGGCGTCATACAGCCCTGTCTCGTCTCCCGGCTTCGGACAGACAGGCGGATTGTGGAGCTGGTACACATCTATGTAGTCTGTCTGCAGCAGCCTCAGGCTGGTTTCCAGATCCTCCCAGAACTGCTCCGGTGTGGAAGCCATGGTCTTGGTAGCAATATAAATATGACTTCTGACATCCTTTAACGCATAGCCTATTTTCTCCTCACTGTCCGAGTAGGCCCTGGCTGTGTCAAAGTATCTGATGCCTCCGTCATATGCCTTTCTAAGAAGCGCAGCAGCCTCCTCCTTCCCGATCCGCTGAATGGGCAGAGCGCCGAAGCCGTTCTTATTTACAATGATCCCTGTTCTTCCCAGGGTAACCGGCGTTCCCTTCACCTTCTCATAGGAGTCCAGTATCTCCTGCAGCGCCTCGTCGCTGTCATCAATCCAGACGTCCTCCTCCTCAGCGTTCAGTCCCAGGTATTTTGCAAGAGTTCTCTCATCGTCAGAGCGGTTCCAGCGGCTGATATAGCGGTCGATCTCATCGAATTCAATCTGCCCTGACAGATATAGTTCCTTAAATGTCATTCTTCCTGCTCCTTTATATTCTTCAATACAGTGATTTCCTGGTTGTCAATATGCTCCCGCATGGCCTGTTTCGCCTCCTCCACATGGCGGGAGCAGAGAGCCTTGTATATCTTTCTGTGTTCCGCCAGAAGAATCTGGCGTTTTTCTTCATCCTTAATATATTCCAGGCGGTAGCGGTACATCTGCTCTCTCAGATTATTCAGGATCTGCACCAGCCTTGTATTTCCCGTGCTGTCGTAGATAATATCGTGGTAGGCCTCGTCTGTCTCTGCAATCTCCATGGCAGTTCCCCCGGCTACTGCCTTTTTGAATGCTCCCTGCGCCAGATCAAGAGCCCTGAAATCCTCCTCTGTCATCCTCTCGCAGGCCAGCTCAATCGCCAGCTCCTCTAAGGAGCGGCGTACCTCCAGCACATCCCTCATACTTTTCTCGGAAATTCTGGCTACCTCCGCCCCTTTTCTGGGGATCATAAGTACCAGGCCTTCCAGCTCCAGCTTCCGGATGGCTTCTCTGATCGGTGTACGGCTGACACCCAGCTTCTCTGCCAGCTGAATTTCCATCAGCCTCTCTCCAGGAGCCAGTTCTCCCTTGAGAATTGCCTGGCGCAGCGTGTTAAAAACCACGTCTCTAAGCGGAAGATACTCGTTCATGTTTACCTGAAAATTATTTCCCATTTCTTTCATTCCCCTGTCTTATGCCTGCGTCTTTGTTTCTGTTATAGAACCGGGTCAGATAGACCTGTCTGGCCATGGAAGCAGCAGATCCATAGCGCATTTCCTCATATGCTTCCTCCGCCTTGGACGGACTCATGAAAAGCCCGAACACTGTAGGACCACTTCCGCTCATCATGGCTCCCACTGCGCCCATGGACATCATCTTATCCTTAATATCCTGAATCACCGGATGAGCCGGGATTGTCACTGTCTCCAAAATATTTCCCATATTTTCAGCCAGTGTTCTGAGATCCCTGTTTTCAATCGCTCTCATCAGGCAGTCAATATCCGGGTGAGCTGTTTTCGGCAGCTGATTCACGTGAAGATTCTCATAGACAAACTTGGTAGAAACGCTGACAGCCGGCTTGGCAATCAGAACCTGGCACTGAGGCGCCGGATCCAGCGGAGTTAAAATCTCCCCGATACCCTCTGAAAGAGCTGTTCCCCTCATCAGACAGTAGGGCACGTCAGCCCCCAGCCTTACACCTCGCTTCATCAGCTCCTCCAGGGAAAGCTCCAGGGAAAACATTTTATTGACTCCGAACAGCACTGCTGCTGCGTCTGAACTTCCTCCCGCCATTCCGGCTGCTACTGGAATGAACTTTTTAATGCGTATGTTCACGCCTTCTTTTATCTCAAACTCATCCATCAAAAGCTTTGCAGCCTTGTAGGCCAGATTGTTCTCATTGTCCGGCAGGTAATAGAGATTCGTCTCAAGCGCAATTCCCGGCTGTTCCTTCCGCGTCAGGTCAATCCTGTCGTAAAGCCCAACGGTCTGCATAATCATCCTGACTTCGTGGTAGCCGTCCTCTCTTCTTCTCACCACATCAAGGCCCAGGTTCACCTTGCCATATGCTTTCAATCCCAGATGCTTTATCATAAGCCTCCTTCTCAGCTCAGGCTGTACACTGCTGAATTTTGTATTTTTACATTTTTTTGTATACAATATATTATATACTCAGTACATACAAAATACAAGAACCAATTGAGCAAATCTCTTCCTCTGCCTGCACAAATCCCAGCTTCTCTGCCAGTCTTCTGGAAACCATATTGTCCTCCCTGACACGAAGCTTCAGGCACTCTCCTCCTTCTTCTTTTTCCCACCTGATAATGGCCCTGCATGCCTCCTCTGCCAGCCCTCTTCTCCTGTATTCCTGATAAATATGATATCCCAGCTCTCCGTCTGTAATTCCAGCCTTTCCTACAATTCTTCCTGTCTCCTTTTCCACCAGAGCCCACAGACCTTTCTCATAAAACCGGTACTGGCAGGCAATGTAGGAGGACAAAAGCTCAGGTGTTCCAAATTCCTCCTCCTCGTCCGGCAGCACATCGCTGGCCTTAAATTCCCGAATCAGAAGACGCCTTGTCTCTGTAATTGTCCATGGCATGGAAAAGCGACGGCACACAGCTCTTTTTAAAAAAGCTTCGTCTGCGTCCTCCAGCCTCTTTACCACATAGAGAGCAGGAGAAAGATCCGGAATCTCCTCTGGCTCTTCTTCTCTTCCCTCTTTTTCCTGCCATAAACCGACAACGGCTCTCCCTGCCGCGTATGCGGCCTGGAGAGCCTGTCTGTCATCTGATATAACTGCCTGAAAAAGAGCGCCGTTTACCTCTACCTCTTTTTCTATCAGCATTTTTCTGGTTCTGGATAATCCTCTCCGAAGGTTTCCACTGTCACCTTCTTCATCTTCTGAGCCTTCATAGGATGGTCGCTCCAGTCTGTTCTGCACTCAGCGATCTTATTTACCACGTCCATACCTTCTGTCACATGTCCGAAAGCCGCGTACTGGCCGTCTAAGTGGGGAGAAGTCTCGTGCATAATAAAGAACTGAGAACCTGCGGAATCTGGATGCATGGCTCTGGCCATGGAAAGTACGCCTGGGGTGTGCTTTAAATCGTTCTGAACACCGTTCTGGGCAAATTCTCCCTTGATGGAGTAGCCTGGGCCGCCGGTTCCGTTTCCATCCGGGCAGCCGCCCTGGATCATAAAGCCGCGGATGACGCGGTGGAAAATCAGGCCGTCGTAAAAGCCCTTCTTTACAAGGCTGATAAAGTTATTTACTGTGTTCGGGGCAACTTCCGGGTAGAGCTCTGCCTTGATTACGTCCCCGTTTTCCATCTCAATGGTAATAACTGGATTCTGCATAAGTGATATCCTCCTAAATGTTCACAGCGCCATCTGCAGCAAGCGGCGCCGGGCCGTGTCCCGGCCAATCTGATACAAGTGTATCAAATGTGGCGCAGGATTGCAAGAATTAACATGTGAAGCCTGCAAAAGCTGCAAAAGCTAAAGAGAGACAAAATAGAGAATAAAAGAATTTTTCTTCTCCCCTCCTCCTACGGCCTCTCCACCTGGCGGCGCAGAAGAAACAGCCCGATCAGGTTGGGCACTGCCATCAGCCCGTTAAAGATATCCGATAAATCCCACACCAGTGTCAGTCTGGCCACGCAGCCGAAAAAGACGGCGTTTAAATACAAAAAACCATAACACAGCTGAACGCTTCTTTTCCACGTTTTCCCCTCTGTCAGATAGCTGAGCGCCTGGCTTCCCAGATAGAACCAGGCAATAATGGTGGCAAAGGCAAACAGGCTCATTGCCAGGGATACAAGTCCTCCCCCCAGCCTTCCAAAGCAGGCGGAAAAACAGGACGCTACCCAGGCACTTCCTGCCATTGCCTCTTCCTGGCCTGCCGCCGCTGGTATCTGACTGCCTCCCACACACAAAAGCACAAGCGCTGTCATGGTGCAGCTGACAATCGTATCAAAAAACACCTCGAAAATGGCCCACATCCCCTGCTCTCTGGCGAACTGATTTCTAAAGTTTTCTAAGCCCTTCCTCTCCTCAGCCTCCCCGTGGAGTACAGCCAGACTGCCAAGCCCCGCCTCATTGGAAAATACGCCTCTGGAAATTCCATACCGCAGAGCTCTTCCAGTCAGTACCCCCGCCGCTCCCCCAGCTGCGCTTTCCGCTGAAAAAGCATCTTTAAATATAAGAAGAAATGCTTCCGGAAGCTCTCCTGCGTGAAACAGCAGGATCACGGCACAGAGTCCCATATAAAATGCAGCTGAGACCGGAACCAGGCTGACTGCAGCCGCAGAAATACGCTCAGCTCCTCCAAAAATCACAGCCATAACGAGAACTGTCAGGACTGCCCCTGCAGCAGGCAGCGGAAACGATACTGAGAAGGCTGCACTCTGGGCCACTGCGTTGGCCTGCACCATGCTGCCCATCCCCAGAGAGGCCAGCACACAGAAAGCCGCGTAGAGAAGCCCCAGCCATCTCATTTTAAGGCCGCGCTCCAGATAGGCGTAGGGGCCGCAGACCGGCCTTCCGCTTTTATCTTTATACCGGTATTTTCTTCCCAGGTAAACCTCTGCGTAGGCAGTCATCATCCCAAAAGCTGCAGACACCCACATCCAGAATACGGCGCCTGGTCCCCCTACGGCCACGGCAGTGGCTACGCCTGCAATGTTTCCCGTTCCCACAGTAGCCGCCAGAGCCGTACAGGCAGAGGCAAACTGGCTCTTTTTTTCTTCATTCTGACTCCGAAACAGACTTCCGGCTGTCTCTCTCCACCATCTGGAAATTCCTGTGATCTGAAATCCCCGGAAACGGACTGTAAAATAAATTCCCGACGCTAAAAACAGAGCTGTCAGCCAGGGGCCCCACACGGCTCCCCGAATCCACTGAATCATCCTGCTCCCCCTCTTTTTCTGTCATACTATGAAAGGTATGCATCTCTTTTTTGTTCCATGCCCTCACTCCCGGCAAAATATCACAATTTCCTGATTCTTCCCCTGCACTCCGGCAAAAAATTGTGCTATACTGATGTTAGCAGACGATAGTCTTGAAATTTCTCATAGAAAGAAGGCGGATCTATATGCCAGGATTTACCACTCACTATATTTTCGGTATGAAAGCCTACAATGATCTTCCCAACAACCAGCTGAAGCACATTATCGCCAAATACCGCTGGCTCTACCAGCTGGGGCTCCAGGGACCTGATATGTTTTTCTACTATATTCCTGTTCTGCGCCACAGGGATTACAGAAATGTAGGCTCCTATATGCATGAACACCATATTAATGAATTTTTCCGCTGCTCCCTGAACCGGCTTTCCCATCTGCAGTCCAGGCAGCAGAGAGAGCAGGCCATTGCCTATCTGGCCGGCTTTATGAATCATTATATCGCAGATTATGTCTGCCACCCCTATGTCTACGGCCGCATTGGATATGATATTTCCAATCCCTCTGCTGTTCATCACGGAAAGCACGCTGCCCTGGAAAATGATATTGATGCCATTCTCCTGTATAAATACAAAAAAAAGAAGCCGTCCGAATTTAATCAGACGGCCACTATCTGCCTGAACGGCCAGGAGATGCAGTTCGTCTCCCATTTTCTTGCCAACTGCATTAACGATGCCTACTATCCAATCACTTACCGGAATAACTTTCAAATGACTCCGGCCATGGTTCACCGCTCCATCTGGGCCATGCGGGTGGGATGCCGGACTCTGGCTGATAAATCAGGAAAGAAAAAAGGCGGAATCGCCATAGTAGAATCTATCTTTGTCAATCATCCGGTGGCTTCTGCCAAGCTGGTAACAGACACCTTCTCTGATCCCCGCAAATGCTGCAACCTGAACCATGAGCCATGGTGCAATCCCTGGAATAAATCCATGGCCTCTACTGATTCCTTCGTAGATCTGTTCCATCGGACTCTGAACAAGCTGCACAATGTATACTACTATTTCAATGCTTGCCTTTCAAACGGCATTCCCCTGGAGGAGCAGGATTTCCACAAGCTCCTCATGGAGCTTGGAAATTACTCCTACCACAGCGGCCTGGATGTGGGCGGAAACTAAAGCGAACTCCAAAAAAGAACAAGGGCCTTTATCTCAGCCCGAGATAAAGGCCCTTGTTCTTTCGTTCTCTGAAGTGAAAACTTCCTCCGGTTTTCCCTCCTCCACAATCACTCCGCCCTCCATAAAGATGACTCTGTCAGAGATCTCTCTGGCAAAGGCCATTTCATGGGTTACGATCACCATGGCAATATTCAGATCCGCCAGAGAACGGATTACCTTTAAGACCTCTTTTGTCAGCTCCGGATCCAGCGCTGAAGTCGGCTCATCAAAAAAGAGTATCCTGGGATTCAGCGCCAGAGCTCTGGCAATCGCCACTCTCTGCTGCTGTCCTCCAGACAGCTGGCAGGGATACATATCCGCCTTGTCAGAAAGCCCCATCTTCTCCAACAGAGCTCTCGCCTCTGCCTCTGCTTCCTCCCTCTTTCTTTTCTGCACATGGATCGGCGCGTCCACAATATTTTTCAGAACGGAATAGTGGGGAAACAGATTAAAATTCTGGAATACCAGCCCATACATGGACTGGATCTCCTTCATCTCTTCTTTTCCTGCATACTGAACCCGTCCGTCCCCCTCATTCCACACTGCCTTTTTTTCTGCGTAAAGCACAGCTCCCCGATCCATAGTCTCCAGCATAGCCGCGCACCGCAGCAGAGTTGATTTTCCAGAGCCAGAAGGGCCGATGACAGAGATAATCTCTCCGTCCTCCACCTGAATGGAAATATCCTTTAACACCTGATTGCTTCCAAAGGATTTCTCAATATTTTTAATCTCTAATACGCTCATGTTCTCTCCCCGCTACTGATAATAATTCATTTTCTTCTCTGCATACTCCATAAAGGAAGCCACCAGCAGATTAAAAATATAATAAAACAATCCTGCTGCCACAAAAGGAACCATACTCACCTGGGAGGAGGCCAGAGCCTTAGCTACTGTAAACATCTCCATCACACTGATCGTAAAAGCCAGGGACGTGTCCTTTACCAGAGTGATCACCTCGTTGGTAATCGACGGCAGAATCCGCTTTACCACCTGGGGGAAAATAATGCGGAAAAAGGTCTGACTCTTCGTGTATCCCAACAGTTTAGCCGCCTCATACTGCCCTACCGGCATGGACTGGATACCGCTGCGGTAAATTTCCGCGAAATACGCAGCATAATTCACAGCAAAACCAATAAAAGCCGCCCACAGCCGGTATCCGTTTCCTACCCGTATTCCCAGTAGATAGTAAGGGCCAAAGTACACTACCATCAGCTGAAGCATCAGAGGCGTTCCACGCATAATCGAAATATAAAATTTTACCACAGTCCTTAAAACCGGGTTTTTTGACATCCTTCCAAAGGAGATAAGAAGCCCCAGAGGAAGGGAGACCAGAAGCGTCACTGTAAAAATTTCAATGCTGGTTCCCATTCCTCCTGCCAGCTGTTTCATAATCTGCAATAAATTCATGGCTTTTTATCCCCTATCCTGTCTTTTTCTCTTTCAGCTACTTTCCAATCGTGGTAATGTCCTCGCCGAACCATTTCTTAGAAATCTCAGCCATGGTTCCGTCCTCAGCCATCTCCTCTAATGTCTTCTGCACCTTCTCGCACAGCTCTGTATTTCCCTTTTTAAAACCAATCGCATATTCCTCAGATGCCAGAGTTTCATCCAGGATCTTAAAGTTTCCTTCTCTCTCCTGCATCTGGTAGCCAGCCACAATTACGTCCATAGCAATGGCATCTACGCTGCCCATTTCCAGATCCATAAATGCTGTATTATAATCCGGTGTTGTCTGAAGTGTTCCAAAGGTGGATGTCAGATCTGTCATCTCCTTGAGAGCTGCCTCTGCAGAAGAATCTGCCTGAACCTCTACAATCTTTCCGGCCAGATCCGCAAGCGTCTCAATTCCTGAATCTTCCATTACTACTACCACCTGGCTGTTTTCCATATACGGTGCTGACCAGGTATACTCATCCTCTCTGCCTGTCATGGTAAATCCGTTCCAGATACAGTCGATATTTCCTGACTCCAGCTCCATGTTTTTCGCATCCCAGGCAATCGGCTGTGCCACGTAGGTAAGCCCCAGTCTCTTAGCTGCCTCCTGAGCCAGCTCCAAATCAAAGCCTGTGTACTCTCCGTCCTCTCCCACAAAGCCCATAGGCGGGAAATCCTGATCAAAGCCCACTGTAAAGGTTCCTTCTGAAGCCTTATTCTCTCCGTCCGCCTGCTTCGTCTCTTCGCCATTCTCTTCGCTCTCAGCGGCTGCTGCCTCTGTGCTTTCTGCCTTTGTTTCCTCTGTCTGTGCGGAAGTCTCTTTGGAACCTGCTCCTCCTGAGCAGGCTGTCAGTACTCCCATCATCATAACTGCTGCTCCCATTGCCCATACTCTCTTTTTCATAACCGCTCCTCCTGTTAATCTCTGTGATTTTTCCTGTTTTATTGTGCTACTATGGTAGCATACTAAAGTGTTTTTGTAAAGCACTTTTTTCCAGGAGATTTTGTATTTATTTTCGTACATCGGCAGAGCCGGACAACTGCCGGAGGGGAGCAGTGGCTGTAAGGAAGATATAATCCAGGGGATTCTTGGCTTATCAGATGTGCATACAAACTGGTAATGGTATAATGAATGAGGGCCTTAACGGGGCGGTGAGAAAGTGGTAAAACGCTGGGGTTCCAGAGACCCTTTTGAAATTGCAAGGCGGCTTGGTATCTATGTCATGCTTTGTGAAAATCTCGGTTCCCTGAAGGGAATATACCGAGTGATTAAGCGAAATCACTTCACCAGAATATGGCGAAAACCACCCCGACTCATGAGTTCATGCTCTACGACATGAAATCCTTCACTACATCTATGAATATGGATACACAGCCGAGCAGATCGCCAGTGCGATGTCCACTGACATCAATTTTTTGCAATATCGTTTCTGATAATCTGCAATGGCATGAAGCATACCTTCCATTATCCGATCAGTGCCCTTGTCTGTTCAAATATCTATTTAAAGTGTCTCATACATTGCTTTCAATTCTTCCAGAATCTTCTCCTTTGTCCTGCCAACCAACCCCAGCTGCTTAATATCCACGTTTTCATTTTCCATACGCTGGACAAACTCTTGAATATCGGCATACACTCCTTGGGGAGCCACTATCTTGGCGATGGGATCAATCAATTCCGTCAGGCGGAAAACATCATTCTTATGCTTCTTAATATTTTTGCTGTCAACATGTTCTCCTGCGGCCTTACGATCTGTCAAATCCATCCACGCTTTTGCCTTAAATGGAATCAAATATGCCGCATCTAAGACAGTCACTCCATCAACAGTGACTTTCCCCTGCTTCAAAAATTCATAGTAATCATCGTCCAAAAGAATAGCAGACAGACTTGAAATATCTTCGTCCATCGGTAACGGTGTTAGCACTGCATCTTCTGGAATTTGAATGGCATCCAGCTTTCGCGTGAAAAGTTCAATCATCGCAGGATACTGATTCGAGATTGGGTGGCTAAAACGATAAAACTGCGGCACACCCGAACTTTTATTGCAATGTTCATATCCAGCCTGTTTTACATATTTCCAAAATTTCTTTCCGAAATTCGCGTCAACTGCTTCTATAATCAGAACAAGGTCAATGTCCTTTGTTGCTCGAAAATCCAGTCCTTCTTCCGTCATCAGAATGTCACACGCCGTTCCTCCAATGATGGCATATTGCTCTTCACTGCCCTTGAACCATTCCCTAAAGCTGTCAATTCCTGTAACCATCTATTTTCCTCCACAGTTCATTCAGCATTTCTTCCACTGCTTCTTCAACTCGTTCATCTGCATCTTCTCTCAATGCCAATGCCAGCGAAAGTTCATCTACAACATTTCGCGCAGACAATTTTCGAGGATTGTATCTCCACATTTCTACAGCCACCTGCACCTGCGAATCCTGCAAGTTATTGGTCATAGCATCTTTCCATTGAGAGATTCTTTCTGCCGCATAACATCTGACATTCGGTGTATTCAGCATGGAATACTCTGCCAATGCCGAATATCCGCTTTCCAACAGCTCTGTTCCCACCAATTCTTTCGGAATATAAACGGTTCGTTTTATTGGATTCAGCAACTTATCTCCTGCTTTTTGGAACAGTGTTTTCGGAGAATCCTCAGATTGCATGATCCTCTGTACACCTACTTTCCTGATATGCAGCAATCCCATTTCTTCAAGCTGTCTCGATGCCCTTGATATAGAAGTAGGTGTCAGTTCCAAGTCCTTCGCAGCCTGACTTGTGGATAGTTCTTGTGCGCCTCCATAAATGAAATGCAGTAGAAGCATCTGCGCCGATGGAAGCATTTCTTCCCGTGGCTTTTTTTCAGCGCTGCACCGTTCCTGCAAATACACCGCCATAAAGGGCAAGTAAATTTGCTTTCCCTCTACAATAAAAGGAAT
>Kit_p2__coassemble_1079_pt1 | contig 20173 bp, 19 predicted proteins | sample Kit_p2__metabat2_high_PE_038 | metagenome-assembled genome bin Kit_p2 | reverse complement strand
ACTACGCTCACGTTGACTGCCCAGGACATGCTGACTACGTTAAGAACATGATCACTGGTGCAGCTCAGATGGATGGCGCTATCCTCGTAGTTGCTGCTACAGATGGTGTTATGGCTCAGACAAGAGAGCACATCCTTCTTTCCCGTCAGGTAGGCGTTCCTTACATCGTTGTATTCATGAACAAGTGCGACATGGTTGAGGACGAGGAGTTACTTGAGTTAGTAGAGATGGAGATCCGTGAGCTTCTTAACGAGTACGAGTTCCCGGGCGATGATACACCAATCATCCAGGGTTCTGCTCTTAAGGCTCTTGAGGATCCGAACGGCGAGTGGGGCGACAAGATCATGGAGCTTATGGATGCTGTTGACAGCTACATTCCAGATCCAGAGCGTGACACAGATAAGCCATTCCTTATGCCAGTTGAGGACGTATTCTCCATCACAGGCCGTGGTACAGTTGCTACAGGCCGTGTAGAGCGTGGTACACTTCACGTATCTGACGAGGTTGAGATCGTTGGTATTCACGAGGACGTTCGTAAGGTTGTTGTAACTGGTATCGAGATGTTCCGTAAGCTTCTTGACGAGGCTCAGGCTGGTGATAACATCGGTGCTCTTCTTCGTGGTGTTCAGAGAAACGAGATCCAGAGAGGACAGTGTCTTGTTAAGCCAGGTTCTGTAAAGTGCCATAACAAGTTCACAGCTCAGGTTTACGTTCTTACAAAGGACGAGGGTGGCCGTCATACACCATTCTTCAACAACTACCGTCCGCAGTTCTACTTCAGAACAACAGACGTTACAGGCGTTTGCGAGTTACCGGCTGGTACAGAGATGTGCATGCCTGGCGATAACGTAGAGATGACAGTTGAGCTGATCCATCCAGTAGCTATGGAGCAGGGACTTCGTTTCGCTATCCGTGAGGGTGGCCGTACAGTTGGTTCCGGTAGAGTAGTTTCTATCCTTGAGTAATCAACAGGACGATTGAATCTTTGCACAATATGTGCTTATAAATAATATGATGCTTTCCTGCTCTGCATGTATGATTTCACAGATGCAGGCCAGGGCAGTATCTTGCTCAGACAGTGTAAGAGGCGCTGCAAAGCTTTCGGGCTTTGCGGCGTTTTTTTGTTTCTTCTATTTCAGGGAACAGGAGTTTGTGGTATACTGAAAGGCATGACAGAAATAATTTTTGAAAAACAGGAGGCCGTTTTATGACTTCATCACATACAGCCGGCGAGGCTGTCCGGCAGGAGCTTGCGCCGATTCTCAAATGGGTGGGAGGAAAACGCCAGCTTTTAGACTTTATCCGTCCGCTGATTCCGGAACACACCACCTACTGCGAACCCTTTGTGGGCGGAGGAGCCGTGTTTTTTGACCTGCAGCCGAAGAAGGCAGTAATCAATGATTTCAACCCGGAGCTGATCAATGTCTACCAGACGGTAAAGGATCAGCCAGAAGAACTGATTGCACTGCTGTCAGAACACAGGGAACATAACTGTCAGGAGTATTTCTACCAGATTCGTGCTCTTGACAGAGAGCCGGAGAAGTATCAGGCTCTGACTGCTGCAGAGCGGGCGGCCCGGATTATCTATCTGAATAAAACCTGCTATAACGGTTTGTTTCGCGTCAACAGCGCAGGCCAGTTTAACGCGCCCTGGGGGCGCTATAAAAATCCCAATATTGTTCCGGAGGACAATATCAGAGCTATGAGCCGTTATCTGAACAAGTCCAAGACAGTGATCCGCTGCGGTGATTACAGGGAAGCGCTGAAGGGGCTGAGAAAGGGAACTTTTGTCTATCTGGATCCGCCTTATATGCCGATCAGTTCGTCCTCCTCCTTTACAGGATACACAGCGTCAGGCTTTGGCCAGGCGGAACAGATAGAGCTGAAGAGACAGTGCGACCTTTTAAATAAAAAAGGAATTAAATTTCTGCTTTCCAACTCCTGCTGTGATTTTATTGAGGAGCTGTACAGCGGATATAAGATAGAGAGAGTTCCGGCCAAACGGGCCATTAACGCCAGAGCAGACAGGAGAGGCGCTGTTGACGAGGTTCTGGTGAGAAACTTCTAAACAGACAGTCTGCAGGGGGACAGTATGGGAATCATAGAGGAAAAATGGGAAGCTCTGTTTCGGAGGTATCAGATTGCAGAACAGGTGGAAAGAGGGAATCCGTTTCTGATTACTGCAGATCAGATTCGGGAATTTAAGGAGCCCAGGCTGATGACGAAATTTGACACTAAGGAGTCAGTTCCCAGGGTGTTTGGAAGGTTAGGCATTCTTCCTGTGACGCGGGGAAGCTATGTGATTGGCGATTTTTCTTTATACCACGATTTTCCGAAGGAGGACAGCAGCGGAGGCGGTGTGATTCAGGTAGAGCGAAGCAGGATTCCGGACTATCTGGAGAGTATCGATATCCGTGACGTGCGGTCAGAGGCCGCTGCCATTAAGCTTATCAGTCTCACTGGAATTCTGGAGGATTTTCTGGGGGAGGAAAGGCTGGTGGAGACAATATCCGGCCGTATGTCCTCAGGCGCCTTTGATTTTCAGGTCTGCTCAGAAGATGGAAAGCATCGCTCCAGGATTCAGGTGACCAATTCACAGCTGGAGATTGACGGAGGATTTGAGGGAAGAAACAGCTTTGATATTTTGGAGGGAAAAAATGTAGTTCACAGTAATTTCCTGGTGCGGCAGCTGTATTATCCCTTCCGCCTGTGGGAAAGCCGCCTGACAAAGCCGGTGAGACCTGTATTTCTGGTCTGCTCCAACCAGATTTTCAGGCTGCTGGAGTATGAATTTGCCGATCCTTTGGAGTACAATTCCATCCGCCTGGTAAAAGAGAGCCGCTATAGCCTGGAGGATACGAAAATTACCATGGAAGATTTAGCAGAGGTGTTAAGGAGCACTTCTGTGAAGCCGGAGCCTGAGGAGATTCCCTTTATCCAGGCAGACAGCTTTGAGAAGGTGATTTCCCTGACAGAGCATCTGGGGGAGAAGCCTTTGACTATGGCAGAGATTGCGGAGACATTTGGATTCAGGGAAAGGCAGTCTGGCTACTACTACAATGCCTGCGCTTATCTGGGCCTGGCTGCCAGGAAGAAAGGAACAGACGGTATAGTGCGGGCAGGGCTGACAGAGAAGGGGATCCGCATCAACGGGCTGAATTATAAAAAACGTCAGCTGGCTTATGCAGGCCAGATACTGGAGCATGAAATCTTTCATGAGCTGTTTGAAACTGCGGTGAGGACAGGAACCATGCCGGATAAGCCGTATATTCAGAGGCGGATGAAGGAACTGAGACTCTGCGGAGACAGCCTGATTGGAAGAAGGGCATCTTCTGTGGCAGGATGGCTCAGATGGATGCTGCGGCTGACAGAAGAGTAGGAGGAGAAGAATATGGATTCAAAAGAAGCAAGAGAGAGAATGAGAACAGGGCGCCTGTACTATGAGAGCGGAAGCGATCTGGGAGAAGAACAGTCTAAGTGCCTGGAACTTTTATATGATTTTAATCAGACCAGGCCGTCTGAAGATGACAGAAGGCAGGAGCTTCTAAAGGAAATGTTTGCTGAAATCGGGGAGGAGTGCCATATTGAACCGCCTCTCCATGCCAACTGGGCAGGAAAGAATGTCCATTTTGGAGATGGGGTCTATGCAAACTTTAATCTGACTCTGGTAGATGACGCAGATATTTTTGTGGGAAGCCATGTGATGTTTGGACCCAATGCAGTAGTGTGTACAGGAAACCACCCGATTTGTCCGGAAATTCGGAGAAAGCAGGCCCAGTACAACCTTCCGGTTCATATTGGAGACAATGTGTGGATAGGCGCCGGAGCCATTATTCTTCCAGGCGTGTCTATTGGAGAAAACTCTGTGATTGGAGCAGGAAGCGTGGTGACAAAGGATATTCCGGCTGATGTGGTAGCGGTAGGAAATCCATGCCGTGTAGTCCGTACTATCGGCGAGGCAGATCGGAAATATTACAATCACGGGGTGGAGATCGATATCGACTAATTGAGGAAAATCGTGATTTTAATATCTTAAATTTAAGAGAGTACGGGGAAATATATTCTGTGACTTTGAGTGGAACAGGAATATATTTCCCCGTATGTGTGTTTTACCTTTTATTCCGGATAGATCAGGCGGCTGTCGTCAATCACATCCAACACTTCCCGCAGGAAGCGGTCAGCCAGCCAGTTAGCCATGGGCAGGTTCATGTCCAGATAATTTCCGCAGTCTCTGGCGCAGGCTCCCGGAACCTCATCCCGGTAATCTCTGATAAAGGCAAACAGCTCCTGCATCAGAGGAATAATATCCCTGGATTCGTAATCACCGGATAAGAGCAGATAAAAGCCAGTGCGGCAGCCCATGGGGCCGAAGTAGAGCACACGCTCTTTCCAGAGACTGTGGTTTCTTAAAAAAGTAGCAGCCAGATGCTCAATGGTGTGAACCTCCGCCGTGTTCATCACAGGCTCGAAGTTCGGGCGGGTCATACGGATGTCAAAGGTGGTGATGACAGTATCACCGGCTTTGTCCTTCCTGGACACATAGACGCCTGGCAGCAGCTCTAAATGATTGATGGTGAAGCTTGTAATTTTATCCATAAAAAAGTTCTCCCTGTATAGAAATTTACAGCAGAAGGAAATATTCTGATGCTATTATCAGTGTAGCAGAGAAGAAGAGGAAAGACAAGAAATTTTAAAGTCACCGAAAACCGATACAATAGGAAAACTCTCCAAAAAGTTTACAAACCGTGATTTTCTGCTATACTATAAGGCGTCTGAGAAAAAAAGAGGGAGGATAGTGTGAAACTCGGCATTTTGAAAAAAGAAGAGACAGAGAGACAGAGCAGTGAGCCAGAGAGAATCTGGATTACATCCCGCTTTTTCTATCTGTTTTTTTATATACGGTTTTTATCTGGAACTGTGAGGTATTAGACCCGATTGGCTGGCTGGCAGGATTTGAGCAGACTGGTCTTTTATCGAGAATCACAGCCCTTATGATAACGGGAATTGTACACCTGCGGGTGCGAAGAAAAGCGTCCTTTTATGGGTGGGACGGAAGAGGAGCAGAAGGTGAGGGAAAGAAAGGCGCAGCCGTATCCCGCCTTCTCACCTGCACACCTGTGCTGGCTCTTTTGTTTCTCCTGAAAAATGAAGTCCTGATGCAGATGGGAAGCTATATGGTGGAGATTTTAGCGCTGCCTTATTTCCTGGAGTTTTTATTCCTGCTGTACATTATTAAAATCAGAAAAACAGTGACAGTAAAGCTGGTTTTTACCTGTCTGGCAGCAGGCTGTCTTCCGGTGGCAGATATTTACGTCTATGACAATAATTCGACAGACGGCACAGGCGAGCTGGCCCGCCAGGCAGGGGCGATTGTGCGGCAGGAATACCTTCAGAGGAAGGGAAACGTGATCCGCAGTATGTTTCGGGACATTGATGCAGACTGCTATTTGATGATAGACGGAGATGACACATATCCGGCAGAGCACGCCAGAGAGATGGTGGATCTGGTTTTAAGCGGGAGAGCGGATATGATAATCGGTGACCGTCTGTCCTCCACCTATTTTACAGAAAATAAGCGCCCCTTCCACAATTTCGGAAACAGGATTGTGAGAGGGATGATTAACGGCCTGTTTAAAAGCGGTATCCATGATATTATGACTGGCTACAGAGCGTTCAGCCCCCTGTTTGTAAAAAGCTTTCCCATTCTTTCCAAAGGATTTGAGATTGAAACGGAGATGACCATTCACGCCCTGGATAAGAACTTTAAGCTGGCTGAAATTCCAGTGTCCTACCGGGACAGGCCGGAGGGAAGTACCTCAAAGCTTAATACCTACCGGGATGGAGCCAGAGTATTAAAGACGATTGTGAGACTGTTTCGGGAGTATCGCCCTTTTGCATTTTTCGGCTGGCTGGGACTTTTCTTTTTCCTGGCAGCGACCGGCTGTTTTACACCGATTTTTATGAGCTATCTGTCCACTGGCCAGGTGCTGAAATTCCCGACGCTTACCATTGTCTCAGGATTCTATGTGATTTCTTTCCTGCTGTGGGCCTGCGGACTGATTCTGGATGTAATTGCGAAGAAACACAGGCAGCTGTTTGAGCTTTACTTAAACAGGATTGCCATGGATCAGGTGGGAGAAAGGGAAAACAGATAAACTTGAAACCACGGCTGTTCTGTACTATAATGTCTCCATAGAGACTGACCAACCTCTGCCAGCCAGAGGAGAATAAGGAGAGCAAATATGTTAGACGGAAAGAAAACACTTTTCAGCGGTATGCAGGCCACAGGAAACCTGACTCTTGGAAATTATCTGGGAGCGCTGAAGAACTGGGTTACCATAAGCGATGAATACCAGACCTTTTTCAGCGTAGTGGATATGCACTCGATTACAGTGCGGCAGGATCCGGCGGAGCTGAGAAAGAGAGCCAGAAATCTTCTGACCCTCTATATTGCAGCAGGGCTTGATCCGGAGAAAAACTGCATTTACTACCAGTCCCATGTCAGCGGCCACGCAGAGCTGGCCTGGATTTTAAACTGTTTCACCTATATGGGAGAGTTAAACCGCATGACTCAGTTTAAGGACAAGGCGGCGAAGCATGCAGACAACATTAACGCTGGTCTGTTCACCTATCCTGTACTGATGGCGGCAGATATCCTGCTCTACCAGGCAGATGTAGTTCCGGTGGGCATTGACCAGATGCAGCATCTGGAGCTGACAAGAGATATTGCGATTCGCTTCAACAATATCTACGGCGATGTATTTACAGTTCCGGAGGCTTATATCGGAAAGGCAGGAGCCAAGATTATGAGTCTTCAGGAGCCTGCGAAGAAGATGTCCAAGTCCGATGAGAATCCAAACGGCAGCATCTACCTGATGGACGATCCAGATACTATTATCCGTAAGTTTAAGAGAGCTGTGACAGATTCTGAGGCCTGCGTCCGCTACTGCGACGAGCAGCCTGGAATCAGAAACCTGATCGACATCTACAGAGCCTGCACAGGAAAGACGGCAGAGGAGATTGAGAAGGAGTTTGACGGCAGAGGCTACGGCGACTTTAAGATGGCAGTAGGCGAGGCAGTAGTAGACGTGCTTCGTCCTCTGCAGGAGCGGTATGCAGAGCTTTCTAAGGATAAGGCATACATTGACAGCGTAATTAAGAATAATGCGGAGAAGGCTCAGTATTTCTCCAACAAGACGCTGCGCAAGGTACAGAAAAAGGTCGGCTTCCCGGAGAGAATCCGTTAGAGCAGGCATTCGGCCTTGAGATGGGCAGAAGCGATTATAAATCGTAAGAGGAAAGGAATCCATGTAATTCATGGGTTCCTTTTTACATATTCAGAGAGTTGACTATTGAAGATTTATCTGAAATTTTTTATAATATATCTGTTCATCCGAAAAAGACAGGTATTTCACTGATTTTTTGTTTAAGGTCAGAGAATGGAAGTGTTTTCCTTAGGAAAACAGCGTCTCTGAGCTGCGCGGACGAAATAAGATTGGAGGAAACGGCTATGAAGAAAATTATCAACAGTGTGGAGCAGGTGGAGAATGAGATGGTCCTCGGTATGGCTAAGGCATATCCACAGTATGTAAGAAAGCTGGACTGCGGGAACGTAGTTGTCCGCGCCAACAAAAAGGAGGGAAAGGTAGCGCTGATCAGCGGCGGAGGCAGCGGCCATGAGCCGGCTCACGGCGGCTATGTAGGCGAGGGAATGTTAGATGCAGCTGTTTCAGGAGCAGTATTTACCTCACCGACTCCGGATCAGATTTATGAGGGAATTAAGGCAGTTGCTACAGATAAGGGCGTTCTCATGATAATCAAGAATTATACAGGAGATGTGATGAATTTCGAGATGGCCGGAGAGATGGCCCAGATGGAGGACATCCCGGTAGCCCAGGTAGTCGTAAACGACGATGTGGCTGTAAAGGACAGCCTCTATACAGTAGGCCGCAGAGGCGTGGCAGGAACTGTATTTGTACATAAAATTGCAGGAGCCAAGGCGGAGACAGGTGCTTCCTTAGAGGAGGTTCAGGCCACAGCCCAGAAGGTCATTGACAATGTGAGAACCATGGGAATGGCGATCCGTCCATGTACCGTTCCGGCAGCAGGCCAGCCTGGTTTTGAGCTGAATGACGACGAGATGGAAGTGGGAATCGGCATTCATGGAGAGCCGGGAACTCATAGAGAGCCGTTAAAAAAAGCAGACGAAATCGTGGACCTTCTGTTAGATAAGATTCTGGCAGATCTGGACTACAGCGGAAAAGAAGTGGCCGTGATGATTAACGGTTCCGGAGCCACACCTCTGATGGAGCTGTTTATTGTCAATAACCGTGTGGCAGATGTGCTGGCTGAAAAGGGAATTAAGGTTTATAAGACCTTGGTAGGTGAGTATATGACATCCATTGAGATGGAGGGCTTCTCTATTTCTCTTCTGCGCCTGGATGACGAGCTGAAGGAGCTTCTGGACGCAAAGGCAGACACACCGGCATTTAAGGCCTAGGAATCAGACGGCGGGAGATGCCTTTTGTGCTTCTCCTGCCGTTTCAGATCACAGGATCCGCCGGAAGAACGGCGGCTATACGAAAAAAAATATGAGAACAGGAGATAGGATTATGACAGATTGTGCAAAGGTAATAGAACTGCTTGATAAAATTGGAGATAAGATTATAGAGGAGAAGGAATTTCTGACAGAGCTTGATAAGCCAATCGGAGACTGCGATCACGGTATCAACATGGCCAGAGGCTTTGGCGAGGTAAAGAAAAAACTGCCAGGTATGGCGGACAGTGATCTGGGAACGATCTTTAAGACAACCGGTATGACGCTGGTATCTACAGTGGGAGGCTCTGCGGGCCCTCTCTATGGAACGGCATTTATGAAAATGGGCATGGCTTTAGCCGGAAAGAAGGAGATGAGCTTTGACGATTTTCTGAAGGCCTTCGAGATGGGTGTGGAAGGAGTGAAGCAGAGAGGCAAGTCAGATAAGGGCGAAAAGACGATGCTGGATGCCATGATTCCGGCATTAGACGCCATGAAAGCGGCTGCAGCAGAGGGAAAAGATGTAAAAACAGCCTGGAAAGAAGGCATAGAGGCGGCCAGAGCAGGGGTAGAGTACACGAAAACGATTATTGCCACCAAGGGAAGAGCCAGCTACGTAGGCGAGCGAAGCATCGGACATCAGGATCCGGGAGCAACTTCCTTTACCTTTATGATGGAGACAGCAGAAGCGTCACTTTAAGGGCGAAAAGAACGGAGGCAGACAGATGGTAGGAATTGTAATTGTATCCCACAGTAAGAATCTGGTAGACAGTGTTGTGGAGTTCACAGGATTAATGGCCCCTGATGCGAACATTGCGGCAGCAGGAGGCATGGAGGACGGAAGCTTCGGAACCAGCTTTGAGAAGATTCATAAGGCAATCGAGAGTGTGTATTCAGAGGAGGGCGTCATTGTCCTGATGGACATGGGAAGCGCCGTTATGACGACAGAGATGGTGCTTGACATGTTTGAGCCGGATACGGTTAAGATGGCAGACTGCCCGCTGGTGGAAGGAGCCGTGGTGGCTACCATTAACGCAGTCAGCGGCATGAAGATGGATGAGATTCTGGCGGCGTTAAGCCAGGTGGCAGGAACCCCGAAATTTTAGGCAGCAATAAGGCGGAAACGAGAGGGACGATATGAGAAGATGGAAGAAGGCAGCGGCAGTCCTTCTGGCAGCGGCACTGGCGGCAGCGGCAGCAGGCTGCGCAAAGAAACAGGATCCCAAGGAGATTTACAGCGCAGCGGTGGAAAAGAATAACGCTCTTACCAGCATTGACATGGACGTGACTATGAAGATGGCCATGACCGTGGAGGAGGAGAGCATGGATATGGAGGTAACCAGCAATACGAAGATGGATCAGTCGGATAAGGAGCATATAAAGTTTATTACCGATTCGTCTGTAGCCATGGACGGCATGAATCTGGATACCACTGTTTTCTACAAGGATGGCTATTACTATATGGAAGCTATGGGCCAGAAAATGAAATATCCCATGGATTTAGAAAGCCTGACTGCCCAGATTGAGGAGAGCGTGGGAAGCACTACTCTTCCAGTGGAGAGCCTGGATACGGTGGAGGTAAAGAAGGAGGGGGATAATCAGATCCTTACCTTTACAGCCAATCCGGAGAAGATGAACGATTACCTGGCCCAGGTTATGGGCGCTATGGGAGATGTGAGCCAGGTGTCCGGCCTGAATATGACCATCAACTCTGCAAGCGGCCAGTACACCATTGGAAAGGACGGTTACTACACAGATATGAAGATGAACATGGATCTGTCCATGGAGTCTCAGGGAGCGTCTGTAGGTATGATTCTCGATGTGGCAGGAACGGTTCACAATCCGGGACAGCCGGTGGAAATCACTCTTCCTGATACAGCAGATTATCTGGAGATTGATCCGGCTCTGTTAGGAGCCAGCTGATCCTGGATGAGCGATAGAGAAAAGCAGGGGGCGGTATTGTTTGTGCCGCTTCCTGTTTTTTGTTCACAGGGCTGTTTTCGTGAAAATTTTAATAAATTGAAAAAACGGGATTCCTATGATAGAATAGCGGTACGGCAAACAGAGAGCCATTTCAGTTCAGATTCAGTTCTGAAGAAATTTTAAAGACAGGAAGGACGAGTGCATAGAAATGAAGATAGCAGTTGCTTATGACAATGGAAATGTATTTCAGCATTTTGGCAAGACAGAGTTTTTTAAGGTTTACGAGGTAGAGAATAACCAGGTGGTTTCCAGTGAGGTAATCAGCTCTAATGGAGAGGGCCATGGTGCTCTGGCAGGTGTTTTAGCGGGACAGTCTGTCAATGTACTGATCTGCGGAGGTCTTGGCGGCGGAGCTCAGACAGCTCTCGATGAGGCAGGAATCCAGGTAGTTTCCGGCGCTGAGGGAAGCTGTGATGAGGCAGTGGAGGCTTACCTGAAGGGAGAACTGGTTTCTACCGGCGTGAACTGCGACCACCACGATCACGAGGAGCATGAGGAAGGCCATTCCTGCGGCGGCTGCGGCGGCGGATGCAGCGGCTGCGGCGGCGGATGTGGTTCCCAGCCACAGATTATTATGGAGGGACGCAATGCAGGAAAGCTGTGCCGGGCACACTATAAGGGTACCCTCAATGACGGAACACAGTTTGACTCCTCCTATGACAGAGGCCAGCCGTTAGAATTTATCTGCGGAGTAGGGCAGATGATTAAGGGCTTCGATGCAGCAGTTGTGGATATGGAGCCAGGCCAGTCTGCAGACATTCACCTGATGCCGGAGGAGGCTTACGGTATGCCGGATCCGGACGCTATTTTTACTGTGGTGATTGCACAGCTTCCAGGTGCAGAGAACCTGGAGGTAGGACAGCAGGTATACCTGTCCAACCAGTTTGGCCAGCCGTTCCCGGTTAAGGTAACAGCGAAGGACGAAACCAACATTACCTTTGACGCAAACCACGAGATGGCAGGCAAGGAGTTAAACTTCCACATTGAGCTTCTGGAAGTAGAATAAAAAACAGCACACATACAGAAAAGGGGACATGTTCCGGCAGACAGCAGGCTGGAGGATGTCTCTTTTTTATTGAAAATATCAATAAATGAATTTTTTTATTAAGAAAATCAATTTCAAATTAACTGAAAATTATGGTAATTTAATAACGAAAAAATATGAGCGGGTTTCTGCCGGGCGGAATGCGCTCGGTTTTTTTTTGCAGTAAAGGCCCATTGATGGCTGATGCATATTTCAGGAAATAAGATACGGGAGAGGAAAGAAATGTCTGAGAATGTTCAACCTACACCAGAAAACGATTCCGCACTGGCACAGCTGGGAAATCTGACCAGGCGTGAGTTAAAGGAACTGGAAGAAAAAGAAAAAACTCCGATGCAGAAGCTTCTTGAAGCTGTGATCATGGCGCTTCCTGTTTTGTGCGGAGTTATTGCACTGCTGGAATATCTGATACTTCCAGATTTATCACGAAACAAGAATCCCATGTACTACGTCTACGTGCTGATTGCACTGATGGCGGTTTATATTAGTTTTGGCCTGTTTGTTCTCTATAAAAGGGCAAAAGGAAATAAAATTTACTATGAGAAGCTCCGCTATGAAGCACCTCTGTGCTCCGCATTATTTCTGCTTCTCACATTATATGACTATCTGACCCTGAAGACGGGTATTCTGACACAGCCCTTCGTACCCTGTATGAACTTTATTATCAATGCGTTTGTATCAGATTATCCGAAGCTGATTGAGTGTACCCTTCATACATTGCGTCTTCTTATGATCGGCTACTGTATTGGCGTCAGCCTGGGACTGGTAACGGGAATTACCTGCGGCTACTCTAAAAAGGTACGCTACTGGGTGGATCCGGTGATTAAATTCCTGGGGCCGATTCCTACCTCCACCTGGATTCCGGTTATTATGGTAATTGCCAGTTCCTTATTTGCTGGAGCCGTCTTTATCATTGCGCTGGGCTCCTGGTTTGCAGTTACAGTTGCTTCGCTGACCGGTATTTCCAATGTGGACAAAGACTTTTTTGAGGCTGCCAAAACGCTGGGAGCCAGCAAAAGACAGCTTGTGTTCCGGGTAGCGATTCCACATGCCATGCCGTCGATTCTTCAGGGCTGCACTCAGGCCATGAGTTCCTCCTGTGTAGCTATTATGATCGCCGAGATGCTGGGTGTAAAGGCAGGACTTGGATGGTATATGACATGGCAGACAGGATGGGCAAGCTATGACAAGGTATTTGCAGCGCTGTTTGTGATCTGCCTGATCTTTACTCTTGTTACCAAAGTGCTTGAGAGGATTAAGCGTCATGTACTTCGCTGGCAGAATGGAGTTGAAAAATAATGGAAAATAGAAAAGTTACATTAAAGCTTGACAATGTAAGCAAGGTGTTCGCAAAGGTAGAGAGTGATGACGTAACCCATGCGCTGTATGATATTAATGTTTCCATGGAAAGCGGAGAGTTTATTTCTCTGGTAGGCCCTTCGGGATGCGGAAAATCCACGATTCTCCGTCTGGTGGCAGGCTTGATTATGCCCACTTTGGGAAAGGTTACTGTAAATGATCAGGAGATTGAGGGCCCGGATCCAAACCGGGGCATGGTATTTCAGAAACCGACTCTGTTTCCGTGGCTGACAGTAGAGAAAAATATCGGCTTCAGCCTGGAAATGCAGGGAAAGCTGAAGGGAAATGAGCACAAGGTTCAGAGAATGCTCCAAGTCATCGGTCTGGAACAGTTTAAGGATGACTATCCGGGACAGCTTTCAGGCGGTATGGCCCAGAGAGTAGCTCTGGTCCGTTCCCTGATCAATGAGCCGGAGATCCTTCTGTTAGACGAGCCATTAGGAGCGCTGGATGCCTTCACCCGTATGAATATGCAGGATGAGATTCTAAGCATGTGGGCAGATACGAAGCAGCTGGCCCTGATGGTGACGCATGATGTAGACGAGGCCATCTATATGGGAACCCGGGTACTGGTGATGGACGCCAATCCGGGACGCATTGTGGCTGACATTAAAATAGACGAGGAATTTCCAAGAGACCGTTCCTCCGCACAGTTTGTGGAGTACAGAAATGAAATTCTCAACACCCTTCACTTTGGAGGAAAGCGTCAGTAGATTACCATGTATTTGAAATCGCACCGCGATTTTAGATAAAATTATAAAGGAGAGAGGAAACGATGAAGAAGAAACTTACAGCATCATTACTGGCTTTAACACTGGCATGCAGCATGACAGCATGCGGTACGAAGACAGAAGAGAAGCCACAGGAAACAGAAGCGAAGCAGGGAATTGCCGGAGATACAAATAATGACGGCCAGATCGACATGGGAGTTGACGAGGACGTAAAGGTAGACCAGGAAAACACAGCGGAGCATATGGATTCCTTCGAGGCATCTACTTCCGGAAAATGGGAGGCTATGTTTACTCCGGTTGATATTGAGGGACGTGCAATCCAGATGGCAGACTTCGATCTGACACCTACAGCAGAAGAGTTAGAGGCTATGAAGAAAGAGCCTGCATACGGACAGAAGATCCTCTACTACATGGCAGATGGATGTACAGCCGGACCTACAGTTGCTGCTCACCTTGGATATTATGAGGAAGCCGGACTGGAGTCTGAGGGAGTAAAGGGTAACTCCTATACAGAGGCTCTGGGAAGCAACCAGGCAACCGTTGCAGTAGGCCACATTGCAACCATGCTGGTTCCGATTACAAACAATGTAGATCTTACTTTCGTAGGCGGCGCTCACATCGGCTGTAAGTCCTTATACGTATTAGCTGACAGCGAGTACAACACAACAGAGGATCTGAAGGGAACTGCTATCTCTGCTCCTAACGGAATCGGTAAGTCTGACTACAATATCACATGCCTGCTTCTGGATGCTGACGGCATCAATCCGCAGGAGGATGTAAATATTACTGCAGTATCTGCAGACGCCTGCCTGAAGGCAATGGCAAACGGAGAGATTTCCGCAGCTCTGCTTTCCGATACATTTGCTTACGGCTTAGTAAAGGACGGCACACTGAAATGTGTACGTTCCCTGCTGGATGAGGACTTCCAGGATGAGAACTGCTGCGTTATTGCCATGAACCGTACCTTTGTAAAAGAGAATCCGGTAATTGCAAAGAAGGTGACACAGGCAGTTCAGAAGGCACATGCCTATATGCGTGATAACCCAGAGGAGGCTACACAGATGCTTCTTGACCAGGGCTGGAACGGCGGAAGCTACGAGATGAACGTAATGCTTAACAACTCCCTTCAGTTTGGTCTGGACCAGGATTTCACAGAGGTTTCCCTGAGAGACGTGGTAGAGAGATATGTAAGGCTGGGCCTGATTCAGAACATGGATGATGTAGACGAGATCATGTCCATTGCGTGGACACCGGTTTTAGACTAGGAAGAGATTCAGGAGGAAATCGTTGACGAATGTGGGAAAAAGTTTTTACGTTCCACTGAAAGTCACCGAAAATGGATGTACGAGGAAAAAATTTTCTTGTTCCATTTAAAGTCACCGAAAATTTTTCCTCGTACATAGGCGTGGGCCTGTTGGAAAGGTGGACAGAGGAAGAGTTTTCCTCGTACATGGGCGGGAGCCTGCTGGAGAAGGTACAAAGGGAGTGTTTTTCCTTGTACATAAAAGGGATTTGAGCGGCTATGGAGTTTTGTCCGCTCAGGGGTATGAAAAAGCGTAGATATACAGCTGTATGAGTGGTGCAGCAAAATGTCAGGAGAATTCCCATCGGCTCGTGCGGTGGGAATTTTTCTGTTCAAGAGGGCATATGCGTTCTGCCATACAGGGGGAGTGCTGAAATGGCAGGCGGATGGTTTTACAAGACTGGATTAGCAGGGGACAGGACAGAATGAAAACGATTTTAATTGCAGATGACAATGCTCAGATTATTGAGGTTTTAAAACAGTATGCGGTGAAGGAAGGATACCAGGTGTTTACGGCCTGTGACGGCTCAGAGACGCTGGAGGAATTTTATAAGAGAACGTATGACGCGGTTTTGCTGGATGTTATGATGCCGGCCCCGGATGGCTTTGAGGTCTGCAGGAAGATAAGAGAAACTTCGATGGTGCCGATTATCATGATCACGGCCAGGGGAGAGGACTATGACCGGATTATGGGGCTGGATATAGGAGCAGACGACTATGTAGTAAAGCCGTTTTCACCTTCTGAGGTTATGGCCAGGCTCAGGGCAATCCTGAGAAGGGTACAGAATCCTGAGACAGACAGCCCGGATCTGGTGTCTGTGGGAAGCCTGCGAATTGATCTGGGCACATTCAGGGTCTGTATCCATGACAGGGAAGCAGAGCTTACCAAAAAGGAAGTAGAAATTCTGTGGCTGCTGGCCTCGAATCCTGGCCTTGTATTTACCAGAGTGAAGATTTTGGATTCTGTATGGGGCATGGACTACTTTGGAGACAGCAGAACCATTGATACTCATATTAAGCGCCTGAGAGCCAAAACAGAGAAATATCCCCACCCAGACTGGAATATTTCGACAGTGCGGGGTGTCGGCTACAAGTTTGAGGTGACTCATGAGTAAAATCACCAGAAAGCTGTTTCTATACTTTGTCATTGTATCCCTGGTTCTGGCCGGTACGGCCTTTGCAGGTTTTTACGGCACATTCCGCTATTATTCCTATCAGGAATACAACCGTGAGCTGCAGGACCGGGCGGAGGTGATAAGGGCCAGACTGGAACATTTTATGCGGGACTGTAATGGAGCGCAGGAGCTGAGCGCCTATATTAAGGTGCTGGACGATGTTACGCTGGCAGACGCCTACTTTATCAGCCGGGAAGGAGAAACCTTTACCTGCCCCTGTCCCTGCAGGACAACTGTAAAGATTGAAAAAAAGCCCTCTGCCCAGGTGGAGCAGTTTGCACAGCAGGTATTTGAATCCGGCCAATATATGCAGGTGAAGGATGCGAAAAGAGATTATGTAGGAATTCCGGTGAGAGAAGGTGCGGAGACGACGGCAGTAGTTGTGATCGTGGACACATTTGAAGTGGATCGCGGAAGCTTTCTGATGGCTGTGGCCAGCCTGTTTGGATGCCTGGCAGCTGCCTCTCTCCTGGCGTCAGCAGTTGCCAGAAATATGGCCCGGAAGTTTATGGAGCCGATTCACAGGATTGCCTTCGCTGTGTCAGAGCTGACCTGCGGGAATTACCATGTTAAAACAGAGGTAAGGGATCAGAATGAAATAGGAAATCTGGCAAGACAGACGGATCTTCTGGCAGAAAAGCTGGAGGAGACAGATAAGGAAAGGGCCTGCATGGAGCAGATGCAGAAGGACTACATTGCCAACCTGTCCCACGAGCTGCGCACGCCGGTTACAGTCATCCGAAGCTCTATGGAAGCACTGTACGATGGAATGGTGCCGGAAGAAAAGGTGAAGGAATACCAGAAGCAGATGCTTTCCGAAACCATATCCCTGCAGCGCCTGATTAACGATATGCTGGAGCTGTCCCGGCTGGAAAATAAGGATTTTCCGATTTCCAGGGAACTGCTTGATCTGCGGACCGTTCTGGAGGATGCTGCCCGTTCGGTCCGCATGCTGGCCAGGGAAAAGCGGATTCAGGTAAAGCTGGCTATACCAGAGGAGGAGCTGCCCTTTGAAGGTGATTATGGAAGACTGAAACAGATGTTTTTAGCTGTCCTTGACAACAGTGTGAAATACTCAGATCCGGATAAGACTATCCGGGTTCAGATTACAGTAAAGTCAGATGACTACTATATTGTTATTGAGGATGAAGGATGTGGAATCGCCAGGGACAAAATTTCCCGCATCTTCGATAAATTTTACCGCCTTTCCAAGGAACGCGCCCCCGGAACAGGGCTGGGAATGGTGATTGTCAAAAGCATTGCAGACAGACATCAGATTGATATACGGATTCAGAGCGAGGAAGGAAAGGGAACAAAGATTACATTTATAGTTCCTGTCTATAAGAGGTATTAGAAAAATCAATCGCAAATGTCACCGGAATGCCACATTTCTTTTGTACAATAAGTTCCGTCAGCTTCCGGAATCAAGCAGAAAACAGGACTGATTCAGGGCTGCTGCACTAAGGGAAAGGAAAGGAAAAAAACAATGGAAAAGAAAACAAGTAAAAACAGTCTGATTCTGGCAGGAGCAGGAATGGTACATGCCGCTGCCCTGCTTCTTATAGTAAAAGTTATTGCACCGGTATGTACCGGAATGGTAGAGACAGCAGCAGGAAAACAGATTCCCATGAAATGCCACTATACAAGCGCTGCATTAGTATTTCTGGCTGTGATTCTTCTGGTGAACGCAGTGATGTGTGCAGTCAGAAAGGAAATGACAGTGTTTGGAGCCATTGCTGCAACAGCCTCTGTGCTGGCGATTCTGACACTGAATTCCTCTGTGGGAATCGGTATCTGCATGAATCCGGAAATGGCGTGCAACTTTACTGCACCGTTTGTAAAAGTGCTGGGAGCTGCCGGTGTGGTACTGGGCGTTATTGCTGTCTATTTAGGAGTAAAAGAGACAAAATAGAAGATAAGAGGTTCAGCAATGAAAAGCGATAGAAAATTAAGCACTCTGAACATGGCGGTGCAGAATTTAAAGGCAAAGAAAGCCCGTACCGCGTTTATGATGTTCTTCGTCATTTTAATGTCAGCAACCGTATTTTTCAGTACGATTCTGATGAATAACCTGAAGCAGGGCATTAAAAGTACGACAGAGCGGGCTGGAGCCGATATGATTGTGATTCCGGACGAGGGAACCGAGGACATCAGGGATTCCCTGTTTGCCGGTACCCCCTGTTCCATTTTCTTTGACAAGGAATGGAAGGAAGCCGTAGAGCAGGTAGAAGGTGTGGAGCGCGTCTCCGGCCAGCTGTATGTAGGAACCCTGTCTGCCTCCTGCTGTGATCTGCCAGTGCAGATGGTAGCCTTTGATCCAGAAACAGATTTTGTGGTTCAGCCCTGGCTGCAGAACCAGAATGCAGTGAAGCTTGAAAAGGGACAGGTTCTGGTAGGAAGCAGGGTAGAAGCTGAGCCTGGAGATATGATTCAGTTCTATTTGACAGAGTTTGAAGTAGCCGGAAAGCTGGAGCCGACGGGGATGGGCTATGACGGTTCCGTGTTCATGACCTTTGAGACACTCTACGAATTAAAAGATTCCGTCACAGCTCAGGCGACTCTGCCCATGGATGAGATTGAAAATAAGCTGTCCATGCTGATGGTAGATGTCAATGATGAGATTCGTGACGTGGATCTGATTCGATTAAGGCTGGAAGTGGCCAAGTGCGGTCCGGAAGGCCAGAAGATGTATGCAGGCACAACAGACGAGCTGTTAAGCGGAATTTCCGCCCAGGTGAAAAAGCTGGCCGGATATGGAAATGTGCTGATCTACATTTCACTGATTTCCACTGCCCTGGCTCTGATCAGTATTTTCGTCATTACCATCAATGAGAGAAGATATGAATTTGGAGTTCTGTACGCTCTGGGAGCTAAAAAGAGCCAGATGAGAAATATCATTTTATCAGAAGCGCTGATGATCAGCGGAATCGGCGGAGTAACAGGAACACTCCTTACATACGGTGTGGTAGCTGCCTTTAAGGATGTAATCAGCGTGAAGCTGGATATACCTGTCCTGGATATGAGTCTGGCACAGACCATGCCAGTAGCAGCTATCTGTATTGGAATTGCCCTGTTTACAGGAATCATCGCAGCTGTATGCTCTGCCTACCAAATCAGCAAGGGCGAGGTATACCGCCTGCTCAGGGAGAATGAATAAATGATAAAGGTTGAAAATTTAACAAAAAAATTTACCAGAAATGACAGAGATTTCGATGCAGTCAGAAATGTATCCTTGGAAGTGAAAAAGGGTGAATTCGCGGCTATAATCGGCCATTCAGGAAGCGGAAAGACAACCCTGTTCAATATGATCGCAGGCCTGATTGCCCCTCTCTCTGGAAAGATTTCTATTGACGGATCGGAAATTACAGCCATGTCGGAAAACAAAAAAGCCGTATTCCGTAACCAAAATATGGGCTATGTGCTTCAGGGACAGAGTCTTTTAAATAACTTTACGATTCTGGACAATATCTGTATGCCGGCCTACCTGTCTTCCAATGCCAAGGAATTCAGGGAGAGGGCTCTGGAGCTGCTGAAGCAGATTGGACTGGAGGAGTTTTCCAGGGAATACCCCTCCAATCTGTCAGGAGGAGAAATCAGAAGAGTGTCCATTGTACGGGCCATGCTGAATCATCCCAAGGTCATACTGGCCGATGAGCCTACCAGCAACCTGGATCCGGAAAACTCACATAAGGTGATGCAGATGTTAAAGGACATCAGCGCACAGGGTACGACTGTCATCCTCAGTACCCATGAACTGGAGTATTTAAGCTATGTGGACACTGTATTTAAAATGAATCAGGGAATGTTGGAGAAGTAGGGGAGAAGCAAAACCCGCCAAGGTGCAGAGCACCGAGGCGGGTTTTGTGGTTGAAGAGAAAATGTAATTGAGATGATAGATGGGGAATGATAAAATATAAGTAATCGAATACAAAATATGAAGAAGGTACGGTTTTATGGGGAGTACAATAGAATATTACAATCAAAATGCACAGAGCTTTGCAGATGGAACGGCAGCAGTGAATTTTACAGAGATTCAAAACGTGT
>Kit_p2__coassemble_1065_pt1 | contig 20381 bp, 17 predicted proteins | sample Kit_p2__metabat2_high_PE_038 | metagenome-assembled genome bin Kit_p2 | reverse complement strand
TGGAGATTTGGGCTTGGACGAAACCGTTCTAATTCATCACGACGAAACATAAAGATGTAACTGATCGTTTGGAAGACATCAATCCTTCCCTGGCAGCCCAGGCAAGAGTTGTACTGAATATTAATAAGGCAGAGCGCCATATTCGCGGAGGACTGGCTACCAAAGAGAAATATCAGCATCAGCTTCAGGCCTGCAGCACAGATAAAAAATTTCTGTAGACAGCTGAGGAATAAAAAGAAAGGCTTCTTAATAAAATAATAGCAAACAGTGGAACTGGGAGCTTTTATGAAACAGATAGGGAAAATAAAAAAACTGGCATCTCTGGCTGGAGGCATTCTGCTATGCTGTGTCTGCCTGCTGTGCGGCTGTTCTGGTAAAGAACAGGAAGAGAAAGTCAAAGATTTGGAATTTACTGTGACAGGGCAGAATGAGATTCCTAAGGAACTTATGGATATGATTGAGCAGAAAAAGGCAGAGGAATTTCGTCTGACCTATACAAGCGGAGAGGATCTCTACATAGCTGTGGGGTATGGAGAACAGCAGACGGGAGGATTCAGCATTTCCGTTCCTGAGTTTTACCTGACAGAAAATTCGATAGTCATAAAGACAGAACTTCAGGGGCCGGAACACGGCCAGCAGGGTGCATCCCAGTCATATCCGTTTATTGTTGTTAAAACGAAATTTATAGAGGAGCCAGTTGTGTTTCATTGACAGGCAGCCTTCCAGAATCAATGATTGTGGAAGGCTGTTTTTCTGTTGTTTTTTAAGATGAAAAAATAATGCACAAAAAATTAAATGGAGATTTGTGAAAGTTCACAATAAATATAGAAAAAAAACAGATTGATTTTTGAAAATGATTTGTTACACTGAAGCTATCTTCCACATCTGTTCCAGTTTTCCAGGGAACGATTTTGACATCTGGCAGGCATTGACATCAGCTGAATGCTTTCCATAGCAGATATCCTGCAATATTTCAATCAAATGAATCATATGGCCTGCATATTTTGGGCGGGAAGCACAGGATACGGAAAAGCGCAGCAAAGGTCTGTCGGTGTTCCTCCTCGGAAGCAGGCATGCAGATAAACGGAAGCCGGAACCGGCATTCTGATGAAGGGAGAGGATTATGGCATATGAAAAAGGGGCAAAAAAAATTTTTATACAGAGTGATGCAGACAGCTCTGGTTGTACACATATGGATGCTGTCAGTGCCGTCTGTATCATGGGCAGAGGAACTGCAGCCTCCAAGGGAGATTTTAAAATATTCAGATCCGACGGCATCTTCAGAAAAGCTGAAGGAACCGTCTGCCGTATTTATGAGGGAGGACGTTCCCTATTATCTGGCATCATGGGAAATTGTGGAGCAGGAGCTTTCTGGACGTATGCAGTACGGAGAATCTGCTGTAGTTTATGAAAAGACAGGTATGGATGCAGAGATTCCTCAAACAGCAGAGATTTCGATTGAAGGGGAAGAAGGACTTTTTTCTGTACCTCTGGTGAGGCAGGATTATATGAATGAGCGATGGGAAGATGATTTTGCCTTCACACTTACCTTTCATTCCTATCAGGCAGACAGTTATCAGCTGGGAGAAATAGAGATTTCAGCAAAGCCAGATTCCCCGGAACCAGAGCTTCAGGGATATGAGAATGAGTTGCTGAGATTGCTTGGGCTTTCGGAGGAACACTATAGAATTACAGGATATGAGTGGAGCGGAGAGCCATACCGCGATGAAGCGGGAGTGCTGTGCAGGGATGCAGAGGCCAGAGGGGAGAGGCTGGTGAGAGACTGCCAGGCAGTGTATGGAGGAGAGGTGGTTCTGCCTTCAAAGAAGGTATATAAGACAAAAGCAGTCTACTGCCTGAAAGAGAAGAAGGGGGAAAAGAAAAAAACTTCCAAGGTGAAACAGAGAAGCGGGGAGGGTGATTTGACAGAAAGTCAGGAACAGGCATGGATAGAGGGAGTGAGGCACATAATAAAGAGGCTTACAGCTGTTATAATCAGGCTGGGTTTATTTCTGTTTCTTTTCATGCTGTTATGGATGGCAGTTCGAGCCGGGCGTACTGTATGGAAAAAGTGGGGAAGCAGAAAGCAGTAAGGGGGGCAGACTGCATTCCGGATACACCGTTTTTCTGTGGGAATGCAGCCTGAATGAGATGTAGCTTTCTATGGCATGTTTGAGGCAGAGACAATATGCCATGACAGTTTAAACAAGAAGATTGATTAAAAAGCACAGACCAATGCCTATAACAGTCGGCAGAAGGAAGGCGATCATGGTCCAGAACCAGCTTCCTGTTTCCTTGCGTATGGTCAGGCAGGTGGTGGAGCAGGGCCAGTGGAACAGGGAAAAGACAGCCATGCATACAGCTGTTTTTACGGTCCAGCCATGGGCGGACAGCAGAGAAAAAAGCTGAGCCTGATCGGATATTTCCACCAGCTGTCCAGTCTGGAGGTAGGCCATCAGAATAATAGGAATGACAATTTCATTGGCCGGAAATCCCAGGATAAAGCCGGTCAGGATAATTCCATCCATACCGAGCAGACGTCCGGCAGGGTCTAGGAAGCCGGACAGATAGGACAGAAGGCTGATACCGCCCCATTTAAGATTAGCCAGCAGCCATATGATCAGCCCTGCCGGAGCCGCTACCAGGAGAGCACGCCCCAGAACGAACAGGGTGCGGTCCAGTACAGAGCGGACAATGATTTTACCGAACTGGGGTTTTCGGTATGGGGGCAGCTCCAGCGTAAAGGAGGACGGCATTCCGCGCAGCAGTGTTTTAGAAAGAATCAGAGAAGAAAGCAGCGTAGCTCCAATTCCCAGCAGGATCAGACCTGTCAGAAAGAGCGCAGTGGCGAGAGACGGAGGAATCGGGAGTGCTCCGTTTTTCGATGCCTGAAAGCCTCCCATGAAAAAAAGAGAAATCAGAGTGATTAGTGTAGGGAAGCGGCCGTTGCATGGGACCAGAGAATTTGTTAGTATAGCAATCAGGCGTTCTCTTGGGGAATCGATGATTCTGCATCCGGTGACTCCCACTGCGTTGCAGCCAAAGCCCATAGCCATGAGTAGTCATTGCTTTGCTCTGCACTTCCTTTTTTCAATGGCAGCCTGGCAGGCCTCAAAGAGATCTTCTGTAACGAGTGCTTCATGAGTGATTCCGCCGTCAATCCACAGCTCTTTTGGATTTTTAATGGTAATACGGCTTTTAAAAGAAAGCTTTCTGCTTTTTCCCTGAATCATTCGTCCCAGATAGACAGGATTATGGAGCATTTTCAGAATAGTATTAGCAGTCCATGTCCCACTGGAGGGACAGTTGTGTTCGCTTTGCTTAGGATATTTACTGCGTCGGTAGCAGGAGGGGGATGGGATGAGAGCATCATTTAAACATTTGGCAATTTGAGAAGGTGTTTTTTCTTCTGCCCCCAAAGTGAAAATTTGCTTCACAACAGGAGCGGATTCGGGATCAGGAATTAAATGGATAGGAGGGCCAGGATGTTTCTGATATCCATAGGGAGGAAAATTTCCGATATAGCTTCCATCTTCCATACGGATTCGCAGGGAGGAACGGATTTTTTTTGATATATCTCTGGCATACATTTCATTCATAATATTTTTGAATGGGATGATATCAGAATCAGAGACAGCCGAATCGTATCCATCGTTGACAGCGATAAAGCGGACGTTCATAGATGGAAAGAAGAATTCAGTATATTGACCTGATACAATGTAATTTCGCCCCAGACGTGACAGATCCTTTGTCAAAATAAGGTTGATTTCTCCTTTTTTAATATCCCGTATCATTTCCTGAAAGGCAGGACGGTCAAAAGTCGTTCCAGACCAGCCGTCATCAGAATATTCCCGGATAATCGAAAAGCCATGTTCTTCTGCGTAGTTCATCAGAAGGCGTCTCTGGCTGACGATACTGGAGCTTTCTTTGCGGGACTCATCATCCCTGGACAGGCGCAGATAGATTGCACCTCTGTACTGTGTTAAGCAGTTCACTGTATATCACCCGGTGATTTGATTTTTTCTATACATATGCTGAGAAAGGAAAGGGAATGCAGGATATAAAAAAACTCGAAAAACAGTTGTGCAGGATCCTCAAAAATAGTATGATAGCCATAGAAATGTTACGAAAATGAGGAATGCAGATATGGCAGAATTGATGTCAGAGCTGTGTGAAAAGGGCGTAGATTTGATCTGGAAACAGTGTAACGAGGCGCTTTTTCCGCAGGGACTGGAATATTTAGAGGAAGCTGCAAAAAAGGGAGATGCAGAGGCTCTGTTTTTTCTGGGGCACTGCTGCAGCTGGGGCGATGGTTCCGTTGGTTTTAATGATAAAAAGGCGTATGAATACTATCTGGCAGGGGCACAGGCGGGAAGTGTCCGCTGCGTGTTGGGAGCGATGCGGGCCGGCCAGTACGACGACAAAATGCAGCGCTTGTCCCGATATTCTCTAAGCGAAAGCTTTGAGCTGATTGCAGAAGCTGCAGAGAGAGGAGATGCTTTTTCTGCTTACCAGATAGCAGAAGCTTTTTTCTATGAAGATGTCTATGAAATTCTTCCTAAAAGTGAAAGCTGGGCTGGGCGCTGCTTTTACTGGTATGAAAAGGCTGGAGAGGGCGGTATTGTAAAGGCTATGAGAAGAGCCGGGATATGCTGTTTTTCAGGTACTTATACGGCAAAGAATGAGGAAAGCGGACTGTACTGGGCGGAAAAGGCAGCAGCATCAGGAGATGCCTGGGGATTGCTGCAGATGGGGCTTCATACAGTGGAATGCCAGGATTTTGAGGCGGCCTTTGCCTATTTTTACGCGGCGGCCTGTCAGGGAGATGAGACGACTCCGTTTTATCTGGGAGAACTCTATATGAATGGCTTGGGGATTGAGAGGGATTTGTCTCAGGCGGCATCCTGCTTCGAAGAAGCTGCCAGACATGAGAACAGGGAAGCTCTTCTCAGACTAGGTCAGCTTTATTCAGAAGAGAGCTTTCAGGATGAGGAAAAAGCATATTACTGGTACAGCAGGGCCTATGCCTGCGGCAAACGGGAGGCAGGGCTTGCATTGGCCAGATTCTGTCTGGATCCAGGAGAAAACAGGGATTTGAAGAAAGCGGAGAAGTTTTTGACAGAATATGTGTCGGAAGATAATCACTGGGAAGATCAGAATGAAGCTTGTCTGCTGCTGGGACAGATGTATGAAGGAAAGATGGAAGGGATGCCAGAAGCAGACTGGGATAAGGCGGTTGAGTGCTATGAGCGAGGTGCCGCTTTGGGAAATGAAGCCTGCAAAGAAAGGCTGGGATATCTTTATTTTGAGGGGGAAGAGGTTTTACAGGATTATAACAGAGCCTTTCTGCTTTTAGAGGAATGCAGAGAAAAGGGAGGGCTAAAGGACAGCCTTCCTCTGGCATTTTTATATCAGAATGGATATGGCTGTGAGAAAAATGAGGAAAAGGCAGCAGAACTTTATCTGGAAGCAGCGGAGAAAGAAAAAAATAAGGATGCCTATTATGAGCTGGGAAGATTATATGAAAAAGGAGAACAGATTCCACAGGATTTAGAGCAGGCAGTGGATTACTACCGCCAGGCTGCTCTCTATGGTCATGACGGTGCCAGAAGATGTCTGTCTCATTTTAAGAGGAATTTCTTTGGAAAATGGAAGAAAGTCCGTTAGAAACGAAAATTATCGGACAGAAAGTTCTTTTGACACAGGAGCAGTGACTACGCACATGGTTAGGCACTGCTTCCCACATGCATGGCATTTTTTAAAGGCACAGTCCATGTTGAATGCGGCACGGGGAAGATATCCCAGATCCTCCAGCAATGTGAACAGGGGAAAGAAAATAGCCATAGGAGGAAGCATAACCGATACAATCCAGGCAACAGAGCGGTAAACACCGGATACAAGCGCTTCCGTAAGCCATCCAGGCACCCCCGCTTCCTGGAAGGTTTTTGCCATCCACAGTTCCAAATGGAAAAACTGCTCCCATAGAAAGGCAGACGGATAATTAGCCCCTGTAATGGTGATCCAGAAGACAATGAGCAGAAGAAAAATCATCACAAGGCTTCCTGTAATGCGTCCGGTGAGAAAGCGATCCAGCTGTCCCTGGCGTTTTCTATAGTTTTTCTTAGTATACTGCACCGTTTGTCTGGCTATTTCTTCTGGACTGAAATCTGGATCAGGATGGCGGCCTGCCTGGGTGGTTTCCAGTACAATACGCTCTTTTAACAGCTCAATCCGTTTTTTGTTTCTGGCAACACAGTCAAACACAGGAATGCCCAGAAGCTTTTCCAGTTTTAAAAAGTCGATGTGGATGCCATTTTTTTCTGCCTCATCACAGAGATTTACACAGAACATCAGAGCAGTCTGGTTTAAATCAGAAAGCTGAGTTATCTGCTTCAGCAGGTGAAGTCCCCGCTCCAGGCAGGTGGCGTCTCCGACGACAATCAGGATGTCTGGATGACTGGAACAGATACAGGTTCTGGCTATATTCTCTTCCTCAGAGTGAGTTCTGAGGGAATAAATACCAGGAAGATCTGTAACAGTACAAATGGTGTCGCTGCAGGAAAAGGTCCCTTCTGCGCAGGAAACGGTTTTACCGGACCAGTTTCCTGTGTGCTGGGACAGCCCGGTTAAACCGTTAAAGACAGTGCTTTTTCCTACATTCGGGTTTCCGGCTAGAACAGCAGTGATTTGTTTCAAAGAGAGTCACCTCCTTCCAGGGCTTCACAGAATTCTTCATCCTGCTGCTTCTTTACAGGGACATTTTCACAGCCGACAGGAATCAGTTCTGCCAGAATCATCTGGGAATCTTCCCTGCGCAGGGCAATCACAGCGTTTCTGACTAAAAAGGCAGAGATAGCTCCATGGCATCTTCGCAGAGTGCAGGTGACGGTGGCTCCTGGAACAAATCCGAGATCCAGAAGCCGGAAAACGATGGAAGACTGTTCAGGCAGCCAATGTATGACTGCCGACTGTCCAGGCATCAGAAGGCTAAGGGGATTTAACATAAAATCACATCATAAAAATAGGCGTTACTATTTTATATGAAGTACAATAAAAGAATGTGACAGATTAAAACAGCTCAGCTTAGAGTATTACAGGAACGTCCTGATCAATCGTCATAGAATGTTCTGTGACAATACAGTCTTTGGCCAGAATCTGAACACCATGTTTAGAAATTTCCTTCAGAGCGTCAGCAAAGGCAGGATGTGTAGTTCTGTTGGGAGTGAAACAGCGAATCCCTTTCATTTGTATTACAAAGAGGACTGCAGCGCCGTATCCTGCAAGGGCTGCCTTTTGAAGCTCCAGAAGATGTTTCAGACCTCGCTCTGTGGGGGCATCGGGAAAACTGGCTGTTCCATTTTGCTCCAGGGTGACTCCCTTTACTTCCATAAAATAGATTTTACCGTCCTTTTGAAAGGAAAGATCAAACCGGGAATGACCAAATTTGACTTCCCGCTGCAGTTGGCAGATGTTTCCAAAACCTCCGCCAGCCAGCCACTCATAGGCAGCCTGATTGGGAGCTTGGGAATCCATATTAATAAGAAGCGTTTCATTGGAAAAGCCAGCGTGCTCTTTATAGACGCAGATGAGAGAATACTCCGTCTTTCTTCCTTTTTTAAGGGCATCCGGATGATGCTCAAGAACCAGACGGGAACCGGGAAGCAGAAGCTCCCTGCACCGTCCTGTATTTTTTACATGGCAGACAACAGGAGGATCTTCAGAAGGGGCGATCTGGGCCAGAGCGATAAAACGATTGGGCCGTTCAACAAAAACAGCGCTGCAGGTATTGACATATTCCATAGACAGTTCTCCTCAGATTTATCATTTAACTACAAAAGTTCAGACTCTATTTTGCATCAGAAGAAGAAAAAAAGCAATGACATTGCATATATCAAAGAAATGTGATAAAATTTTGAACCATAAAAGGGCGAACACTTTAAGAATTTAAAAGGAAAGAGGATGAGAGGAATGGAGATCTACTACAGCAGCACCAGAGGGAAAGAATCCCATGTGACGGCTTCCCAGGCGATTTTAAAAGGACTGGCAGATGACGGGGGACTCTTTATGCCGGACAGAATCCCGGCATTGGAGAGACCTTTAAAGGACTTTGCGTCCATGAGCTATCAGGAAACTGCTTATGAAGTTATGAAGCTGTTTTTAACAGATTTTACAGAAGAGGAGCTGAAGTCCTGTATTGCAAGGGCTTATGATTCAAAGTTTGATACAGAGGAAATTGCTCCTCTCGTGAAGGCTGACGGAGCCTACTATCTGGAGCTGTTCCACGGAAGTACAATTGCGTTTAAGGACATGGCGCTTTCCATTCTTCCCCATCTGATGACAACTGCGGCGAGAAAGAATAAGGTAGAGGATACAATCGTGATTCTGACCGCTACCTCAGGAGATACAGGTAAGGCTGCTATGGCTGGTTTTGCAGATGTAGAAGGAACAAAGATTATTGTTTTCTACCCTAAGGGAGGAGTCAGCCGGGTTCAGGAACTTCAGATGGTAACCCAGAAGGGTGATAATACGGCTGTTGTGGCGATTACAGGAAATTTTGATGATGCCCAGAGCGGTGTAAAACGGATTTTTGGCGACAGAGAGTTTGCAGCAGAGCTGTCTGCTTCCGGATACAGGCTTTCCTCTGCCAATTCCATTAATATCGGCCGTCTGGTGCCGCAGATCGTTTATTATGTCTACGCGTATGCAAAACTCCTTGCCCATGGAGAGATTGAAGAAGGAGAAGCCATTAATATTACGGTTCCAACAGGCAATTTCGGAAACATACTGGCCGCTTATTTCGCAAAGAAACTGGGAGTTCCGGTTCATAAGCTGATCTGCGCTTCCAATGATAATAAGGTTCTGTTTGACTTTTTCCAGACAGGGGTTTATGACAGACGCAGAGAGTTTATTCTCACCACCTCACCATCTATGGATATTCTCATTTCCAGCAATTTGGAGAGACTGCTTTACCTGGCAGCAGGCTGTGATTCAGCTGAGACTTCAAGGCTGATGTCAGAGCTTTCTGAAAAGGGAGTGTATGAAATTACACCTTCCATGAAAGAAAAAATGAAAGACTTTACAGGTGGCTTTGCAGATCAGAAGGAAAATGCAGAGGAAATCAGACATGTATTTAAGGATACAGGATATCTGATTGACACTCACACAGGAGTAGCGTCAGCTGTATATCGAGCTTACCAAAAGAGCAGCGGCGATGAGACGAAGACAGTGATTGCATCGACTGCCAGTCCTTATAAGTTTTCCAGAAGTGTTATGGAGGCAGTTTGTGATCCTTGTGAGACAAAACTTCCAGAGGATGAGTTTGAGTTGATCGACAGAATGGAGCAGCTGTCTGGAGTAGCGCAGCCAACAGCAGTAAAGGAAATTCGTGATGCAGCCATCCGCCATAACCGCCAGTGCAGTCCTGAAGATATGAAGAATATGGTAAGAGAGATTTTAAAATAAGGAACAGGCTTTTCAAATAAAGAAAAATGGTATATAATAGGCGCAGGAAAGTAGAGAAATGCGAAGGAGGTTCAATGATATGTTAGTATCAGCGAAAGAAATGCTTAACAAGGCCAGAGAAGGCAAGTATGCAGTTGGACAGTTTAATATCAACAACCTGGAGTGGACAAAGGCGATTCTGCTTACAGCAGAGGAGTTAAAGTCTCCGGTTATCCTTGGAGTATCTGAGGGAGCAGGAAAATACATGACAGGCTTTAAGACAGTTGCTGCCATGGTTAAGGCTATGGTAGAGGAATTAAATATTACAGTCCCTGTAGCGCTTCATCTGGATCACGGCTCCTACGAGGGCTCCTTAAAGTGCATTGAGGCAGGATTCTCTTCTATCATGTTTGATGGCTCCCATTATCCGATTGCAGAGAATGTGGAGAAGACAACAGAGTTAGTGAAACTCTGCGGAGAGAAGGGCATTTCTCTTGAGGCAGAGGTAGGTTCCATTGGCGGCGAGGAAGACGGCGTAGTGGGCTTAGGCGAGTGTGCCGATCCGAATGAGTGCAAGGCAGTAGCAGATCTTGGGATCGATATGCTGGCAGCAGGTATTGGAAATATTCATGGAAAATATCCGGCTAACTGGCCAGGCTTAAGATTTGATGTACTTGAGTCCATTAAGGAGAAAGTGGGCGATATGCCGCTTGTTCTTCACGGAGGTACAGGAATTCCGGCTGAGATGATTCAGAAGGCTATTTCCTTAGGTGTTGCTAAGATTAACGTAAATACAGAGTGTCAGTTATCCTTTGCAGATGCTACACGTAAATACATTGAGGCTGGCAAGGATCTGGAAGGAAAGGGCTTTGATCCACGTAAGCTTCTGGCTCCTGGAACAGAGGCTATTAAGGCGACTGTAAAAGAGAAGATGGAATTATTTGGTTCCGTAGGAAAAGCATAAAGAAGATAAAAAAGATAGGATAAGCCGGTCTGGGCAGGTTTCTGATATCGAATCAGAAGCCTGCTTCAGGCAGGCTTATTTTGTTCTTTTATAGGACAGGCAGTTTGGTCCGAATGATAACTTGGAGGAATATACGATGAGCGACGTCACAAATGTATCCGAAATGTTCGGAAAAAATGTATTTAATGATTCGGTGATGAGGGAACGCCTTCCGAAGAATGTATACAAAAAGTTAAAAAAGACCATCGAAGATGGGACAGAGCTGGATCCGTCCATTGCTGACGTAGTAGCCCATGCCATGAAAGACTGGGCGATTGAGAGAGGAGCTACTCATTTTTCACACTGGTTTCAGCCTTTGACAGGAATTACAGCTGAAAAACACGATTCCTTTATTTCAGTGCCGGGAAGCGATGGACGGGTGATTATGGAATTTTCAGGAAAAGAGCTGATCCAGGGTGAGCCGGATGCCTCTTCTTTCCCGTCCGGAGGTCTGCGCTCTACCTTTGAAGCCAGAGGATATACAACATGGGACTGTACCTCTCCAGCATTTTTGCGTGAGGATACCTGGGGAGTAACTCTCTATATTCCCACTGCATTCTGCTCCTATCGAGGAGAGGCTCTGGATAAGAAAACACCTCTTCTTCGCTCCATGCAGGCGATTAATGAGCAGGCGCTGAGAATTCTCCGCCTGTTTGGGAACACTACCTCCAAACGTGTTATTCCCTATGCAGGTCCGGAGCAGGAGTATTTTCTGGTAGACAAGGAGAAATATCTCCAGAGAAAAGATCTGATTTATGCAGGCCGTACCTTGTTTGGAGCTATGCCTCCCAAGGGACAGGAGATGGACGATCATTATTTTGGAAGTATCCGTCCGAGAGTCGGCGCATTTATGAAGGAAGTCAATGAGGAAATGTGGCGTCTTGGCGTTACGGCCAAGACTCAGCACAACGAAGCAGCTCCGGCCCAGCATGAGCTGGCTCCTATTTATACACAGGTCAATGTGGCGGTTGACCACAACCAGATGATGATGGAAGCCCTGAAGAGGATTGCAGGTCACCATGGTCTGACCTGCCTGCTTCATGAAAAGCCTTTTGCAGGAGTAAATGGTTCCGGAAAACACAATAACTGGTCCATTTCCACAGACGACGGCATCAATATGCTGAATCCAGGAGACACACCCCATGACAATATTCAGTTTCTTCTCGTGCTGGCCTGTATCATAAAGGCAGTGGACGTACACGCCGATCTGCTGCGTGAATCCACAGCTGTTCCAGGAAATGATCACCGTCTGGGGGCAGCAGAGGCTCCGCCTGCCATTATTTCAATTTTCCTAGGCGAGCAGCTGGAGGATGTGGTAGATCAGCTCTGCAGTACAGGCGAAGCTACCCATACAAAGCACGGCGATCTTCTGAAGACAGGTGTAGCCACACTTCCTGATTTTGTTAAGGATGCAACAGACAGGAACAGGACCTCCCCCTTTGCATTTACAGGAAATAAATTTGAATTCCGAATGGTTGGATCCTCAGATTCTGTTTCATCTCCCAATGTTGTGCTCAATACTATTGTGGCAGAAGCATTCAAAGAGGCGGCTGATGAGCTGGAGCAGGCGGAAGACTTTGACACAGCTGTCCATGATATGATTAAACGCCTTTTAGCAGAACACAGGCGGATCATTTTCAGTGGAAATGGATACTCCCAGGAGTGGGTGGAAGAGGCAGAGCGCAGAGGCCTTCCAAACCTTAAAATAGGTATTGATTCCGTTGACTCCCTGATTACAGACAAGGCTATCCGCCTGTTTGAAAACTTTGGTGTTTATACAAGGGCAGAGTTGGAATCCAGGGCTGAGATTGAGTATGAGTCCTATGCAAAGACCATTAATATCGAAGCGAAAACTATGATCGACATGGCTGGAAAACAGATTATTCCGGCTGTGATCCGATACACTACAAACTTAGCTGCTTCTCTGGGAGCTGTCCAGAGTGTATGCCCGGAGGCAGACTGCAGTACACAGAAAGAACTGCTCCTGGAAACTTCTGATCTGCTGGCTGATATGAAGACAGCACTTGCAGCACTGACAGACGCGATTGGAAAAGCATCAGCAGTGGTAAATAATAAGGAAAGAGCCTACGCTTATCACGATTTAGTGACGACCGCTATGGAAAATCTTCGCCGTCCGGCTGATCGCCTGGAAATGATTGTCGATAAAGAGCTTTGGCCGCTGCCAAGCTATGGAGATTTGATTTTTGAGGTATAATTAGAATTTGAAAACGCCCCCAGGACGTATATCAGAAATACTGTCTGATATTTGTTCTGTGGGGCGTTTTTTATCGGCCTGGACCGCCTGTGAGTCCCTCCTCAATGCTGTAGTGCTGATCAGAGGAACTGGAATTGCCGCCTGGAGCAGCATGACTGCCTGGATTCTGGCTTTCATTTGGACTGGAACTGCCTGGATAGCTGGAGCTTCCTGGAGCAGAATTTCCGCCGGGAGTCTGGGTTTCGCCTGATCCTGAGCTTCCGCCGGGGAACTGAGTTGCACCTGAGCCAGAGTTTCCGCTGGGACTGCCTGTTTCTGTAGAGGCAGAACCACTGGGACCGGGACCGCCGTTAGGCGAGGAAGTGCCGGGAGCACTTCCGGAACTATTGTTTGATGCCAGGTGATCTGCCTGAACAGCTCCCTGAATCAGATTTGTATTAGTCTGGCAGGCGCCATTTTTAGCAAACACATAGGTGACATTGTTAATTACTTTAGAACAGTCTGAAGCCATCATACCACTGGAAGGATCCAGATAATAATAAGAATTATTTTCCTTCAGCCAACCCTTTACCATATATCCACTGCTGTTAAAATAATACCAGTGCTGGTCAATTTCCCGCCATCCGCGTATCATGCGGCCGGATACGGTACTCATATAATAACGGTTTCCAGCGCTGTCATTGAGCCATCCGGTCAGCATCCGTCCGTCTGTATGGAAATAGTAGGATTCGCCGTTAATTTTCTGCCATCCTGTCATCATTTTTCCGTTGACATCCAGATAATACCACAAATCCTTAATTTTCTGCCATCCTGTCGCCATCTGTCCATGTTCGCCCAGATAATACCAGCTGTTATCAATTTGCTGCCAGCCGATCCGCATTTTTCCTTCGGGGCTGAAGAAATACCATTTTCCGTCAATCTGCTGCCAGCCAGTTTTCATACGCCCCTGCTGATCCATGTAGTAGTAGCGGCCATCTAGGAGACGCCATCCAACTGCCATCTTTCCATCCGGATCAAAATAGTACCAGTTATTGTCAATCTGAATCCATCCAACTGCCATAACGCCGTCTTTTTTCAGGTAATACCATTTAGAGTTGGAAGGCTCCTGGAACCATCCAATCGTCATGGATCCGCTGTTGTCGTCATAGTGATAGTAGTTACCGTTGGTATTTTTCCATCCAGCCAGAACATCTCTGGCCGGAGAGAGTGTAAGAGCGCCCAGAAGACAGGCCAGCCCGCAAACTTTTAAACGTCTCTTTTGTATCATAAAACGCCTCCAGATATGTAACACAAATTTAATCCCAGAAAAAACTTTATTTCAGGTATCATATCAATTATACCATAAAGTGAAATAAAGTAGAGGAATTTTTGCTGCCTGTCCGCACTTTTTGCAAAGAGCTGCAGCGCCAGGCAGCTGCAGAAGAAATTACAATCAGTCTGGAATATCGCCTGAGAGCTTCAATTTTTTATAGTAGTGTTTGGCATATCGGTACATAATCAAAGTATATTCTCCGAATTCCTCTCCAAGAGAACTTTTGAATACTGCCCAGAGACACCACAAAAAGCCTCCCAGGGCAGCATATGCGTAGACCACAAACCGTTCCTCCCGTTCAGGCTCTCTGCCTAAATAAAGTTCGATCAGCTGATCCGTTTTTTCTTCATTATAATAAGAATAAATCGCGCACATAGCCACGTCAATCAGAGGATCCTGCATGCCTGCATATTCCCAGTCAATGATTTTTCCGGAACCGTCAGGCAGAATCAGAAAATTATCAGGAACACAGTCAATATGGGCCAGGCAGGAAGGGCGCTCCATCTGCCCCAGCAATTCCAGAAGACGGTTCATATTGCGGCGGACTTCCGCGTAATCTTCAAACAGCATTTCCTGTCTGTGGCGGCAGAGATTTTCATAGAAATTAATTCGCTCTTCCAGGGAAAATGTATGACCCACTGTAAGCCCTGACTGATGAAGACGTTTGATCTCCTGCATAAACAGCCTCATATCACTCAGGCTGTGGGGATCCGCGTTGCGGGCGCCTTCATAGTAGCGGGCAATCTTGTAGCCCGTTTCTCCATCAAAATAGATAATATCCTCTGTCATGTGAAGCGGATTGACGGCCTGATAGACATCCTTCTCCTGTTTCCGGTTAATGAGAAGTTCCGTTCCAGGTCCGGGAATCCGGCAGATATAGTGGCTGCCCTGCAGTTCAAATAAAAATGACTTGTTCGTCATACCGGCTTTCAGACAGCGGATATTTGTAATTTCACTCTCAGGAACGTGAAATACTTTAGAGACCAGAAGCATAGCCTCATTGTCAGATTGATTTTGGTATTTCGGGTCAAAGCGGCGCAGCTCCTCCAGATTTTCAAATTCATAGATCTGATCCTCTGGCTGCGGATTGGAATACAGCTCCAGTTCAGCGAGATGATCGATTGCAGCATTTTCCCAGTAGAACTGTTCTGTGCCAGGTTTATGATAGTACTCATTTATAATAGGAAGAAACTCCTCCGAAAATTCTCTGGAAAAGAAGGCAGGGCCATATAAAACGTGAGAGTTTTGACCTCCGATGGTGACAGAGGTGATTCGGCCCTTTTTGTTGGTTTTCACACACCACTCTGAGGTTTCTCCTTCCATATAGGAAGTGGCGTACCAGGCGCCGCATTCATAGGTATGGTACATGTTATTTCTCATCCAGTTGTCAGACGAGAGAATGTACATGTTTTTTCCTCTGAGAATTTCCCTGGCATGATAAATAGTAGCCAGATTATTTTTAGAAGAGTATTCCGGATTATAAAGAAGCTTTACCTGGTATTTGTCAATCAGATAATCAAACTTTTCTTTCAGATATCCAACTGCAATCGTAATGTCTGTAATACCGACTGCATGGAGCTGTTTAATCTGCCGTTCAATCATTCTCTCCCCGAACACCTCCAGAAGCCCCTTAGGAGTTTCAAAGGTGAGAGGTACAAAACGGGAGCCGAAGCCGGCAGCCATAATCAGAGCGCCGTCTACCTTATAAGGAAGCAGATACTCCATTCCCAACTCTGTTAATGAATAATTATTCGAATTACTATCAGTTTTAATCAATCCCTGCTCAATGGTTTCATTGACCAGACGGTTCGCTGTGCCCAGAGAAACATCCAGAAGCCGAGCCAGTTCCCGCTGCGTAATGCCTGGAGTTTCTAAAATACTCCGGCATATTAAGCCATATCGATCCATATTTAACCTCTTTCTGAAGACTTGTTTTAATGTTCAAAAAACAATAAAATACTATAGAATATGAACATTATACCACGAAATCCAGGAAAGTACAGGGTAAAACTTACGATTGTATTGATATAAGTACAATTTTGCCTTAAAATTCTATTAATGTAATGATTCTGTAAGAAAATGAACAGAGAAATGTTATTGTATTTTGGGCGAAGGTATATTATGATATAGGTGTATCGGAGGTGAGGGACTTCTGATAGGGAACAGAATACATAAAATAACAGAAAAAGGAAGAATTAAAAAATTTTTATTTTTTTGTTAAAAAACTATTGATAATTTTCCTTATCCGAAGTATAATAGCCACGTAATGCAGTTAGGAATTTCGAACATATAACTTCAAAAAGAAAAAAGGAGAGTGCATTCATTATGAGAAAGCAGACTAAATTAGTTGCAGTTCTTTCTGCAGCAGCTTTACTTGCAGTAGGCGCTTCCATGACATCCTTCGCAGGTTGGGAGAAGGACGAGGATGGTATCTGGCACTACTATGACAAAGATGACGAGATGGTAGAGGGCGAGTGGAGAAAAGATGGCTCCAAGTGGTTCTACCTTGATGAAGATGGAAACATGGCTACTGATACATGGGTAGATGATGACTACTATGTAGGCGAAGACGGTGCTATGGTTAAGAATGACTGGAGAAAGACTTTCGCAGAGGACGAAGAGGATGATCCAGATCAGGATGAGCACTGGTACTACTTCGGTTCCAACGGTAAGAAAGTAACAGACCAGGATAAGAAGATCAATGGTAAGACATACTTCTTTGATGAAGATGGTAAGATGTTCTCCGGATGGTACTCTGATGGAAAATCTGATGTAGCTTACTACCTTGGCGGAGAAGACGAGGGTTGGAGAGCAGAGAGCCAGTGGTTATGGTTAGAGAACTCCGGAGACGTTGATAACGATTTCGAGGATGATGATACTAAAGGTGAGTCCGTATTAGGCTGTGACGCTGACAACGACGATGATCCATGTGACGACGAGGGCTGGTACTGGTTCGGTTCTGATGGTAAGGCATACCATGGAGAAGGCAAGAAGAAAATCAATGGCCGTTACTACATGTTCAACGAGCATGGCCAGATGCTCTATGAGTGGATCAACGACAATGATAAGAGATACCCGGCACCAGGTTCCAGTAACAATGCCCAGTTAGATGGAAATCTTTTAGCATCTGGAAGCAACGCTGGTCAGGGATATGCAGGTGAAGCACAGAATATCCAGGGAATGCTTTACTACAACGTAGTAGAGGAAGGCTGGAGAGGCGACGGCTGGTATGAGATCGACGGTTCTGAGGACGCTGGTACAGATGGCGATACAGACTGGTACTACATCGATGACGGCGAGCCAAAGAGAGCTGACGCTAAATTTGATAATGCACTGAAAAATGATTTTGTTACATACGAAGAGGGAGCTTCACCTGTATATGTAGCTAGAATCAAAGTTCCGAGCGAGAAGATGGGCAAGGTTTACTTTGCATTTAACGAGATGGGCCAGATGCAGACAGGTCTTCAGTACATTCCGGAGGAAGACGGATTCTACTACTTCGATGATAATGGTTATCCAGTAGACGGAAAGGTATCCGATGTAGAGTGCGACGATGACAGCTATGCATTCCGTTTCGAGACAAAGAACGGCCACAATGGCAAGGGTATTCACGGCGAGAAGGACAACTATCTGTACTTCAATGGTAAGAGACTTGAAGCTGATGATGACTACAAGTTCTATGTAATCGACAAAGATGTATACCTTGTAAACAACAAGGGTAAGATCCAGAAGTCTAAAGGCGGAAAGACTTATGATGACATCGAAAACGGCTACTTTGAGGGCAAGGATGTTAAGGTTACAACAAATAACAATGGCGCTGTAACAAAGATTGAGATCCTTGATGATGATAAGAAAGTCGTTGAGACAATCAAATCTGACGAATTAATTATGAAGCAGATTTGGGACGTAATGGGTGGTGCAGAGGATGTTGCCGTTGCTGATACTGCTCTGGAAGCTAAGCTTTTCACTGAGGAAGGTGAGTACGGTGATGAGTACGTAGCAGTTCCATTCATCCAGTTATATGATGATGATGTATATACATCTTTCTACAAGATTACAGTTAATACTAAAGGTGATTGCGAGTTAACAGATCTTGACGAGAAGTGGTTACAGTTAAATAAGTAATTTATACTTTTTGACTGCATCCTTTTAAAGAGAGGCAGCCTCTGAATAGGGGCTGTCTCTTTTGGTGAGTCTATGAAAATTTTTCTGTAAATAAAGATTTAGAAGGTCTTCTATGATAAAATAATCAATCATAGGAGGCCTTTTATTATGGCGAGAGAAAAGAAACCTGTACACAAAGTGCAAATGACAGAAGGAAAAAGAAATATCATCCAGATGCTCCTGCAGGAGTATGACATCGAGTCTGCCCAAGACATTCAGGATGCTCTCAAAGATCTGCTGGGCGGAACTATCAAGGAAATGATGGAAGCTGAAATGAATGAACACTTAGGCTGCTCCAAATCAGAATGCTCTGACAGCGATGATTATCGTAATGGCTATAAGCCTAAGAAGGTCAACAGCAGCTACGGCAGCATGGAGATCAAGGTGCCGCAAGACCGCAAGCCCTTTGCGACAGATTTAAAGACCATCTATCAGGCTCCTACGGAAGAGAGTGCGCTGGAGGTCTTAGAGCGTGTCACAGAAAAATGGAGTGAGAAGTATCCGAACTCCATGAAAAGCTGGAGGCAGAACTGGGACGTTGTTTCTCCGATCTTCAAGTTTTCTGCCGAGGTACGTAAGGTCATTTATACCACCAATGCCATTGAGAGTCTGAATGCCACTTACCGGAAACTGAACCGCCAGGGGAGTGTATTTCCAAGCGATACTGCGTTGCTCAAAGCCTTGTATCTGTCCACTTTTGAGGCCACGAAAAAATGGACGATGTCGATCCGTAACTGGGGTCAGGTTTATGGGGAATTGAGTATTATGTACGAGGGACGGCTACCAGAATAAGCCATAAAATTTCAACAAGACAGGCGAAAAATCGCGCCTGTTCTTGACATGCCCAGACAGTACTGTTATATATAAAACAAGAGTTGAAAACTCCGGAACGAGCTTCCAACCCCAATCATTATCATAGAAGATCTTAATTACAGACTTTTCTTCACACACTCGACAAAATACAAGCGCAATATTTCCCCTTGTATCCTGCCGCCCGGTATGGTATAGTTAAGACAGAAAAAGGGAAGCCACAGAAGCGGCCTACCCTCAACAATATTAGCTTTATACCCTCCGAAAAGGGTCAGCCGTCATTATTGCGAGTAATGGCGGCTATTTTCTTTTGTCCTTGAAAATCTTGTAACAAAGACCAACAAGGGCAACCATGAATATTCCAATCTGAATTAAGTCAGAATATGTAACATACATTGGCAAGCCCTCCTTTCTTTCGTCTGGAGGGTTAGCCCCTCCGAACATGGAGGGTAAGCCGCCCGGCTCTGTGGTTTTCCCACATGGTTATTATATAGCAAGGCCTGTGGCCTGACAATCTCTATTTGCCTTTCTTGCTGATTTTGCTAAGATTTCAGCGATAGTCTAACAGCTGAAAATTCAGTCTTCTGTTTACTACCTTAATTCTGACTCGGTAAAACACCGAATTAGTGTGTTTTTCCTTCGCAATACATGGTCTAATAGTATCCGCTGTTTTTCTTTTGAAGCGTCCTTTGTCTAAGCATAGCAGGTCCAGAGGTATGCCACTCTTATTATGGCTACTTTCCGTATTGTAATTTTATTATGGAATTCGGTCCAATGATAAATGCCCCAAAACTAAGAATGGGACAGTATGCCCCAAAATACCACTCAACTATTGAAATAGAGCCCTTGATTTACTGAACAAAACAAGAGTACCACTCCTGCCATTACTATGACAGTTGTGATACTCCTGTTTTATTTATATTAGATTACTTCTGATCTGGTTTATTAATTTCAAGCCATCCTTCGCCAATTTCTGTCTTTCCGTTATTTGTTTCAGCTTTGTATGTATACTGATCATCATCATATAACTGGATGAATGGGATGGAAACGAACATATCATCATCTGGTTTTGCTTTTTTAGAAGTAATATCTCTGATTTCTTTTTCTACAATCTTCAATAAATTCTTCTCATCATCTGTTGCCTTTACAGAATAGGTTGTTCCATTAACTGTTACAGTTTCAACCTTTTTGCCAGAGAACGTTACATTGATATCTTCATCAGCAATTCCACTATTTTCGATATCATATTTCTTGTTGGTACTCTTGGAAGACTGAATTTTACCCTTATTATTTACTAAGTAAACTGCTTTGTCTACATAGAAAAGTCTGTAGTCATCGTCAGCCTGAAGTCTCTTACCATTAAAGTACAGGTAGTTATCCTTCTCGCCTGTAACACCCTGACCATTTGCTTATGTGTGATAAAGAAGCAATAGAAG
>Kit_p2__coassemble_1027_pt1 | contig 21086 bp, 20 predicted proteins | sample Kit_p2__metabat2_high_PE_038 | metagenome-assembled genome bin Kit_p2 | reverse complement strand
AGAGCAAAGGGAAGAGCAAAATTAACTGCTTAATGAAGCGTGGCCGCAATTTTCAGTGTAAAATTGTGGCCTTTTCTTTTCTCAAACTTTAACGCGCTGCGGGAGTGCCAGGGCGAGTCCTGAAGCGAGGGGAGAATACATGAAGCGTTTTAATTCGATCAAAAAGTACGGAGATTTCCAGAAGGTATATAAAACTGGAAAATCCTATGCAAACCGGCTTTTGATTATGTATGTGATGAGGACGGGGGAAGAAACTGATACGAGGATCGGAATTTCCGTCAGCAAAAAAGTGGGGAACAGCGTGGTACGCCATCACATTACAAGACTTTTACGGGAGAGCTACCGACTGAACAAGGACATGGTTAAGACTGGACTGGACATCGTGGTGGTTGCGAGAGCAGCTGCAAAAGACTCTAATTTCAGGCAGATAGAGAGCGCCTATCTGCATCTGTGCGGACTTCATAACATTTTAGAGAATCGAAGTGAGAAGAATTGATGAAAAAGATCTGTATTTTCATGATCCGGGGGTATCAGAAGTATATTTCCCCCATGACAGGACCTCACTGTAAGTACACGCCTACGTGTTCTCAATACGCCATTGAGGCACTTCAGAAGTACGGCGCGTTAAAAGGTGGTTTTTTGGCCTGCAGGCGGATACTCAGATGTCATCCCTTTGCAGAAGGCGGTTATGATCCGGTTCCGTAGCAAGTAGGAGGTAGTTAATTGGAATTATTTGTAGCGACTAAGGCAGGCTCGATTTTAGGGCCGTTTGCCAGCCTGTTTGGAATTGTCATGGATCTGCTGTTCCGTTTTACCAGCAGCTTCGGCATTTTCAATATCGGCGTATGTATTATTCTGTTCACCATCATTACAAGGCTTCTTCTGTTTCCGCTTACCTTAAAGCAGCAGAAATCCTCCAAGATGATGGCTCTGATGAATCCGGAAATTGCAGCGATTCAGAAAAAATATAAGGGAAAGACCGATCAGACTTCCATGGCGAAGCAGCAGGTGGAGATGCAGGCGGTTTATGAGAAATACGGCTCCTCCCCTATGGCAGGATGCCTTCCCATGCTGATTCAGTTCCCGATTATTTTAGCTCTGTACCGCGTTATTTACAACATTCCGGCGTATGTTCCTTCTGTAAGAGTGTTCTTTGACAATGTAGTGGAGCCTCTTCGGAATCAGCCGGGTTTTGCAGAAAAACTGATTGAAATCGGCGGAAAGATGAGCACTGGCTTTACAGCTGAGGCTTTATCCGGCTCTGCTGATAAAATCGTAGACCTGCTTTACAAGTTTACACCAGAGAACTGGACTCTTTTACAGAATGCATTTCCGTCCATTTCCGAGGTAATTGCCCAGAATGCAGACAAGATTGAGCAGATGAACTCCTTCTTTGGGATTAACCTGGCAACTGCGCCGTTTACAGGCTTTACGAACATTACGATTGCCTGGGCTATCCCGATTTTAGCTGGTCTGACTCAGTGGTATTCCACAAAGCTGATGTCAAGCACACAGAATACAGATCCTGACGCTCCTGGCGCTCAGATGATGAACAGCATGATGATTATGATGCCGCTGATGTCTGTATTCTTCTGCTTTACTCTGCCGGCTGGTATTGGTATTTACTGGGTAGTACAGGGTATTATCCTCATTTTCCAGCAGATCTTTGTCAACTCCTATATGAAGAAGGTAGATATGGATGAGCTGATTCAGAAGAATGTTGAGAAGATGAATAAAAAGCGTGCGAAGAAAGGACTTCCTCCGGCAAAGATCAATCAGAATGCAGCTGCCAGCCTTAAGAATATTCAGGCAAAGCAGGAGGCAGAGGAGGCTGAGCTGAACCGCAGACTGGAAAGGAATGCAAAGCAGATTAAGGATTCTACAGAGTTCTATAACTCTGAACCGAAACCTGACAGTCTTGCAGCTAAGGCCAGAATGGTTCAGAAGTACAACGAAAAGCACAACAAATAGGAGGGGTGCAGTATGGATATGATCACAGTTTCCGCAAAGACAGTGGATGAAGCTGTTACAAAAGCGCTGATCGAGCTTGAGACGACCAGTGACAAGCTGGAATATGAGGTTGTGGAGAAGGGGAGTTCAGGATTCTTAGGAATCGGCGCAAAGCCGGCGGTAATCAGAGCGAAGAAGAAAGAGCGGATCGAGGATCGGGCCATTGATTTCCTGAATCAGGTGTTCCAGTCCATGAATATGGAGGTTTCCATCACAGCCGAGTACAACCCGGAAGAGAAGGAAATGAATATTAACATGGAAGGTTCCGATATGGGAATCCTGATTGGCAAGAGAGGTCAGACTCTGGATTCCCTCCAGTATCTTGTAAGCCTTGTGGTGAACAAGAAGAAGGAAGAGTATATCCGGGTGAAGCTGGATACAGAAAATTACCGTGAGCGACGAAAGGAAACCCTGGAGACTCTGGCTAAGAATATTGCCTATAAGGTAAAGAGAACAAAACATTCTGTTTCTCTGGAGCCGATGAACCCATATGAAAGACGGATTATCCATGCAGCACTTCAGAATGATAAGTACGTTGTGACAAGAAGTGATGGAGAAGAGCCATTCAGACACGTAATTATCTCTCTGAAGAGAGACGGAAAAAAAGAAAAGACGGACAGATAGCAGCAAAGACAGCTTGCAAAATCCGAAAACAGTGATTCAGGCAGGGAGCAGGCTCCCTGCCTGTGCTGATTTACACAGAGAGAACAGAGTCTGGCTGCTTTATAAGGAAAGAGATTCCGGGTGAGGGATCGTTTTCCTTATAAAACAGAAAGAAAACAAAGATACGGGAAAAAGGAGGCGGAGCAAACGCTATGATCCATACACTGAATAATGATACAATAGCAGCCGTGTCTACTGCACTTACGAATTCAGGAATCGGAATTATCCGAATCAGCGGAGACAGAGCAGTGGAGACAGCCGATAGAATTTTCAGAAAGCCAAACGGGAGACAGCTGAAGGATGAAAAAACCTTTACCATCCACTACGGCCATATTTATGACGGAGATGAGATGATAGACGAGGTTCTTGTGATGCTGATGCGGGGACCGAGAAGCTATACGGCGGAGGACACAGTGGAGATTGACTGCCACGGAGGCGTCCTGGTGATGAAGAAAATTCTGGAAACGGTAATTAAAAACGGGGCGCGGCCTGCAGAGCCGGGAGAGTTTACCAAGAGGGCTTTCCTGAATGGAAGAATCGATTTGTCCCAGGCGGAGGCGGTTATTGACGTCATCAATGCGAAGAATGATTATGCCCTGAAAAGTTCGGTCAGCCAGTTGAGCGGAGCAATGTCTAAAAAGATTAAGAAGCTGCGGGAACAGCTGATTTATGAGATTGCATTCATTGAATCGGCATTAGACGATCCGGAGCATATTTCCCTGGAAGGCTATCCGGAGCAGCTGCAGGGCCGCCTGGAGCCAGTGAAGGAGGAGCTGACACGTCTTCTGGCCTCCGCGGACAACGGACGCGTGGTAAAGGAGGGGGTTAAGACTGTGATTCTGGGAAAACCAAACGCAGGAAAATCTTCGCTGATGAATGTTCTGGTGGGAGAGGAGAGAGCCATTGTCACCGATGTGGAAGGTACGACCAGAGATATTCTGGAGGAGCACATCAGACTTCATGGAATCAGCTTAAATATTGTGGACACTGCCGGCATCAGGGAGACGGATGATGTGGTAGAACGGATCGGCGTAGACAGGGCAAGACACACAGCGGATGAGGCAGATCTGATTATCTATGTGGTGGACGGATCCAGGCCGCTCGATGAAAATGACAGGGAGATTATAGAGCTGATTCAGGGCAGAAGAGCGATTGTGCTGTTGAATAAGACGGATCTTGCGATGGCTGTAGATGAGGAAGAGTTAAAAGAGACAGTGGGACATCCGGTGATTCCTGTATCAGCCAAGGAGCAGAAGGGAATTGACGCGCTGGAGGAGCAGATCAAGGAAATGTTCCTGTCAGGCGAGATTGACTTTAATGATGAGGTGATGATCACAAACATCCGTCACAAAACAGCCTTAAAGGAAGCTCTCGATAGTTTGAAGCTGGTAGAGAGGAGTATTGAGGATGGAATGCCGGAAGACTTTTTTTCGATTGACTTGATGAATGCCTATGAGCAGCTGGGAACCATTATCGGCGAGGCCTTGGAGGACGATCTGGTGAATGAGATTTTCAGCCGGTTCTGTATGGGAAAGTAATAAGAGTCTGATAAAAAATGAGAGATAGAATAAAATGAGATATTAATATAACCTTTAGTTATATCAATAATCAGAAGGCCCAAGATATGGATAAAAGCAGGTGAAACAATGCGATGGGGCCTGAGATGACACAGAATGGAACAGCAGCGCTGGAACACAAGGATGCTGCAGATGGTTTTGACAGAAGAATAGAGAGGGAATAAAAAATATGCCGCATTTAGAGGAGACATATGATATTGCAGTTGTGGGAGCCGGTCATGCCGGCTGTGAGGCGGCTCTGGCCGCTGCGCGGCTGGGAATGGAAACAGTAGTGTTTACTGTCAGTGTAGACAGTATTGCCCTGATGCCCTGTAATCCCAACATCGGGGGCAGTTCTAAGGGACATCTGGTGCGCGAACTGGATGCTCTGGGCGGAGAGATGGGAAAAAACATTGACAGGACATTTATTCAGTCTAAAATGCTGAATCAGTCTAAAGGACCGGCGGTTCACTCCCTGCGAGCTCAGGCGGACAAGGAAATGTATACCCGCCAGATGCGCTGTGTGCTGGAAAATACAGATCATCTGACCATTAAGCAGGCGGAAATTACAGAAATTCTCACAGAGGAAGGAAAGGTGACGGGAGTAAAGACTCTTTCAGGGGCTGTCTATCACTGCCGCGCTGTGGTTCTGGCTACTGGAACCTATCTGAGAGCCAGATGTATTTATGGTGAGGTAAGCAATCCTACAGGTCCTAATGGACTTCAGGCTGCCAATCATTTGACAGATTCGTTAAAGGCCCTGGGAATCGAGATGTATCGCTTTAAGACTGGAACACCGGCCAGAGTAGACAGGAGAAGCATTGATTTTTCCAAGATGGAAGAGCAGTTCGGAGATGAGAGAATCGTTCCTTTTTCCTTTACAACTGATCCGGAATCTGTCCAGAAAGAGCAGGTTTCCTGCTGGCTTACTTATACCAATGAGAAAACTCATCAGATTATCAGGGATAATCTGGATCGCTCGCCGCTGTTTTCCGGAGCCATAGAGGGGACAGGACCCAGATATTGTCCGTCCATAGAGGATAAGGTGGTGAAATTTCCAGACAAAGAGCGCCATCAGGTTTTCGTGGAGCCGGAGGGACTTTATACCAATGAAATGTACCTGGGAGGAATGTCCAGTTCTCTTCCGGAGGATGTGCAGACCGCTATGTACCGGACGGTTCCCGGCCTGGAGCAGGTAAAAATTGTTCGAAACGCCTATGCAATTGAATATGACTGTATCAATTCACGTCAGCTGAAAGCGACTCTGGAATTTAAGGCAGTAGAGGGTCTGTTCAGCGGCGGCCAGTTTAACGGCAGTTCCGGCTATGAGGAAGCAGCGGTTCAGGGCTTTATGGCAGGCGTAAATGCAGCCAGAAAGCTGATGGGAAAGGATGCTGTTGTCCTGGATCGCTCTCAGGCATACATCGGTGTTCTGATCGATGATCTGGTGACAAAGGAAAGTCATGAGCCTTATCGTATGATGACTTCCAGGGCAGAGTACCGCCTGCTTCTCAGACAGGATAATGCAGATTTGAGGCTTTCCGGTATTGGCCATGAAATCGGGCTGATCGATGATGAGCGGTATGAGAAGGTTCTGAGAAAAGAACGTCAGATCAGAGAAGAGGTAGAGCGGCTGAACCAGCTGCCGGTGGGAGCTAACAGCCAGGTACAGGCATGTCTGAGAAAATATGGAAGTACAGAGCTTAAATCCAGCGCTACTATGGCAGAACTGATCCGAAGGCCGGAGCTGAGTTATGAGGCAGTGAAGGAGATAGACCCGAAGAGACCGGAGCTTGAATGGGATGTGGCAGAGCAGGTCAATATTAATATTAAATATGAGGGATATATCCGCAGACAGCAGCAGCAGGTGGCTCAGTTTAAGAAGCTGGAAAATAGAAAGCTGGATGAAAAATTTGATTATTCTTCTGTGAAAAGTCTGAGAATGGAAGCGGTTCAGAAGCTGAATCTCTATAAGCCGATGAGTATCGGGCAGGCATCCAGAATTTCCGGCGTTTCTCCAGCTGATATTTCTGTACTTCTCGTTCATTTAGAGCAGCTGAAGCATCAGAATAACCGGGAATAAATAGAAAAGACACAGCAGGGCCAAGCATGATAAGAGAGAGGTAATGGAGGGACGGATGAGAGAAGATTTTAAGCAGCAGATGGAAACAGAACTAAAATATGCAGATGTGACACTGACAGACAGGCAGATGGAGCAGTTTTATAGATATTATGAGCTGTTAAATGAGTGGAATCAGGTAATGAATCTGACTGCAATTACAGAGATGAAAGAGGTTGTGACAAAGCATTTTGTAGACAGCCTGGCCTTGAAAAAAGTGATAACAAATCTGGAGTCAGAAACATTTTCAGTGGCAGATGTGGGAACGGGGGCAGGATTTCCGGGCATTCCGTTAAAGATTGCATTTCCAGGTTTAAAAGTAACACTGTTAGATTCTCTGAACAAGCGGGTCAAGTTTCTGAATGAGGTAATCGAGCAGCTGGGCCTGGAGCAGATTCAGGCTGTTCATGGACGTGCAGAGGATTTTGGCCGGGATCGTGTTTCACGTGAAACATTTGATATATGTGTTTCACGGGCAGTTGCCAACCTGTCCACTTTGTCAGAATACTGTGTGCCTTTAGTAAAGGTGGGAGGTTATTTTGTTCCCTATAAATCGGGGCGAGTAGATGAGGAGCTGGCAGACGGCCGGGGAGCGGTTCAGAAGCTGGGAGGAAGTATTGAAAAGGTGGAGAGATTCAGCCTTCCCAATTCGGACGAGAGAACTCTGGTCATGATTAAAAAAATAAAAACGACAGCTGGAAAGTATCCGCGAAAGGCTGGAATGCCGGCAAAGGAGCCGTTGAAGTAGCAATTTGATAGAAGAAAACAGGACAGGCAGAAGTGCAGAAAATAAAATGTTTTTGTACTTCTGCCTGTATTTTTTAGTCATAGAAGTGCCTTGCCTGCAGGCCGAGATTTGTAAGGGAGATTCTTTGCCGGCAGTAAGTAATGTATGTATATTTTTCAGGCAAATAAAATCAGAAGCTGTTTCACAAGCTGTTCCGGCTGTTCTAACTGAGGCAGATGCTTTGATTTGGGAATCAGCGCGTATTCAACAGCAGGGTTGATTTCCTGATATTCCTGAATTGTATTTTTAATGCCAGGCTTCTGAGTGCCTCCTAAAATATAAATACTGTTGTCAATTTTTTTCAGAGCAGGAGAAATATTACAGCGGGTATAACAACACTCCATACTTGAAAAAACAGCTTTTGGGCAGCTGCCGAGATGGGCTGACTCATAGTAAGCATCAATAAAAACAGGTTTCAGGGATGAGGAAGAACAAAAGAAATCCTGTATAAAGTTTTGTGTTATCAGTTCCCGACTGGAAGCAATATGATATAAAAGTGTACCTATAATTGGAAAATCCAGAATAAACTTGTAAATTCGGGTATTTTTTCCATGGAGTTGTCCGCAGGCAGAGGGCGGTTCAGGATTGATGAAGGCTAGTTTATCAAACAGCTCTGAATTAATACTGCAGGCCATAACAGCCAGGGAAGCGGAGGCTCCGGTTGTCACGATGCTGGTGCGGTGTCCGATTACAGTCCTGATAAAATCGGAAAGAAGCTGCACATACAGATAGTTTGTATAGGTGAGATTTGGTTTTTCAGAACGGCCAAATCCTAATAAATCTATAGTATATACAGTATAATACTTTTTTAACAGTTTTACAGCCAGATGCCATTCATAACCACTGGAAGCCAGATAAAAATCATGGACAAGAAGCAGAGGTTTTCCGGCTCCTTCTTTTGTATAGGAAACTTCGCCTAAACGCCATTTGAAGGTGTGAGCCGGGGTGTTTCCAAGAAGATTTTTTGAGGCGGCAGAAATATCAATATATTTGTTGAGAAAAGCTGTGGAAGCCGCAGCAGTGGAAACCAGAGCAGTTAAGGTAAAGGCTTTATTTTTTGTATTCATAGTGTTATTCTCCTTTAAAGAACGGGCAAAAGGGATATTTTTTATATCGCGGGACTCATGTCCGTTTACGGACATGAGTCCATATACATCATTCCCGTTAATGACAAAAATAAATTGAAATTAAAAATTTTTCCGGCGGTGCGGTATAATATCTAACGATATTACCCATATCTGCATGACAGATATGAGCCTCCGGCGGATGCGCACGGTTTAGAAAGGTATTTGCCTCGCTGTGCTGGTCTAAACCGGCGCGGTATAATATCTAACGATATTATACCATAAAGGAAGAAGCTAAGTGAACATTTATGTTGATTTGGTAATATTACGCACAAGACTGGGAGAGTTACTGCTTCTTTACGATATAGGACTGGGAGAAAGTAAATAGAAAAGGAGGAAATAAAAGTTTCACGTGAAACATTTATATGGAATTGGGGATATTTCCGGTAGGAAAAGGCAAAAAGATGTGCTATACTAATGAAATGAATGTTTGAGCTGCTGTGAAAACGGCAAGTGATATTTTTATACTTACATCAGGAAAGGAAGTCATTATGGGACGTGTGATTGCGATTGCCAATCAGAAGGGCGGTGTGGGTAAGACAACGACAGCGATCAACTTATCGGCCTGTCTGGCTGAAGCTGGACAGAAGGTTTTAGCCATTGATTTCGATCCACAGGGAAATGCGACAACTGGTTTGGGCCTGGAAAAGGAATATATGGAAGAGACGGTTTATGAAATGATGCTGGGCGAGTGTACGCTGAACGACTGTCTTCACCAGGAAGTGCAGGAAAATCTGGATGTGCTTCCATCAGATTCCAACCTGGCAGGAGCTGAAATAGAGCTGCTGGATTTGGACAGAAAAGAATTTATTTTAAAAGAACATCTGGATGCGGTGAGAGACCATTACGACTTTATTATGATTGATTGTCCGCCATCTTTGAGCCTCCTGACATTGAATGCTTTGACTGCGGCGGATACCGTTTTGGTTCCCATACAGTGTGAGTATTATGCGCTGGAAGGACTCAGCCAGGTACTCAGAACGATCAGCCTGGTGAAAAAGACTATGAATCCGGAACTGGAGCTGGAAGGCGTTGTATTTACTATGTATGATGCCAGAACCAATCTTTCTCTGGAAGTAGTAGAGAATGTAAAGAGTAACCTGAATGAAACGATTTATAAAACGATTATTCCGCGGAATGTGAGGCTTGCAGAAGCCCCCAGCCATGGAATGCCGATCAATTTATATGACAGTAAGTCAACAGGAGCTGAAAGCTATCGGCTTCTGGCAGCGGAAGTAATCAGCAGAGGGGAAGAATAAAAATGGCGAGAAGAGGACTTGGAAAGGGACTGAGAGCTTATTTTCCAGATTATCAGGAAGAGGATTCCCGCCCTGAGATGGAGCATGAGGTTTTAGACCAGGACAGCAGCCATGGGGAAGAGGAGCACGCGGTAGATCGGAAGGCAAAACTGGAAGAGCTGGATATGGTGCTTCCGGGAAGTGCCAGAAAAGCGAAATCAGATTCAGATAAAAAGAAAACGAAGAAATCAGGTACATCTGCAGCGCAGAAAACAGCTGGAAAAAATGCTTTGAAAAATAGCGCAAAAAGCGAAGGGGAAAAGGCGAAAGCAGCGGGAACTGAATTGGAGCAGAAAACAGAGGGAGCCAGAGAACAGCTTCTCAGTATTTTTCAGATTGAACCGAATCAGGAACAGCCTCGAAAGCATTTTAACGAGGAACAGCTGAAGGAACTGGCTGAATCTGTTAAAAACTATGGTATTCTTCAGCCGTTACTGGTACAGAAAAAGGGAGATTTTTTTGAAATTATTGCCGGCGAGCGGCGCTGGCGCGCCGCTAAATTAGCGGGACTTAAAGAAGTTCCTGTTTTAATTCGTGACTATACAAAACAGCAGACAGTGGAAATCGCGTTGATTGAAAATGTGCAGCGGGCAGATTTAAACCCTATTGAAGAAGCCAAAGCCTATCAGATGCTGGTGCAGGAATTTGGTTTAAAGCAGGAAGAAGTGGCTGAACGGGTTTCTAAAAACAGAGCTACTATCACTAATAGCATGCGGCTTCTGAAGCTGGATGAACGAGTTCAGAACATGCTGATTGAAAATCAGCTTTCCGGCGGTCACGCCAGAGCGCTTCTCGCTTTGGAGAATAAAGAACAGCAGTATGCACTGGCTGTAAAAGTCAAAGAGAATCAGCTGAGCGTCCGTGAAACAGAACGCCTGGTGAAGCTTGCAGCAGCACCGGAAAAGAAGAAAAAAAAGCCGGAACAGGATTTGAGCTTTATTTACCGGGATTTGGAGGAAAAGCTGAAATCAATTATGGGAACAAAGGTTACAATTAATAAGAAGGATAAAAATAAGGGCAGGATAGAAATTGAGTATTATTCTTCGGCAGAGTTGGAACGGCTGATTGAACTGCTTCAGTCGATTCGTGAAGTATAGAGAAAGAGCAGGAACGGTAAGAAACAATGGAAAACAGTATGTTAAATAACCTTCTTTTTGATCCGGCCTACCTGATTATCGGCCTTGCAGTGCTTACGTTAGCCCTGATGATTCTGACACTGGTGTGCTTTTCGCAGTACAGAAAGCTGTATCGGCGCTATGATATGTTCATGAGAGGCAAGGATGCAGAAACGCTGGAAGATATTATTCTGGATCTGATGGATGAAGCAGTGGTGCGGCAGGCGACAGATAAGGAAAGCAGAGATCAGCTGAAATCTTTAACCAGGCAGGTGAGAGCCAGCTACCAGAAAATCGGAATTGTAAAGTATAACGCATTTAAAGGGATGGGAGGCAATTTGAGCTTTGTCATCGCACTTTTGGACGATAATAATTCTGGATTTATATTAAACTCTGTTCACAGTCGGGAGGGCTGCTATCTCTATATGAAAGATGTGGAAAAGGGAAGCACAGATGTACTTCTGGGAGCAGAGGAAAAAGAAGCTCTTGAAAGGGCTTTGGGATATTAGTTAGGAAACGTCAGTTTCTGATTCGTATTGGCGCATAAGTAAGAGGAGACGGAAACGATGCATAAATATTTGCGTGCTGCTGGTTTCAGTATGTATCAGAAAAATCGAGATATTAAAGCTCTTTTAAAATGTTTATTGAAAGAGCCGAAGGATTCCCGGTGTGTGCAGATTGACCGGGATACAGATTTTTATGAGCTTCGTGCAGAGATAGCGGACGGAATTGGAATTGCCATGTGCGGAGAAATGAATGAGCAGGATGAACTGGAAATCGAATATTACTATCCTTATCTGGAGAGCAGTATTGAGACCTCTACTGCAGAATGTTCTATTCAGAGGCATACAGAGAAAGAAACCTATGCAGGATTATTAGATGAATACCGAGTAGGAATTTCTCTGATTTTCTATGTGACGAACGGGATGGAGTATCGGGAAAGGCTTTTGAAGCGAAGAAAAAGTACAGAAGTAGTGGGAGCTAATCTGGCTGGCTTTTCCGTCCATGGAAAAATTCTGCTTCCTGTGCAAAAAACAGCGAACCAGATTGAGATGGCTAAGGTGGCATCCAGAAATAGAAATCATCTCTTGGAAGCTGCCAAAAATGGCGATCCAGAGGCAATGGAATCGCTGACGATTGAAGATATTGATTTGTACTCCCAGGCTTCCAGAAGAGCGGCGAAAGAGGATTTGTATACTATTATTGATACCTGTTTCATGCCAAGTGGAATTGAATGCGATCAGTATTCGATTATTGGTGAAATAGAAGAAATTCTTCTCAAACAAAACAGATTAACAGGAGAAGAACTTTACGATATGAAACTGGAGTGTAATGATATCCATTTTCGTGTCTGCATTAATAAAGCAGATCTGTTCGGAGAGCCGAAGGTAGGGCGCCGGTTCAAAGGAAAGGTCTGGATGCAGGGAAGAGTATTCTTTGACGAGGCATTGGGGTAGAAAAAAGACGAACAAAATTAAGAATTCAGTCGGGATGGATCTTGTTATCTGTCCCGGCTTTTTCATATGCAAAATTATGTGAAACAAAAAATGAGGAACTCCTTAAACAAAAGAATTCCTCATTCTGAAATATGTTCCTGAGCGGATTCGAACCGCTGGCCTTCCGCTTAGGAGGCGGACGCTCTATCCTGCTGAGCTACAGAAACACAACATATATCAGCCGAATGTTATCAGCTAACTTAATTATTATAACTGATCCTGATAAGGTAAGTCAAGAGTTAAGTTGTATTTTATTGAGTAAGGTGTTTGAATTGGCGTGAAGGCGGAGTTTTATCCTTTCCGGTATGTATGAGGAAGGAGAGTTAGAGTGTTTCAGTGCTTATGTTTCACGTGAAACATGTGGCAGTAAAATGAAAAATAGAATTGAATGAGAAAGGAGAGCATGAAAAAGAGAGAGAATCGAGGAGAAATAGATGGAAAAAAAGTCAGAGGAAAATAGATGAAAAATCAGGAAGAAAAAACGGATGAAAGAGGAGATGGAAAAGAAAAAGGGGAAAGGGAAGGAGATACAGTAAGAATGAATGAAGAGAGGAAAATGGAAAAGGGAGATTGGAAAAAAGCATGAGGCTAGAAAACGGAAGGAAGACGAAAAAAGAAACGAAAGCGAAAAAGAGGGGGATTTGAAAAATGAAAAACTGCCTCCCATATGTTTCACGTGAAACATATGGGAGGCAGCTGCAGTAAGAACGGCATTTTAATTTTCCAGCAGTCCTTCAAACTGCATCTGGTAGTAATGGGCATACAAACCATTTTTTTCTAAAAGCTGTTGATGAGTACCTCTTTCGGAAATTCCATTGCAGTTGATTACAATAATTTCGTCTGCATTCTGAATGGTAGAAAGACGGTGGGCAATGGTGATGGTAGTTCTGTTTTTGGCCAGCGCTTCCAGACTTTTCTGGATATGGCGTTCGCTTTCGTTATCCAGAGCACTGGTAGCTTCGTCTAAAATCAAAATTGGCGGATTTTTCAGGAATACCCGGGCAATGGAGATTCTCTGTTTTTGGCCGCCTGACAGACGGGTTCCGCGTTCTCCGACAAAGGTATCATAGCCGTCCGGAAGGGACTGGATAAAGTCGTGGATGTTTGCTTTTTTAGCCGCGTCGATGATTTCTTCCATGGAAGCGCCAGGCTTTCCGTAGGCAATATTTTCTTTAACAGAGCCGCAGAACAGATAAACGTCCTGTTGTACGATACCAATCTGGCTTCTCAGGCTTTCTAATGTCAAGGTTTTAATATCGATTCCATCGATAAAAATTTGTCCTTCTGTTGTATCATAGAAGCGGGGGAGAAGGGAGCAGATAGTAGTTTTTCCTCCTCCGGATGGTCCTACCAAGGCAATCGATTTTCCTGCCGGAATGTGAAAGGAAACATGAGACAGTACAGGTTCATCTTCCTGATACGAGAAGCTTACATTGTCATATCGTACGTCTCCGCGGACATCAGTGAGAGGAACCGCGTTGGGCAGGTTCTGGATTTCAGGTTTTGTATCAATTACATCCAGAAAGCGGCGGAATCCGGAAAACCCTTTTTGCATCATTTCGGTCAGTTCTACTAAAATCTGGATAGGACTGATGAAAATGCCGATATAGAGGGCATACATGGCTAAATCAGATACCTGAAGCACGCCTTTGGCGATCAGATATCCGCCCCACACCAGAGTTACCAGATACATCATTCCCTGGAAAAAAAGGTTGAAACTCATAAAACTGGCCATGCAGCGGTAGTTGGCATCTTTGGACATCAAAAAATGATGGTTGCTGCTTTTGAATTTTTCCTGTTCCACCTTTTCGTTGGCAAAGGATTGTACAACCCGGATTCCAGCCAGAGTGTCCTGAAGGCTCGCGTTGACATCGCCGATTCGTTTTCTATTGTCCATAAAGGTTGCCTGCATTCGCCTGTTTTGTGCCAGGGAAAATGAAAACATGCAGAGGACTAAAAAGACCAGAGGCAGAGCCAGCTGCCAGCTGATCAGGAACAGAAAGACAAAAGAACCAATGATTTTAATGAGAGAAATAAAGAGATTTTCCGGTCCGTGATGAGCAAATTCGGAGATATCAAAGAGATCGGATACTAATTTACTCATCATCTGTCCTGAATTATTTTTGTCATAGTAGGAAAAGGAAAGCTTTTCATAGTGGTCAAAGAGCTGCTGCCTCATATCCCGTTCCATATTGGCGCCCATCATATGTCCCTGATAGCAGACATAAAACTTGCATAGGCTTTGAATGACATACATGATAAAAAGGCCGATGCCGATGGGAAGGAGGCCCTTTAAGAGAATGTTTGCATCTTTGGCAAATAAAGTGTTGGTGAGGCTGCGCAGAAGCTGTGGATACAGCAGATCGATCATACTGATAACAGCTGCACAGATCAGATCCAGGTAGAATAATACCTGATAAGGCTTGTAATAATGGATAAATCGTTTTAGTGTGTCCATGTGTTTGTGTACTTCCTTTATAAAAGTGAATAAATAGGGTCTGCAGAGCGCATGATAACTATTAGTTATGGAGTGAGAAAAAGATATTCCTTATCTCATCTGTAAAATAGAATCTAGGCTGTGTGAAGCAGAAAGGCAGGATGTCAGCTGCCGATTCTATTATAATGTACTGGCGGTAGGAAGGCAAGGAAAACAGAAAAAGGCAGATATTAGACGTGAATATATTTTCATTTTTATGCATACAAGAAAAAGAACATAAATGAATAAAAATGCATAAAATATGCAAAAATCAGGTAATACATATTCAGCACATAAAAAATGTATATTTAATCGCTGCATGATGTATATTTCTATAGAGTGATTTAAGAATGTGCCTTGTCGAAAATATCATCGACTTATTGGACAGAATGTGGTAAAGTTAATACGTTGTTTTACGGGAATCTAAATCAGGAGTGATTCCTTGAATCGCACAAAGTGAGACAGAATAGGAATGAGAGCTATGGGACATTATATTGTGCTTGACCTGGAGTGGAATCAAAGCTCCGGGGGCAGAGAGACGTCTATGGATCGGCTCCCTTTTGAGATTATTGAGATTGGGGCAGTGAAACTGGATGGAAATCTCAGAATTATCTCAGAATTCAGCCGCCTGGTGCGCCCTCAGGTGTATAAAACGCTTCATTATAAAATATCAGAGGTTACACACCTCTCCGAAGCGGAGCTGGAACAGCAGGGAGAGCGGTTTGAGAAGGCGATGGAGGAGTTTCTGGACTGGTGCGGTGCGGATTTTCGACTTTGCACCTGGGGCTCTATGGATTTGACAGAGCTTCAGAGAAACATGGTATATCATGGAATGGAGCTTCCTTTTGGAAAGCCTCTGTTTTATTATGATCTTCAGAAAATTTACGGTTTAATCCGGGGAGACGGCAGAAGGGAATCTCTCGATACGGCAGTGGAAGAGCTGGGAATTGAGCAGGGACGCCCATTTCACAGGGCTTTGGATGATGCCTGGTATACAGGGCTTGTGATGGGGAAAATGGATTTCTACAGTATGATGGAATATTTTTCTGTAGACTATTACCAGACGCCGGAGACAGAGGAGGAAGAGCTGAGACTGCGCTTTCCCACATACACGAAGTTCGTTTCCAGAACCTGGGATACGAAAGAAGAGCTGCTGAGAGAAAAACAGGTGACAGATGTGATGTGCTGTAAATGCCGCCGGCTCTTAAAAAAGAAGATACGCTGGTTTTCGGTAAATCAGAAGCAGTATTTCTGCCTGGCAGTTTGTCCGGAGCATGGATATGTGAAGGGGAAACTGAGAATTAAAAAATCGGAAGATGGAGGTATATTTGCCGTTCAGACAGTAAAGCTGACTGATGAGGCAGGGGTGAATTTGATTATTAACCGCCGTGAGGAAGCAAAAAAGAAGCGTGCAGAGCGTGCCAAAGCTAAAAAAGAAATGAGAAAAAGAGAGGGAAGAGGATAGAGTGTACAATCCTGTTCCCTCTCTTTTTATTTTATCGTTTCCACCAGCGGCGCTTTTTCAGGGAAAAGCCTTTGTCTCTGTTTCGGTGAGAGCGCTTAGCGTTTCCTGTTCCGGACAGAAGAGATCCGGAACTTCGGTGGGATGGCTTTGGCTTTCTGGGAGAACGCCGGTCTGGTTCCAGTGGAATGGAAAGCCGGCGGTTTTTTAGAATTTCGTTGAATTCATCCTCCGATACTCCAGATTCCCTTAACCGTTCCAGCCGTTTTTTGCGGCGTTCCTGGCGTTCTGTTTCTTCCTGCTGTTTTCTCCTTCTGAGATAAAGGCCTATACCTCCAAGGCACGCCGCAGCTGTGAGAACCAGGAGAATCGGGATCAGAACAGGGAGAATTTTTTTAAATACTTCGGTTTGAGTATCTGCCTGCCTGGACTCTTTAGCTGGCTCAGGAGCTTCGGAATGGCTTTTTTCTATGTTTTTGCTGGCCTCTTTCCCGTTATCTTCCTCTTTCTGGTGTGCGGCAGGTTCAGGGAAAGAGGAATTCCTGCTGTCTTCAGAATCTTCCTCGCTGTTTTCAAAACTGATCTGAGCAATGGTACCTGGGGCAACTTTTAACAGCGCCTCTGGAATCGGAGCCAGGCTGTCCTGGGTCTCTGTTCCAAGGGTCAGCCAAGCTGTGCCGGCCTCATGTTCACCCAGAAAGTAGTGAATGGCCGCAATAGCGTTTTCCGGAGCATTTTCCGGCAGATCAAAGGAGATCCGGGAGACCGTTTCATCAAATTCGGCGTTGTTTGGAAGAATAATACGGCTGTCCGGATCTACGGTAAGAGCAGGAGCCTGGGAGGTGGGGAGCCCGGCAATGGTCAGAGTGCTGCTCAGACGCTCCCATGAGGTATCGTTTCCTGCCAGAGGCACGGAGCGAAAATTCTGGAATCCAAAGTCCAACAGACGGCTGGTATCAGAATAGGTGGTTCCGCTGCTGTGAAGCACTGCGGTAATCAGCTCTGTATCGTCCTGCTTTGCGCCAATGACAAGGGTATTCAGGGCAATGGACGTATATCCTGTTTTTCCGCCAATGACATCGGGACGGTATTCTGGAAAATTTTTTTTGACCATTTTATTGCCTGGAGAGACACCCAGTCCCTCGGGATTTCTCGCATTGGGAGGAAGCTCGTAGTAGGTAGTGGAAGCGATCTCACGGAAGGTTTCGTTCTGGAACGCATACCTTGTGATGAGGGCCATGTCATAGGCACTGACATAGTGGTTCTCATCATTCAGACCGCTTGGATTGGCAAAGTGGGAATCCACACAGCCCAGCTCCTTTGCCTTTTCATTCATCAGCTCTGCAAAGGCCTCTGTAGAGCCTGCGGTGTGCTCTGCCAGAGCGTTTGCAGATTCATTGGCTGATTTCAGAAGAAGGGCGTAGAGGCAGTCCTTTACGGTAGCTGTATCGCCGGTGTCATAGCCGGCGGAGGAGCTGTCTGCTTCCACATTGTAGACTGCATTTTTAGAAAAAGTCACTACTTCGTCCAGCTTGCACTGTTCCAGCACAATGACAGAGGTCAGAACCTTGGTGATACTGGCAGGCGCGTAGGTTTCGTGAATATTTTTACCATAGAGGACAGTGCCGGATGCAGCGTCCATGACAATTCCTGCGTCTGCTTCAATGGAAACATCCTCCGGCCATTCCTCAGATGCATAGGCTGTCTGGGAAGGAACGGTAAGAGCCAGAAACAGAGCAAGGCTTAAAGCAGCTCCCGCTGCCTTTCGGTTCCGCTTTCCAGAGCGGCGGATACATGCCAGGCAGATGAAGAACAGAGCCAGCACCAAAAAGCTGAAGGTAAAAGCAATTCGGGCCGCAGTATCCACAAAAAAGGGTTCAGGCACAATGTTAATCAACAGATCCGTGGCCGGATCCAGAATCCACAGGTCATTATCAAAGAAGATTTTGTGGAAAATGATAAAATATTTTGTGAAGTCTGTGGATATCAGGAGAGCCAGCCCGGCAGTCATCAGGAAAAAAATGCCTGTGCCGGTACAGATGGCCCTGGGAAGAATCCTTTTTACGTCTGTTTTCATAATAAACATGATGCTCAGGCACAGGAACGCTGTCATCATACAGGCAGTTCGCAGGTGCAGTGCGCCAATAAATAAATTCCGCACGTCTCCCATGTGGGCCATTTCCCGTTCGTTGAAGAAGGGGCGCGTATGACCGTCTACCGGGACGGAAATATTCAGATTGTCCCGCCCCTCGCCTCTCAGATACATCATCATTTCGTCAGTGACATAGAGCAGGTCATCCATTTCCATGGACACAGCTTCCGGTACATGATACATGGTATATTCCCGTTCAAAATAGCCAGGCGTCCAGTATACGACAGATTCCACTGATGTGATGAGAAATATGATCATCAGACAGAAGGTGCAGAGGATTCCGGCCGCCCAGGCCAGAAGGTTTTTCTGTTTCATAAAATCTCCATTCTGCCTTTTAGCAGGTGCTCTAAAAGGCGGCGTAACTATTCGAGACTCTTGCTGTAGTCTTTCTATCATACATAAGTATACCATTAATGACGCCTGACGCAAGCATAGGAAAAAAATTTTATAAAACTGTAAAAATCAGACAGTTGAAAAGGAGAACCGGTTCGTGTATACTGCCTGTAATGATCGAATGAAGGCTGAAACAGTGCATGAATTCTGTCAATATTTGTAAAAGGGAGGAAGAGACAGGTGATAAAAGCAGTGATTTTTGATATGGACGGAGTCATTATTGACAGCGAAGGAGCATATCTTGAGTATATTTATGCGTTTGCTAGGGAGAAGAAGCAGGATATCCGAATCGAAGAGCTGTACGGCACAGTCGGAGCGACGAAAAAAGACTGCTGGGAAATAGTGGAGCGGGCTGTCGGAAATGGACAGAGCTGGGAGCAGCTGCGCCAGGAGTATCACGAGAGGGGAATCTGGAAAAGGGCATTTGAGGAAGTGGACTATAAGGCTATTTTCCGCCCAGAGGTTTTGGACGTAATGGATGAACTGCAGCATATGGGGATGAAACTGGCGGTTGCCTCCTCCACAGGCCTTGAGCAGGTAAGGTATATCCTCTCTATGAATCACGTGTGGGAACGGCTGGAGCTGGCAGTCAGCGGGGAAATGTTTAAAAGAAGCAAGCCGGATCCGGAAATTTATCTGTATACAGCAGAAAAACTGGGAGTAGATCCCTCCCAGTGCCTGGCAGTCGAGGATTCTACAGTGGGAATTACAGCCGGAAAGGCTGCCGGGATGAAGGTGGCAGCTCTGATTGACAACCGTTTTGGTTTTGATAGAAGTCTGGCGGACAGGGAGATTTCAAGTCTTCGGGAAATTCCGGGACTGGTTCGGCACCTGATGGAATCGGAAGCGTAGGAAAAATGAAAAAATCGTGGAAAAAACAGAAGAAAAACATAACGAAAAGGCAAACAAATTATTAAAAATTCATAAAAATCTTTCCAGGCTCTTGATTTTTGAAAAAAAGACACTATACTATGATTATGCCATTCAGGAGGGAAGCAGACAGTTTCTTCCATCTGTGTGGCAAGAGGATTTATAATTTTATAACTTTGTTGTAAAATGAGGAGGAAAAAATATTATGAAGAAAACAGTTTTATTTGCAGCAGCAGCTTTAACAGCATTCGCATTAACAGCTTGCGGAAGCAAGGAGACAGCAACAGAGACAACAGCAGCAGTTGAGACAACAGCAGCAGCTGAGGAGACAACAGCAGCAGTTGAGGAAGAGACAACAGAGGCAGCTGAGGAAGAGACAACAGAGGCAGCTGAGGAAGAGACAACAGAGGCAGCTGAAGAGGAGACAACAGAGGCAGCTGAGGAAGAGACAACAGCAGCAGCTGAGGAAGAGACAACAGCAGCAGCTGAGGAGGAGACAGAGGCTTAATTGTCCCCATATTCCCATAAAAAATTGCATGTTTAAGATTTGCAGTGCAGGAACGTCTGCAGTGTGGAGATTATACATATAGTAAAATTCACTCTTTCACGAAAATGGCCGCCGGAAATCCGACGGCTATTTTCATATATATATGAGACAGAGAACAAGGAAAAGGGAAACATTTTCAGTGACTTCCATTGGAATAAGAAAATGTTTCCCCTTTTCTTTGTCAGCTGTTAATCTGCAATCAGTTCCAGATATTCTTTGGATACATAGCCTTCCTGACCTTCAAAGGAAATCTTGGCCCAGGTATCGTCGTAATCTTCAATATACTTTACTTCAGATCCAGGGGCCAGCTGTCCTAATTTGGACGCATTGGTGGATGGCTCTGAACGGACGTTCAGCGTATCGCTGGTTTTGTACCGTTTCTCTGGGGCAGCAGACTCCGTTTCTTCTGCTGTGCTGGGTTCCTCTATGGTAGAAGAGATTGTCTCAACCTCGATGGGAGCTGTAGTTTCTGCTCCATTCTCCTTTCCAGGGTGAACCATGCGGATAATAAAAATCAGAATAATAATAACTGCTACAGGAACTAAAATTTTGAGCAGGCTGCCAGGGTCAATGGAAGGTCCTGAGGAACGGGGACGTCTGCGCCTTGCAGTACTGCCGGCTCTGGAGCTGCTTCGGGACGGAGTGTGGGCAGCTCCCTGCCTGGAAGAATGAGGACGGCTCTCAGAGGACGCCTCGGTACGATCCCTTTCCTGGGAACGGGGAACCGGACGCTTCTTCTTGCCGGTGAAATCATTGGCAAAGGTATAGATTTCCTGGGATAGGAGGTGGTAGGCCTGCCCTGCGTTATACGCCAGGTTATCCTCCTCGTGAACCGCCTTATTTCCGATCATGCGAATCTTGTGGTAGTGTTCGCAGGTTGTCTTGTTAATAATTTCATGCTCGTAGAGAGCGTCGATCATATCTACCAGGCTGGCTTCCATGATATCGAAACGCTCGCAGAGACATTTCACCATAAATTCCAGAGTCTGTCTCGCTCTGATCATACATTCATTATACC
>Kit_p2__coassemble_984_pt1 | contig 21670 bp, 14 predicted proteins | sample Kit_p2__metabat2_high_PE_038 | metagenome-assembled genome bin Kit_p2 | reverse complement strand
TGAAAACAGCGATTGTCACGGACAGCAACAGCGGAATTACCCAGAAGCAGGGAGAGGAACTGGGGATTTATGTGCTTCCTATGCCGTTTATGGTGGACGGCAGAACGTATCTGGAGGGAGTAGATCTGACTCATCAGGAGTTTTATGAGAAAATGAACGGGGGAGCTGACATCAGCACCTCCCAGCCTTCTCCCGCTTCGGTGATGGAGCTGTGGGACGGGCTTCTCAAAACCTATGATGAAGTTGTCCACATCCCCATGTCCAGCGGCCTGTCCAGCTCCTGCCAGACAGCTATGGTTCTGGCGCAGGACTATGAGGGACGGGTTCATGTGGTAGATAATCACCGGGTTTCAGTGACCCAGAGACAGTCGGCCTTAGACGCGCTGCAGCTGGCAAAGGCAGGTGTAAGCGGTGCTGATATTAAGAAAAAGCTGGAGGAAACTCAGGGGGATTCTGTGATCTATATTACAGTGGATACTCTCAAGTACCTGAAAAAAGGCGGACGCATTACTGCAGCAGCGGCAGCTTTAGGCACGCTTTTAAAGATTAAGCCGGTTTTGATTATTCTTGGCAAAAAGCTGGATGCCTTTTCAAAAGCCAGAACGACAAAGCAGGCGAAAAATATTATGATCTCAGCGATTCAGAAGGACCTGAAGGAGCGTCTGGGAGACGAGAACTGTACGAAAACACATATTGAAATTGCCCATACACAGAATGAAGAGGCGGCACAGGCTTTCAGTGAGGAGCTGAAGGCACTGTTTCCAGAGGCAGATATCTATCTGGATCCCCTTCCTCTCAGCGTTGCCTGCCATATTGGCCCAGGTTCTCTGGCTGTCGCAGCTACCAGGAGGCTGGAACAATAGATGTGGAATGGTGTTTTTAAGAAGAAGACAAGGAGGGAGGCCCGCCATGCAGTCAGCATGCGGCTCCCTCTGATTTTCTGTATTCTCATGTTTACGATTGTTCCTCTTCTGGCTCAGTCGGCTATGCTGACATCTACTCTGAGGCAGAGCCAGGTGGAGGATACTATGATCCATGCCCAGAATAAATGCCTGATTCTGGTCAACAAGATGCTTAGCTGCGATTATGCCAACAGCGGAGCGAAAAATCCCATTCTGGATACAGAGCTGGCGGTGACGGCGGATCTGTTTAACGGACGGATCCTTGTGGCAGATCAGAATTTTAAGATTGTAAAGGACACCTATGGGCTGGCGGAGGGAAAGTTTAATATTACGGAGGAAGTTTTAAAGGCTTATTCCGGAGAAACCCAGAGCAGTTACAACAGAAAAAAGGATTATTTTTCTCTGGCCTTTCCCATTCAGGAGAAGGATGGAGATGGGAGAGTAGACGGAGTTCTGATGTTTACGGTATCAACAGAGGGCATTGAGCTGCTGGACAGCCAGATATCAGAGAAGCTGTTTTTCTTTCAGATCGTGATTCTCTGGCTGGCAGCAGGACTGGCTTTTCTGGCAGCAGGAGTGCTGATTCGGCCATTTACAAGGCTCAGACGTGTTCTGGGAATTGTGGCAGACGGAGATCTGGAACAGGATATTCTGGTGGGCGCTTATAAGGAAACCAGGGATATTTCCGAAGCGGTGAGCCGTACTCTGGGAAAACTGAAGGCGGTGGATCAGTCCAGACAGGAATTTGTATCCAATGTGTCCCATGAACTGAAGACACCGATTACATCGATTCGTGTTCTGGCTGATTCCCTGATGGGAATGGAGGATGCCCCGGCAGAGCTGTACCGGGAATTTCTGTCTGATATCTCCGATGAGATTGACAGGGAAAGCAAGATTATTGACGATCTGCTCACGTTAGTCCGGGCAGATAAGTCCAATGCAGAGCTGAATGTGGCCCCGGCCAATTTAAATGAGCTGATGGAGCAGATTTTAAAGCGCCTCCGGCCGATTGCCAAGAAGAGAAATATTGAGCTGGTATTTGAAAGCATCCGGCAGGTGTCTGCAGATGTAGATGAGGTAAAGCTTTCTCTGGCTCTTACCAATTTAGTGGAAAATGCTGTGAAGTATAACCACGAGGACGGATGGGTTCACGTAACACTGGATGCGGATCACAAGTTTTTCTATGTAAAAATTTCAGATAACGGAATCGGAATTTCCCAGGAGGAGCAGGAGCATGTATTCGAGCGTTTTTACCGTGTGGACAAGGCCAGATCCAGGGAGACGGGAGGAACCGGCCTGGGACTTGCCATTACTAAGAGCATTGTGCTCATGCATCAGGGAGCGATCAAGCTGCAGAGTAAAGAGGGAGAGGGAACGACTTTTACCGTCCGGATTCCCTTAAATTATATTCCCTAGGGGACAGGAGGGCAGGAATGAAAACAGCTGGAACAGGCTTCAGGAGACGAAAAAAGATAAAGTGGTTTTTGACAGCTGCGCTTCTTCTGGCAGTTCTCTGCACAGGATGCGGAAAAAAGCAGGAGGAAGGGGACGAGACGGCCCGTCAGGGAGCATATCAGATTTATTATCTGGATGCTTCAGGGCTTAAACTGAGTTCCTGCAGTTATGAAACAGAGACAGAGGACACGGAACAGCTTCTGGGGGAGCTGGCAGGCCAGCTTCTGACTCCTCCGGCAGATGCGGAGTACCAGCCGGTGCTGACGAAGAAGACCATGCTTCTGGGAATGAAAAAGAACGATAATGTGCTCTATCTGGATTTCAGCAAGGAGTATAACTCCATGGAGCCAATTCGGGAAATTTTGTGCCGGGCGGCGTTTGTAAAGACGCTGACTCAGGCAGAGGGGGTTGAGTTCGTAAACATCAGCTGTGAAGGACAGCCTAAATTAGACAGCGCAGGAAACCCGGTGGGGGCTCTGGGAAAGAGCGATTTTGTGGAAGGCGTTACAGATATCAATTCCTATGAACAGGCAGAACTGACGCTCTATTTTTCAAATCAGGAGGGAACAGCCCTGATTCCGGAAACCAGAACGGTGGTCCACAGCGCCAACACTTCTCTGGAACGCCTGGTGGTGGAACAGCTGGTGGCAGGTCCGTCTGATGACGGAGCCAATCCTGTGATTCCAAAAGAAACCAGGATTTTGAATATATCTGTGGCAGAGAATATCTGCTATGTAAATTTTGACAGCAATTTTCTGGCAGGAGTGCCTAATACCTCAGAAAAGCTGGCAGTTTATGCGATTGTGGATTCGCTGACAGAACTTCAGACGGTAAATAAGGTACAGATCACAGTAAACGGATCCCAGGACATTATGTACCGGGACGCCATCCCTCTGAACAAGCCCTTTGACAGGGACGAGCAGTATATTTTAAATCAGGAGGGGTAAGACAGGGAGGAAATTATTATAAAACGACCGCTACTTTGGACAGCAGCAGCCATTGTACTTGGAGAGGCATGGGCGTATCTGGCCTGGAGGAATGCGGCAGACGAAATTATGGTAAAAGGAGGCGCGGCCATATTGGCGGCGGCGCTGGTATTTTATGCCCTTTTTGCGGACAGAGGCAGGACAGCCGGGTCTGAAAAAGGGCTTTTTTCAATGGAGACAGGCTTTTTAAAGTCTGGAACAGGAAGCTTTGCAGCCGTCTGGATTCTGGCGGCAGCGGCCCTTCTGGGGGCGGCCAGGATGGGAGGCGGACTCCAGGAGGAAACTATTGTAAAAGAAGAGGGAAATCCAGGTTTTTCCGATCTGACAGCCAGAGCGGAGGGCACTGTGGAGGCGATTCAGGAGAAGAATGGAAGGGTATCTGTCCAGCTGAAGCATGTAAAAACAGTGGTGAGAAAAACAGATGAGGCGGGGCAGCAGGGGAAAAGGGAGTACGCTCTGGAACGTCTCCTGGTCTACCTTCCGCCGGAGGACATGGAAATCGGGGAGATCCTGCCGGGAATGAAGATTCTTTGCACAGGGGAATTAGAAAGATTTGAACCGGCCAGAAATGAGGGAGAGTTTGATTACCGCCTTTACTACCGTTCCAGGGATATCTGCTGCAGGATGAGCGCAAAGAAGGCAGAAATAACAGAACATTCCGTCTGGCTTCTGCAGGCTGTGACATACAGGATTCGTGAACAGGCGAAGAAGCTTTTAGAACAATACTGCACAGAGACGGACGCAGGGCTTCTGGCGGCAGTCCTCCTGGGAGACAAAACCAGGATGAATGAGGAAATCAATGAGTTGTATCAGAAAAACGGCATTGCCCACCTTCTGGCAGTCAGTGGGCTCCACATTTCTTTAATAGGAATGGGGGTATATCGTCTGCTCAGGCGGCTGGGACTGGGGTTTGGAGCGGCTGGCTTCTGGGCAGGCGGGCTGCTTTTTGTCTATGGAACCATGACTGGCTTCGGACTGTCAGTTTTTCGGGCCTGTCTGATGCTTGCCTGTTCCTTTTGGGCCGCTTATCTGGGCAGAACTTATGATCTTCTGTCTGCCATGGCCCTGGCAGCAGTCTGTCTGTCCCTTGAAAACCCATTTGTCATCTTTACAGGGGCATTTCAGCTGTCCTTTGGAGCTGTGTTTGCCATTGGCTGGGCCGGAACAGAGCTGGCCGACAGGCTGCGATGCCAAAAATCCTGGGAGAAGGCTCTGGCGGTAAGCCTGGCGATTCAGCTAGTCACTGGCCCCATTGTACTGTATCATTTCTTTGAATATCCTCTATACGGGATTTTTTTAAATTTTCTTGTGATTCCCCTTATGACTTATGTGGCAGGAGCAGGAATGGCAGGTCTTCTCATGGGGATGGCAGGCGTTTTTGCCGTCTCTTTTATTCCAGGACCGACGGCGCTTTTTTTGAAAAAGATGCTGGACATTGGAGCTGTGGGAAGCATGGGAACATGCCACTACATTTTCATGGTATATGAGATGCTCTGCCGGGCTGCAGAGAGACTGTCGGGAAGCTCTCTGATCCTGGGGCGGCCAGAGCTTTGGAAGCTGGCGGCCTATTATATTGTGCTGGCCGCGTTTCTTGCCTGTTCAGGGAAAAGGGAAAGAGACAGGGTGAAAGAAAACATAAAAATCTGGGGATTCCTGATTTCACTTCTCTCCTTTCTCCTGCACCGCCCAGTCTCCGGGCTGAGAGTTGATTTTATCGACGTAGGGCAGGGGGACGGTATTTTGTTGGAGACAAGAGAGCAGGTGATTTTAGTGGACGGAGGCAGCACCCAGATCAAAAAGCTGGGGGAACAGCGGCTGGAACCACTGCTAAAGAGCCGAGGAATCAGAAACATCGATATGGTATTTGTCAGCCATGGAGATCAGGATCACATCAGCGGCATTACATGGCTTCTGGAGGAGGACACAGGAATTGAAATCGGCCGCCTGTTTCTTCCTTTTCCGGGAAAGGGGGAGGAGGTCTATGAAAAGCTGGAGTCTGCGGCAGAGAAAAGAGGAGTAAAAACAGACTATATCTGCGCCGGGGACTTTGTCCAGTCAGGGAAACTTTCCCTGTCCTGCCTGTACCCTTACAGAGACACCTTAAGCAGCGACAGAAATGATCATTCAGAGGTGCTTCTGGCAGAATACGGCGATTTTTCCATGCTTCTCATGGGGGATCTGGGAGCAGAAGGGGAGGCAGAGATTGCAGAGCAGTGGAATAAAAACAGGCAGGTTCAGATTTTGAAGGCAGGGCACCACGGTTCCTCTACCTCCAGCTCAGAACAGTTTCTGGACACAGTACACCCAAGGATAGCTGTTCTGTCTTATGGAAAGGATAATTCCTACGGCCATCCCCACCCAGAGGTCATCGAAAGATTTGATGAAAGGGGCATTGCCCGGTGGGCCACAGAAGAACAGGGGATGATTACCATCCGGACAGATGGAGAAGAGATGGAGATTCAGGGATTTATCCAAAACAGGTAGAACAGCAGTTTTTGTCTAATTAAGCGCACACTGCTGTTAATAGCACTGTTGAAGTATCTGTGCGACTGCTGTGTATAGATACAGAAATCAGATTGGCAAACAGGGAGATTGATTATATAATAGTACCGGACGGTAAGATTACAGTAAAACAGAAACTGCAGCGTGTAAGCAGTGAACGGAGAAACGGATATGGAGACATTAAATCAGGATATCAAGTCGGGAAATTTCAAGCGTTTTTATCTGCTGTTCGGAGAGGAAGAATTTCTGAAGCAGAGCTATAAAAAGCGTCTCCGCCAGGCTGTGGCAGGGGACGATACCATGAACTACAATTATTTCGAAGGGAAAGGGCTGGACGTGAGAGAGCTGATCAGCCTGGCTAATACCATGCCTTTTTTCAGCGACAGACGTCTGATTATGGTAGAGGACAGCGGATTTTTTAAGGCAGCCTCGGACGAGCTGGTGGAGGCGCTGCCGGACATACCGGATACCACCTGTATAGTATTTGCAGAATCAGCGGTAGATAAGAGAAACCGCTTATATAAGAAGGTTAAGGAACTGGGAAGCGCCGTAGAGCTGAAGCGGCAGAGCGCCTCCCAGCTGGCTGTCTGGGCAGGCAGGATCCTGGCACAGAACGGAAGAAAAATCACGTCTGCTGATATGAATTTCTTTCTGGAACGGACAGGAGACGATATGGAAACCATCCGCACAGAGCTGGAAAAACTGATTTCCTATACTATGGGGCAGGAAGTGGTGACCAGGGAGGACATAGAGGCAGTCACCACTGTGCAGGTGACAAATAAGATCTTTGACATGGTGACAGCTATTGTGACAGGAAAGACGAAAACAGCCATGGATCTGTACGAGGATTTGCTGACATTGAAAGAGCCTCCTATGAGAATCCTCTTTTTAATCGCCAGACAGTTTAACCAGATTCTGCTGGTGAAAGAGATGATGGCGTCTGGAAATGATAAAAGCGCCATTGCTTCAAAGCTGAAAATTCCGCCTTTTGTGGCCGGAAAACTGATGCCCCAGGCCAGGACTTTTACAAGAGAGCAGCTGGCTGGCTGCGTGGAGGCCTGCGTGGAGGCTGAGGAGGCAGTCAAGACAGGCCAGCTGGGAGACAGGCTGGCGGTAGAACTGATGATTATGAGGAAATACTAGGAGGCCAGGCTGAGGAAGGCGTCCTGAAGTTTAGCCAGGGGGAACTATGTTTACAGAGAGTGATATCAGAAAACAGACGGACAGAGGAATTACCTATATAAAGGGATATAAGCTGTATACAAACGGCAGCGTGCTGGGACTGGATGAAGAATACAGCGAGGAGGACAGATCCTGCTTTGTAGCAGGAAGCGTAGAGGGAAGCTATGGTAATGAGTACGACGTCAGTATCGCACTGGATGACAATGAGGAAATTAAAAGCTACTCCTGTACCTGCTCTGCATTTGAGACTTATCCTGGAATGTGCAAGCACTGCGTGGCTCTGGCCCTGGAATATCTGTATTCCCGGGAAGATCCGGAAAGAGAAGAAGAGTTTGAAGATAATCCGCTGGGTTTCAAGAAAAACCGTACAGATACGGAGATACTGGATGTTGTAGCGGCTTTTTCTCTGCGCAGGCGGATGAAAGAGCAGACTGCCTGCGGAAGGATTGAAATCATACCGGAACTGCAGGAAATTTCCAGATATTACTATTATGGAAACAGAGGAAATTTTAAGCTGACCTTTAAAATTGGCCCGGAAGACGGGAAACAGTATGTGCTGAAAAATGTCAGCGATTTTTTGGGGCATATATACAGGGAAGAAATGCATTCCTATGGAAAGCAGCTGGCATTTGTCCATAGTAAAAACGCATTTACAGAGACAGCCTGGAAGTACATAGAGCTGATGGAGCAGGCGAGACGGGAGAGTAGCGCTCGCTATGAGGAGCTGGGAAGAGAGATCATTCTGACTCCAAAACTGTGGGATGCGTTTTTTGAGATTAATCAGGGGAGCTCGATGGAATACATTGCAATTACCGGACATAAAAGGGAACTGCATTTTTTGAAACAGGAGCCTCCGGTCAGGTTCAGGCTGATCGCAGAAGAGGAGAAAGGATTCCAGATAAAAATTCCTCCGCTGCAGTTAATCAGAGGAGAGGACAGGCCGTATGTAAAGCTTCAGCAGAGCATTTATCAGTGTTCCGATGATTTTTATGCTGGAGCAGGGGAATTTTTGAAGCTGGCAGATGAAAAAAAGGAGACATCGTACCATATCGCCAGGAAGGATATGCCTGCGTTCTGCGGGGCGGTGCTTCCTGAACTGGATGAATTGGGAATTGCAGACAGGGGGAAACTGGATTTGGGAGAGTTTCAGCCTAAGAAGGCAGAGATTTCCTTTTATCTGGATGAGGAAAACGGGCGGGTTACGCTGAAGACTATGGGAATCTATGGAGACGCGGCTTACAACCTGCTGAAACCAACAGATTTTTCCGGTGAATACCGGGATCGCACCAAAGAGATACGGGTGCAGAACCTGATCCGATCCTATTTTTCCCTGGAAGATATCGGGGAGGGAATCCTGTACTTTGAATCCGACGACCATGACAGGATGTACCATCTGCTGAATTCAGGAATCAGCCAGTTTGAGGCGGAGGGAACAGTCTATGCCACAGACAGAATAAAAGGACGAAAATTGCTGAAGAATCCCAGAACACAGGTGGGAGTGGCGATTAAAAGCGGTCTTCTGGAGCTGTCGGTGCAGAGCAGTGAGTTTCTGCCTGAGGAGCTGGCAGGCATACTGGACAGCTACCGGAAAAAGAAGAAATACTATCTTCTGAAAAGCGGAAGTTATATTGGACTGGAAGAAAATTCTGTGGCTACAGTAGCGGAGCTGTTAGACGGGCTGGGTGTATCAGGAAAAGATTTTGACGAAGGCAGGCTGGAGATTCCCAGATTCAGAGCCTGCTATGTAGATCAGATGCTCAGCCAAAAGGAGGGACAGCTTCAGGCAGAGCGTAGCTCTGACTATAAAGCAGTGATTCGAAATATGAAGAATGTGGAGGACAGCGATTACCAGACTCCTCAGACACTGCGAGACGTTCTCAGAGAGTATCAGAAGTTCGGATTTCGGTGGCTGAACACGCTGGCAGATCTGGGTTTTGGAGGAATTCTGGCAGACGATATGGGGCTTGGGAAAACGCTGCAGACCATTGCCTATCTGCTGTATCGGAAACGGCAGAGAAAGACGGAATGTCCTCATCTGATTATCTGCCCTGCTTCCCTGGTCTATAACTGGGAGAGGGAGATAGAACGGTTTGCACCAGAGCTTAAAACAACAGTTATTGCGGGAAATGCACAGCAGAGAGAAGAGATGATAAAGGGAGACCAGAAGGCTGATATCTGGATCACCTCCTACGATATGGTAAAACGGGACATTTCTCTGTATAGGGAACGTCGGTTTGATACAGAGGTGATAGACGAGGCCCAGAATATTAAGAATCACGGCACTCTGGCAGCAAAAGCAGTGAAAAAAATCCGTGCAGAGGTGCGGTTTGCCCTGACAGGTACGCCTATTGAGAACAGACTCAGCGAACTGTGGAGTATTTTTGACTTCCTGATGCCGGGAATTTTGGGAACTTACGAGAAATTCCGAAAGGGCTATGAGCTTCCCATTGTACAGAACCAGGACGAACGCCTGGCAAAGCGGTTGAAAAGAATGATTTCTCCTTTCATTCTGCGCAGGGTAAAGAGCGAGGTTTTAAAAGAACTTCCTGACAAGCTGGAACAGGTTGTATATGCCCGGATGGGAGAAGAACAGAGGAAAATTTACGAGTCCCATGCCCTTCGTCTGATGGAGAGCCTCGAAAAACAAAGCGAGGAAGATCTTCAAAAAGGAAAGCTTCAGATACTGGCAGAGCTGACCAGGCTGCGCCAGATCTGCTGTGCTCCTGAGATGTTGTATGAAAATTATGGAGAGATTTCATGCAAGGTGGAGACATGCATGGAGCTGATTCATCAGGCAATGTCAGGAAATCATAAAGTTCTGCTTTTTTCCCAGTTTACAAGTGTATTTCCCATTTTAGAGAAACGTCTGATGCAGGAAAAAATTCCTTACTATGAGCTGACAGGCCAGACCTCCAAGGAAAAACGAATGCAGCTGACAGAACAGTTTAATTCCGGAGACGTGCCGATATTCCTGATTTCTTTAAAAGCAGGAGGGACAGGGTTGAATCTGACGGCTGCCAGTATTGTCATCCATTTCGACCCCTGGTGGAATCTGGCGGCTCAAAATCAGGCTACAGACCGGGCTCACCGGATTGGGCAGGAGCAGCAGGTAACTGTATTTAAGCTGATTGCACAGAATACAATCGAGGAAAAAATCGTTAAGCTTCAGCAGGAGAAGGAAAAGCTGGCCAGCCAGATATTAGATGGGGAAGGTATGGCAGTCTCTGCCCTGACGAAGAATGATTTTATGGAAATTCTGGAATTTTAGTAATTTCAGCAATTATTTTAAATACATATTTATATACGTTAAATCAAATAGGATAGGATGGAAAAGTGTCGCTTAACAGATTATTAAGCGACACTTTTTAAGCGCTGACAAAAAATAGATTTTGCGTGTTGTTCCCTTTTCTGAAACATAGCTGGTTATTTTGAGTTTTTCTGAGATGAATATTTAAAGAAAACTAAGAAAATTTTAGAAATATATGAAATATGTACCTGTCTGTGGCGATTGACTCCCCCTGTAAAGGGTGCTATAATTTACGGGAACAAAATTTTTGTTCTGACAGTGAAAAAGATTTTTATAACCCATTAAAAAAAAAGTGTCGCTTAACTGCCTGTTAAGCGATACAAACAGAAAGGATGAGTACAGATGAGCTGGTATGTACTGCAGTGCCGTGTGGGAAGAGAGGCGGAAATTGTCAATTCCCTGAACCAGCATTTGTCCAGAGAGGCGCTGGAGGAAGCGTTTTATTTCCAGAGCGAACGGCTTTGGAGGTCAGAAGGCAGCTGGAAACGTCAGAAAAAAGAACTGCTTCCAGGGTATGTCTTTCTTCAGAGTGAAAATCCCGGACTGCTGTCAGAGGCATTGGAGGAATACCGCCAGATCGTCCGGATCATGGAAGAACCGGGATATCTGATTTCTGTCTATCCGGAGGAAGAGGAATATCTTCGGGGATTATGCGGGACAGATCACCTTCTGCCCTTGTCCTACGGCTATAAGGATCGGGTGACGGGATGTTCCAGAATCACAAAGGGACCATTAGCCGGACGGGAGAATCAGGTAAAAATCTTTGACTGGCACAGACGTTTTGCCAGGATGGAGATTTCCATCGGAAACAGGAAAGCGTCTGTCTGGGCCGGGCTGGCTCTTGACGAGGCGGCAGTGTCGTAGGAAACTCTGCGAACTACTGGGAGGGAGGTCAGGAAAACTGACTTTCCAAAGAGATTGGATGAAAAATTCCGGAATATGCAGTACAGCTTATGAGGCATGCTGGATTGAACGGATGTGATACAGGCGCCAAAACGCAGATAGAAAATCAGGGTAAACGCTGAATTTTTTTTCAGCTGATTATGCTGGTATGGCGAAGCTATACCTTTTCCTGCTGTTTCAGGCGCTTGCAGGAAGGCGGAAAGCACCTATGTGGTATGTAATTCAGACAGAGACCGGGAGAGAGGAAGAGGTTCTTTCCCTGATGCGTCGGCTGCTGGATAAAAGGCTGTGCAGCAGATATATGATTCTGGAGGCCGAATGGCCGAAGCGATCTGGCGGACAGTGGCTGCTTCTGCGAAAAGCCATGTTTCCCGGATATATCTTTGTGGAGACAGAGGAAGCGAAGGAAGTGTTCTTTCAGCTGAAGCAGATTCCAAAGCTGACAAAGATCCTTGGAAACGAGAAATTTGAGTTTGTTCCTCTGGCAGAAGAAGAAATTCAGTTTTTGCATCAGATTTCCAAGACAGCAGAGAAAAATGGAACAGAACAGCGGCTTCTGGTGCATCCAAGCAGAATTACTGTGGATAAAGCAGGGACCATTAACGTAATAAGTGGACCGCTGAAGGAATTTGAGAAAGAGATTTTCAGGGTCAATCTTCATAAACGGTACGCAGTGGTAAAGGTGAAAATGCTGGGAGAAAAAACAGTACTGTTTGGGATAGTGATGGAGAAGGACGGAGAGAGAAACAGTTAAAAAAGTGAAAGAAATGAGTAAAAGCAGTATGAAAAACAGAAAAGGATATGAAAAATGGAAAAGGCTGTCAGATATCATTCTGTCGGCATTGGGGCTGATTGTGCTGTCGCCCCTTTTTTTATTGCTGATTTTGTGGATTAAGATAGATTCCAAAGGCCCTGTTTTCTTTAAACAGAAACGGGTGGGAATTCATAAAACATATTTTGATATTTTGAAATTCAGAACAATGCGAACAGATACGCCAAAGGATATGCCGACTCACATGCTGACGAATCCAGAGAAGTACATAACCAGAGCAGGGGCTTTTCTTCGGAAAACGTCACTGGATGAGCTGCCTCAGATTATCAATATCCTGAAAGGCGACATGAGCATCATCGGGCCGCGTCCTGCCCTCTGGAATCAGGAGGATCTGATTGCGGAGCGAGACAAATACGGAGCCAATGATGTGATGCCGGGCCTGACCGGCTGGGCCCAGGTCAATGGACGGGATGAGCTGGAGATTCCTGTTAAAGCGAAGCTGGATGGATATTACGTGAAACACATGAGTTTCCGGTTCGACTGCATCTGCTTTTTAAGAACGATTACCTCGGTGCTGAAGCATGAGGGAGTGGTGGAAGGCGGAACCGGGGAGATGAGGAAGCAGGGAAAATAGCTTTCCTGCCAGGAGAAGAAAACATGAAACGAATTTTGATTACCGGTGCAGGAAGCTATATCGGCACTTCATTTGAGGCATGGTTAAAAAAGCCAGAGTATACCGGAATGTATCAGATAGATACGGTTGACATGCGGGGAGACGAATGGAAACAGAAGGATTTTTCCGGATATGATACGGTATTCCATGTAGCAGGGATTGCACATGCAGATATAGGAAAGGTAACGGAAGCGCAAAAGAAACTGTATTATGCCGTGAATTGCGATCTGGCTGCGGAAACAGCCAGAAAAGCAAAGAAAGAGGGAGTAAAACAGTTTATTTATATGAGCTCCATCATCGTGTATGGGGAAGGCAGTTCTGTCCGGAAAAAAAGAGTGATCACGAGAGAGACGAAACCATCTCCCTCCAATTTTTATGGGGATAGTAAGTGGAAGGCAGAAAAGAAACTGCGTCCTCTCTCAGATGAAACCTTTCATGTAGCAATCTTGCGTCCTCCGATGATTTACGGAGAGGGGTGCAAAGGAAATTACCAGACCCTTAGAAAAATAGCACTGCGCTGTCCGGTGTTTCCGGATTTTCCCAATGAGAGGAGTATGCTGTATATTGCAAATTTAACGGAGTTTTTGCGCCAAATTATTGAAGACGGTAGAGGCGGAATGTTTTTTCCTCAAAATACAGAATATGTAAGAACCAGCCATGTAGTCAAAAAAATTGCATACCTGCATCATCGGAACATATGGGTCAGCTGTATCTGGAATCCTATAGTATGGTTTTTGTCAAGAGTACCGGGAAAAGTCGGAAACCTGTGTAATAAGGCGTTTGGAAGTTTGGTGTATGAGAAAAATATGAGCACTTATGAAGGGATGGATTATCAAAAAGAAGATTTCAATACTTCTGTAAGAAAAACAGAGATGGAAGAAGAACGAAATACAGGAAAAAAAACAATCTGGATTATTGATCATTATTCATCTGAGCCGAAATATGGAGGGATTTCCCGCCAGTATGATTTTGCAAAAGAATTGGGAAGGAGAAATTACAACGTTGTTGTAATCGCATCTGGCTTTTCTCATTTTCATCACGACTACATATCAGAGAAAAAAATATTTGTAAACGAAATAGACAAAAACGTACATTACGTTTATTTGCGAACCAGTGCATATGAATCCAATGGAGGACTGGGGCGAGCCAGAAATATGTTTGATTTTATGCGCAAGGTGTGGAAGTATGAAAAAAGTATCGCAAAAAAATATGGCATTCCAGATGTCATAACGGGATGTTCCGTACATCCATTAGCCTGGGTTGCAGCTTACCGTATCGCCCAAAAATATAGAATTCGTTTTTGCGCAGAAGTCAGAGATTTCTGGCCGAGGATCTGGGTTGTGAGCGGAGAGAAGAAATCATATGATCCGATGGTCTTGTTTTTTGGAATGATACAAAAATGGACTTACAAAAAAGCAGATCGGATTATTTATTCCATGTATCACGGGGATAAATATATTTGCGGGGAATTGGGATTTGATAAAAAGAAAACCTATCTGATTGGACAACCTATGGACTGTCAGCGGTTCGATGAAAATCGTGAAAGAATGGATTTACTTCCGGAACAAGTAAGGAATTTTATAAAGGATGGTTTTATTTGCTCCTTTGCCGGATACTATATGACTTACGAAGGCGTTTACGTTATGCTGGAAGCTTTGAAAATTTTGCAGGAACGGAATATTTCTGACATAAAAATGGTGTTTGTTGGAAGTGGACAGGAAAAAGAAGGGATGCAAACGTATATTAAACAGAATGATCTTAAAAATGTAAGGGTGTTTGATAGAATTCCTAAAGAATCTGTTCCGGCATTGATTAGTCACAGCGATATTTGTATGGCACATCTGGAAGTGCAAGGGCATAAAGAAGTGTATAAATATGGTGTATCGAAGAATAAAGTAAATGAATATTTATATTCAGGAGCATGCACCCTATACGGTTTTTTATACAAAGATGATGAAGTGGCTGCCAGTGGAGCTGGGATGGTATTTGAGCCGTATAATCCTGGAGACTTGGCAGATAAAATCGAATCTGTTTATCACATGACTAAGGAAGAGAGACAGAAATTTGGAGAAAGAGGGCGAAAATATATCCGGGAAACAAGAAGCGTGGAAGTGCTGACTGACAAGATGTTAGAAGTATTATTCGGAATAAAATAATGTGAATAGCCTTGCATTAGGAAGGAATATAAAAATGAGTCAGCTGGAAAAAGTTTTACTATATATTCGGACAATTAAATATTTAAAACCTGTGCAGGTTTTTTATCAGTTGAAAAGGAAGTGCTTAAAAAATGGAAATTACCGTTTGATGAGGCAGTTAAACATCGACAAATTGCCTAAGGAATATAGAATTCCCCAAGTATTCATAAAAGAACTGGATTTAGATCAGGATTATATAAAACGCTTTCGGGTGGAAGATTTTTTTGATGGGAAAGTTACACTATTACATGAAACACACAAATTGGATTTAAAAAAATGGGAAGTTTCTTCTGCTTCTCATTTGTGGAATTATAATCTTCAATACTTGGAGTTTTTGATTCCTATATGTGTGAAATACAGAGAGACAAAAGAAGACAAATATCTGGAAAAATGGTATGAAATTATGGATGCGTGGCTGGAAAACAAGGCTGCTGATTGTATGGAACCCTATACAATTTCCATGCGCATTCCCAACCTGTTGATTTGCATGAACCTTCTTGAAGAAAGCCTGGAGAAAGAATTTCAGGCAAAGTTGGTGCGAAGCATTTACTTACAATATCAATACCTCCTTAAAAATCAGGAGCTGGCTCTTTTGGGGAATCACTATTTTGAGAATTTAAAGGCGATTCTCTTGTCTGCCTGGATGTTTTTTGATTCCAGACAGCTACACAAGTACTATTCTGTTTTCTTGAATCAGGTTCGAGAACAGATTCTTCCAGACGGGGTTCATTATGAGCGAAGTCTCATGTATCACAAGATCATTCTGGAGGATTTGTTGAGGCTTCGTGTTGCTTTAAAAGATAGTGAGAAAATATCAGATGCATTGGATCCAGTTATTGGAAAAATGGTAAATGCCATGACATCTTTGGAACGAGGATTTGATCGAACTCCGCTGATGAATGATGCTGGAGATAATGTTTCTAAAAGAAAAGAAGCACTGTATCTGGCTTCCGAGGCTTTCATAAAAAAAGAAGAATATCAGGACGAATTCCCAGATGCTGGATATTATAAGTGGGAAAATGGAAAATATTCGATTTTGTTTGATTGCGGATCCATTGGCCCGTCTTATATGAGTGGACATAGCCATTGCGATACACTCAGTTTTGAGTTATTTGCAGATGAAAAGCCATTTTTTGTTAATTCCGGTACGGGACTGTATCAGGGAGAAGCCAGAGAGTTTTTTAGAAGCACAAAAGCTCACAATACAATGATGATAGACGAAAGGGAACAGTCAGAATTGTGGGGTGAGCATCGGGCAGCCAGACGGATTTCGGGATGGTGTGCTCAAAGAGAGGAGAATTTAGTAAAGGGAGAATTTTATTCTTATTCCGGTGATTTTTTTAGAAGAAAAATGACATGGAGAGGAAATGTACTTCAAATCACAGACTGTGCGAAATCAAAGGATGGTTCTCACAGGCTTCGGATTTTTTTCCATCTGGCTCCTGGGTTTATTTATGAGGAGAAAGAAAATATAGTTGAAATTTTTGATAAAGAACGAAACGAAGCGACAAAAAAGGAAGAAAAGTATAATCTAAAAGAAAAAAAAGCGGAGATTACATTTGAAACGGAAGGAACGCCTTATAACTTAAAAGTACATCGTAAGGGCAATATTTGCCAATACGCAGAAGAATTTGGGAAATTTCAGCAAAAAGAGGTACTGGAAGTTCAGGTTGAATTTGATGAGGAAATACATATTACAACTTCCATTCATTTTATAAAAAATAATACATATACGGAGGAAATTAAAAATGATTAATGTAATAGGACTTGGATACATCGGATTGCCGACAGCACTTATGATGGCATCTCACGGAGTAGAGGTTATAGGAACAGATTACAATGAGAAACTGGTACATACGCTGCAGGAAGGCTCTACAACCTTTAAAGAAAAAGGGTTGGATGAATTATTCGATACGGCATTACAAGCAGGAATCCAGTTTACAACAAAATATCAGGTAACAGATACCTATATTATTTCAGTTCCAACGCCATATGATAAATTCAGTAAGAAGGTGGATGCCTGTTATGTGGTAAATGCAGTAAAAGATGTCATGAAGGTTTGTCCTAAAGGAGCGACGGTTGTAATTGAATCTACGGTTTCTCCTGGAACAATCGACCGATTTGTGCGTCCCGTAATTGAAGAAAATGGATTTAAAATAGGACAAGATTTGAATCTTGTTCATGCTCCAGAGAGAATTATTCCGGGAAATATGGTATATGAGCTGCTTCATAATAATCGTACTATAGGAGCTGATGATAAAGAAGTGGGAGAAAAAGTTAAGAAGCTGTACTCCTCTTTTTGTCAGGGAGAAATTGTAGTAACAGATATCAGAACTGCAGAAATGACAAAAGTAGTGGAAAATACATTTCGGGCAGTTAATATTGCCTTTGCTAATGAATTGGCTAAAATCTGCCGTCACGATAATATGGACGTGTATGAAATTATTCGAATCTGCAATATGCATCCTAGAGTAAATATCCTGCAGCCTGGCCCAGGGGTAGGGGGACATTGTATTTCTGTAGATCCATGGTTTTTGGTAGGAGATTATCCGAGTCTTGCGAAGGTAATTGATGAATCTATGAAAACCAATGATGGAATGCCGGATTTTGTGTTGAACCGTATATATGAAATTATGAAGGAAAATGGTTTGACGGATATTACCCGTGTGGGACTCTATGGTTTGACATACAAAGAAAATGTAGATGATATGAGGGAATCACCGACCTTGCAGCTTCTGGAAAGCCAGGAACGTCATTTGGCAACGGGACTTAAGGTGTACGACCCATATATTACGGAAGATGCCGTGAAAAATCAGTATCATAATTTGGATGAATTTTTAGATGCAATTGATGTGGTTGTCATTATGGTTAAGCATGATGAAATTAAAGCTAATGTGGGAAAATTGACAGGTAAGATAGTGTTGGATTGTCATAATATTATAGATCTTCCTGGCGTTTATCATATTTAAGGAGGCCTGCATAATGAATTTTATGAATGCCATAAATAAATATCGTAGGGAAAGGTAGCTATATGTGCATCACTTAAAACCATTAGCCTATTTGTATAGAAGCTGGATTTATTTAATACATAATTGTTATATTCCACCAGAATGTGAAATCGGAAAAGGAACGTTATTTGGGTACAAAGGAATAGGTGTAATTATTCATGCGGAAGCTGTTATTGGAGAACAATGTCTTATTGGATCAAATGTAACTATAGGTGGTGGTGCTGGGAAGAGTAATAAGAAGATTGAACAATTCGATAGTATTAGAAAAAATGTACCTGTTATTGGGGATAGAGTTCACATTGGAACAGGGGCAAAACTGTTAGGAAATATAGTAATTGGCAACGACGTAGAGATTGGTGCGAATGCTGTAGTTATTAATGATGTAGCACCCATGAGTGTTGTAGGGGGGTACCTGCAAAAGTTTTGTATATGAAAACGGGGATTATGGATAAATGAATTATTCGACAATTAAAAAGTTATATGAGAAGTTACCTTATGTAATGAAAGTACCTTTTACAAGTTTTTTTAGAAATAAACTAATTAAAAATCCAATTTTTCAAAAGAACTATAACAGGATATGTGGATCAAAAAAATGGACAGAAGAAAGAATATCTATGGAGCAATTTAGACTCTATAAAGAAACTTTAATTCATGCTTATGAACATACAAGATACTATAAAGAATTATTTGATTCAGTAGATTTTAATCCATATATGGTAACATCGTTTGAGAATATAGAGAGTATTCCAATTTTGACAAAAAAAATCTTACAAGAGCGATTTGACGATTTAATAGCAGATGATGGCGATGAAGGGTATCTTGTTACAACTGGAGGAAGTAGCGGTGCACCTACAAAAGTGATGATGTCTAATGAAACATATTATGTAGAGTGGTCTTTTGTATATAGCTTTTGGAAAGAATATGGTTACGATATTTATTCAAGCAAATTAGCTACTTTTCGAGGTGTGAAAATAGGAAACAAAATTAGTGAAATTAATCCATTGTATAATGAGATTCGGATGAATATTTTTTCTATGGGGAGAGGAAATATAGAAAAGTATGTAAAAAATATTAAAAAATATGGTGCAGATTTTATATATGGTTATCCATCAGCAATTTATAATTTTTGTAAATTGGTTCAAGAAGCTGGAATACCAGTTGATGGAATGTTCAAGGCAGCTTTTTTGATTTCAGAAAATTTATATTCTTTTCAGGAAAAAAAGATAAAAGAAATATTAAAGTGTCCGATAGGTATGTTTTATGGACATTCAGAAAGAGCGGTATTTGCAGGTAAATCTGAAAAAGGATATGTATTTAATCCTCTTTATGGATTTACAGAGATAGGTAGAAATGGAGAGCCTATTGTAACAGGATTTATTAATCCTAAGACACCTTTAATTAGATATGAACTAGATGATAAAATAGAAAAGATAGATGATTTTTTTGTTATAGAAGGTCATCGCGATATGGAAGTTTTGTACGGGAAAAATGGTGAAGAAATTTCTGTAGCAGCTATCAACTTTCATGATCAAACATTTAACCATATTAGTGAGTATCAGTTTATTCAAGAATCAAAAGGAACTTGTATATTGTGTGTTGTTCCAAATCAGAATTTCGAACAATTAGATTTGAAAATGATAGAAAAAGCGGTAAAAGAAAAGTTTGGTATATCTTTGGACGTTACAGTTCAAGTAATAGAAAAAGTTCAATTAACTCAAAGAGGAAAGTATAAGATGATTATTCAAAAAACAAACGAAACATATACTTAGTTACATTTGACTAATTTGTTCAGTAATATTAGGTGTAGATTTAGAAGAAAATAATCGTGATATTATTGAAGATAATTAAAAAGTTAGAAGAAATATAGATAGGAGTAATCATCAAAATGAAGATTATGTTGATAGGTAGTGCAGATATGTCTGGAAAAACTATAGGTGGTCAATATGAAAAAACACGGCTTGTTTATAACTTTCTAGTAAAAGAAAAAAATGTAGATGTTATTTTTTGTAATATGTTTGATATAGGAAGAACAATAGGTTTAGTATCTTCTGTAATAAAGGACTATTTTAAATGTGATTGTATTGTGGTTATTACATCAACGAGAGGTACAAAAGTAATTTCTAGAATGCTATATTATTTTCAGTTATTCAGAAAAAAGGTTGTTGTATATTTGATTGTAGGTAATCAACAGAGTCTTCTTAGAGCTTTGCCTAAAAAGGTTGCTAAAAAAATGGATAAAGTATATTTTGAAGTAGCTAGTATGCAGGAAGAGCTGAGAGATAAGTTTAATGTTGGTTTTTTTTCAAACTGCAAGGATATTCAAATAGAGTGTATTGAACATATGCAGACCATTCCTGCCAAAATATGTTATTATTCTGAAATTTCATACAGAAAAGGATTTGATCGAATTATTCATGCACTCGATATAATTAACCAAGAATCTATAAAATATGAACTAGATGTGTATGGATTTTTTTCTACTGATGAAAAGGAAATGAAAAAATATTTTGAATCTAGATTATATATACATTTCAAAGGAATAATTAAAAGAGAGCAGGCAGCAAAAATATTATCACAGTATAGTTTTATGGTGTTTCCGAGTCGACACAAGTTAGAAGGTGTTCCAGGCGCTATTGTTGATGCATATGAGTCCGGGCTACCTGTTATATGTTCTAATGTTGGCTTCTTACCTCAAGTAGTCAAAAATAGTGAAACAGGTTACATATTTAAAAATGAAGAACAATTAATTGAAATAATGAATAATGTGTATGATAAACCGGAAATGATAGATGAATTAAGAGAAAATGTTCTTCGAGAAGCTTGGGTTTATGACATAAAAAAATCGATAAAAAGATTATATATTGATTTAATGCAAATGAAATAAAGGGGCTGGTATATGAAAATATCAATTGTATTGTGCACGTATAATGGAAAAAAATATATAATTGAGCAATTAGAATCGTTGAAAAATCAGACAAGAATACCAGATGAAGTATTAATATTTGATGATTTGTCAATGGACGGTACACCAGATATTATTAGTGAATATATTAAGATAAACAAACTTAATTGGGAGTTAAAGATTAATCAAACTAATAAAGGATGGAAGCGAAACTTTACAGATGCATTTAAGCAAACAAGAGGAGATATAATTTTTTGTTGTGATCAAGATGATATCTGGTATCCTAACAAGATTAAAGTAATGGAAGAAGCGCTTAAAGATAAAAATAGAAAGCTTGTCGCATGTAAAGTAGAAATGGTGGATGATTGTGGGAAATCTATAAAAAAAATTTTAGGAGCTATGCCTAAGAGTAAAGAGAGCGGAAGAATTAGAAAGATTGATTTTGATCATCATTTTTATATATCACAAGAACCAGGATGTGCAATAGCCTTTAAACGGGAAATATTAGATTTATATTTAAAGTTTTGGAGCGAGGTATTTCCGCACGATCAGCTTCTTTGGATAGTTTCAAAATATATAGATGGAGCATATGAGATTGATAGTAAACTTCTTGATTATAGAAGAAGTGAAAGTTCTGTTTTTGAAAAAAGTAAAACGGCACGATCTTCAGTGAATAGAAGAAAAAAGATAACAGATTTGGAAAAAAAAATTTCTGTTGTAACTAAATTGGTATCAAAAGAAGATAAGAAAAAAATAAAAATAGTTAATATTGCATATGAATGGATCAAAGAAAGAAAACAGCTTGTTGATAATTTTAAAATTTCAGAGGCTCTTTGTATATTAACAAAAATAAAATTTTATAATCCTGGGTTACTGTATTTAG
>Kit_p2__coassemble_959_pt1 | contig 22069 bp, 23 predicted proteins | sample Kit_p2__metabat2_high_PE_038 | metagenome-assembled genome bin Kit_p2 | reverse complement strand
GTATCGTGTAAACCTACTGACACAGTTGATCAAAGCTTGTTTAGATGTGAAGGAGCGCCCGCGTCATGACCGGAAAGAACCTTATGTTATCGGGAACTATGCCGATAAGTAAGATAAGAGTATAAGAAGGGAGTGTATCACATGGCAAGTGTATCAGGAGCAACAAGCAGTCTAGGAAACACTGCATTAAGAGGTTTTGGTGGTCTGGTTACCGGAATGGACCGTGATTCTCTTATTGAACAGCTAACAGCAGGTACTGCTGCAAAAATAACAAAACAGAAGATGGCAATGACAAAGCTAACCTGGAAGCAGGACGCGTTCCGTTCCATCAGCGGTAAAATTTTAGATCTTCAGGATAATTTCCTGGATTATTCCGCATCGAAGAGCTTGAGAGATGCTGCATTTTTTTCCAAAAGCCAGATTACGGCAAGTGGCTCTGTACAGAACAGTAAATATGTAAAGGCTTCGGGAACTTCAAGCATGGTTGATCACCTGTCTATCATGGGTGTAAAGCAGCTGGCTACCTCAGCACAGCGGTTTTCTGATGAGAAGAAGGTGGGAGACGGTTCTATTAAAACTGGCGTCACGCAGAGTGAATTTGAGAGCGGGCAGGCAAATATTGTGCAGCCCAATCTGAAGGGCATGAAGCTGACGTTTGGTACCTATGATGCCAGCAGTAAAAAATTTAATGAAGCTGTGACATTTACATTTCCATCCAGTTATGTACAGCGGGATCAAGATGGCAAGCCAGTCGAGGGAGCCCCAGCCAAGGAAATTGATTATACACAGAAACCGGAAGATCTGGTAAAGGATCTGAACACGGCGTTGAGAGATCAGCAGTTTTTGAGTGATAAGGCAGGAAAGAGCGGGATTGAGTTTTTCTATGACTCAACCAAAGATCAGATATCTATTAAGAAGACCGCCGATATTTCCAAAGCCGGAGAGACTTATATGATCCAGAGTAATTCCAGCGCTTTGCAGGCGCTTGGATATGACGGAGCAAAGCTGTCAGATACAGAGAAGGAAGATGGACTTACCCTGGATGAGTTTAATAAGTCAATGGGATCCTTTAATGCATCTTATCTTGACAGAAAGACCCTGAAGGAATATCTGGTAGGTAAGAGCATTGACATTACCTTTGGAGGACAGACGAAGACCATTGAGCTGATCAAAGAGGATGAAAAAGATCAGATTAAGACGCTGGCTGATTTGCAGGGTGCCATTCAGAAACGGCTGAACAGGGCGTTTGGAACAGATAAAGTAACAGCAGATACAGTTGGTGGTGCTCTGTCCTTTAAGACAACAGATTATGAGCAGACGCTGAAGATTCATGAAGACAGCATAGAATTGAGAAAGCATCTGGGGATTGAGGTAAATCAGTCGAATAAGATCAGTATGGATGCCAGTCTGTACTACAATCGCGAGGTACTTTTCGGCTTTAGTTCTACGATGACAGAGGCTGAGTTTACCAAGGAGATGGAGAATTTCGAGATCAATGGGGTTAAGCTCAAGGACATTACTGCCGGTACTACAGTAAATCAGCTGATGGATAAGATCAACAGTAATAATGAGATCGGAGTACGGGCTACTTACATGGATAATACCAGCCAGTTTGTACTGATTTCTAAAGAAACAGGAAGTGGAAGAAAGATTGATCTGGGAACTGCAGGCAGTGCAGCAGATAAATTATTTGGAACCAAAGATGAGGTGAAGAATAACAAGGATGGTGAAGACGCGCAAATCCGGGTAGGCTATGGGAACGGTATTTGGCGTGATCTTACCAGCGCTAGTAATACCTTTGATCTGGAAGGGTTAAAGGTTACGGTAACCAATACCTTCGGAATCCACGAGAAGAAGGATCCGAGTGGAACGGTTTCAATTGAATATACCAATGATAAGGCAGATGAGGTCAGCTTCAGTGCATCGGCCGATGCAGAAAAAGTAACTGAGCGAGTAAAGAAATTCATTGAGGATTACAACGCGCTGATCAAGGAAGTGAATACTCAGGTAAGTACAAAACCGAGCGCAGGCTTTAAACCGCTGACTGATGAGCAGAAGAAGGAAATGGATAAAGAGTCCATTGAGAACTGGGAAAAGAAGGCAAAGGAAGGCATTCTTTTCAACAATTCTGCGATTCGTGACCTTGGCTCTGCCTTTCAGGGGATATTCGCAGAGATGATGGGAAATGGTGCAGATGCGGACACCTTAGAGAAAATGGGAATCACGCTCTCTAAGGATGCATACGATGGAGGCATCATTAAGTTCGACGAAGAAAAATTTAAGGCTGCCATGGCCGCTGAGCCGGAGAAGGTATCCAATATCTTTGCTGGCGGTGGTGATGTAAAGAAAGGGATGGTGCAGATCATAGAGGAGACGCTGACTCCCTATGCGACTCGTATGACCTACAAAAATGGAGGCTCCTATGGCCGCCTGATTGAGGAAGCAGGCTCCGATAAGATAGCACTGTCTCTGACGAAAAACCTGATGTACTCTCAGATGGGAGAGATGCAGAAAATGATTGATAAATTAAATTCAAAGCTTAAAACAGAGCAGGATCGGTATATCAGTCAGTTTTCCAGAATGGAGGTCATGATTAATCAGATGAACAGTCAGTCTGGATATCTGTCCTCCATGATGGGATAGTCCGGGAGAAAAGGAAAAAAGATGGACGGATACAGCAAATACAAGGAAAAAAGTATCTATTCTATGAGTCAGACAGAGCTTCTTCTTCTGCTTTATGATGAGGCAATCAGCCGTCTGAAAAAGGCAGATCTGGCTTTGCAGGATAAGAACTATGTACTATTTGAGGAATCATTGGAGCGTGTGGGAAGGATTATCCGTTATCTGATCGATATTCTGGATCGAAGCCAGCCTATCAGCAGAGATCTTCGCCGTATCTATGATTATCTGATTTATGATATCAGCAGAATTCGGTCAGGTCGGGAACGCCGTGCTGAGGAGATCGGGCGGATCAGCCATATACTTCTTGAGCTGAGAGATTCCTTTGATGAGGCCGGACGCCGTGCCGGGGAGCGTTATATGGAGCAAAGTAAAGGTATCCTCGGGTAAGGAGGCAGCATGATTGCAGATATGGAAACAATAATGTTTTATCTGCAGAAACGTTATAATATTGTCCGCGAGATTAGTCGCTATACAGATGAATTGATGGAAAGCATTGAGCGGGAAGACATGGTTTCTGCAGCGCTGGTACTGGATATGCGGAGAGAGCAGATGGAATCTCATGCTGCCTGTGAAAATGACTTAAAGCAGTTCATTGAAAACAATGGAGAACAGCGCAGAGAATTATATAAGATTGCATTCGGAGATCTGGAACCGGAATTCCCCATGGGTCTTTATGTGAAAGATGAACTGTGGATCAGAAAAAAAATTTATGATATTCGCAACCGGACGAAGACGTTGATTCAGGACATCCGCAGCCGGGATGAAAGGATTACAAGAAAGGTTAAACAAAAGAAATGAATCGGATACTGTATGAGAGTCATTTTCTTATCAATATTGCCGCATCCATTGTACGGCAGGAGGATATGAGACCATTGCATGGAAAATTTGATTGGGAACGGATGTTTCGCATTTCAGATTATCACCGGATTTCCAATTTGATTTATCCGGGAGTGCTTGGTAATGAAAAGGTTCCGGAGAACTGGAGAGAACGTTTTTTTGAGCGTTATCAGGAAAGCCTGCAGTTTAGTGATATCTGTGAAAAAGAGGAGCGAGAAATACTCGCTCTTCTTGACGTCAAAGAGGTTCCTACCTTACTTTTGGAATCCTGCAAAAGGCGTGAATTGTATCAGATGAAGGAGCTGGCAGGAGAGTGTGTACTGAGGCTGCATCTGAAACCAGAGGATTATTCCTTTGCAAAAGGCTTTCTGATTGATCTGGGATATGAAACCGATCGCATATATGCTAATTGTGGAGAGCGGATGAGGAAAAGTGAGGGATTTTGTGTAGAAATCTATGACAGGATTCCATATAAAACAGCCGCGTTTCATAAGCAGATAAAAAAACTGTTTAATGATGCTCATCTGATTTCAGGATTTGACTATATTTATGAACTGACGGAAACAGAGCGTCTTACCTATTTGCTGGCAAGAATCTCTTACTGCTATGTGACAGGGAAGGTTCTGATACGCCAGCTTTTGGATCTGTGCCTTCTTCACAGAAGCTTACGAGAAGAAAATCTGGAAGATATGTGGCGGTGGCTGGAGAAATTAAAAATCGCGACACTTTCTGAGAAGCTGCTTAATATGAGCTATATGTGGTTTGGGACAAAGGAGGAGCGTGTAGAATTCAAGGCACAGGATGAACTGGAGTTATATGATCTGATAGAAAATCGCATTCTCGGATATGGAAGAGAGCATGAAGAAAAAATTCCAGAGGAGTTAGCACTGGCAACGATGATTCTGAAAGAAGAAAAACGCGAAAACTACAAAATGAGGAGAAAGCTGTTTTTACAAAAAATCCTGGAATTAAAAAATCAGCTCTGCGATCTGTTCCGGGAATATATATGGAATAAAGAAAAATAGGCTCTATGGATATAGAGCCTAAAATTTTAATCGTCCTTGCGAAGATAAGGAAGAAGAGCCGCTGCTGTTGCCTGAAGAGCATCTAAATCAGGCATGGAAGCGGCTCTATTTGCGCATACAGTCTCAGATAATTCCTCTCGGAGAATAGATAGGTGCTTTGGTGCGTTAATAGCAAGTCGAACCTCGCCGGAGGAGCATTCCAGGATAGTAATACGTATGTCATTTCCAATCAGAATGCTCTCATTTTTTTTTCGCTTCAGGATCAGCACAGCTGTCTCCTCCTTCCTGCTCCGCCTGTTTCAATAAATCTCCCAGCAGGTGTCGATAGCTATATTCATTTCCATTTAAAATAACCTGTAAGCCATGCCGTGTAACCGGATTGATGACTAAGGGGCATTTCAGATTTACTGTATTATTCAGATAATTACTGTTTATAACACAGATAGAGTAGTAGGAAAGCTCTCCGCTGTCTTCAGCTCCAAGAAATGAGAGTTCCTCAGGCTGTAAGACAGGACAGTAATCGGGAAAAATGGAAGGAGGGTTGATTAGGAAGAAAGCAATTTCTGAATCTTCAATTGATTGAAGAAGCAGAAGAGAACCGTCTCCCTCATCCAGCCCAAGCGGAAGATAGTGTTTTAAATCCGGAAAGCCAAACAGACCTTCCGGAAAAAAAATCAATTCCTCTTTTTTGTATTCAATACTACCATAATAAGCCGTATTTATGATCATAATAAAAACTCCTATGTGGTAAGATTTAGCTTTTCTTCGTTTCCCTCCTTATCTAAAGGAGGAGCATAGTGAAAGCCTCCTGTATAAGTATAATCTACCTCAGGCCAGGAGGTGATGACAGTCATCTCAATAGCGGGTATGTAAGAAAGCTCTCCAGCTGCCACCCGGATTTCCAGCTGACCTCTTTGTTGGAAATAATTCGCCTGTGCTTCAGCAGAGACAGCAGCAGTTCCGGCAGGTTCACAGAGGGAACCTGGCATCGGCTGTGGAATGGAGACTGACATCTTGGAAGGGGAAGATTGTCTGGAAGCCGTCTGCTTAAGCGGTGAGGAGACAGATGAAAATGTACGGTTTATCATATTTTTGTAATCAGCCATTGTATCGATTCCAGCTGCGGCAGAATTTGCAAAGACAGTTTTTCTGGCCAGAGCTTTCTGCTTCTCGATAGCCACTGCATCACTGGAGACAAGCCGCGCACTCTGGCGAAACTGAATTGCCTCAAAGGGCTTGATTTTAAATTCAAGTAATTGCCTCATGTATATATTCCTCCGATAGATCAATTTAGTGTAAAGCTCTCAAGCCAGTCGGAGAGCTTACCTGAGGAAGTCAAATAATGAAGACTGCATTAAGTTTGATCCAACCTTTAATGCAGCGGAATAGGAGTACTGATAGGAGTACATCTCCATTATAGCTTCATAAGGATCTGCGCCAAGAATATCCTTATACTGGACAGTGAGAGAATCCTCTAACGCATCCAGCTGCTTGGCTGTGTTATCAAGCAAATTGGATTTGTTGCCAAGATCACTGTAAACTCTGCTGAGTGTCTGAGCAGCAGAGGTCATATCTGTATTCAGATTTCCCATGGTTTTACAGAAAGCGCTGCTGTCAATCTCATTCTTGATATACTTGTCACAGGCCATAACAGAAATACTGGTAAGACCTAATGCACTTTTGTTAAGCCCTTCCTCAATGGCTTTTATAGCATCTGCATCTGTCATGGTCTTCAGTGCGTCCGAACTGAAACCGGTAAGCGCGTTTAATCCTCCGGTTGCAGTGTCTAAGAGCGTACTTTTGTTATTGATCGTTCCATAGCCGATATCGACACGTCCCTGCTCCCTCATCGCCTTCAGGATAGACTTTTTATCTTCCTCTGAAATGTTATATTGATAGGTGCCATTTTTATACTCCATGGTCATTTTCATGGTTTTTGTTGTCCCGTCTGAAAATTTATGGGTAAAGGTAAGAGCAGAGCCATCCTCGCTGAGGGAGAAGGGTGTGGTTGTGATATCATTTCCTCCAAATACGTAGTAATTATTATACTGGGCGTTCAGGTTAGTTACCATAGACTGAGCTCTCTGAAGTAGCTCATCCCGTTTCGTCTGCACTGTATTTTTATCAGTATGGTGAGTGGAATCACTTAAAAACTGAATCGCAGTTTTTCCGCCGTTCAGAAGCTGCTGAATATCATACACGCCCCGTTCCTGTTCGCTAAGCCGGTTTTTCAGATCTCCAATCAGGGAGTTTTTGCTTTTAACTTCCTGGTAAAGCTGATCGATCTGTTTTCCGCGGTAATAGGCCAGGGGATTTTCAGCGGCATTTTCATAAGCAGCCCCGGATGAAACCTTGTTCATGGCTTTATTTAGCTTTCCATGCACATCATTGACAGATGCTGTAAATTTCTGGTACATGGAAGAATTTACAACTCGCATAAATTGTACCTCCTGTATGCTGGTCAATGGAAGGGAGTAGCACAAGTGCTATGCTCCAATACCAAGCAGAGTATTCAGTAATTCGTCCAGTGTCGTCATGAGACGGGAGGCTGCATTGTAGGCAGATGCATAGGTCATCATATTGGCAGCTTCTTCATCCATGCTGATACCAGAGAGGGAATCCCTGGATGACTGGATGGAATTTAAAACAGTGACATTATTTTTTACGGAAGACTTGTTTGCACTGGAATCGGCAGCAAGCTGGGTGGAAATATGATTCATGTAATCGGCAAAGCTCTTTCCATCCATATTAGGGATGTCAGTTTTTTTCATAAGATTCAGCATATTAAGAACCGCGTCATTTTCATTATTCGGTCCCTTGAGAATGTGGATCGTTCCGTTGAGCCATCCATCGCTGATGGAAAGGCTGGAAGCATCCTTGCCGACAAATAAATCGCCGCCTCCAGTCGTGGTTCCCTGCTGTGGCGCGTTCAGCTTGTTTATTTCATTCGCGAAGGTGGTAGCCAGAAGATCCAGCTTCTTCCGGTAAAACTGATAGCCACGGGTATCGTCAAGGATTTTAGTCCCGGTAAACTCGGTTCCGCTACCTGTTTTGCCGAGCATATCCAGTCCGGCCTGAATGGAGCCGCCGGAAAACTGGATACTGCCTGCATGGGCAGTAATAGAAGCGGGCTGCTGGCCGACACCAGTAAACTTGATAGCGATGCTGGTTGGATCGTTCCGATCTGCAGGCTTTCCATCCTTTTTCTGCGCTTCTAAGTTTCCATAATTCTTACCGGGCTCCGATCCCTCAATCAAGGTAAGGGTTTTGGAAGCGCCGGCGGCGTCCTTATAGAGCAGATCCACTTTCAGATCATCCGGCCATTCCCGTTTTCCGATGATCTGGCCATTAGAATCGTAATCGTAGGCGCGGTTTCTGGTTTCTTTCTGTCCGGCTTTTGGATGATTTTGAGGATATATGTACTCGTAGGTTCCGCTGTGTGAGTCATCCTTATAATAGGTAATCTCAATGGGAACATAGCTGGAAAGCTGATCCAGCAGAACGTTTCTCTCATCCATCAGCTCTAGAGAGGGCTGTCCGGCAATCTGATTCTGCTTGATGCGGGTATTCAACTCTCCGATCTGCCGCAGCATCTCGTTTACCTTCTCTACAGCGCCCTGCTCGCTGTTTCCTTTTCCGGTCAGGCGGTCAAACTCCATCTGTTCCGCTTCAGTCAGCTGAGCGGCTGACTTGTTCAGAAGAGAAGCCAGTGTCTGCATGCGGGTGCGGAGCTGGCTTTCAAATACAGGATCGTTAATTTTAGAAGGATCCTGCATATCACTTAAGGCAGACTGGATATCGAGAAAAGCCTGATGGACGCCGGAAATGCTAGTTTCATCCAAAATCCCGGTCAGAGAGTCCAGAGAGGTCTGGAGAGAACTGGAGTAATCGGCCTTTGTCATCTGCAGACGATACTGGACGTCCAGATAAGGATCGCGGATCTGGGAAACCCCGTTCATGCTGACACCAAAGCCCACGATATTGGATGCGCCGTTCATGTAAGTCGCATAGCTGTGGGAATAGTTCAGGCTGGATGTATTCAGATGCTGTCTGGTATAGCCAACTGTGTTCATGTTGGCCAGATTTTGTCCTGTGATGTCCAGGCGCTTCTGGTTGGCCTGGAGTGCGGAAAGTGCCGTATTAAATCCGGCAAAGGTTGCTCTCATAAATCATGTACCTCCAAATCTATAAAATTGGCTGATCAGCCGTATTGATCGTAATGGGAGCTGCCTTCGGGAGAAGAGAGCAGCTGGATCTGATGCAGCCTTACCTTTATCATGCGGTCAGAATTCTCAAGCGCATTTTTCAGCTTTCCTGCATTATGGGTAAGCTCCTCAAACAGAGGGGTAAGACGCTGACGTCCATCTTCATCTTCCTGTTCCAATATCTCCCGGAAGGACACGCCGTCCTGGCCAATCCCGCTCAGGATGGAAATCCGGCTTCGCTCCAGACCCCGCAGCTCCAGAATGAGAGCTTGCTCAGTAGCCAAGATGGTATCCAGAGCCTTATGTTGGCCTTGGGAAATAGCAGTCAGTTTGGCTTCTTCTTCGTCATCCAGCTGTCGAATCAGATCCGACAGACGGGATAGAAGAGGAAGAAGCTCTGCAGGGGCGATCATCGCTTCAGCATGGCCTGTACAATGGCCATGTCATCTGGCTGGTAAGAACCGTCTGCCACCTGCTTTTTCAGCCGGATCAGGTGCTCCGGATCCGGAGCATGCTGTGCAGTCAGCTGTCTTGTAATATTCTTAGCCAGAATGCGGGCAAAGGAAGCGTCATCCGACCCGGAGGTGGGATGCACATGGAACGTTGCCCGGTCATAATTGCCCGGACGGCTTACTGCAGTATCTGATACCGGCTCCGGAGGCCGGTCTGCCGGACCTGTCAGGAACGGATTTCCATAATGTCCTGGATAAAGCTGTATATTCATAGACCTCTCCTTTTCACACATAATCCTGCTCCTGAATCGAACAGGAGCCTTTCTAAATGCATATATAACTGCGGTGATTCATATCTGTATACTTTAATATCGTCTCGTTATGGAAATTTATAAGGAGAAAGGAATGGAAGTTCTGGGATATTGCGATAGCATAGGACAGATGATATACTAATAAAAAACAAAAATGTGACGATAATAAATAAAGCAACTGTAGGAAAGGGGATAGTTATGGCAAATATTCTACAGGTAACGAATACAGCTTTACATACAGAAACAAAAAATATCGGAAGTAATCCAGCGTTAAATAATCCGTTGTCCGGACAGGAAATCAAAAATCCGGTGGATCCTTCCAGAGTGACGCGTGCAGACGGAAGAGGCAACGAGCAAAGCGGAGCGATGAAAGGCGACGGCGGTTTTGGCGTTGCCGGTTATGACAGCAATTATGGGGCCTTTGTCCAGCGTCTGGCTCAGGGAACGGATCTGACAGGTCTGATGGAGGATTTGTTTGCAGGCAGCCATCTGATGGCTCAGGGAGATGAGCAGGTACGGGAGCTGATTGGAAATCTTCTCAGTTCCGTGCGCTTTGACACCCCGGAGGATTTGATTGGATTTTTAAAGCAGCAGACGGCGGAGCAGGCCAAGTTTTCAGGCGCATTCTTTGATAAAATGCGGAACCTTCTATTACACGGTACCTCCGCATCATTAAAGGATGCGGCACTGGAATTTCTGAGAGCCTACAATGATTTTTCAGCGGGACAGCATCTCCTCAGTCAGATGAAGGCTCTTTCAGAGGATATAATGACCCTGCTTCTCTCTTCTTTCAGGGGGGAATTTGAAGCGATGCTTCGGGAGATGGATTGGGGAGCGCAAAATGGTAGCACCGAAGCTAATATCGGAGTGCTGTATGGGAAGATGATTCCATTCCTGTCTCGCTATATTGCACGGATCCATGATTATGGCGAGATCCGCGATGCGACGATGCGTCTGGTCTTTCAGGGAATTAAATATGAAAATGGGGGGAAAGAGGTTCTGATCCGCCTGTTTGAGCGCATGGTTTCCAACAGGGAGTTCTCCCGTTTCTTTTCAGATGAACCGGGAGCTGTTTTGGAATTTCTACTGCGTGGACAGGACTCGCTGAAGCAAAGCGGCGGCTTTGCAGACGCCTTTTCCGGAATGCTTTTACGAGGAATCAGTGGCGAGGCCGGTCTGGAGCAGATCCAGTCCTTTTATCAGCTACTGAACGGCCTGCTCTTGAATGAAAGCGTATATCTTCCACTGATGCATCTGCTCCTGCCGTTTCAGTATGGAGACAGAGAGGTAATGTCAGAGATGTGGATCGATCCGGATGCGGAAAAGGCAGCAGACGAAGCAGATGGCGGACGGAAAATCAAGCTGCTGCTGCGTTTTGAAGTACAGGAGACAGGAAGCTTTGAGCTGGCAGCGTCGATACAGGAGAGAAAGGTCAGGATGAATCTGGCGGTTCCGGCTGTCCTGATGGAGCGGCGGCAGGAGATCCAGAAGGAGATAGTGGATATTTTTTCGAAAAATGGGATGGAGATGAGCCAGCTGCTGGTAAAGGAAAAACGTGCGGACAGCCGACTGGAGGACATTTTTCCTGAAATTCTGAGAAAGGAGAAAACAATCAATGTCAGAATTTGATCGTTTACTGGAAAAAAAGGCAGTGGCGCTGCAGTATTCGCCGGATAAAACTCAGGCTCCGGTGGTGGTGGCATCCGGTATGGGATATATGGCAGAGCGGATCACAGAGGTTGCGGTTCAGGCAGGAGTGCCGGTGTATGAGGATAATTCCTTGGCCTCTCTGCTGGGGCAGCTGAAGCTGGGGGCATCCATTCCGGAAGAGCTTTATCAGGCTATTGTAGATATATACATATATTTTCTCGGCTTTGGACGGGATGGAGCAGAGGAGAAAAAAGAGGAGGAAAGCGATGCATTACCGGGTACAGAATAAAAATAGGCAGGCCAGGTACATCCTGGGAGCATGTCTGGCTGGCGGACTCTGCTGGATGGCTGATCCAGTGACCACCTGGGGTGCGACAAAGCCGATCGGGAGTGTTTCGATCAAGGTTGATTCTAGGCTGGAGTCAGGTTCCGGATTGCCGGAGATTGAGCTTGGCTCCTCTGCTGTTTCCGGAGGCGTTTCGGTTAGTGAGAGCAATGAGAGGTATGATGTGACGGAGGCAGAGTGGACCGATCAGAGCGGCAGAGAGTTAGGGATTGCCGATGAGCCGCAGATGCGTGTCACACTGGAGCCTACGGATGTCAGTGAGCATTATTTTCCGGCAACCTATAAAAGCTCCAGTATCAAAATAAGCGGAGGCAGCTTTGTCTCAGCCAGACGGGATGGCGACAATCTGATCGTGACGCTGCGGGTACGGGGCGTCAAGGGAGCGTTTGCCCAGCCCGGGGAGGCCTACTGGAATGAAAAGCGCCTGGGAGAGGCCAGGTGGGAAAAGCCGGTGGATACCTCTGGACACTATGAGGTGGTGCTTTACCGAAATGGGAAGCAGGTATATAAGGTGGAGCAGAACAGCGCTCTTCAGTATGATTTTTATCCCTATATGACGGAGAAGGGAGACTATACCTTTCAGGTCCGCGTTGTTCCATCGACGGAGCTTCAGAAAAAGTATGGAAAAAAAAGTGAATGGACCGAGTCTGGCGAGCTTTCCATTACGGATCGATATGTTTCAGACGGAAATGGCAGGGATGATGCGGCCGTCTCCAGACCTGGGACAGCTCAGCCCGGCTGGTTCCGGGAGGGAGCTGCCTGGAAGCTGCGTCTCCCGGATGGAAGGATCTGCAGCAGTGAATGGTATCTGCTTGAAGGCTTCTGGTATCATTTTGATGGGGCAGGCATTATGCAGACTGGCTGGATTCAGGACGGAGGCCACTGGTATTATCTTCTTCCGGGCGGTCAGATGGTAGTTGGATGGAGTCAGATAGCTGGCCAGTGGTACTATTTCCGGCCACTGCCGGAGGAAGGGGGGCCTCAGGGTTCTATGGTGTCTTCGGGGTGGAATTTGATAGGAGACGGATATTATTATTTCAACTCTGATGGATCCATGTATAAGGGCTGGCTGTCTGAGAATGGCTGGTGGTATTATCTGAATACTCTGGCAAACAGCCTGGAGGGTATGATGTTTACCGGATGGCTGGAGAGAGACGGAAAAACATATTTTCTTAATGCAGATGGATCCATGGCAGAGGGTTGGCATCAGATTGGCGGAGAGTGGCATTATTTCCAACCAGGATCCGGGGAGATGGCAAGAAATAGGCATATTAGTGGATTTTATGTAGATGACGATGGGATATGGAGGTAGTGTTCTATGGGACATCGGAGCAGGCTCATACACCTGGCGTGTTGTCTGGGATGTGTGGCAATCATACAGGCAGGAAATCTGTTTCTGCTGCCGGAGGAGTGCATTCAGACAGTTCAGGCGGCAGAGAGCAGCGTGATTGAAGCAGTGGATGTGACCGTAAAGGCTGTCTGGGGAGATGCAGAAGAACTTCTGGCGCCAAAGCTTCAGGTCAGCGGTTCTGGAATTTCCCTGGCAGATGTCCGGTTCGGCACGGAGCCGGAAAAGTGGAAGCCAGGGAAGAAGGTGCGTCTGGAAATGAATGTGGCGGCAGAACCGGGAAAGTATTTTCCTGCGAGGCTGGAAAGCTCCAGGTGCCGTGTAAAGGGAGCATCCTTCGTTTCTGTCAGGACGCTGGATGATCATACGATTCAGATTAAAGCAGATTATGTGCCTGTCAGTGTTCTGGGGTCTCCCCGGAAGGTCGGCTGGAGTAGCCGTGTTCCCGGTAAGGCGGTCTGGGAGCGGGTCAACTATGCTCCGGGATATGAGGTAATACTTTATGGCAATGATAAGGTAATAAAGAGGATGAATGTGACCGGAGGCAGTGCGGAGCTGGGCGAGTTCATGAAGGATCCGGATCAGCATTATTATTATGAGGTGAAGGCAGTTCCGGTCACTGCTGCACAGAAGAAGTACCTGAAAGCGGGAGCGAAGGCTGTGTCCAGTGAGCTGGAGCTGGATCTGTTGGATCTGGCAGTCATAGCTGAACGGCAGGCTGCCAAGGAGGAAAGCAGCAGAGTCGGTCAGACCGGTTGGGTGTTTCCGGGAGACGGCTTCTGGTATTACCTGAATCCGGATGGTTCTGCGGCGACCGGATGGATTCAGCCCACACCGGCGACCTGGTATTATTTGCACCCGGATGGGCGGATGCATACAGGCTGGCTGCAGCAGAATGGCGTCTGGTATTATTTGCACCCGGACGGGCGGATGCATACAGGTTGGCTGTTGTTGGACAGCTGTTGGTACTATATGAATGACGGAGGCGATATGGCAATCAATGTGGTAAGGGATGGATGGCGTATCGGCGTTGACGGCATCGGAAGAAAGGAGTAATTCGGAATGAATGAGATTACTGCTGCGCCGCAGCTGCTGTCGGCTTCAAAGCCGACAGCAGCAGAACAGAGAATGCAAAAGACGAGTCAGTCTGGTTTTCAGAAGGTGCTTGAAGGCATAGGGCAGAGGGAAATTGTCAGTATGGATTCTATGTTTGAAGCGGCAGGAGCAAAATACGATATTTCGCCAAGGCTTTTGAAGGCAGTGGCAAAGGCAGAGTCAAATTTTAATCCTAGGGCAAAATCACGGGCAGGCGCCATGGGCGTCATGCAGCTGATGCCAGGTACCGCCCGTTCCCTGGGAGTCACGGATCCTTATGATCCCTGGCAGAATATCATGGGGGGAGCCAGATACCTGAAGCAGAATCTGGATCGCTTTGGAAGTGTAAGCCTGGCTCTGGCAGCGTACAATGCCGGTCCTGGCAGTGTGAAAAAGTATAATGGGATTCCACCATATAAAGAAACGCAGAACTATGTCAGGAAGATTATGGCCAGCTATGATGGTTCAGCGCCCATCGAATCAGGCAGGCAGGCTTTGACCGCTGAGACAGCGGTGGGAAGTGAATATGTCGGCCGGGGATCAGACTGGCTGTCAGCCAGTGCTTTACTGAACGGAGCTTTGGGAGGTGGCTATGATACGGCCGGGTTTTTCAGTCTGGTAAAGGATCAGGATGGAGGGATCCGAGGGGAGGAATGGGCCAGTCTGGTGCAGATCCTGCGCTTCCAGATGATGATGGATTCCACCCGGGATGCCGGAGCACTGCTTTGAGCAGTGAGACCCCGATAAATGACATAAGGAGGGATACTTAATGCAGATACAGAACAATCTTCCATCTATGAATGCAACAAGAAACCAGTCCATATCGGAACGGAAGATCCGAAAATCACTGGAGAAGCTGGCGTCTGGATTCCGGATCGTCCGGGCAGGTGATGATGCGGCGGGACTGGCCATCTCAGAACAGATGCGTTCCCAGATCAACAGCCTGAATCAGGCTATGGAGAACGTGGAGGATGGAATCGGTGTGACCAATGTTGGAGACGGAGCCTTGACAGAGGTACATGCTATCCTGCAAAGGATGAAAACGCTGGCGACAGCAGCAGCTAATGGAACCTATACGCAGGATGCCAGGGAGAATCTTGAGGTGGAGCGTAAGCAGCTGCTGGAGGAGGTAGATCGGATCGCAGCGGGAACCCACTATGGGAAAATTCCTGTTTTTTCCCGTAAAGATCAGATTCCTGCGGGATGGGCTCCGCCAGAGCGCGATCAGGCGCATGATATTCCGCTTCAGGTGGGGGAGACAGCAGCAGAAACCCTGACGGTCGAATGTTACTATATGGGAAGTAAGGAGCTTCAGCTTGATCAGACTGATTTTACCAGTGTGGAGAAGGGAAACAAATCCATTCCTATTATTGAAACGGCCATTGATGCGGTGACAGACGTAAGGGCTTCTTTTGGAGCTACCTACAGTCACTTGGTATGCACCGAAAATAATCTGGGTGTCACATCAGAGAATATGACGGCTGCAGAGAGCCGGATCCGGGATACGGAGATGGATCAGGAATTTATTGAGTATACGAAAACCAACATCGTATATCAGTTTTCCACGTCGATGCAGGCACAGGCAAACACATTGCCGGATATGATTTTAAAAATTTTAAATAATTAGCTTATAAGAATTTCAGATTTGCCGATATACATAAATGAACAAGGAAATAAGTCTGCTGCGGAGCTAAGAGCTGCGGCAGATAAAACAGAGGAAGGGATGCCACTGTAGATTTCCAGGGATTGAAAGGAGAAAGAAACTTATGAGAATTCAGCACAACATTGCAGGTATTAACTCCTACAGAAACTTAGGCATTAACCAGAAGGCATTAAGCAAGAACCTGGAGAAGCTGTCCTCCGGTTTCCGTATTAACCGTGCAGGTGACGACGCAGCCGGTCTTGCTATTTCTGAGTCCATGCGTTCTCAGATCAACGGTCTGAACCAGGCTGCTAAGAACGCAGACGATGCCATCGGTCTGATCCAGACGGCAGAGGGTGCTCTGACGGAGACTCACTCCATGCTGCAGCGTCTGAAAACGCTGACCACACAGGGAGCAAACGGTACCTATGATGATACTGCAAGAGGAAATATGGCTAAAGAGATTAAAGATCTGGTTGCTGAGATTGATCGTATCGCCAAGTCTACTTCCTTCAATGGCGTAAAACCGTTACAGACAAATGGCGCTGCTGGTGGTGGTGCTAAAGTTTCATTCCAGATCGGTGTAACTAAGGACGAAGTCTTAGATTTCACAACGGTGGCTATGGATTCTACAGGACTTAAGATTGATGGAGATAAAATTAAGGTCGATAATGTTAAAAATGCGAATGCATCAATGGAATTGATTGATACAGCGATTAATGATGTTTCCTCCTACCGTGCAGAGCTTGGTGCAAAGCAGAACCGTCTGGAGCATACAGTAAATAACCTGAATGTTACTTCTGAGAATATCACTGCTGCTGAGAGCCGTATTCGTGATACAGACATGGCAGATGAGATGACTGCATTCACAAAGAATAACATTCTTGCACAGGCAGCTCAGTCCATGTTGGCACAGGCAAATGCACAGCCGCAGGGTATCTTAAGCCTGCTTCAGTAATTCCGGCTTTTCGCGGATTGGATTTGTAAAAAGTAGTTTTAACAAAACAATGAGTGTGACAGGGTCTGCTTTTGGCGGACCCTGTTGTTGTATAATAAAAGACAGATCCGGAAAAGGGAGGTACTTTTATTGATTAGATTATCCCAGTGTATGATTGTGAAAAATGAAGAGAAGAATATTCGCCGCGCCCTTTCCTGGGGGAAAGGGATTGTGCAGGAGCAAATTGTGGTAGATACGGGAAGTTCAGACCGGACTGTGGAGATTGCCCGGGAGATGGGGGCAACGGTATACTCCTTTCCCTGGAATGAGGACTTTTCAGCGGCTAAAAACTATGCCATCGATCAGGCAAAAGGAACATGGATCGCATTTTTGGATGCGGATGAATATTTTAAAGAGGAGGATGTAAAAAAGCTTTCGGCATGCTTAAAAAAGCTGTCACCGGAAAAAACAGACGGAATTATGACAAGCTGGGTGCAGCTGGACAGCCATGATGCAGTTATATCGAACGGCACCCAAGTGCGTCTGTTTCCCAACCGCCGAGATCTCCGTTACCGACGGCGGATTCACGAGCAGCTGGTCAGAGCAGACGGAAAAACACTGCAGATTTCCGATGCTACAGAGAATCTCGCGGTTTTTCATACCGGCTACGCGGAGGTCGATGATCTGCAAGAAAGAAAATGTGAGAGAAATATTCAGCTGATCCAGAGAGAGTTGGAGGATCATCCAGACGACTATGAGATGCTGGGATATCTGGGAGATGTGTATTATTCGTCTGGGAAGCTGGATGAGGCCGAACTGGCATACAGGAAGGCGGTTGAAAGAATACCAGAGACGCTGCAATCCGGGGATCAACGCAGCGCCTATACGTTTTTAAATTTAATTCGGATATGGGATCGGAAAGAGGTTCCAGAGGAAAAAATTTTGTCTCTATATCAACAGGCCTTATCCAGGGATGAACTTGGAATGGATGCGGATTTTGATTATGTTGTGGCTCAGTGGTATTTGAAGCGGAATCGCCGCCGGGAAGCTCTTACCTACCTTCTCCAGAGCCTTCGGAAGCTGGAACAATATGGGATTTTTGGCAGGGCAATGCAAGCTTCTGCGGATCTAGAGGAAATCTATGGACAGACTGCGGCTTGCTATCATGCTGTGGGAAATTTTCAGGAGGCAGTACGATTTGCCACGACGGTTTTGCAGACAGATCTTTGGTCTATGAAGGCTCTCTGTGTTCTGATGGAAAGCTTTCGGGATGGAGGTGTTTCTGCGGATCAGGCAGATCAATTTTTAGAGCGGTTGTATGATAAGAATAGCTTGAAGAGTCGGATTTTTTTGTTGAGAAGTGCTGGAAAGGCGGTCTGGCCGGAGTTGGAGCAGCAGATTCGCGACAGTCTGTCGCAGGAAGAGCAGGATTGCTTTGAACGCTCTTTGAGACAAAAGACAATAGAATAAATCAGGAAACCCCACACTTCCGGTTTTTTGTCAGAAGTGTGGGGTCTTTTGTATTTTCTTCTGGATACAGGTAAGAGCTCTCGGCTAATTAGCGGCTGACAGCCCACAGCGGCGCTCCGCTGTCAGAAACATTTTTTAGCTCACTTAGAAGCAGATTTAAATCCCAGTGCTTTTCGCTGTTTTCCAGACTGTTTGGATCTGCGATGGATACGGTTCCGTCTTCCAATTGATTGGTTATAATAATAAAATGTCCGTTCTGCGTCAGAGTGCCTGGTCCCATCAGCGCGACCAGCACATGACCCGAGCTTAAGAGAGCGGATGCATTGGCAGGAGAGCGGTCATGCACGGAGGTGACAGTCAGGCCGAAGGCAGAAAGAGAATTGGGAATCAGGGAACGATAGGAGCCCTCATGAGGGGCATAACAGCCGTGTTCAAGAGCCCAGTTTGCCATATTGACAGGCGTAATCGCTTCATCGTTGGAACGTTGTGGGGAAAAACTGTGAATCAGCATGGCAACTACCGTAGGACCGCAGCCATGCGTGCACATGGGATCTGATCCGCCATACAAATAGCTTCCCCAGCGGGCATCTCTCTGATTGTAATAGGTCATAGCTCCTAGGGCAGTAGACATGACCGTATCATAGATGGAATTCTGGGCAGGGCTCTGTTCCGTTACGATGTCTGGGGTGCCATCGGCACCTTGTTCAGCGCCGGCTCCTGCTATCACCTCCGGGACATCAGTTTCTTCTTCTGAGGCAGCCTGGGAAACTGTTTCAGAAGAAGAGGATTCCGGTTTCTTCAGGAGTGACTGTACGGAAACGATTCCTCTGTGAATTGCAGAAGCTGCGTTCTGAGGGAGCTCTGGAGCTATAATAAGGGTCAGACTGCTGAAAAAACAGGCAGAGGACAGGGCAATGCCCTGGATAAGGAAATGGCGGAATCGTCCTTTCCCAGCAGCTGAAGAAATACCTTTATTCTTTTTTGAAAAAAAATTCTGGAAGAAATACCGCTTTTTCATTAATATCCATCTCCTGGTTTAAATAAAAGACAGCTGCTTCAGGACAGCGGGGCCAATGGCACTCAGCGGAAGCTGACGGCATACGGCTCCGATTTTCCAAGCCTCCATAGGCATTCCGTAAACGACACAGCTTTCTCGATCTTGTCCAAAGGTATAGGCGCCGTTTTTCCGCATACGAAGAAGACCGGCAGCGCCGTCTGCTCCCATACCGGTTAAAAGAACACCAATTGCCTGATTCCGCACATGCATGGCAACAGAATCAAACAGCACGTCGACGGAAGGTCGGTGTCCATTGACCTTTTCACTGGGCAGTATGCTAACAGAGTAGGAGCTGCCTAGTGGTACAAGACGCATCTGCATTCCGCCGGGAGCCAGAAGGATCAGTCCCTGACGGAGATGATCACCATTTTTAGCTTCACGAACCTCCATGGGGCAGATACGGTTCAGTCGTTCTGCATACATAGAAGTAAATCCGGCCGGCATATGCTGGGTAATGACAACAGGAGGCGTTTTGGCAGGAAAATGCCGTACGACCTCCAGGATTGCTTCGGTACCGCCGGTAGAGGCTCCGATTGCTATGACAGGCGGTAATTTACGGCCTGTGCCTTTGGACAGACGGGAGCTGTCATGCAGAAGGGCTGTCGTCCTGGCCATAGCGCCTGTACTGTTTTTGACCGGGGACGCTTGGATGGAGCTTGACGGAATCGAAGCAGCTGGCACTGCGGGGCCTGAGGCATAAGGAAGGTGAACTCTTGCATGGACTCCCATGGCCAGCTTTGTCTTCAGCGTTCTCAGGAACGTCTCCTTGGAGAGACCATTCTTGTCATCCGGCTTTCTGACAAAGTCAATCGCTCCGGCAGCCAGAGCATCAAATACCCGCAGATTCAGGGACGATACCAGAATAACCGGAAGCGGATGCGTGGGAAGCAATGTTTTTAGGAATTCAATGCCGGACATTCCTGGCATCTCAATGTCTAATGTTATGATATCTGGTTTTAAAATCGGAATTTTCTGCTTTGCATCATAGGCATTTATGGCATATCCAATTACCTCAAAGCGAGGATCTTCCTTCAGGGCGCCGATTAGCCAGTTGCGATATACGATAGAATCGTCAATCACCATGACACGAATTATCTCAGACATGCTTGCTCACCTCCTGGATGACGTCTTTGTTCCGGCATACGTTTCTGGTAGATGGCGGGGTAGAGGTATTCATAGGGACAGTGCTCCTTATCAAGTCCTTCTGAATGTCCGATAAACAGATAGCCGCCCGGAACGGTGGCCTGGTAAAAACGGTTCACCAGCGCTTCCTTAGTAGGACGATCGAAGTATATCATTACATTCCGGCAGAAGATCAGATCAAACTTCCGCCGGAAACGAATCGGATCCATCAGATTGAAGGGGCGGAAGATTACATTTTTCCTCAGTGCCGCAGAAACGGTATATCGGTTGTTTGCTGTCTTGGTAAAATATTTATTCTGCCAGGCTCGTGGCAGCTCTTCCAGTGCTTGTGCCATGTAAGAGGGGGACTGGGCGCTGGAAAGAACATTTTGCGAAATGTCAGTAGCCAGAATTCTGGTATCCCAATCTCCAGAGCGGGATTCAAAAAAATCCTTCAAATACATGGAAATGGTGTAGGGTTCTTCGCCGGAGGAGCATCCGGCGCTCCAGATTGAAAGAGAGCGATCCTTCGCATGGCGGGCTGCCAGTTCCGGAAGAACCGTTTTTTCCAGAAAATCAAAATGCTCCTTTTCGCGTAAGAAATAGGTGTAATTAGTAGTCAGCCGATTCAGCATAGAAGAGATCATTTCCGGATTGCTTCCGGAAATGATCTCTTCTGTATATTGTGTAAAATCACGATATCCATTTTGAATCAGTGTTGTGCTGAGCCGACTGGAGATTAACTGTTTCTTTTTACTTAAATCAATACCGTAGTTTGTTTTAATGTAGGTATAGAGACGTGTAAAATCAGCATCTGTAAGCTCCATGATGACCTCCTTATAGCTCTGCCTGAAGGTTTGGTTTTCCAACCAGGGTATTGCAGTCAAATGACATGATGACACTGCCGTCCTCCATGGTTACCATTCCGTCCAGAAGCTTCTGCTGACGCTTCACTGGAATCGGACGTACCTGGCTAAGGTCGAGATCAACTACCTGACGCACGGCGTCAACCACAATACCAATCGGGATATCTTCTACATTGAGTACAATGATACAGGTTTTGCTGGTGTACTCCAGAGATGGCTTGCCCATGCTTTCCCGGATATCCACAACGGGAAGAATCTGCCCACGAAGATTCAGAATTCCTTTTATATGACCAGGAACCAGTGGGAGATGCGTAATAGAGCAGTCATTGATGATCTCTGTTACATAATTTGTGCTTAAAAAGAGGGTAAGACCTCCTGATTCAAAAGTCAGACAGCGTTCTACAGAAGACGCTTCTTCCACAGCAGCCGCCTCTGTCATTTCTTCAGGCATCATTTCATTCTGTTCAGACATAAGTCTCCTCCTGTTAGGTATTTTCGATGGTAGCCAGGTAAAGATTGGCAATGTCAAGGATCAGACTGATATTGCCGTCTCCCAGAATCGTACAGCCAATAATACCGGCATTTTTTAATCCGAAATCGTTGAGATAGGTCGGCAGTGGCTTTACAACTACCTGCTGCTCTCCAATCAGGTCATCTACAAACAGGCAGTAGGCACGATCACTGGCTTCTACCCAGAGAAGGATACCATCCTCGATATGTGTAACCTGTGCATCCAATCCATAGAAATTGTGAAGACGGATGATGGGGTAGAAGCTGCCCATTCGCTCGACCATTTCATTTCCATACTCATCCAGTATGATCTGATCGGAGGATACCTTAAAGGACTGACGGATGTTAGCAATCGGTATGGTAAAGATAGAGTTGCCAACGGTCACCTTCATACCGTTTACAATGGCGAGAGTAAGAGGAATCTTTAATGTAATCGTCGTTCCGTGTCCTGTCTCGCTGGTGATGCTGATGGTTCCTCCAACGGCTTCTACATTTTTCTTAACCACATCCATGC
>Kit_p2__coassemble_953_pt1 | contig 22175 bp, 22 predicted proteins | sample Kit_p2__metabat2_high_PE_038 | metagenome-assembled genome bin Kit_p2 | reverse complement strand
TAAAGCCCATCTTCACCAGAAGGCGGAACATCTCCATCTTCTCTTCCACTACCATCGGCTCAATCAAAGCCTGGTTTCCGTCTCTCAGATCTACGCTGCACCAGATCGGTGCCTTCTCGATCTGACGGCCCGGCCACTGTCTCTCCGGGAAATCTACTACAGGAACTCTCTTATATTTCTTATAATTCAGCATATCTCTTTCCTCCAATTCTCAAGTATTTCCGGTCATTCCATCTGGTTTTCACTCAAGCTTTGGAGTCGATAAACCACGCCATAATGTTTTACTATGAAAATTGTTATCTTCTCAGGTCTAACCCCATGTCCATCATTCCTTTTCTTTCTGAAAATATGGCGTTATTATACCATATCCGCCTTTCAGACTTCAAGGCTAAGCCGTATTACCGGAGAGATCTATTTCACATAGCTTTTATAATATGGGGTTATGGATGAGCTCTTTCACTGGCAAGGCTGTTGTCTCATGCCTTCTCCTTTCAGTATAATCAAATTTTCATCGTACAGCAATGGTGTTCTTGGAGTTTCGAATTTCAGCCGAAACGGCCTGGATAGAATCATAATCAGACTGATTGCGCTTGAAAACAATCCATGGATTTGTTAAAAAACTGAATTTAAACGGATGTGATCCCTTATCTCATCATCGTCCATACAGTAAGTAATACGCCTGTTTGCCAATGATGCTGTAATTATAACATAATTTTGAAACTGTGAGAAGCTGTTTTTCCTGGAACAGTACAGTGTATGCTGAAAAAGAGAGAAAACATTTTCCAGCAGCTTTAACAGCGCGCTAAAAATATTTCCTCTCTTTTTTCTGCTTACTGCTCTCTATGCACAGCAGAAGCTGTCAGCTTTCCATCCTGTTCATCAATCTGGATCACGTCTCCGGCCCGCACGCCGTCAGACAAAATCAGCCTGGCTGCCAGGGTCTCCACATGCTTCTGCAGATACCGTTTCAGCGGCCTTGCACCGTAAACCGGGTCGTAACCGTTCTCCACAATAAACTGCTTTGCGCTGTCAGTAAGGGCGATGGACAGCTCTCTGTCAGCCAGACGCTTATTCACATCCTCCACCAGCAGGCCGATAATTCCGCCAATATTTCCCTTTGTCAGCGGCTTGAACATGATAATCTCGTCCAGACGGTTTAAGAACTCCGGCCTGAAATGGGCCCGCAGGTCATTCATAGCCATGCTGTCAGCTGCCTCTGTAATATTTCCATCCTCGTCAATGCCCTCTAACAGGTACTGGGAACCGATATTGGAGGTCATAATCAGGATCGTATTCTTAAAATCCACGGTTTTTCCTGTGGAGTCTGTAATACGTCCGTCATCCAGAACCTGGAGCAGCACGTTAAATACATCCGGGTGGGCCTTCTCCACCTCATCAAAGAGGACAACAGAATAAGGCTTTCTTCTGACTGCCTCTGTCAGCTGGCCGCCCTCATCGTAGCCTACATATCCTGGCGGCGCTCCGATGAGCCTTGATACAGAATGCTTCTCCATATATTCGCTCATATCGATTCGCACCATGCTGTTCTCGTCGTCGAACAGACTCTCTGCCAGAGCCTTGGCAAGCTCTGTCTTTCCAACACCAGTAGGTCCTAAGAACAGGAAGGATCCAATGGGTTTAGAAGGATCCTTAATGCCTGCCTTGGAACGGATAATAGCCTCTGTCACCTTAGTCACCGCCTCATCCTGGCCGATGACTCTCCGGTGGAGAATGTCATCCATATGGAGAGTTTTGCTCCTCTCGCTCTCTGTCAGCTTGGCGACCGGGATGCCCGTCCATTTGGAGATAATCCGGGCAATCTCTTCCTCGGTCACGCTCTCGTGAACCAGACTCAAATCCTTATTTTTAACTCTCTCTTCCTCCTCAGCCAGCTGTTTCTTCAGCTCTGGAAGCTTTCCGTACTGAAGCTCTGCCGCCTTGTTCAGATCGTATCTCTGCTGGGCTGCCTGGATCTCGCCGTTTAAATGCTCTATCTCCTCCCGCAGCTTTGACAGCTTATCCACAGAGGCTTTCTCATTTTCCCACTGGGCCTTCTGGGAAGCGAATTCGTCCCTCAGTTCTGCCAGCTCCTTCTGAAGGTCTGCCAGACGATCCTGACTCAGATGGTCTGTCTCCTTTTTAAGAGCCGCCTCCTCGATCTCCAGCTGCATGATACGCCTTGCCTTCTCATCCAGCTCTGTAGGCAGGGAATCCAGTTCCGTCTTAATCATGGCGCAGGCCTCATCCACCAGGTCAATGGCCTTATCCGGCAGGAATCGGTCGGAAATATACCGGTCGGACAGCACAGCTGCTGAAACCAGGGCGGAGTCTGTAATCTTCACTCCATGGTAAACCTCGTACCGATCCTTTAAGCCTCTTAAAATGGAGATGGTATCCTCCACCGTCGGCTCGTCTACATGAACCGGCTGGAATCTTCTCTCCAGAGCCGGATCCTTTTCAATATACTTCCTGTACTCGTCAAGAGTCGTAGCTCCGATACAGTGAAGTTCTCCTCTGGCCAGCATAGGCTTTAACATATTTCCGGCGTCCATGGAGCCTTCTGTCTTTCCGGCTCCCACAATGGTGTGAAGCTCATCGATAAACAGGATAATCTGTCCCTCGCTCTTCTTCACCTCCTCCAGGACTGCCTTTAAACGCTCCTCAAACTCACCTCTGTACTTGGCTCCGGCCACCAGAGCACCCATATCCAGGGCGAACAGCTTCTTATCCTTCAATCCCTCCGGTACATCGCCCCGGACAATTCTCTGGGCCAGGCCTTCGACTACCGCCGTTTTTCCTACGCCTGGCTCGCCGATGAGAACCGGGTTGTTCTTTGTCTTTCTGGACAGAATGCGGACCACATTCCGGATTTCCCCGTCTCGCCCGATGACAGGATCCAGCTTCTGATCTCTGGCCCGCTCTACCAGGTCATAGCCATATTTTGTCAGGGTATCGTAAGTGGCCTCCGGATTGTCGCTGACGACTCTCTGATTGCCCCGCACTGTGGAGAGAGCCTGGAGAAATCCCTCTCTTGTAATGTTGTAAAGCTTAAACAGCTCCTTCACCGCACGGTTCGGCTGTCTCATCATAGATAAGAACAGATGCTCCACAGAAACGTACTCGTCTCCCATGGATTTGGCCTCGTCCTCTGCATTCACCAGAACCTTGTTGGCGTCCTGGCTGAAGTACACCTGGCCTCCGGACACCTTTGGAAGCTTTTCAATGGCTGCCTGCACCTCATTTAAAAACTGATTTTCCTGCACGCCCATCTTTGTAAGCAGCTTGAGAATCAAACTGTCGTCAATCGTTACCAGGCTGTATAAAAGGTGCTCCTGATCAATCTGCTGGTTTCCGTATTCATAGGCCAGCTTCTCCGTTCTCTGGACTGCTTCCAGAGACTTCTGAGTAAATTTATTAATGTTCATAAATCGTTGTCCTCCTTTCGAACAATGATTAGGTATGATTTCTTTTTGTTCTAGCCGTAATATAACACGTATTATTAGCAGTGTCAAGAGGTGAGTGCTAATTTTTTATATTTATCCAGGATATCGGGTATGGTACCCTGGATTACAGTTGAGCTAAAGAATACTTAAGCAAATAAGCAGAGAGACTGAAAAACGCCTGAGAGACAAAATAAAATGTCTCTCAGGCGTTTTTTAAATCGCTGTAACTTTACAGAATCCAGCCCTGGGCCAGATTAAAAATAATTCCTACTGCCAGAATTCCTCCGGTACACACAAGGGCAAACAGCCACAAAAGCTTTTTCTTCACTGCCTTTCCAAGCATAATCATGGACGGAAGGCTCAGTGTTGTGACAGCCATCATAAAGCTTAAAACTGTTCCCAGCTGGGCGCCTTTTAGAAGCAGGCTCTCCGCTATGGGAACCGTTCCGAAAATATCAGCGTACATGGGAGCGCCTGCTATTACAGCCAGAACTACGCCGAATGGATTTTCCTTTCCCAGCAGCTGCTGAATCCATGCTTCCGGAATCCAGTTATGGATAACAGCTCCTACAGCCACTCCTGCCAGAATATAGGGAAATACCTTTCTGAGGGTCTCTTCTGCCTGAGTTCTGGCATAGAGAAGGCGATCCTTTACCGTCAGCTCCGGCACAGCCAGCTCGACTGCTCCGGCATTTCTGATAAAGTCCTCCACATACTCTTCCATGTGAAGCTTTTCAATCAGAGTTCCGCCTGCTACCGCTATCAAAAGACCCAGTATCACATAGAAAACGGCAATTTTAAGTCCGAAGATGCTGGTCAGAAGCACCAGACTTCCCAGGTCCACCATAGGCGATGAAATCAGAAAGGAAAAGGTCACTCCCAAGGGCAGTCCCGCGCTGGTAAAGCCCATAAAAAGCGGGATGGAGGAGCAGGAACAAAATGGGGTCACGGTTCCTAACAAGGCTGCAGCCAGATTCGCCCCGATTCCGTGAAACCGGCCCAGAATTTTCCTGCTGCGCTCCGGAGGAAAATAACTCTGGATATAGGAAATCATAAAAATCATCACGCACAGAAGCACGGTAATCTTTATCTCATCATAAAGAAAAAAATGTATGCTCCCTCCCATGCGTGATTCCAGATCCAGTCCCAGAAACGAAAGCCCTCTCCCGACGGCTTCTTTCAGCCACTGCATTCCCAGAAGCTGGTTTTGAATCCAATGGCCGAATGCTGTTATTGTATTCATAGTCTCCCCCATTTATAAGGATTTTAATATCCTGATAATCTCATCTTTTTTGGCCACTCTTCCTGCCACCACCAGCTTTCCGTCCACCATCAGGGAAGGAGCTGTCATCACCCCAAGTTTTACAATCTCAATTAAATCCTCTACTTTTTCAATTTCTGCCTCAATTCCCGCTTCCTCTACCGCTTCTTTTACATAGTCATACAGCCTGCCGCAGGTCTCGCATCCGGCTCCAATTACCTTAATGTTCATCCACATCTCCTTCTTCTCTGCTTTTCCTTAATTTTTCAGCTTCATTTCCGTTCCAACCTGTTTTTCCCAGGCGGCAAAAATCTTTTTAATAACCATAGGCCCGATTTTTGAGATAAACACCAGCTGGGACAAAGTTTCTTCCTCTGTCTCTGCCTGTTTGTAATCAATCAGAGAACCTACTACATCCACCTGGGTCCATCCCATTTCCTTCAGGCGGCAGAATCCCTTCACACGATGCACATCCGAAGAAATTTCCCTGAGAAACTGATCCAGACGTTCTTTTTCCACTTCGCCTTTGTACTCCATAAAAATAGATTTCGGCTTTGTCTCTATGGAGTTTGTAGTCTCCTCCGGCTCTGCCCACAGACCTTCTTTTAACTCCTGAGTCAGAAGAGATTCCTCTAACTCTCCCTTCACACTTGTAAGAATCCGGCAGACAGGATTGATTTCCCTGATTTTTTCACGGACCTGGGCTGTCTGCTTTTCATCTGTCAGATCGGTCTTTGTCATCACCGCCAGGCTGCAGTGCTTTAACTGGCGAAAAGCTGACTCCTCATCCTTCACCTGCTCTAAAAAGTTTACGGCGTCCACAAAGCATATAACTCCTTTTAAATGGTATTCATACCCGGAAACTACCTTCGCTGCCTCCAGAATCTCCATCACATTAGACGGATCGCCCCAGCCGGAACTTTCCACAAACAGGTATTCAAAATTCTTTGCTGCCATCTCGGCCAGCGCCTGAACGAAATTCAGTTTTAAACAGGAGCAGAAAATCGATCCTCTGTTAATCTCTGTCATCTCAATATCGCCTCTGCGCAGAATCGTCCCATCAATCCCCAGCTTTCCAAACTCATTCTGAATGATGCCAATTCTGTGATCTTTCAGCTGATCCAGAATCTTTAAAAGAGCTGTCGTCTTTCCTGAACCTAAAAATCCTGTCAATACATACAGTTTTGTGTGTTTCTGTTCCATGTTCTCTTCTCCTTTTCATCACATCGGCATCTCTTTACGCCAAAATTTTCCTCTCTTTATTCTGCCCCCTGCCCGTCCCGGCAGCTGCAGTCTGTCAGCCCTGCAAATTCGTCTGGAATCATCAGTTTCCCCACAGTCTTGTACAACTCATTCATCCGCTTTGTATCCAGCGAATAGTGGATCCATTTTCCCTCTTTTCTCGGAATGGCAATGCCTGCGCTGCACAAAAGCTTCATATCGTGGGACAGGGTAGGCTGTGTAATATGAAACTCATCCAGAATCTTGCAGGCGCATAATTCTCCATTGGACAGCATATCTACAATTTTCAGCCGTTTCGGATCTGACAGCGCCTTAAAAATCTTTGCATATTCCTCGTAGTCAATCAACTTACATTCCTCCGCTCTTTGTTCAGATAGATATTCTTCTATCTATTTAACTCTATTATAATTAACATATAGAAAAAAGTCAATCTATCTACTGAAAATTTGACTGAATGGATTATTTTAATTCATGCATTTATCATACTCTGCAATGCAAAACAGAGCCCGCCTCTGCGAACTCTGCTTTAATCGTCTGTCTATAATCGGTCTGTCCCTGCTTCTATATCAGGCTCCTCATGGCTTTTCACCAGAAATCCCCGCTGGCGGAGCATTTCCTCAATGGCATCCAGCGTCTCTTCGCTGTCTGCACTGACTGTGTGGTAATGGTATCCTGATGTGATATTGTTAAGAGGGCTGGAGTTTCCATTTTTAATATCCTCCAGAAAGAGGGCGATCTTCCTTCTGGAGCTGATATTTAACTCTGCCTCCATGCGCCCGTAAATCCGGTGGCTTACAGCCACATCCTTCACACATCCCCCCAGATCCACAATTGCATTCAGCTCTTCCTCCATCCGCTCGTCCGTATGCCGCACCTTGAATACACGTTCCACCTGGCTGGGGCTGTTTAAAATATAACCTCTGTTTGTGGAAATAATATCATAGCCTGCTGCCCGAATCAGAGCGATATCCTGGACAATCACCTGACGGCTGACCTGGCAGGATGCCGCCAGACTTCTGGCCGGAACCGGAGACGGACTATTCTGAATGATCTTTACAATCTGGTTTCTTCTATCTGTTCCAGTCACCAACTGCACCTCCTGTTTTCATTCCCGGAGCTGTTTTCCCCAGATTCTACTCTACCGGGTGCAGATGCTTTAAGGAAATGTCGAGAATCGGCGCAGAATGGGTGAGGGCGCCGCTGGAAATATAATCCACGCCGCAGTCAATGTAGCGGGCGATATTTTCCTTTGTTACGTTTCCGGAGCACTCCGTCTCAGCTCTTCCGTCGATCAGCTGAACTGCCTTCTTCATGTCCTCTACAGACATATTGTCCAGCATGATAATATCAGCTCCCGCTTCCACTGCCTCCTTCACCATGTCAAGGTTTTCCACTTCCACCTCAATCCGGCGTACAAACGGCGCATACTCCTTAGCCATGCGGACTGCATTAGCTACTCCGCCTGCTGCCCCAATGTGATTATCCTTTAACATAACACCGTCGGACAGGTTGTAGCGGTGATTATGTCCGCCCCCTGCACGTACCGCATACTTCTCAAAAATCCGCATATTCGGCGTTGTCTTTCTGGTGTCTAACAGCTTTACCTTGCTTCCTTTTAAAAGCTCTGCCACTGAATGGGTGTAGGTGGCGATTCCGCTCATTCTCTGCAGATAGTTTAATGCCACTCTCTCACCGGAAAGCAGCACACGGATATCTCCTGTCAGCTTTCCCATCAGCTGTCCTGCCTTGACCCCGTCTCCGTCAGTACAGAAAAATTCACACTCTGTCTCCGGATCCAGGAGCTCAAATACTCTCTTAAATACATCCAGTCCGGCGATGATTCCATCCTCTTTGCACAGCAGATCTACAGTTCCCTTAACGGCCTGTTTCATCACAGAATTAGTGCTCACGTCCTCGCTTGATATATCCTCCTTCAGAGCCTCCATAATCAAGTGATCCGCCTGAAGCTTCATTGTAATTGAATTGAACATATCCCTTGTCTCCTTCTATCTGAATGCTTTCCTAATTATTTACTGTTCTCCCATTTTCTGTTTCATATCCCCTGCCGCTCTCTTAGCAAATACAAGGCTCTCCAGCAGGGAATTGCTGGCCAGACGATTCACTCCATGAACACCGTTGCAGCTGGTCTCTCCCACTGCATAGAGGCGATCCATAGTGGTGCGGCTCTCAGAATCCACCCAGATTCCTCCCATAAAATAATGCTGGGCCGGAACTACCGGAATCCATTCCTTCGTCACATCGTAGCCCTCTTCCAGACAGCGCTGGCAGATATTGGGGAAATGGCTTAAAATCGTCTCTTTGGGAATCGGCTCTAAAGACAGCCATACATGGTCTGTGCCGTCCAGCTCCATCTGCTTGTTAATCGCTTTCGTCACCACATCTCTGGGGAGAAGCTCGTCTACGAACCGCTCTCCGTTCTTATTATAGAGAAGCGCTCCCTCGCCCCTGACAGACTCGGAAATCAGAAATCTCCTTCCCGGCTTTTCTGAATACAGGGTGGTAGGATGAATCTGAACATAATCCAGGTGTTCCAGACGAATTCCATGCTTTTTGGCCACAGTCAGGGCGTCTCCTGTCAGATGAGGATAATTGGTAGAGTGCTTGTACTGTCCGCCGATTCCACCGCTGGCAAATACAGTAAAATCTGCCCGAATCTCCAGTTCCTTATCTTCGCACCGGGCTGTGATTCCTGCACATCTGCCGTTTTCCTCAATGAGATCTGTCATCTCGGTAAATTCGCGAATCTCTACATTGGGGTACTTTCTCACTGCTGCCAGAAGCTTGGAGGTTATCTCCTTTCCTGTAATATCCTCGTGGTAGAGAATCCTGGGCTTCGAATGTGCTCCCTCTCTGGTGTAGGCCAGCTTTCCGTCCTGCTTTTCAAACTCTACGCCGAAACTGATGAGATCGTCTATTACCTCCCTGGAGCTGCGGATCATAATGTCCACAGACTCTTTCCGGTTCTCATAATGGCCTGCCTTCATGGTGTCTTCAAAATAGCTGTCGTAGTCCTCCTCATCTCTCAGGACGCAGATACCGCCCTGGGCCAGAAATGAGTCGCTGCTCTCTGCATCGGATTTCGTAATCATGGTAATACGCTTGTCCTTCGGCAGGTTCAGCGCCGCAAACAGGCCGGATACGCCGGTTCCTACAATCACTATGTCTGTCTCTATTTTCATGTCTCCTCCTGAAGCCCTTGCGGGCCGTTTTCAAATCTACTTCTAACTGACGGAATATACCGTTTTTTATGCAGCCTTCTATTATTTAGCCAGACGAAGCATTTCCTCTAACGGTTTTCCTGCCTCTTCTACCATAGACGGATCTGCCAGAACCTCATTTTCCCCTGTCTCCAGTACATGAAGAATCTTTTCCAGGGTGATCAGCTTCATATCACCACAGACAGGCTCTGTCTCTGTAAAATAAAACTTCTTCTCAGGGCAGCGTTTGCCTAACTCAAAACGGACTCCGTTCTCTGTGCAGATAATAAACTCCTTTGCGCTGCTTGCCTCTGCATGGGCAATGATTCCGGAGGTGCTTCCAATGTAGTCAGATTCTCTGCACACAGCCTCGCCGCACTCCGGATGAGTCAGCACCTCTGCCTCCGGGTGCTGTGCTTTCAGCGTCTGAAGTTCCTGAAGCTTTAATTCCTCGTGAACCGGGCAGAAGCCTTCGTTAAATACAAAGTGCTTTTCAGGAGCCTGCTCTGCCACAAAGCGGGCCAGATTTCTGTCAGGAATAAAGAAAATGTTTTTATTAGGCAGGGCTTTTACAATCTTCACTGCGTTGGCTGAGGTGACACACACATCTGCGTGGCGCTTTAACTCAGCAGTGGAGTTAATGTAGCAGACTACTGCCAGATCGTCCCAGGTATTCCGCATTTTTTCAATGGTTTCCACAGAAGCCATATGAGCCATGGCGCAATCTGCAGCTGCGTCCGGCAGAAGCACCGCTTTCTCCGGATTCAGGATTTTCACGCTCTCTCCCATAAAAGAAACTCCGCACATGACAATCGTCTGGGCCTCAAGTCCTACTGCCAGCTTGCTCAGATAAAAGGAATCTCCGATATAATCGGCAATCTCCTGCACCTCCGGGCGCACATAGTAGTGGGCTAAGATCACTGCATTTTTCTCTTCCTTCAGCCGTTTAATCTCCTCTGTAATATTTCTTGTCATATCTATCTCCTTATCTGTATTACTTCATCTGTTTTAAGCACAATTGTGGCTATTATACTACCAGACTTTACATATGACAAGACACTTGTATATTTTTGATATTTTATTAACAATATTTATGTCACTGGATGCAATTCCTATCACGCAAGAAAGAAGCTCACCCACGAGCTTCTCCGCCTGCGGCGGGGCGCTTCTGCGACAGAATTCCTTTTCGCCGCATGGCGATCCTCGCGAAGCGTTTTTTATTTCATAGGACTTTCCTATGAAATAAAAAAGGGATGCAGAATCTCTCTGCATCCCTTCCATGACTACTGATATCTGAGGTCCATACCGCCTGTATAAGCCCTCCGGCTCATAGTCTCCAGCTTCAGCCCCGCCTGCAATCTCTAAACAGGCGCCGGAAAACAGCGGTTTACCAACTTCAATATATCAATAGTTCTGAAAAATGTCAATCTTTTTGCACAATTTTGCACATCCGGCCCTCTGCTGCCATCAGCGGATCAGCTCCGCTTCCTTTACGCTCTCATCTCCGCCGGGGCAGGAATAGTAGACCGTCAGCTCATCTCCCTCTTTCAGTTCCCTCTCTGTCTCTGAGATCTCACGGCCTCTGGTGACGGATACCTTCTCTCCGTCTTCTGTCTCGATAGTAATCTCTTCTGCGCTTACTGTATCTGCTTTTCCTGAAACACTGCCTGCTGTCAGCGTGCTGTCACTGTCCCTGCTCTCTCTCACCAGAATCACTTCTGCCTTTGCAGTATCGTCCCCGTCCGTCTCCCCGGTGTAGAACAAAGTCACATTCATGTCCAGGGTTAAACCCTCGGAAAAGCCGGCTGCAGAATTTTCCTGAGAAAAAATCAGTCCCTGGGGATACTCCTCATTCTGAATCACAATCGAATTCATAGCAGCATCCAGCACAGTTCCTGTCATCACAGAAACCGCCTGGTCCTGGCTCTCATCTTCTGAATTATCTGTCTCTGCCTCCTGTGAAAAACTCTCCTCCGTCTGGCTGACTGTGCTCTCCGACGCGGAGGTCTCCAAAGCTTCTTTCTTTCCGCAGCCTGATACCAGAACTGTCACAAGAGCTGCTAAAAGAACAGCTGCAGTTATGTTTCCTGTCTTTCTCATATATCTTTTCCTCCTTTTTCTGCAAAGCTTTAAAAGCGTCCAAAGGTATCTACTAAAAAGGCCAGGTAGCCGGTCTCACTGTCTCCAAAGGCTCCCGGCTTCATTCTCCATTTCCAGTTTTCCCCTACTGTTCCCGGCGTATTCATCCTGGCGTCATTGTCCAGCTTCAGCACATCTTGCATCTGGAAAATAGCCACGCTGGCCACGGAACCGTAGGCAGCCCGGAATACACGGTCCGGAACCTCTTCCCTGTGGGCTGCTCCCAGATAATCTGCAATATACTGAAGCTCCCACCACTGCCGTTTCTCTGGTTTAAAATACCCGATCAGAGTCTCGTTGTCATGAGTTCCCCCATAGACCACAGAATTAGGCTCGTAGCAGTGGGGCAGATGTTCATTAAACCGATCCCCGCTGAAAGCAAACTCTATGATCTTCATGCCTGGATACCCGGTCTTTTGCAGAAGCTCCTTAACCTCCGGACAGAACACTCCCAGATCCTCAGCAATAATTTTCGCATCACCGGCGGCCTCATTGATGGCATTCGTAAGCTTCTCTCCAGGCCCCTTTCTCCACTCTCCTGTTTTTCCGTCTTCAGCCCCGTAGGGAATGGAATAATACTGTACCACTCCAATAAAATGGTCGATTCGCACTACATCGTACACTCTGGCCGCAGCCTTCATCCTGTCTCTCCACCAGGCAAAATCCGTCTGTTCCAGGGCATCCCAGTCATAGAGAGGATTTCCCCACAGCTGTCCTGTCTCTGAAAATGCGTCCGGCGGCACTCCTGCCACCTTTAATGGCTTTAAGGTCTCCGGATCCAGCTGAAACAGTTCTGGATGTACCCACACGTCTGCACTGTCTAAAGCCACATAAATCGGAATGTCTCCAATGATCTGAATTCCCTTTTCGTTGACATAGGATTTCAGCTTATCCCACTGCTCATAAAACTTAAACTGCAGGAATTTCCAGTAGTTTATATCCTCTGAAAGCTCTGTTTTATATGCTGCCACCGCTTCCGGATCTCTGTGGCGGATGGGCTCATCCCAGCTCAGCCACTCTGCCTGGTTGAAATGTCCCTTTAACGCCATATACAGGGCATAGTCCTCCAGCCAGCAGCCATTCTCCTGACAGAATTTCTCATACTCCTCTGTCTCTTCATGACAGCTTCTGTCAAAAGCCTTTCTGAGAAGTGGGAACCTATAATAGCAGACTGCATCGTATTTGACTTCGTCCTCCCTGTCACACCAGTAACATTCCTCTATCTCCTCCTGTGTCAGAAGCCCCTCTTCCTTCAGAATGTCCAGATCAATGAAGTAAGGATTTCCTGCAAAGGCGGAAAACGACTGGTAGGGGCTGTCTCCATAGCTGGTTGGGCCTAAGGGCAGCACCTGCCAGTAGCTTTGCCTAGCCTGCACAAGCTTATCTGCAAATTCATAGGCGCAGGCTCCAAAGGTTCCAATGCCATAAGGCGCCGGAAGGCTGGAAATAGGCATCAAAATACCTGCGCCTCTTTTTAACATGGTCTTTGCCATTGTAATGCCTCCTGTTTTGTTTATTGTTTAAAAGAGAAGGGAAAGTTTTCCATGCTCCACCAAAAGCTTAGTCGCTGGAAAACTTTCCTTCTCTTCTAACACGCAGACTGTGGCAGGCGGAAGCGGACAGGCTGAATGATGGTAGCGAGGCTTTCGTAATGAAGTCCGCGCTAATTTCTGCCGCCGAGCGAAATGTCTGAGCCAAAGGCGAGTTTTCGCGAACGGCGGATGATCGATGCGCGGACTGAATCGAAAACGCAGCTGGTCAGTCAGACTCTCCGCTTCTGCCCTCCATAATCTACGCTTCAGGTCAGAAGAATCTCTCTTATCTTCTCATAAGAGGAGACCTCCATACTGACAGAAACGCCTTTGTCATTGGAAAGGCCGCGGGGATTATACCAGCAGGTATCAATGCCTGTATTTTCCCCTCCCCGCATATCTGAAGTGAGAGAATCACCGATTAAAAGCATTTCCCGCTTTCTCTCCTCCGGACGCTCCACACCGAGAAGGCGCATCTGCTCAAAGCAGTAATCAAAAAACTCCTTCTGCGGCTTAGGGCTTCCCGCCTCCTCGGAAACAAAAATCCCCTTGAAATATGGATTCAGCCCGCTGCTTTCAAGCCTTTTATACTGAGTGCTGGCCACTCCGTTGGTGACGATATAAAGGGCATATTCCCGGCTTAAATCCCGGCAGAGTTCTAACGCTCCCGGAATAAGGACAGAGCTGTCTCCCAGCCGCTCCCTGTAAAATAGCTCCGCTTCCTTTCCGTCTGCCTGGCAGTTATGGCGGGAAAAGAAAAGTTCAAAGCGGCGCAGCAGCACCTCCTCCTTCTCCATTTTTCCCTCCTCAAACAGCTCCCAGCAGCTTCTGTTAATCTGGTGATACTCCTGAAGCAGTTTGTCTTCCGGCTCCATACCGAAGTGGAGAAGAAGGCTGTTAAAAGCCTCCTCCTCTGAAGCGTCAAAATTTAAAAGGGTATTGTCCACATCAAACAGAAGCATCGTGTAGCGGCCAGGTCCTTTTTCTCTCATCACCCCTGATATACCGCCTTTCCACTGCAGATGGTGGCCTTCACCTTTCCGAACATTTCTCTTCCTGTAAATGGAGAATTGGAGGATTTAGAGACAAAGGGACCTGCCTCAAACTCTTCCTGATCGTCGAAAATCACCAGGTCGGCCGGACCTCCCTCTGCCAGGTAGCCTGTATCCAGGCGGTACAGCCTGGCTGGATTCAGACACATCTTTTCAAACAGCTCCACATAGGAGAGATGTCCCTTCTTTACAAGCTCCGTTACGCAGAGAGGAAGGGAAGTCTCCAGGCCGATAATGCCGCTGGGAGCCTCCACCAGAGGCTTTTCCTTTTCCTCCCGGCTGTGGGGGGCATGATCCGTGGCAATCATGTCAATGGTGCCATCCTTTAAAGCCTCAATCAGAGCCTCCCTGTCCTCTTTCGTTCTGAGAGGCGGATTCATCTTCGCCAGAGAACCAAACTTAAGAACAGCCGTCTCATCCAGCGTCAGATGGTGGGGCGTTACCTCCGCCCACACGTCAGCGCCCAGTTTCTTAGCCAGAGCCACCGCTGCCACCGCATTTTTAGAGCTGATGTGCTGAATATTGACGCAGGCACCTGTATACAGGGCAATCATACAGTCTCTGGCCACCAGAGAGTCCTCTGCCACCCTGGGAGAACCGCCGATTCCGAGCTTTTCAGAAACCTCTCCCCGGTTAATTCCATTGTTGGTGATAAAGCCCGGATCCTCCTCATGAAAACTCAGAGGCACGTTCAGCTTTTTCGCCCGCTCCATGGCCTCCATTAAAAGCTTCACATCCATAATCGGCACGCCGTCATCTGTAAATCCTGCTGCCCCCTGAGCTCTCAGAGCTTCCATATCTGTCAGCTCTTTTCCCTTCATGCCCTTTGTAATATTGGCGGCGGACAGCACATGGATTCCTGTCTGCTCCCCTTTTTCCAGCACATAGCGAAGAGTCTCCTCGTTGTCGATGACCGGCTTCGTATTTCCCATCATCACAACCGTGGTAAAACCTCCTGCCTTGGCTGCAGCGGAGCCTGTTTCAATGTCCTCTTTATAGGTAAGGCCCGGATCCCTGAAATGCACATGAACGTCAATCAGTCCCGGAGCTACAATCAGACCTGATGCATCGATGATCTCTTCGTCTGCGGTCTGAAATGCGTCCTCTTCTTTCGCATTTCCCTCTCTTTTTAATATTTTTTCAATTTTTCCGTCTTTTATAACAATATCTGCAATACCATCAAATCCACTTTTCGGATCAATGACCCGGCCGTTTTTTATAATCATTTCGTTTTCCACCTGCCTTATTTCATCTTCCTGGGAACTACTTCCAGCCAGTAATTATCAGGATCTGCGATAAAATAAATGCCCATGGATGGATTCTCGTAACAGATGCAGCCCATCTCCTCATGCTTTTTGTGAGCTGCCTCCATATCATCCACTTCAAAGGCCAGATGGAACTCATTGTCGCCCAGGTTATAGCTGTCCTTCTCCCAGTCTCTCAGCCATGTCAGCTCCAGCTGATGAGGAGTCACGCCGTCTCCCAGGTAAACCAGGATGAAGCTGCCGTCTGCAGCCTCTTTTCTGCGCACCTCTTTCAGTCCCAGAGCCTCCTCATAAAATTTTAAAGACTTCTCCAGATCGATTACGTTGAAATTATTGTGGGCGAATGTAAATGTCATAGCTTAAACTCCTCTCCTTCACATTGTATTTCCATGATACAGTCTCTGTAAGGTTCACTGCAGGGGAGGGCCTTCATCCGGCGGGAAACGCCAAAATCTCCCCAGAAATGGATGGGAAACACAGTTTTTGCCTTCACCTTCCTTAAAAAGTCATCCATTCCCAGATAAAACCACTGCTCCTGTCTGGGATCTAAGGGGATGAAGGCAGCGTCTGCTCCTTCCGGGTGATCTGCGGCAATTTTCTCCACTTCCCGCCTGTAATTCGCAGCCATGTTGTGGTTCCAGGCCTTGTCCTCCCCCTCCCACCACCAGTTGTTCAGATCTCCGGCGTGGTAAAGTTCCAGGCCCTCCAGACTGATCCAGAAGGCACAGCCCTCATCCGTGGACTTGTAAGTCTGGATTTTCATAGTTTCCAGTTCCAGGGTCTGCCCCGGCTTCACAAAATGGATCAGAGGCAGAGCCTCCTCTGGGATTCTCCTCCCCTTAATGTCATCAGACAGAATGTAGGAAACATTTTTCCTGTCTTTAAAATACTCAAAAATGACAGGGCTGTAGTGATCCTCATGAAAATGGCTGGCAAATACAAACAGCGGCTTATCTGAATGAAACTCTGGCAGCTCTCCCTTAAAATAATCAAACAGCAGAATACTTTTTTCTGTTTCTACAGCAACTGCGCTGTGGTGAATATAAGTAATCTTCATATCTCTTTCCCTGCCTTTACCTGAATCGCTTCTGAATCCGGATTATTTTTCCATGGAAGTCTTCTTCTGCTCTGCCTTTGCTAAAAACTTTTCATTTCCAATGATAAATCTCTCATGGGTTCCCTCTCCGATGACTCCGGCCTCGTCATAGCAGGTGACATGGAACACCAGGCGTCTTCTGTCCACCTCCGTCAGTTCACTCTCGCACCACACCTTCATCCCCAGCGGTGTGGCAGCGCTGTGGGAAATATTTAAGCTGGTTCCCACGGTTCCCTCACCCTCATTCAGATACGGAGCCACGCTCTTCCAGGAGGTCTGCTCCATCAAGGCTACCATAGCCGGAGTGGCAAATACCGGGAGCAGGCCGCTTCCTACTGCTGCCGCTGAATTTGCCTCTGTTACCATCACTTCTTCTCTTCCCTTAATTCCTGCTTCTAACATATGTTTTACCTCTTTTCTAAAGTTTTGTATCTATAAATAAAAAATATTTTATAGTTTTCTTCCGCACTGGGGGCAGTAGGAAAAATCCTCTGAGAGCCTGCAGCCGCAGTCCGGACAGCTTCCCTCCTCGGCGAAATTTCCCGTTCCTCTCTGCATGAGAGACAAATCGTTCTCTCCGATATCCGCAGCCTGTCCCCTCAAAATTTTCATCCCTGTCTCCCGGTCCAGCTCATAAACAGAGCCGCAGCAGGTCATTTTTACATAAAATTTCCTGTTCCATTTAAACAGCGGGATGAAAAAGAAACTGAAATACATGTAGGTCATATAGACCTGGTATCTTCCATAGCTGCCGCAGACGCTGCATATCACTGTTTTCAGATATTCCAGCTGTTTGACAGCAGAACTGATTCCTCCAATAAAAATCATATCTTGCTCCTCTTTTCTGAATTCAGTATACAAAATCGCAGACGTTTTCGCAACTGCTAATCTGAGGGGCAGCGCGAAAATTGACATTGCCCTCTTTGTCCTGTATAACAGATAGTATAACACAGAAGCCCGGTCTCTGATTAGGGAAGACTCTGGCTTTCTATAGAATGAGTGATATTAAATCAAAACAATACAACAGATAAGGAGATTCCCTTATGATAAAACCAGTTTTAAAACAAATTCCCTGCATGGATCTGCGCCAGATTGCAGACTCCGGACAGTGTTTCCGTATGACGGAGCTTTCAGATACGCCGGGGCGCTTTTCTGTGATCAGCCAGCGCCATTATCTGGAAATTGAGCAGATCAGCGGCAGGCAAAAACTGGAGGAAAGCGGCTCAGATCCTTGTCCTGCTTTACAGGACAGCGAAGACCTTTTCAGAAAAGAAACCTTTGCCTTTTACTGTGAAGAGGCAGACCTTCCCTTCTGGGAACGGTATTTTGATCTGGAATGCGATTACAGCGCCTATATTCACTCCGTCCGAAAGAGAGACGCCTACCTGCGCCGCGCTTCCCAGGCTGGAAGCGGCATCCGGATTTTAAACCAGGAGCCCTGGGAAATGATTCTCACCTTTGTCATTTCCCAGCAGAAAACCATTCCGAAAATCAGGGAAGCAATCGAAGCGCTGAGTCTCCAGTTCGGCACAGAGCATAAAACTCTAATCCCTCGAAACGGTCAGGAAAAAGAAATTACATGGCACAGCTTCCCCACTCCCAGCCAGCTGGCAGGGATTTCAGAGGAGACACTTCGTAGCTTAAAGCTTGGCTACCGGGCAAAATACATTGCCCGCCTCTGTCAGGATGCAGCAGAAGCAAGGCTGAATCTGGACACTCTGCAGACTATGAATTATGAGGAAGCCATGGCATATCTCAAGGGATTTTACGGAATCGGAGAGAAGGTAGCCAACTGTATCTGTCTCTTCGGACTTCACCATATCGAGGCCTTCCCGGTTGATACCTGGATTGAGCAGATTCTGATGCAGGAATACTACAGAAAAAAGAAGAAAAAATATGACGCTCTCCCCAAAAGCCGTCTTTACGGTGAAATCATCCAAGATTATTTTGGTATGTATCAGGGGTATGCAGGCGTCATGCAGCAGTATATTTTTTATTATGAGAGGGTAAATCAGGGGAAAGTGAAGTAAGATTTTTCTCTGCCTATGAAAAGGACGCAATTCTCTCCGCTTGAGGTCAAAAAGTCCCCGCCGTGTTTATCCCGGCGGGGACTCTTCGATTCATTTTCATTTTTCCTGGAGTTTCTGATTTTTCTGCCTGTCAGGCGAGAGGTTTAGTGGAAATAGCCATAGTCAAAAGTACTGGTGATACTCTCCTGCAGAGTGCCTCCCTGGTATGCCTTGGATTTTACCTCGATCCGGTAGCTGTAGCCCTCCACTACGTAGTAGGTTTTCTCCAGAGCTACAACATGTGGAGTTTTGGGATCTGATGTCTCAGACCAGGTCTTGATATTTTTCCAGGTGCCTCCCTCCAGTCTCTGGAGATTGCAGGTTACTTTCACCTGATCCACCTTACTCCTGTTGGCAGAAACTGTCGCTATAACAGTCGCCTTTCCGCTGCTGGTGATATCCAAATCCCCTACCACGGTTGTAAAGTGAGTCCATCTGGGATCCATCTGCTCTCTGGGCCCTGCAAAGGCAGTCATCGTCAGGCTCAAAATGGCTGCGATCACTAAAAGTAACTGTGCTGCTGTTTTTCTGTGTTTCATGGTAATACCTCCATCTTTCTTTTTATATATAACACGATGGAAGTTCTCTCTATAGTGCGGCTTTTAATAAAATTTTTTATTTTTTAATTCGATATCCTGGATTTTTACGCTTTCCAGAATCCGTTTCTCCTCCTCGGCAGAGATATTTCCCACCACGCCGAACTGGCCGGCTGTACCAAGAACTACGGTCTGATTGTAATCCTCTTTCTGATACAGCATCCCCTTCCGTCCGTTTATCTCCACCTCTGTCTCTATGAGATCTTCTATATCAATCTGAGAATTATGCGGCTCCCTATAATAATAAAAATCATACCAAGTACCACTATCAGATACATAGAAAATAATGAAATAGTTCTTTTTTTCTTCTACTACATCTACATAAAACCCCTTCACTACATAGTCCGGCTCATACTCCTGGAAATGCTCAGTCACACCAGTTTTATCGTTCTTATCTACCAGAAGTTCGGTGTAGGTTTCCTTTACCTCTGTAAAGAAGTTCAGCACAGGGGTACGAAACGCAGACGAAGTAAAACCCATGCATATGGTGACGCCAAGGCAGGCCGCCAGTCCTGCTGCAGTCCGTTTCATCCGGTGGCGGCGTTTTTTCTTCTTCTCTTCCAGTTCAGCCATTTTAAAGAGCTGTTTCATTCTCTCCTTATGACGCTTTGAAAACTCATGAACCTCCTTGTCTGATTCTGCAGCGCCCTCTCTTGTTTCATATTTCTCAAATTCCTTCAGCTCCTCGTCCTTTTCCAGCTGTTCTAAAAGGGCCAGCGTCAGGATCATTTCATCACGTTTTTCTCTTGTCTTCAAACGCTCTCCCCCTTTCCTTGATAATCTCACAAAGCTTTCCTCTTGCCCGTCTGAGCCGTGAATTCACTGTAAACTGGCTGAGGTTTAACAGCTCTCCTATTTCTTTTGACGACAGCTCATTAATATAATACAGTCTCAGCACATCTTTATACTTTTGACCCAGCTGGTCAATGGCAGACGCCAGATCCGTTACAGAGACCCGGTCAAAGAAAATTTCCTCTGTGCTGGGAGCCAGAGGTGTTATTTCTGTCTCCATTTCTTCACAGGAAATCGGCTGCTTCTGCCTCTTTCTGTACATATCGATTGCTGTATTTCTGGTAATAGTCATCAGGAAATTCTTAGTTCTGATATCGTTCATCTCCTCAGACGTTATCCTGTCGAGATTTTTGATTATCTTAATCAGAGACAGCTGAACGGCATCTTCCGCATCCTCGGTCTGGTTCAATATCTTATAAGCAGCTGCATACATTGAGCCGCTGTAAAGAGCATACAAGGTCTGAAATTTTGACAGTTCGCCCGGTTCTTTAAGCATTGAAGTAAGAATAATCATGGTTCTTTTGTTCTTTCCTCTGTATTTCTTAAAATTTCATGCAAAGGCAGGAGTCCCCTGCATCTTTTCACTGCATATCCTGCCCTATGACAAAAGGGCGCTGCAATCCAGCCTTTTGTATTCCTCAAGCCATCTTGCAACGCCTTTTAATGTTTCTATAAATCTCCCGTTTCCCGGAATCTTCTGTAATGATGCGTTTCCTTCGCCTCATCCAGCTGGGCCAGCATGGATGGAATATCCTCGTTCAGGTTTCCGGCTAAAACGACGTAGTTGGAAGCATGATTGGTACGGAATACCGTTCCCGGAGAATCCACATTTTCCAGGAAAATTTTCATTTCATCCACAATTTCATCTGCAGTAATCCGCTTGAACCGTCCCTTTACCACATCGTCATACATAGGAGTTCCCTCATAGAGACGAAGTGTCAGGAAAGAAGCGTACTCCGGATTCATAGCGGAGATCAGCTCTGCACAGGAACGGGCATGTTCCTCCACTTTCTGTCTGCCTCCCAGACCGGAAATTAACGTCACTGAGGTCTGAATGCCACAGCGCTTTAACTTCTGTCCTGCTGCCTTTAATTCGGCTGCTGTTACTCCTTTGCAGATAGATTTCAGAATCTCATCGTCTCCTGACTCAGCTCCTACATAGACAATTCCAAGTCCTGCTTCCCGAAGATTTTTAAGCTCCTCCTCACTTTTTCTCAGAATGTCCTGAGCTGTCCCGTAGGAGGCCACACGGGTACAGTTGGGAAACAGCTCTCTTACTGCTTTTAAGATCTCCAGAAGTTTTTCCGTCTGGAGTACCAGGGCATCTCCGTCTGCCAGGAATACCTTCTGCACATAAGCCCCATAGCTGTTGTGGGCCTCCTGCAGATCCTCCATAATCTCCTCCATGCTTCTGACACGGAAATCCTTAGCCTTGTACATGTTGCAGAAAGTACAGGTATTGTGGGCGCAGCCAATAGTCACCTGCACAATTAAGCTTCTCGCCTCGCTGGGCGGACGGTAAACAATTCCTTCATATCTCATCTTATAATTTCTCCTTTTTCTGTATAATCAGCTGAAGGTTCAGCTGTTTTTCTGTCTTCCATAGCCTATGCTTCCTTCGTTCTTCCTGCGTGGTCCTTTCCTGACGGGCGTTCCGCCGCAGGCACAGGAATCGGCATTGCCCCGTTCTTGCCCAGGGATACCTTCAGAAACTCCTCCATGGCTTTTGTCATATATTTATTTCTCTTTTTGTAAAAATACACGTTCCGGATTGCCAGACCGTCATCCATCTTGTAGTAGCACAGCGGCACATCAAAAGGAACACTGCTGACCAGGGCATCTGGAATAAAGGTAGCTCCCATTCCCTTGCTTGCCATGTTGAAGGCTGTGATCACCTGATCCGGCTTCAGAATAATATTCGGGGTATAATTCTGGCGGCTGCACATTTTTACCCCTCGTTTGTAAATGCTGTTTTCCTCTTTCAGGAAAATAAACGGCGTTTTCTTTAAAAGAGGGAGAGGAAGCTCCGGAAACTCTCTGGACTGATAGGCTCCGCTCTCAATAGACTCCCGACTCAGCCTGTACTGATTCAGCTCCTGGTTAATCTCAAATCCGGAAGGAACTGCCAGCACAATCCGCTCTGTACTGTAGTAATATTTATCGTAATTCTTATCGTCCATCTCCGAATTATCGATGAGAAGATCTATTTCCTCAGAAAACAGCTTATCCGTCAGCTGAGACGTGGTTCCCTCTACCAGCTCAATCTTGATCTGGGGGTATCTGCGTGAAAACTCTGCCAGAAGGCTGGGAAGAATATAGGAGGTCAAAAAAACGGTTCCTCCAATCGTCAGCTTTCCGGCCAACAGCCCATTTAAATTATTCAGCTGATTAATGGTATTCTGCTCCAGCGCAAACAGCTTCTCGATGGCGTCAATGTAAACCTCACCGCTGGGCGTCAGGCCAATGGGGG
>Kit_p2__coassemble_923_pt1 | contig 22698 bp, 16 predicted proteins | sample Kit_p2__metabat2_high_PE_038 | metagenome-assembled genome bin Kit_p2 | reverse complement strand
CAGAATCTTATATTCCATTCTTTTCCTTTCTGCGGCTCATCTCATACCACATCGCGCCTGTCAGGCAGACAGAGGAATAAGTTCCGCATACAATACCTACCATTAATGGAAGGGCAAACTCACGGATAGAGGAAACTCCCATAATGTAGAGTGCCAGAACCATAATAAAGGTAGTCAGAGAGGTGTTGATGCTTCGTGTGAAGGTCTGAGTAATACTTAAATTTACAACCTCCTCCAGGCTCTGATCACGGCGTCTCTCCTTCATATTTTCTCTGATACGGTCAAAGATAACAATGGTAGCGTTGATCGAGTATCCTACAATCGTAAGCATACAGGCAATGAATGTAGAACCAACGGACCACTTGAAAGCAGCATAGCAGGCCAGGACAACTAATACATCATGAACTAACGCCAGCACAGAGCTTCCTGCAAACCGAATGTTCTTAAACCGGAGCCAGATGTAGAGCAGCATACCGATTGTGGCAATAATAACGGCTGCCATGGCATCTCTCTTCATCTCCTGGCTGACTGCTCCGGAAATACTCTCTGCCGCAATTTTTCCTTCCTCTACGCCGAAATTCTCCTGCATGGCCTTTTCAAAGGCCTGACGCTCCTCTACATTCAGGGTTCTCGTCTTAATGATAACCTCGTTTGTGCCTGTTACACGCTGAGTCTGAACGTCAGCGTCCTTTGTAATCTCCTCTACTAACGGAACTACCTCAGACTCAATGCGATCCTGACTCATCTCCTCGTTGAAAGTTACGTTAGTAGACGTACCTCCCTTAAACTCCATGCTGTAGTTTAAGATCTGGCCTGTAGAGGAACGGTTCATTCCCATAAACACGAAACCGGCTGCCACTGCTGCAGCTGAAAGTACAAAGCAGAACTTTCTGTACTTTAAGAACGGCTTCGAAGCTGTCTCCTTCTTAATTCCATAGAATTTCGGATTCTCGATTCCCAGGGAATACAGGGCATTTAAAGCAAATCTTGTCACAAACAGAGCTGTGAACATAGAGAGCACGATACCGATAGCCAGAGTGGAAGCAAAGCCCTTCACTGTGCCGGATCCTCTCCAGAACAGAACTGCCGCTGCAATTAAGGTGGTCACGTTTCCGTCCACAATGGCGGAAAGAGCTTTCTGGAAACCATTGTCAATGGCTGTCTTTACAGCTTTTCCAGCTCCGATCTCCTCCTTGATACGAGTGAAGATAATGACGTTGGCATCTACTGCCATACCGATGGACAGGATAATGCCTGCTACTCCAGGAAGCGTCAGAGTCACCTCAAAGGATACTAAGAGAATCAGAATCAGTCCCACGTAAAGGCTTAAAGCCAGCACTGCCGCAAGACCTGGGATCAGGTAAACGGCAATCATAAATACTGCTACAATGGCAAAGCCCACAGCTCCTGCCTTTAAGCTGGTTGTAATGGCCTGCTGGCCCAGCTTGGCTCCTACCACATTGGAGCGCAGTTCTTCCAGCTCCAGGGAAAGAGAACCGATTCGGATGGTAGCAGCCAGGTTCTCTGCCTCCTCGAAGTCTGACATTCCGTCAATCGTACACTGTCCTCCTGTGATGGCTTCTCTTACCACCGGAGCAGATACGATCTCATTGTCGTACACAATATAAATCGGATTTCCTACATTATTGGTGGTAGCGTCTGCAAAGGCCTTGGTTCCCTCCTCTGTAAAGGTCAGGGAGACTACGTACTCCTTTCCCGTATTGCCGTCCACCATTCCGCCCTGGGCGGAAGCTACCTGATCGCCTGTCAGGATGGTATTTCCCTGGGAGTCCATAAATACCAGGGAGCCCGGCTTTCCAAGCTCTGTCAGAATCTCATTGGCATCCGATTCGCCCGGAATGTCAATGTTAATACGGTTGTCCCCCTCCTGGTAGACCTCCGCTTCTGTACTGTAGCCCTCTACTCTCTGCTGGAGCTTATAAATCGTATCGCTCATGTCCTCAGCAGATGGATTTTCTTCTTTTGCCTGATACGTAATGCTGACTCCTCCGGCCAGGTCAAGTCCCAGCTTAATATCGTCCATATAGCTGTATCCGAAAAATCCGGCTACTGCAATCAGGACGAGAAGGAGGGCCAGGCGTATCGTGCCTTTTCCTTTACTGCTCTTCATGTTCCTTCTCCTTTATCTCACTTTCATCGGCTAACGCTGCCTTTATCATAATGGAACACTCAATGCGCTTTTTCTGCATCTCGCATCCAATATCATATGCATCTGTAATGGAGCCGTGGAAATTGTAGGAGTTCGCCGCACAGCCGCCGCTGCAGTAGAATCTGGCAAAGCAGTCCCGGCACTTATCCTTGGCATAGACATTGCAGAGCTTGAATTCATTACAGATCTCCGGATGGGTAATGCCCTCATCCACATTTCCCAGCAGGAATTTATCAATTCCCACAAACTGATGGCATGGGTAGAAATCACCCCACGGAGTAACTGCCAGGTACTCTGTTCCTGAACCGCAGCCGGACAGACGCTTGGCTACACAGGGGCCCTGATTTAAATCCAGCATAAAGTGGAAGAAGGTAAATCCCTTTCCTTTTCTGTGGCGCTTAATGTACTCTTTAGCCAGCTTGTCATACTCTTCCATAATCTTCAGAAGATCCTCTTCCCGAATGGAATAGGGCTCCTCTGGAGCTGCCACTACCGGCTCAATAGACATCTTCTCAAAGCCCAGATCTGCAAAATGAAGCACATCATCTGCAAAATCCAGATTATTTCTGGTAAAGGTTCCACGGACAAAGTAGTCCTTCTCTCCACGGGACTTTGCAAACTTCTGGAACTTCGGCACAATCAGGTCATAGCTTCCCTTGCCGTTTCTGAATGGACGCATCTTGTCGTTGACTTCCGGGCGTCCGTCCAGGCTCAGCACCACATTGCTCATCTCTTTATTGCAGAATTCCATAATCTCATCGTTTAACAGAACTCCGTTTGTAGTAAGGGTAAAGCGGAATTTCTTGTGATGAGGCTCCTCCAGGGAACGTCCATAGGCCACCAGCTGCTTCACCACATCCCAGTTCATCAGCGGCTCTCCGCCGAAGAAATCCACCTCCAGGTTAATTCTGTTTCCAGAGTTGGCTACCAGGAAATCCAGCGCCTTTTTTCCCACCTCGTAGGTCATAAGGGCTCTTCTTCCGTGGTACTCACCCTCCTCAGCGAAGCAGTAACGGCAGGCCAGGTTGCAGTCGTGGGCAATGTGGAGACAGAGAGCCTTCACAACAGTCTTTCTCTTTTTAAAGTCAATTACATAGTCCTTATAAACGTCTGCTGTAAAGAGCTGTTCCATATCGATCAGCTCCTGAATATCGGAAAAAGCTTCCTCCATATCCTGTCTCGGATATTTTCCCTCTAATTTCCCGAATACATACTCTCTGGCATCATCTGGAACAGTCACCGGCTCTGCCAGGTTGTCGATCTTCTCAGAGAGAAGTCCTATCATATCATAAAGCATCGGATCAACTACATGGACAGATCCGCTGTTTACATCCATTACGATGTAGTAGTCATTATTAATATACTGATGAATCACAGTTTTACTCCTTATCTAACGTTGTGCAGTCCATATTCCCTTACGCTTCCTTATACAATGGTAAAGCCCCTGCAATTAAACAATTGCAGGGGCAGTCCATCTGCCTATAACTGCTGGATCCTTAGCTCAGGGAACATATCTGTTCTGCCTGAAAAACTAGCGGTCCTTGTTCTCGCAGCTCTGGTTTCCTACTGTACAGGATGTCTTGCATGCGGACTGGCAGGATGTCTGGCACTCGCCGCATCCGCCCTTTCTCATTGTATTCTTTAATGTGTTTGTGTTTAAAGTCTTAACGTGCTTCATTCTGTATGCCCTCCTATCATAGATTTCGATATAATTTCGTTCAAATTATAGCATATGTTTGACTCCAGTGCAAGCAGAACACGGCTCTGTCCGCATATTCGCGAAATCCTGTGAATATATTGAAACCAGAATCAGTCATTCAGGGGGAATATTATGAAACCATCAAAATTACAGGCTGTCATCCGGGGAACCTTTGTTTCCTATGTGCTGACCGCTCTTTTTCTGACAGCTTTGGCATTTCTCCTCTACCGGTTCCAGCTGAAAGAAAGTCAGATCAGCCTTGGAATCAATCTCGTTTACATCGTCTCCTGCCTGGCCGGTGGCTTTCTGGCTGGAAAAGCAGCCCGCCAGCGGCGTTTTCTCTGGGGACTGTTTACAGGAGTATTTTACTTTCTGATTCTCTTTTTCGTATCCTTTGCAGTCAGCCGGGAATTGGGAAGTGGGAGCAGAGAGCTTCTCACCGTCTTTCTCATGTGCGCCGGGAGCGGAACCATTGGAGGAATGGTAAGCTAAAGACAGGCGGCAGAACTGGAAAAAGGGACGCTTCGCTTTCCTTTTCAGAAAGCAAAACGTCCCTTTTTCTGCTGTATCCTTTATTTTATGAAACCTGTCTGTCCCATGCGTTCTACTCTGCGCTCTTTTTTCTCTCTTCTCTGCGCTCTTCCTCTTCTTTCATTCTGGCAGATACTGCCTGAATCGGATTCAGAATATACAGGTGGATCCGATCAATTCTGTTCTTCTCTACCCGGTCTACCACCAGACGGACATTGTCAAACACTACGTCCTCTCCTTCCTCCGGAAGATGGTCTAACAGACCGATTATCAGTCCTCCCACAGAATCATAGTCCTCTGACTCCAGTTTCAGTTCCAGCCTGTCGTTTAAATCGTCAAGCTTCATGGAGCCTTCTACCACATATTCGTTGTCAGCAATCTCCACCAGCTCATTTTCCTCATCTTCATCATACTCATCCCGGATGTCTCCCACGATCTCCTCCAGCATATCCTCCAGAGTAATCAGGCCGGCGGTAGCGCCGTACTCATCCAGAACAATGATAATATTTACATTGGCCTTTTTCATCTCCACCATCAGTTCAGAAACTTTCTTAAACTCATAAGTGTAGTAAGGCGCTCTCAGATAATCTCTGACAGAAAACTGCTCCCTCTCTCCGGCCAGCAGGATATCCTTGATATTCAAAATGCCGATGACATTGTCCGTGGTTTCCTCATACACCGGAAATCTGGTGTACTTTTCCTGACGGAACATCTCAATGACTTCCTCATAGGAGGCGTCCACATCTACAAAGGCCATATCGATCCGGGGAACCATCACATCCTTAGCCACGGAATCTCCGAAATCGAACACATTGTTAATCATCTTCTTCTCTTCTGTCTCGATGACACCCTCTTCATGGCTTACCTCTACAATCGTGCGCAGTTCGTCTTCTGTGATGGACTCCGCCTTCTTGTTGGGATCGACTCCCACCAGCTTTAAGACAAGAAGGGACAGCTTGTTAATCACAAAAATAAACGGTGTGAACACAACCATCAAAACAAAAATCACGCCTGCACAGCGCAGAGACATCTTCTCTGCTGAAAGGGTCGCTGATGTCTTGGGGGTAATCTCTCCAAAAATCAGGATCAGAAACGTAATGACTCCAGTAGCCGCACCTACCATCTCGTTTCCAAACAGCTTAGATGATAAAAGGGTCGTTAAGGAGGAAGCATACATATTCACAATGTTGTTTCCAATCAGAATCGCGCCCAGCATCTTGCCTGGATCGCCTGTTACCTTTAGGACCATGGCTGCCCGCGAATCACCGGCATCTGCCAATGTCCTGAGACGAATTTTGTTTACTGTGGTAAGGGCCGTCTCCGCTGATGAGAAAAATGCAGAAAGGGCAACTAAAATAAGAATAATTAACAATTGTATGGCGTCACTCGACTCCAAAAAAATCAACCTCTACTTTCTTTTTTGCCAGCTCCGGCTCCGGCCGGACTGAACTATTTTAAAGGTAATTCTACACGAATCTGTCTTTTCTGTCAATCGTGTTCCTCGGCTGAACCGTTACGATTTTCCATGTTCTTCACCAAACAGGCTTTTCACAGTCAGAATCACAGCTCCGGCTACAATACAGAGATCTCCCAGATTCAGCACCACTTTCTTAAGAACTCCTGCCTGAATGCTAAAATAATCCACCACGTAGCCTCTTTTAAATCTGTCGTACAGATTGCTGAGCCCTCCTGCCAGCACCAGAGCATATCCCGCCTTTTCCGCCCGGTATCCTTTCCGGGAGGAAAGAAAGCACAAAATCCCCCCTGCCGCGCTGGTCAGGCACAGAGGCAGCTGCCTCACCAGGCCAGGCCTGTGCTTTAAAAATTCAAAGCAGAATCCCCTGTTATGATTTCTGTAAAGTTTAATTTTTCCCCCTGTGTGATCCATCGTCTTTGGAAATCTCTCCGGATCCTGCTGTTCCACCAGATGCTTCAGACACTGATCAAGTCCGAACAGTGCCGCGGCCGCTCCCAATAGATACATACCTGTCTCCTCTCTTTCTGACTGCCGATACGGTTTATTCTGTCTCCTATCCTATCACGGTTTCAGGCTCGGGTAAAGGCTGGAAATCTGCCTCTTTTCCTGCATGTTTCAGCATCTCGTTCATATAGTTTAAAAACAACTGTTTGCAGAGGTAACACCATGCCCTGTATCCGTCCTGCCGCCTCTTCGGAGTATGCTGACTTTATTATACGCCATTTTGCCTTTCCCCAGTCTCTGCTGTCCACAATCGAAGAAAACTGCCTTTCATTTATCAACAGTCAGTTTGCAGTTATATACAGGCCGCTGAAAGAGGCTCTTCCTATTACTCTGAACCGATACTCCTACTCCTCCATCCCCCATCTCTACACGCTTTTAGATACCTCCAGTATGGAAAGCTCCGGTATCCTGGCCTCATTCAGCCAGCCATCCTTGAATACCCAGGGTGAAAATACGATAATCGGTATTATTGACACGGGAATCGACTATCGAAATCCCGTTTTTATGGGAACGAATCGCTCCACCAGGATTCTGGGAATCTGGGATCAGACCATCCAACTGAATGAAGCGGAAGGAGGTGAAGAAAGAGCCGGGCAGCTTCCAGAGGATATTTTCTATGGAACCGCCTATACGAAAGAGGATATCGACCGGGCGCTGGCCTCCGATTCGCCCTTAGATATCGTTCCATCCACAGATGAAAACGGACATGGGACCTTCCTGGCGGGAATCGCCGCAGGAAAACAGGAAATAGCCGGGACAGACGCTTTCACAGGAGCTGCACCAAAAGCCTTTATCGCCGCAGTAAAATTAAAGCCAGCCAAGCAGTATCTGCGTGATTACTATGTACTCCCCGACTCTGCTGAGGCCTACCAGGAAAATGATATTATGATGGGAATTAAATATCTGCTGTCCATTGCCAGAACTAAAAAGCTTCCTCTTACCATTCTGCTGGCCCTGGGGACGAACCTGGGCAGCCACGAAGGAACCTCCCCTCTGGCCCGGTATCTGGACACCATCAGCAATTTTCCCGGTATTATCACAGTGACAGCTGCTGGCAATGAAACTGGATACGGCCACCATTTCTTCGGAACTATCGGGACAGATGAGGAATTTGAGGACGCGGAACTTCGGGTAGCTGAGGGAGAAACCGGTTTTACCCTGGAACTATGGTCCCAGGAACCGGAGCTGTTCTCCATCGGCTTCCTCTCGCCTACAGGAGAACAGATCAGCCGTATCCCCAACAATACCCTCACCGAACAGCGCATCACTTTTGTTTTAGAACGCACAGTCATTTATCTGAACTATCAGGTGGCAGAGGCGGGTACAGGAAGCCAGCTCATTGTCATGCGCTTTATAAATCCCACTCCCGGTATCTGGAGAATCCGTGTCTACAACTCCCTCTATCTGCGGGGCGAATATCACCTGTGGCTGCCCTCCAGAGGCTTTATTTCTGACGATACCTTCTTTCTTCGCCCCTCTCCTGACACAGTGGTGACGGAGCCTGGAAACGCCTCCCAGCCTATCACTGCAGGAGCCTTCAATCACCGAAGCGGCGGCATTTACATTCATTCCAGCCGCGGCTACACACGCCTGGGCCGCGTAAAACCCGATCTGGCCGCTCCAGGTGTCAATGTGGACGGTCCCGGTATCCAGGGAACCGCAGGATTTCCCATGCGCTCCATGACAGGGACCTCCGTAGCGGCGGCCCACACAGCAGGTGCGGCAGCCAATCTCCTGTCCTGGGCCTTCCGCGAGGGAAATATTTCCTATATGAATACCTCTGTAGCCAAAACCTACCTGATCCGGGGCGCAGAGCGAAAACCTGTCTTCACCTACCCAAACCGGGAGTGGGGATACGGAACCCTGGACCTTTACGAAGCGTTTTTGCGGCTGAGGGAGTAAACATATCTATACAGGAAAGCGGAAAAATTTCCTACGAAGTAAAAGCAGAGCAGCTTCTGCCCTAAACCCTACAAAAACTGCTCTGCTTCTATTTTTTCTATTCTTTCTAGCCCCTCATCTCAATCATGGGCCCGCCGCTTTTCTCCAGATAAGCTCTGGTGATCACCACGGATCCAATGTTGGGATCCTTGGGAATCTCATACATAATATCCTGCATAAAATTCTCGATAATCGCCCGCAGGGCTCTGGCGCCTGTCTCTTTTTTCAGAGCTTCTTCCGCAATCCACTCTAAGGCATCATCTTCAAACACAAGCTTGACCTCATCCATAGCCAGAAGCTTCTCGTACTGACGCAGAATCGCGTTCTTCGGCTCTGTGAGAATGCGTACCATCAGCTCCTTCGTCAGAGCCTGAAGCGTTACCATAATAGGGAGACGTCCCAGAAACTCCGGAATCATGCCGAATTTTCTCAAATCCTCTGTAGTCGTATAGCTGAGAAGCTTTGGATCCTCGTCATATTTTCCTTTCAGCTCCGATGCAAAGCCCATGGAGCTGGACTGGTTCAGCCTCTCCTTAATGATATTCTCCAGATCCGGAAAAGCTCCGCCGCAGATGAAGAGAATATTATTGGTATCCACCGTAGTCATAGGTGTCAGGGCGTTTTTCTGGTTTGATCCTACCGGAACCTCCACCTGACTTCCCTCCAGAAGCTTTAACAGCTCCTGCTGCACCGACTCTCCGCTGACATCGCGGCTGGTGGTGTTTTTCTTCTTGGCAATTTTATCGATCTCATCGATAAAAATAATTCCCTTCTCCGCTCTCTCCACATCGTTATCAGCCGCCGCCAGAAGCTTGGAAATCACGCTCTCAATGTCGTCTCCAATATATCCGGCCTCCGTCAGAGTCGTAGCGTCTGCGATGGCTAACGGCACGTCCAGAAGCTTTGCCAGGGTCTTCACAAGGTATGTCTTTCCGCTTCCTGTGGGGCCAATCATCAGGATATTGGACTTTTCAATCTGAACCTCGTCCTCTGTTCCTTCCTGACTGGATGCCTGACAGAACGCTCTCTTGTAATGGTTGTATACAGCCACAGCGATGACCTTCTTGGCCTGCTCCTGACCGATCACATACTGATCCAGCTTTGATTTGATAATGTGAGGCGCTGGAATATCCTTAATAGAAAATTCCTTTTTCGCCTCCTTCTCCTGGCTTTTCTTTTTTACCTTATTTTTCTTCGGAATCTCTGTATTCAGATTCTGAAGATTGGAAAAGTCACTGAGGTTCATGTTCATATATGGCATGTTCTGAAGCTGGCTCAGATCCAGACCACTCTGCGTCACTGTGTCAAAGGCCTTCTGCATGCAGTTGTGGCAGAAGTTCATCCCCCCCGGCATAGTAATCATAGGACCTGCCTTGCTCTCCGGCCTGCGGCACACATAGCAGATCTTTTCGTACTCGTCGTCTTTGCTGTCCGGCTTTTCATCAGACGGCTGGCCCTCTCCGTTCTCCTTCTCCACATCCAGAACTATCGGCTCCTCTGCCGTTTCGTTTACTCTATCTTTTTCTTCGTTTCTGTCTTTCTCTCTATCGTCCAAATTGCTCTCCCTTTCCCAGCCGTTTCAGCTATTTCTCTCCAGCTGTTTTCTGCAAAAGCTGTACAGGAATATCATACTATATTTTCAGCTTCTTAGCAATCCTGCGGCTGCATTGGCTGCATGAAATACAAAAGAAGAAAAGAAACTTTCCAGCAGTATCCGACGATGTATGGAAAATTTCTTTTCTTCACTATATGGATTCTTACCTCTTCTGCTCTGGCTGCTGATTCTTCTCAGCGTCTTTTCTGTAGCCCAGGGTTACCTGAACCTCTCTTTCCGCATAAGCGCCTTTATCCAGGGACTGAACGGTCAGAGTCACCGTCTCGCCTCCCTTGTAATAGGTCAGCATCTTCTGAAGATCCTCCGCAGTTCTCACAGTTTCTCCATTTACCTTGGTAATAATATCTCTCTCGCGAAGGTCAGATCCGGCTGCTGCCTGGCCTTCTACAATTTTATAGATATAAATTCCTTCCGGCATTCCGTAGGCCTTTGCCATCTGGCTGTTGATATCCTGAATCTGAATTCCCAGATAACCCTGTTCCTTCTCATCCACTGCCACTTTTGTGGTCTTTGTCATCAGGTCATCAATAATATCCTTAGCATAGGAAATCGGAATGGCATAGCCTACGCCCTCTACCTCTGTGCTGGCCATCTTAGCCTCGTTAATTCCAATCAGATTTCCATTCATATCCAGAAGAGCGCCGCCGCTGTTTCCAGGGTTAATGGCCGCATCTACCTGAATCAGATTTTTTGTGACCCCTTCAATGTCCACTTCCTTATTGAGAGCGCTGATATAGCCCACTGTAACAGACTGGCCTTCTCCCAACGCATTTCCGATGGCAATCACTCCATTTCCAAGCTTTAAGCTGTCGGAATCTCCCATAGTTGCCACCTTAATCTGGGATAAGGTTTCTTCCGAAATATCCTTCAGCTGCACAGCAATCACAGCCAGATCCGCATCCACGTCTGTTCCCTTTAATGCCGCTGCCACAGAGGTTCCATCAATAAACGTAACATTCATCTCCTCTGCATTGGCAATGACATGGCTGTTTGTCACAATTAAAAGTTCTGTATCGCTCTTTCCCACAATGATTCCGGAACCGGCGCTGGACGCCTCATACTGCTGAGTTCCGAAGAACCAGTCTTCTGTTGTATAAAGAGTTTTATTGTTAATTGCTACTACTGACGGCATGGCTTTTTCTACAATAGCAGATACGTCATTTCCTGTGCTGGCCTGAATCACAGCGCCGCCAGCTGCCTGGACCTGAGTTTCCAGCTGAGGTGCCTCTGTGGAGGCCTGGGCTGCTATCTCTGTATTTTCTGTCCTGCTGCCCTTTCCGGCCAGGTAATTGATTCCTGCCATGGTTCCTCCTGCCACAGTTCCGAATAATAATCCGGCTGCTGCAATTCCGGCTGCCTTTTTCGCAAGACTTTTTCCCTTCTTTCCATTGCTGCCGCGAGTGCCGCCGCTTTCCTGATTCCAGCTGTCCTCCATTCTCTGGCGGCCGCCCCTGCCTGACGCTTCCTGAGCACGGCTGCTTTCATACTGGTAGGTTCCATATCCTGTATTTTCTCCAGCTGTCTGGCTGATCTGGCCATACATGCGCCGTCTTCCGCCTCTCTCTGTCTCCGTACTCCCTGTGTGAACACCGTCCACATAGGAACCCTCCGTGATATCTATATCATTTTCTCCGCTGACTGATTCATGATTTCTTTCCCATTCTTTATCATTATACATAACAGACGCCCCTTTCTCTTTTTCCATCTATCGTAATACCTTATGCTGTCTTTTCTTTGTTTACAGCCATAGTTTATCAATGATTTGTGATGGAAATGTGAAAATTTTATAATGAAATTGTGTTTTCTGCCGGCTCCCCATCTGTTATACTGTGCATAGGCGGCATTGTCTGCAGCGACGTCCCTGCCTGGCTGTATAGGTGCGAAACAATATCCCTGCAGTCTTTGCCAACAGAGAGGAGAGAAAATTCATTATGGATACAAATGCAGTTGTACATATTAAAAAAGGAGGCGCCAGAGCTTTAAAAGCAGGAGGCGCATGGATTTATGACAATGAAATTGACCGGATTGAGGGCAGCTTTGAAAACGGAGACCTGGCAACAGTCTGCGATTTCGACGGATACTGCCTGGGATACGGCTTTATCAACACCCGTTCCAAAATCACAGTGCGTATGATGTCCCGGAAAAAGGACGCAGTCATTGACGATGCCTTTCTAGAAATGAGAATTCGAAATGCCTGGGAATACAGGAAGGCAGTGGGCGATATTTCCAGCTGCCGTGTCATCTTTGGAGAGGCCGACTTCCTGCCTGGCATTGTCATCGACAAATTTTCCGATGTCCTGGTAGTAGAATCCCTGGCGCTGGGCATTGATCGGATGAAGCTCACCATCGTGGATATTTTAAAGAGGGTGCTGGCTGAAGACGGCATTATCATCCGCGGCGTCTATGAGCGCAGCGATGCCAAGGTACGCCTTCAGGAGGGGATGGAACGGACCAAAGGATTTATTGGAGAGCCATTTGATACAAAGGTGGAAATCGTAGAAAATGGTGTCCGCTATCTAGTAGACGTAAAAGACGGACAGAAAACCGGTTTCTTCCTGGATCAGAAATACAACCGCCTGGCCATCCAGAAGCTCTGCCCCGGAAAACGCGTTCTGGACTGCTTTACCCACACCGGCTCCTTCGCCCTCAATGCAGGAATCGCAGGGGCAAGGGAAGTATTAGGCGTGGACGCCTCCGAACTGGGTGTCAGCCAGGCCAGGGAAAACGCCGCACTAAACGGCCTTTCCGACCGTGTCTCCTTCGTCTGCGCCGATGTGTTCGAGCTGCTTCCTGAGCTGGAACAGAAGGGTGAAAAATTCGACGTGGTAATCCTGGATCCTCCCGCCTTCACAAAATCCAGAAACTCTGTGAAGAATGCTGTCAAGGGCTACCGGGAGATCAACCTGAGAGGCATGAAGCTGGTCAAGGACGGCGGATATCTGGCCACCTGTTCCTGCTCCCACTTTATGACGCCGGAGCTGTTTACAAAAACCATCCGGGAGGCAGCCGGAAACGTACACAAACGGCTCAGACAGGTAGAGTACAGGACCCAGGCAGCAGATCACCCAATTCTGTGGGCGGCCGACGAATCCTACTACTTAAAGTTTTATATCTTCCAGGTGGTAGACGAAAAGTAGTCATTTAATAAGAACTACTTATATATGAAAATTAGTCTTTCTGCAAAATACAGGGATTTTTTAAAAAATATAGGGAAATTCTAAAAAAACTATTGCTTTTTTGGCGAAAGTCTGCTTATCTATTATATATGATACTTATAAAAACAAAGATAGCGAGGTATGCGAAATGAAACCGATCAAAGAGGGAAAAGTCCGCGAAATTTATGACAACGGCGACAGCTTAATTATGGTTGCAACTGACCGTATCAGCTGCTTCGACGTGATCCTGAACAATATTGTGACAAAAAAGGGAACCGTGCTGACTCAGATGTCCAAGTTCTGGTTTGATTTAACAAAGGACATCCTTCCTAACCATATGATCTCTGCTGATGTGAAGGATATGCCGGAGTTTTTCCAGCAGCCTCAGTTCGACGGAAACAGCATGATGTGCAAAAAGCTTCAGATGCTTCCGATTGAGTGCATTGTACGCGGCTACATTACAGGAAGCGGCTGGGCCAGCTATCAGAAAAACGGCACTGTCTGCGGAATTACCCTCCCAGAAGGATTAAAAGAATCCGATAAGCTGCCTGAGCCGATTTACACACCTTCCACCAAGGCAGAAATCGGAGATCACGATGAAAATATTTCCTATGAGCAGAGCATTGCCCACCTGGAGAAGCACTTCCCTGGAAAAGGTGAGGAATATGCTGCAAAGCTTCGCGACTACACCATCGCTCTTTATAAAAAATGCGCTGATTACGCCTTAAGCCGCGGTATCATCATCGCAGATACAAAATTTGAGTTTGGTTTAGATGAAAACGGCAATATCGTCCTGGGAGACGAGATGCTGACACCGGACAGCTCCCGCTTCTGGCCGGCAGACGGCTATGAGCCGGGCCATGGCCAGCCATCCTTCGATAAGCAGTTCGCCCGCGACTGGCTCACTGCCAATCCAGACAATAACTGGACACTTCCAGAGGAAATCGTGGAGAAGACCATTGACAAATACCTGCAGAGCTACGAAATGCTGACAGGAGAAAAATTAAAATAAGATTGATGTTACAGGGGGCTGCCTGGTATTGGCAGCCCCCTGTATGTTATATTAAAGCAAAGTCTCAGCTCTTCTTTTCCGTCCTGCAAGTCCTGTTCATACAGTTGGGCCGATCTGGATCTACCACAAAATCCACCTCTGCCATTTTCTCAAGCAAGGTGTCTGCATCATGTTCCAGCTTATATTCCATCTCCTCCCGGTACAGAGGAATAACCTGATAAAAATTGACCTCCTCACCGCCGGGAAGCTGGCATAGACGGTCGTTCTCCTCTGTATTTTGAGGTTCTATCAGAATCGCAGCGCAGAGTTCTGTGTTCTTTGCAAAGGGTGTTTGCTTATCCATGGTGTGCCCCCATCCCAGCCATGTATCCGACGCAATGGGCAGGCGGGCCAGCGCCTTCAGAAGACCAATCGGCCAGTACCACTGCTCATTTTTCATAGATTCCTCATCCAGTTTCCAGTCCGGGGGCAGGGAGACAGCCAGTTCTGCCCGCTCCAGATGGTACTCCGCTAATTCATCCGGTACATTCATCGGATGGGCTCCCATTCCCATGGTGACCAGTGTGTAATAATTCCGCTTCCCGGAAGGCGGTATCACGCAGATATCCACATGGATATCAGGAGAAACCAGCTCGTGAAACACATGGCCAAACTCTCCGAAAGTCCTTTGAATATACTGCTCTACTGCATCCATTTCTTCCTTCGTATAAAGCTCCGGTTCACTGCTTTCCCCTGAAGACCAGAAGGAATCTTCCACCTCTGTTCCGTCTGGATTGAAAGAAATCTGGAAGTATTCCTCCGCCTTTGTCAGCTTATAAAGCAGGCCAAGGTGATAATCCAGCCCCACCAGCACCGTATCCAGGCAGGCCGATCTGCCATCAGGGTGATCCCGCTCCAGCCACTGTCCATCTTGAAGTCTGTTTTTCAGCTGTTTCAGCCAGTCCATCTTCAGCTTGGACATTCCTCCCTCATTCATCTGGAATACCAGATCCACCTGACACTCCTTTATCATATAAGGGAACTGGATAAAGGGTGCAGCCGGTGTGTACGGTTCCGGCTTTGGACCGAAGACAGTCCAGAATTCTTCCAGGCCTTCCTGATTGACTGTCATACAGGAGATCGCGCGGTATTTATCATCCGCAGCCTCATCCAGCCCCTGCTGGAGAATCTGATCCGCATCGGGATTGATCCAGTGATACTCCATCTGCTCCAGCGCCGCGTCATCCTCAATTTCCTTTTTCAAAGTCAGAAACTCATAATCGCCCGGTTCCAGTGCAAGACCGCGGGCTACCGCCTCCAGGGCACCGGCTTTATTTCCAAAGTGACTGCGAAGCTTTCCTGCCTGCAGCCAGATCCATGGGTAATCCGGCTCCTCCCGAATCCCCTTTTCCGCATAGTCCAGCGCCTCTTCCAGCTGTCCGCAGTACATTAATGATACTGAATAGCGGTAGTACCACATAGCGCATCCCCCGGCATTTTTCTCCGAGTGCTTCATCCACTGAGCTGCTTTGTAATAATACTGGTACATATCCAGATTATTGCAGGCAAAGGAATACCACAGGGCGATCTGAAGATCCTGCTCAGCCTGGCGCTGAGTAAATCTTCCTTCCTGCACTCCCTGCCCGATAAAATTTTCCAGCCAGTGCAGCATTTGTCCAAAATAACCTGACACGCCATCCTCAAAGGATTCCAGCGTCTCGATATCCTTTCCTGAAAGCAGCGAACCTGTCTCCGGGTCCACTTCCGGCTCTTTTTCCTGCTCCCACAGGCGAACTGCTCCTACATCCCGGCGGAATACGTGAAAGCCGCCCCATAGCAGATCGATCTCAGCAAAAAACTCTCTGGCTGCATCCAGAACGGCAGGTAAATCCCAGGCAAGAAAGTCCAGATACCCACAGTACAATCCAGTGGCACCGCCCAGAAAGGTTACTGCATCCCATCCGGCGTGTTCCTGAATCGCCTCCTGCAGGGTATCCCGAAATTGCAGAATCTGCTCAGCCCTGTTCCCGCCTCCAAATCCATCCAATGGATAACACAGGAAACCAGCTGCAATGCCATCTTTGCGATACTCGTCCTCCATATCGCTCCCGGCACTCATATACTCATTGATCAGCACCGGCAGGCGGCTGGATCCCGTATAAACGTCCAGCCGCCAGTCAGCGTCCGGATCCTCTACTGGTTTCAGCTCATAGCTAATATAACTGTTGTCCAGATAATCTCTGGCATCATCCCAAAGGCGAAATCCCATGTCCTGAAGAGTCTGGCGCAGCTCAGACAGTACCGTAGGCTTGTCAGCAGGCACGCTTTCCCCAGGCTTCTCTATCAGCTGCAGCTCACTGATAAGTGCAATTTCCGACACCTCTCCCAGCACCTGATCGATAAGCGTATAGGCCAGCCACCACGCTTGTTCTTCATCTTCCTGCATCAGTGACAGCAGCTTTTCACCATATAAGGACAGAGAGACTCTGTCTTCTTGCTTCTTTGCCCAGACCTGCACCTCCTCTGGCCGAATTTCTGTTTCCCCTGCCCGGAAACCGAACTCTTCAGAGGTTTGCCGCCCCACCAGAATATTCCAATGCTCCAGCACTGACTCCGGTGTATGACGCTGGAAGTAGACCAGGGGAAACAGTCTGGCACGGCTGCCCTCAGCGCTGAGAATCAACTCATATTTTGTCCCATTAAAGCCCAGTTCAAAGGATGGGGAAGTAAAGGCAAGCTCCAGGGCTGCGCCGCATTTTTCCACCAGCTCCTCTCCCCGTTCCTGCAGCTTATGGTTATCCATCATCTCCCGCAACTCCCCTTCGATTCCGGTAAAGGCAGTCCAGGCTTCTTCTGTTCTCTCCCGGAAGTTTTTCTCAAACCGGGGCAGGGCCAGCCGTCTGCGGCAGTCGTCAATAAAGAACTGGGTATCTTGATCACCAGGCCGGGCCTCCAGCGCCTGTTCAAAATACCGCAGAGCCATCCCTTCCTGATCCAGATAATAACAGGCATAGCCCATGCGGAAATTCCAGCAGTGATCCCCTTTAAAATACTCCTCATGGGGACTCAGTAAGGCAATGGCCTTTTCAAAAAGCTCCCTGTTTCCCGGCTCTGCCAGATTGCTGCAGGCCCGGGCCAGCTCGCTGTCCATCTCCGGAGTGCGCTCCCTGGCAGGGATAGCCTCCAAAGCATCAATAATTTTCTGATATTCTCCATCTTCATTCCATTTCTGGCACTGCTCCAGCAAATTCATAGATATTCTCCTTTCTGGTTACTCTTTGTAATTTTCCGCCATATAACTCAATACAGGTCATTGTAAGGATCTAAAAAACCCCACGCCGCACTGCCGCAAAGGCAGATTGACGCAGGGCACAAAAGGACGCGCAGAATCAGCAGCCATTTTCAGAAAATAGGCCGTTTTCCATGATTGTAATATTGAATCAGATTGACCCCTTACAGGGAAGTTCTCATTATTTCTGTGCATTTTCTTTCTATGCATTTTCTTTCACTCCATTAACTGTTTCTTTAACCCTCTGCAATTCATCCAGCAGGGCGTTAATCTGAAATTCCATCATATCCTCTGCCACCTCCGGAAACAGAAATGGCATGGTGTCTGGAACTGCCTTATAAACCATCATCATAGACAGGGCCAGGTTACCAAACAGACGCGGGTCTATACTGCCTGCCGGGATGCCAAAAATCACAAGTAAATCGCGGAATAACCGGGTCTGTCCCTCACGGAACGTCTGAAAATTTTCCTGGGAGAGGCAGCGGTAAACCTCTTGCTCCTCTTCAATAGACAGAACAGCGATGCCCCTTTTCTCGCCATACACACATAACTCTAAAAACGTCCGGACACCTTCCCGCCAGCTAAATTCCGGATCTTCCATCAGCTGTCTGGCATATTCCAGCAATTTGGGCTGCTGATAACGAAGCGCCTCCAATACCAGTTCTTCCTTCGAGGAAAAAAAGGTGTAAAAAAAGGTCTTAGAAATGCCTACTTTTTTACACAATACATCAATGCTGCTGTGAATCAGCCCCCGGTCTACAATACACTGAATCACAGTAGTCAGCAGAGCGGTCCGTACCTGCTCCCGCTCCTGTTCCGAATAGGCCTTTCGCGCCATATCTTTCTGTCTCTCCCCTTCCCGCATGATAAAGAACAAAATATTAAATTAGTATTTATATCATAACTGAACGAAGGAAAATATTCAACTAGATTTGTGAAATTACTGTAGCTGAGGGATAGAGATTTTGAATGTATTGAAGTATCCTCCGTTCTTCAATGGATCAGCAGAAAATATTCTGGAGTATAGAAATGGGGTGGTATTCTGCGGAAGATCACCCCGATTGTTGGGATAGAACCTATTTTTCTCATCAGCTCACCTATAGACAACTCAATATACCTACAAATAACATTTGAGCATACTCTAAATTATCTTCAACTCTGTATGCACATTTTAATAGCAACAGTATCATTCCTCACTGTATTTATGGAATAATCACACACTAAAAATGTCAATTACTCTATTTGTATTTTAAATTACAGAGCATTCAAATGAGCAGCAATGATCCTTTTCTAAATGCTCAAAGACCAGTCAATATACATGCTGATAACCACGTTTTTTTAATCATTATTAAGAGAGAAAATGACTCAGTATATATTAAAAGTAACATACTGACAATAATTAGGTAAAACTTTCTACCTTAACAATCTTTGCGAGACATAGCTGAGTATCTAGCCGATGTTAGCGCACTCTTCAATATTTCTACTCCCATGTCCCTTACGAAGCGCGACGGAATGGGAATATCTATGACAGCGACATTGTCAATTTCTACTCACACGCTTCTCGCGGGGCGCGACTATGTACCAGGGTTATCATTGCCGTAACCTTCATTTCTACTCACACAGCCCCTCGCGGGGCGCCACTACACATCGTCGGCTTTTTCGCAGAGCAGGTTGAAATTTCTACTCACACGCCCCTCGCGGGGCGCGACCGGCTTGCTCCACGACGTGTCCAGAGGTACAGTTATTTCTACTCACACGCCCCTCGCGGGGCGCGACATGTCCTTCTATGGTCTGATGACAACTCTCTGGATTTCTACTCACACGCCCCTCGCGGGGCGCGACTCAGATGTACTGGATTCCGCAGGCGGTGCTTGATAATTTCTACTCACACGCCCCTCGCGGGGCGCGACTCCGGCAGTATGTGCTTTGAACAATGACATGTACATTTCTACTCACACGCCCCTCGCGGGGCGCGACGGAAGAAATACGGATTTATTCCAGGCAAATTATATTTCTACTCACACGCCCCTCGCGGGGCGCGACCCTGCTTTTGTTGTTTAAAAATGTACCGAAAAATTTCTACTCACACGCCCCTCGCGGGGCGCGACATACGAAAAATCGGCCTCCCTGTTGGCGCAGGAATTTCTACTCACACGCCCCTCGCGGGGCGCGACGGCGATATGAGCCTTAGAAAACTGGATAATACATTTCTACTCACACGCCCCTCGCGGGGCGCGACGTATCGTTGCTATTGCGAAAACTCAGAGGATTATATTTCTACTCACACGCCCCTCGCGGGGCGCGACCCGCCAGCTGCGGAGAATGGAGGAAGAATCATGCATTTCTACTCACACGCCCCTCGCGGGGCGCGACCGTCATAACACTCTGCGCAGACACCTTTTCCAGGCATTTCTACTCACACGCCCCTCGCGGGGCGCGACCGCTACATTTAGTATGTAATAGTGAATCATTCCCTGCATATAGAGGAGCGGACTTTTCCATCCTAACATCTACTCGTTTTTATCGATTTATTTTGCATCAAATATCTCTTTTTCAGGCGAACCTTCTAGGATTTTTACATCACTTGACCTTCCCCTATCATTTCATTCATGCAGGTATCAAGAAAGCTAAATGATGATCATACCTTCTGGGTTATACGTTTTTTTCGCCCCAATATGTTCAATTCGTTTTTCCCAGTTATTTCCGAGATAATAAAACCTCAAACTGTCTTCTTCCTGATTGATCAGTTTGATCAGGCGATCCTTTAATTTAAGGAAAGAAGAATAATCCAGATCTGCTTCAAACACGGAGTTCTGTACACGCTGCGCATGGTTCTGACATTCTTTCGCTACTTTGCGTAAACGAGTTCTTCCTGATGCGCTCACAGTGCTTACATCATAGCTAATCAACACCATCATACGAATCACCTACTTTAAAAGAAACGATGGATAACTTTCTATGTCACCACGTACATACTTTGCCAAAAGATTACTTTGTATATAAGGAAGCAAACCCAATGGAATCTTTTGCTTCAAATATGGATGCGTCATATCGGTACGCTTTTTTTCCTGCCATTTTGCCAGTACCTTTTTGCGCCCATCTTCATTCAACCATACGGCACCGGAAAGCTGTGTTTCGAAATCCTTCTCTCCGATTACTCGCAGATTCAAGAGAGTCAGAACAAAACGTTCCACGATGCAGCGGACTTCCTCTACCATATCGCAGGCAAGAGAAACGCGCCCGCTCCGCAACGTATGGCAATAGCCGATATAACTGTCCAGTCCTACCGTTTCCAATGCTGCTGCGAATTCGCTCGTAGCCAATGTATACACAAACGAAAGCACTGCATTTACCGGATCAAGCGGCGGTCTTTTCGTGCGCAGTTCAAACGTAAATGGAACTTTCTGATTCGTTATCAGCTTATTGAACACCGAGAAATAGCTCTGAGCGCAGTATCCCTCAATACCGATAATTTCTTCCACACATTTCGTACTATAAACCTTTTCGATGCCTGCTGTCAGAATTTCTATCGTCTTCTTCACTTCCTCATCTTCCCGCAAGACTGCGTTATCATGAAGTGTCCGGCGCAAAAGCTGACGTGTATTGCTGAATTTTGCCGCCATTGTATTCTGTGCCAATACAAGTCCTGATTTACGAAACATATCAATCTGTGCCACTCGGAGAAATACGTTTCCCTTCGTCTCTCCGCAGACTTTTGCAAGAAATTTTCCCTGAGGAGAAATAAAATTGATCGGTATCGTCTTACTAACACATTTTCCCATCAAAGCAGGAGAACAGCCGATGTAATTAAAACAAACAATATTTTCGATGTTTTCAAATGGCATTCGCAGCTTTGTCTCTCCCTCTATTTTACAGACGAGATTCTCTCCATCCAGAGTGAGGTACGCCATTTCATTTGTCACATATACCGTATTCAGTAATTTTCTCATAGCGCTGTCCTCCCGATTTTTTCGATTTCACTCTGAATACTTTTAACTTGCTTAATATTCGGCATACAAAGATCCTTCATAGAACATCCGCTGCATTTCTGTCCTTTTCGAATTGCAGGTATTTTCCCTGCATTTAAATATCCTCGCATTTCTTCTAATATAGTCTTTAATTTGGCATCATATACAGCAAAATTTTCCTGCAAATGCAGATCAAATCTTTTTTTCACATCCGCATAATAAATCACACCTTCGCAGTTTCCACCAAATACGAAATCTACACATAGCTTCTGTGCGAATACCTGCATCCGATCATCCTCTCGCACTTCTACATCTTTCGGTTTCGTTGGCTTATATTCTACGATTGTAAGTTTATATCTGCCTTCAAGATTCGGAAGCGTTATCCCCTGCCTGTCCTCTCTTGCTTCCAGGCAATCTGTAATTCCATAGAGCTGATAACGGTCATTATATACCGGCACAGAAGTAAAAACACGCTTTCCTCTTGCTGTATAATTCCGATCCGGATCATGCACACGGTCATGCATCAGATTTGCTTTTGTCACAAAAAAATTTTCTGCCCATGCTTTATCAATTTCAAGGAGCCCCCAACGGTGCGGACAGTACAAATAGTGCTGAATGGAACGAATCGTTATTTCCATTATACTCATATTTTTTCGATCAGCTCTACTCCTTCCGGCATCTGCCGATCAACATTGATTTCATAATCGGTAAACGAACGCGGCAAAATACCCTCTTTTTCTGATATTGCAATCTTATCGAACAAAAGATGTGACGGACAGTTTCCAAGTACATTACTATGTTTAAATATGTACAGCTTTCTCATACACATTTTTCCGCGTGCTGCGCTGTGATCATTTTCAAACATATTGATGATAGCGCTCCACAGCAGCTCGAGATCATCCTCTGAAAGCCCCGTTGACTTATTGGCAAGCGCGGCAGATACATATCCTTCTGCCCGATAAAGTGCATACGGAATCACACTTTTTCTTCCCATTTCTGTCTCTCCAGTCTCCGTCCGCTCCTCTGTGGTCCGTGCCTGACGTGTAATAGAAACGTCCAGGATATTTACTGGAGAAATACTTCTCGCAAAATTGATCTGTACTGGTCCTCTTACAATGCCGCACGGATCTTCTCCCGTGGACATCACTGCACCGAACGTTCTCACATCGAAATAATTGCGGCACATATATTCTCTAGCCTTCTTTACATCATCCGTATTTTTTCCCTTATTCTTTTTGGGCAGCCCTTCTGCCTCGTACGCCGCTGTAAATTTTGCGTTCAGGGAGCGGTCCGGTTTTACCAAAATATTGTAGCCTGCCTCCCCTTCTTTGACCAGCTCCACATAATTTCTGATTTTC
>Kit_p2__coassemble_863_pt1 | contig 23703 bp, 23 predicted proteins | sample Kit_p2__metabat2_high_PE_038 | metagenome-assembled genome bin Kit_p2 | reverse complement strand
AGTATTATCTATACATCTTACAAAAAAACTCAATATTTTCCGAAATCTTGAGTTTAAATTCTTATTGGAGGAATCTCGCTATGGATTTGACTTGCTATAACTCCTACTATGAAGTGAATTTGTCTGTTCTGGAGGAAAACTTTAAAAAAATTTCCCGCTTCGTCTCCCCGGCCCAGATTATCCCTGTGCTGAAAGCAGACGCCTACGGCATGGGCGCCCTGGAAATTGCAAAAACTCTCACAGAGCGCTGCGGCTGCAAAACCCTGGCCTGCTCCCAGACCTATGAGGGACTGGTTCTGCGGGAAGGCGGCATTACTGACGCGGAAATTCTGATTATGGGGCCTGTGCTCCATGACACTCTCCCCCATGCGGTTCACTGGGATATGCAGATCCCCCTGTTCACCCCGGAGCGTGTACACTCCCTGTCCAGGGAGGCTGCCAGACAGGGAAAGACAGTAAAAGCCCAGATTAAGATCGAAACCGGGCTGAACCGGATCGGCGCCTGGCCTGGAAAGCAGCTTCAGGAGGTCATCGATGCTCTCCACCAGTGCCCCAATATTCAGGTGGTAGGCGCCTTCACCCATTTTGCACAGGCAGAGACGCCGGACGATCCCTTCACCATGGAGCAGTTCGCTGTATTTAAGGAGGGCATTGCCCAGCTCAAGGAGGCCGGCTTCCAGCTGTCCTATATCCACTGCTGCAATACCGGCGCCTCTGAATGGTACAAGGAGGCTCTGGATTTTTCCACCCATATCCGGGCAGGCAGCCTGGTGTTAGGATACAGTGATATTACCGATGGATCCAATCCCATTGGGCTGCAGGAAATGCTGTCCTGGCGGACGACTGTCAGCTTTATCCGCCATGTGGAGCCAGGCGAGACCGTCAGCTATGATCGGCTTTTCAAGGCAGAAAAGCCCACAGATATAGCAGTCGTCTCTGTAGGCTTCGCCGATGGTATTCTGTGCGCCATGGCTCGCAGCCACGGTCCGGTACTGGTAAATGATCAGCGCGCTCACTATATTGACACCTGCATGGACCAGTGTTTTGTGGACATCACAGGGCTTGACTGCAAAGTGGGCGATCCGGTGACCCTCTGGGGATATTCCCCCAGCGGCAACGCCTTCCTCTCTCCTCAGGAGCTGTCAAAATACGGCCAGGTGTATACCTCCTATACCTCCCAAAGGCCGGATCGGATTGGACGGGTCTACATCAGATAAAAGGAGACTTATTTTTCTATGAAGCAGGCTTTTACAATAGCGGCCATCGGTTCAGGCGGAAAGACCACCGCTCTCAGAGAACTGGCCCGCCAGATTTCCGACAGGACAGAAAAAGCATCCATCCTTTTGACTGCAACGACCCATATGTATCCTGTTCTCCCACCGGAAAGCCGGATTCTTCTGATGAATCCAGGGGAAGAAGTGCTGTGCTCAGAGCTGTCAAAACCTGGGATTGTCTGCGCCGGACGGACTGCCCGCGAAGGAAAGCTGGCTTCCCTGAAGCCTGAGCAGCTGGCTGCGGCTGCTCAGACGGCCTCTGTCATCCTCTGCGAGGCAGACGGATCCCGCTGTCTGCCCCTGAAGCTTCACCATGAGCAGGAGCCTGTTCTCCCGCCTCAAACGAATCTCTGCCTCATTACAGCCGGGCTGTCTGCTCTGGGACGGACAGTCCGGGACTGCGTCCACCGCTATGAGCTGAATCCTGTCTGGAAATCCCGCCCCAATACCAGAATCGGCGGAGAGGAGCTGGCTTTCTGTGTGCTTGACGCCGTATCCTCTGTCACGCTTCCGAAGCGGCAGGGCTTTGGCGTCTGTCTTACCAAAGACAGGATCCGGATTCTTCTCAATCAGTCAGACTGCCTGTTTCACTCTGAACGCCTGGATGCCTCACTGGCTGTCCTTCAGGCGGAAGCTTCTGCTGCCGCAGAGATTTTGGATAAACATGGTCTTTCCTGCAAAGTAGGAAGTCTTTCCGAAGACAGTTCCTTTCTCCTGGAGTGGATCTGCTCCTCTGCCTGGCTATAACAGGCGGATCTGCCTGCGGGAGGCAAGCCCCAGCAGCGCTTCCAGCACTCCGCCGGCCACAGCGTTGGCCTTATCAGACACTGTGCCGCAGAACCCGGCCTGCTCCAGGCGCGGGTCAATATCTGCAATTTTAAGACCTTTTTTCACTGGAAAGCCTTCCCGGATGAGTCCCCTCAGCACTCCGTCCAGGGAGGCTTTCACTGGAGTCCCCTCTATTATGGCAATGGTCTGCCCTTTCTTTACAATCGTTCCAATATCAATCCAGTTTCCAGACTCATCTTTTACAAAAGAAAGGCAGCCGTCTACAGGAGCGTGAATCACCCGTTCCACGCCAAACCCTTCTATCTCTCCTGGAATTCCTGTATTGGGAATAGCCTGGCCTTCCCAGATAACCTGCCCTAAAAAATGGCCTCTCATGGTTTCTATCACTGCGTCCACATCCGCTCCTGCGGTAAATCCAGGACCAGTTCCAATGGTAATCGGAGCCATGGAGCGGCTGGTCCCCAGATTTCGTTTTGCCAGGATTACATCGATCAGAGCAGCTGGCTGAAACTCCCGGACACAGGAAGCTGTTTCATCCACCAGAAGTGGAATCGCTCCCTGAGACCAGATCTCTGCTGCCTGCCCCGGTGTCCTTGCCAGACGGCAGCTTACTCCCTCTACCTGGGTTTCCCCCGTCCATACAGCCTCGCAGAAAGAAGCGCGGCGGCGGATGGCCGACGGACTCCGGCACTCTAAAGCTGCCACCCGAAAACCGCTGCGATACAGGCGCAGAATCACCCCTGTGGCCAGATCTCCGGCTCCCCGCACCAGAATCCAGGGCCTTGTTTCTGATGGTTCGATATATTCAGGGAAATACCGGCCTGCCATTGCGTCCAGCTGCCCTTTCGCCTCCCGTTCAAAGGCCCGGTAGCGTTTCAGAAGGCTTTCTGCCTCCACAGTCAGCTCTGCTCCGCCTCCGTTTTTTCCCCCGATTTTTTTATTTAAAAGGGAAATTTCAAGCTCCCTTTCACAATTTTTGATCATGGTCCAGGCCTTGCTGTAGCTCATGCTCATATCAGCCGCGCTCTTTCTCAGGGAGCCAAACCGTTCTATCCCCTCCAGCAGGCTGGCGGCCCCAGGTCCGAAAGCCTTATTTTCTCCCTTCAGCCGGAATATCGGCTGAAGACTCAACTGTTTTTTCACTGTACTCCTCCCTGTTTTCTGCCTGCCGTTCTGCTTTTTCTGCTTTCATCTAAGCTCTTTATCATTTCCTTTAATTCCTCTGCATATTTTCTGGAAATCATAGAGGGATTAGCCTGCAGCGCATACTGCAGAAACTCTGCTCTCCTGCTTCTAAGAGCAGAAAGTGCTGCTTCCAGCTCTGCGCGTTTTTCTGAAATTCTGTCTTCTGCATCCATCTTCAGCAGAGCTGTCTGGACTCTGATATTCTCCAGTTCCTGACGGATTCTGTTTGCCGCCTCCAGCGAACGTCCGAGATCCAGGGCTGCTCTCATGCATACAGAAGTATCCCAGAAAAAAACGACCGTCACAGCTGACACCAGACACAGTTCCGGTAAAACTGGAATTCCGCAGATAAGCTTTGCAATGGGCCTGTGAATCACATGGGTCATAAAGATTGTCAGAAATCCCCAGGCAATAGAGGAACTGAGACAGATATAGCCGTGAAGATTAAATTTCTGGCGGCTGTAATCCCAGTATCGTATCTTAAATAACTGCTCCATTGCCCATCCGACTACATATTCCAGAAGAGTTGCCCCTGCAAAGCCTGACAGCCAAGTAAGAAACAGACTATCCTGAAATGGCCTGGAAACGATCAGCATCATCAGCGCGCCACTTCCATACAGAGGAAGCAGCGGAAGTCTTAAAAAGCCCCTGTTTACCGGATGCCGCTCTCTGGCTGAAACATAGAGCGATTCAAATATCCATCCCAGAAAGCTGTAGCAATAAAAAAAGGCAAGCCATTGATACCACGTATATAAATCCATATATCCTCCAATGCAGTTTTCTGTTTTTCCTGTTCCATTTGCATCGTCAGTATATCACAGCCTGGTTCCTTTGGCTATCTCAAGGGCAATTATCTGACCTTTCCCTCCTTTTTTAGCAGCAAGAAGCGTTCATCTTTTGAAAAAATAGCGACTGTCCGGCATGGGACATCTATGCTATAATATCGTCAGATATTTATTTTTCAGGAGGTCGTTTTTTATGAAGCTGATGCGGACAGAGGACGCGGTAGGGCAAGTGCTCTGCCATGACATTACGCAGATTATTAAGGGTGTCACCAAGGACGCTGTATTCCAGAAGGGCCATATCATCCAGCCGGAGGATATTCCGGTGCTTTTAAGTGTGGGAAAGGAACACATCTACATCTGGGAAAACGACGAAACCATGCTCCACGAAAATGAAGCAGCCAAAATTCTCTGCCAGCTCTGCCAGGGTCCCGGCATGAAAGCTTCTGAACCCAAGGAAGGAAAAATTGAGCTGACTGCCGAGTATGATGGTCTTTTTCTGGCTGACACGGAGCGGCTTCGCCGAATCAACGCTCTGGGAGAGATGATGATCGCTTCCAGGGCCGGAGGCTTTCCTGTGAAAGCCGGAGATCGTCTCTGCGGAACCCGGATTATTCCCCTTGTCATTAAAAAGGAAGCCATGGAGCAGGCTAGACAGGCGGCAGGACAGGAACCTCTTTTTTCCCTGATCCCTTTGAAGCAGAAAAGCTTTGGCGTGGTAACTACAGGCAGCGAGGTATTCCACGGGCTGATCCAGGATACCTTTACCCCGGTCATCGAAGAAAAGCTGGCTGAATACGGCTGTACCATGGCTGCCCATAAAATCTGTGACGACAGGGAAGAAGATATTTCCCGAGCCATCCAGGCTATGGCTGACAAGGGCATTGACATGATTTTCTGTACAGGAGGCATGAGTGTGGATCCAGATGACAGAACGCCTTCCGCCATACGAAATTCCGGCGCATCCATTATCAGCTACGGCGCTCCCGTTCTCCCTGGTGCTATGTTTCTGGTCTCCTATCTGCCGGACGGACGGCCTGTCTGCGGCCTTCCCGGCTGCGTCATGTATGCCAGACGGACTATTTTTGACCTGGTTCTCCCAAGGCTTCTGGCAGACGTGCCTGTAACTGCCCAGTGGCTGGCAAGGCTGGGCCATGGCGGGCTCTGCCTTTCCTGTCCGGAATGCCATTTCCCTAACTGCGGATTTGGAAAGGGCGTCTGATTCACAATGATAAGGAGGCAAAACATGAATTTTACACACATTGATCAGGAAGGCAACGCTGTAATGGTAGATGTAAGCCAGAAGGACTCCACGGTCCGGACCGCCTCTGCCTGCGGCCGCATCCGCATGAGCCGGGAATGCTACCTGGCTGTGGAGGCCGGAACTGCCAAAAAAGGAGATGTACTGGGCACGGCACAGATTGCCGGAATCATGGGCGCAAAACAGACTGCTGACCTGATTCCTCTCTGCCACCGTCTCAACCTGTCAAAGGCCTCCGTCTCCTTCCGCCTGCGGCCAGAGCTTCCAGGGGTGGAGGCCGTCTGCACCGTCAAATGTACTGGTCAGACAGGGGTAGAAATGGAGGCTCTGACAGGGGTAAGCATTGCCCTCCTCACGATCTACGACATGTGCAAGGCTATGGATAAAAGAATGGTAATAGAGGAAATTCACTTAATGGAAAAGCACGGCGGAAAAAGCGGTGATTTCTCCTTTACTGTAAACCAGGAAGACAGCAGGACGGAGGGTTCCCATGCGTGATTCCTTTGGAAGAACCATTGACTATCTGAGAGTTTCCATTACAGAACAGTGCAATTTAAGATGCCGCTATTGTATGCCGGAAACAGCCGGGGATTCCAGCTCTTCCCACCATCTCATGACGTTTGACGAGATCGTGGCTGCCGTCAGAGCGGCAGCCAGTCTGGGAATACAGGCTGTTAAAATTACAGGAGGAGAGCCTTTATGCCGTCCAGGCTGCCCGGATCTCATCCGGCAGCTCAAAAAAATTCCAGGTATCAGCCAGGTTACCATGACAACGAATGGACTTTTTGTTTCCAGATATCTGGACGAACTCCTGGACTCTGGTCTGGACGCCATGAATATCAGCCTGGATACTCTTAATGAGGAGCAGTTTCGCCAGATCACACGGAGAAATTTCCCTCTCAGCCAGGTACTGGAAGCTGTCAAAAACTGCTCTGAAAAGATCCCCACAAAAGTCAACGCAGTTCTGCTTTCTGAGACAGAAGATCAGCTGATTCCTCTGGCCCGGCTGGCCTGCTCCCTGCCTGTAGATGTGCGCTTTATCGAGCAGATACCTCTGGGAGGACAAAAGCCGGCAGCCTGCTCCTGCAGTCTGGCTCTCTCCCGCCTGAAAGCAGAATGGCCAACTCTCTCCCCTGTGGCAGAGACCAGGGGAAACGGCCCTGCTGTTTACTGGAAAGTGCCTGGATTTCTGGGTACTGTGGGACTTATTGAGGCCATCAGCCACTCTTTCTGCTCCAGCTGTAACCGGATCCGGCTTACCAGCGGAGGCCAGTTAAAACCCTGTCTTTGCTACGAAGACAGTATTGACCTGATGCCTGCCCTGAAATCGGGAAATGAAAAGGAACTGCTGGCCCTGTTTCAAAAGGCTGTCAGAAATAAGCCTAAGGCTCACTGCTTTCTTCAGCCCGATGAAATCAGTGAACATCGCTATATGAGCCAAATCGGCGGATAAGATGAAATATCACTTGGAGGAATATTTATGGGAACGGTACGAGCCGTATGCAAAAGCCCTGTCCGGGGCATTCAAAAAACCAATGAACAGAGCGGATGGTTTGAAACAGACTGGGGAATTGAGGGAGACGCCCATGCCGGACACTGGCACCGTCAGGTGAGCCTTTTAAGCGCAGAGAAGATTGCCCGTTTTAATGAACAAGGCGCCGCCGTAGGTCCTGGGGATTTCGGGGAAAACCTGGTGGTAGAAGGAATTGACTTTTCCTCCTTTCCAGTGGGAACCTGGCTGCGCTGCAGCGATGTGCTGCTGGAAATCACGCAAATAGGAAAGGAATGCCACAGCCACTGTGCCATCTATCACAAAATGGGCGACTGCATTATGCCCAGGGAGGGGGTATTCGCCAAAGTGCTGGAGTCTGGAACCATCTCTGTCGGTGACCAGATGTCTGTCGTTTCCAGGAAGAAGCCTCTTCCCTTCCAGGCTGCAGTCATTACCCTGTCAGATCGATGCTCTGCAGGAGAAAGAGAGGATGAAAGCGGCCCTGCCATTGAAAAACGCCTTGAAGAAGAAGGATACCAGATCATAGAACGTCTGATTCTTCCCGACAGCCGGACGGCGCTGGAAAAAGAGCTGATCCGCCTCTGCGATCAGAGAAAGCCAGATTTGATTCTGACTACAGGAGGAACCGGTTTTTCCCCCAGAGATATTACTCCGGAAGCCACGATGGCAGTAGCTGAGCGCCCTGCCCCAGGAATCGCCGAAGCCATCCGGGCAGCCAGCATGGCAATCACCAGACGGGCCATGCTAAGCCGGGCTGTATCTGTGATCCGCGGAAAAACCCTGATTGTCAATCTGCCGGGCAGCCCGAAGGCGTGTATGGAGGGCATGGACGTTTTTCTGGATCAGCTGCCCCACGGCCTGTCCCTGCTGCGAGGCTCTGTCATGGACTGCAGACACAGACCGGAAACGCCTGGTACAAAGCAGACTGCAGGCGAAAACCAGCATCCATAGGAGGGATACTTATGAAAAAGCTGAAACTAAACATCCTGTTTTCTCTCCTTCTGACAACAGCTGCCGCAGGAATCTTTGGCTGTTCTGCCTCTTTATCCGGAGAAACAGGAGCGCTGCCTTCCGACAGCTCCGGTAAACCTGTCGAGCTGGTGGTGTTTGCCGCTGCCAGTCTGACAGAAGCTCTGGAGGAAATCGCAGAAGCATATGAAAAAAAAGAGCCTGAGATTTCTCTGATTTTTAATTTTGATTCATCGGGAACTCTGAAAACCCAGATTCAGGAGGGAGCTGACTGTGATCTGTTTCTCTCTGCCAGCCCAAAACAGATGGATCAGCTGGAAACAGAGTCGGATCTCATTCTTCCGGAAAGCCGGATCAATCTGCTGGAGAATACAGTGGTTCTGGTCACGCCGAAGGAAAACCGGAAAGACATTGACAGCTTTGACTCCCTGGCAGAGCACCTGAAAGCAGGGGACATGCTCCTGGCTATGGGAAACAGTGACGTACCTGCAGGCCAGTATGCAGGAAAAATTTTAACCTGGTATGGAATGGATGAGGAAAAACTGGCAGCAGACAGCCTTATCACCTACGGAAGCAATGTAAAAGAAGTAGCTGCCCAGGTATCTGAAGGCAGTGCAGACGCAGGCATCATCTACAGCACCGATGCCTTCAGCGCAGGGCTTACTCCGGCAGACGAAGCTTCAGAGGAAATGTGCGGGCAGGTGATCTACCCCGCCTCTGTCCTGCAGTCTTCTGCCCATCCAGAGCAGGCCCAGGCCTTTTTAGACTTCCTGCCCGGACCTGAGGCCCAGGCTGTCTTTGAACGTATCGGCTTTTCCCTGGCAGAGTAAGGAGGCAGCATATGGACTGGTATCCTCTGTGGAATTCTCTGCGGATCGCCGCAGTCAGCAGTATTCTGGTGTTTTTTGCCGGCATTGCAGCTGCATACTATGCCGCCCGGCTCCCAAAGCTTTTAAAGGGCTGTCTGGACGTTGTCCTTACTCTTCCCATGGTGCTGCCCCCTACGGTGGTTGGATATTTTCTTCTGCTTCTGGCAGGCAGCAGACGTCCTCTGGGTATGGCACTGGAACATCTGGGCCTGAGGCTTGTCATGGACTGGAAAGGCGGGATTCTGGCCGCTTTCACCGTCTCCTTTCCTCTGATGTACCGTACCGCCAGGGGGGCCTTTGAAAGCTTTGACGAGACTCTGGCTCAGGCCGGAAAAACCCTGGGACTGTCAAACACCTTCATTTTCTGGCGGATACGCCTGCCTGTCTGCAGGCAGGGAATTCTGGCCGGAGCCGTCCTGGCCTTTGCCAGGGCTCTGGGCGAATATGGAGCTACCAGTATGCTGATCGGCTACACCCCTGGAAGAACTGCTACTATTTCCACTACCGTCTATCAGATGTGGAGGACTGGAAATGACCGCCAGGCCTTCCTGTGGGTATGTGTCAATCTGGCTATCTCAGCAGCTGTACTGCTGGCGGTAAACAACCTGGAGCAGAGAGAGCAATTAAAAAAGGGAGGAACGCCCATTGCTGACTGTAAAAATTGAAAAACAACTGGGAAATTTTCTTTTAAATGCAGATTTTGAGACAGACGCTCCCATTGCAGGGCTTCTGGGAGCCTCCGGATGCGGGAAAAGTTTAACCTTAAAGTGTATTGCAGGGCTGGAACAGCCAGATCGAGGCAGAATTGTCCTGGACGGCACTGTTTTATTCGACTCCCAGGCAGGTATCTGCCTGCCGCCTCAAAAGCGCCAGGTTGGTTATCTGTTTCAGAGCTATGCCCTGTTCCCCCACATGACTGTAAAGCAGAACATTCTCTGTGGAATGCAGGGAGAAAAAGACCGAACAAAAAAGCTGGACAGCCTGAATCAGCTCAGCCGCCTTCTCCAGCTGGAACATGTGATGGATTTAAAGCCAGGCTCCCTGTCCGGAGGGCAGGCTCAGAGGACTGCTATCGCCAGAATTCTGGCCAGCCGTCCCAGGCTCCTTTTACTGGACGAGCCATTCGCCGCTCTGGATTCCTATCTGAGGGAACAGCTGCAGCTGGAATTAAAAGAACTTCTTCTTGCTCTGGACTGCCAAACTGTACTGGTCACCCACAGCAGAGACGAAGCCTTTCTCCTGTGCTCTCATCTGGCCGTTATGGACAGGGGAGAAATTTCCGCTGCAGACAGCACAAAAGGTCTGTTTGAACAGCCGCAAACCATAGCAGCTGCCCGGCTGACTGGATGCAAAAACATTGCAAAAGCCAGAAAGACAGGAGATTTCACGGTAGTGATTCCAGACTGGGGTATCTGTCTCACTGCGGCAAATCCTGTCCCAGACAAGCTCCAGGCAGTGGGAATCCGCGCCCATTCCTTCTCCCCTGAGGTTTCGTCCAATCTCCTCCCCGTCACACTCTGCAGCCATATGGAGGAACCCTTTGAAGATCTGTTCCTCTTCCGTTTTCAGGGGCAGGCATCAGACAGTCCTCCCCTGTGGTGGAGACTTCCAAAAGGGCAGACTCCTGATTCTTTCCCCTCTTCCCTTGGCGTTTTGCCGGATCAGGTGCTGCTGCTGACCTGAGAAACAGCGGCAGTACACAGGCATGACAGATGAGTCAGCTGACTCTGCTCTCCGGACAATCCCTGTTATTTTTTATCTGCCGTTTGCAAACACTCGCCTTACGGCTCAGGAGGTACTCTATATGACAAAAAATGTAATTTCTTCTGCCATCAGCGGACACCCTCTTGTCCTCATTTCTGTGGTCTCCTCAGAAGGATCCACTCCCCGGTCTGCCGGGGCTATGATGACGGCAGATACATCCGGTCTGCTGGCCGGAACCATCGGAGGCGGCGTCCTGGAAGGCCAATGCCTGAAGGAAGCCGCCTCCTTTTTAAGAGGACTGCAAAACAGCAGCACCACAAGGCCGGCGGGCTTTCTTCGTTCCTTTGCCTTAGATAACAGCCAGGCTGGAAATCTGGGCATGATATGCGGAGGCAGCACATCTGTTTTGTTCACTCCCATCATGCCGTCTGATCAGGAAACTTTTCAGACTGCACTGGCCCATATGCAGGCAGGAGAAGACTGCTTTCTCCTTCTGCCTCTGGATGGTTTTGCTCCCCTCTGCCGCAGACAGCCAGGAGACGAGGCCCTGTCTTCCAGTAAGGCCTGTCTTTGCAGTACAGACAACCGCACCTGTCTCTGTATCCCTCTGACTGCCCCCGGCCGTGTCTTCCTCTTCGGAGGCGGCCATGTGTCCCTGGAGCTGTCTCAGCTTCTGGATCGGCTGGAATTTCCCTATATCGTAATTGATGACAGAACAGAATTCGCAGGCCGGGATCGTTTTCCAGGCGCTTTAGAAACCTTCGTCCTTCCCTTTAAATCGGATCTTCTTTCAAAAAAGCTTTCCGGTTCTCTCGCGCCCCGTAAAACAGACGCTTTTTGCATTATGACCCGCGGCCATGAAGGCGATGAAACGGCTGTCCGCTTTGCTCTGTCCACAGCTGCCTCCTATATCGGAGTAATGGGCAGCAGAAAAAAGCGGGAAGCTCTCTTTTCAAAACTTGAAAAAGAGGGCTTCCCGCAGGTGCGAAACCGCGTTACAACTCCTATCGGCCTTAGCATTAAGGCCCAGACTCCCGCCGAAATTGCCGTCTCAGTGGCAGCTCAGCTGATTGCCTGGAGAGCAGATCTCAGCTGAACACCCGGAATTCTCTCTCATCGTTTTTTAAGGGTACGTCGGCTATAGTCATGGAATCGATAACAATAAAGGTTCTGCACCCAGCCGGAAAAGAAAATATGTTTTCTAACCATATACGATTCCCTCCTCCCGCAGAATATCGACACATGATTTCATCATTTTTGCAGTCATTCCCCAGATGATCAAGTCCTGATACTGATAGAACATCACATCATAGCATCCTTCTCTCCACCGGTATTCCTTTCCCTGGGGAATCATCTCATAGGGAAACGGCTCCTCCGGCACAGTGAGAATTTTTGCCATGTAGCACAGAGGCTCGTGGTCAAAAAACCACTGAAACGGTATCTTTATGATTTCTTCTGTCTCGTCGGCAGAAAAGGTTCCCTGATAGTCCTTAATCTCTGCCAGAAACGGATAAATAGTAAATCCTGCCGGGATCTCCAGATAATCGCAGACCATCACGATTTCTGCCTGTTCCGGCTTTACGAGAAGCTCCTCTGACAACTCTCTGAGGGCAGTCTCCTGTGGGCTCTCTCCCGGCTCCATACTTCCGCCGGGAAAGCAGATTTCCCCCGGCTGAACCTTTAAGCTCCCCGCCCGCCTTTCAAACAGCACAAAACAGTTATCCTGCTCCAGAATAAGAGGAATCACCACTGCACAGTCACGGCGCGTACTCCAGCCAATGGGTCTGGGCACTCTGTTTTTCAGGGCATTTTTATGTTCCAGATATTGTACTTTCTGTCTCATCTGTTCCCGCCCCCCAGAAACCAGTCTACTTTCTGATTAAATTCCCTGCTGTTTTCAGAAGCAATAAAATGTGTTCCATTGATCAGACACAGCTGACTTCCTGGTATGAGGCGGTGAATTTTTTTCGTGTGGCTTCTCCGGATCATATCTCTGGTTCCTGCAATCACCAGCACCGGCTTTCTCATAGATTTCAGGTATATGGGTCTGATATGTGGTTCCCTGAGCATCAGCTGCAGCAACTCCTTTTTCTTCTTATCTCCCTTTACCGCAGTCAGGCACTCCTTGAGGTAAGAGCAGTAAATACTTCCGATTACGCCTGCCTTCATTCCCGACGGGGTCAGATTGGCGCCGTTTAAAATCAGCCTGTCCACGTACTGAGGGTGGAGAATCGTAAAAATCAAAGCGATATTTCCCCCATCGCTGAAACCCAGGAGAATAATCCGGCGCAGTCCCATTTCATCCAGAAACTGTTTCAAATCCCTGGCGAACTGGCGCAGAGTAAAGGGGGCTGTTCCCCGCTCTGACTTTCCGTGTCCCCTGGTATCAACTGCAATCACTCTGTATTTTTTTGAAAAATATTCTATCTGATTCTTAAAATAGGAACTGTCCTCTCCGTTTCCGTGAAGAAGCACCATCGGCTGTCCCATTCCCTTTTCTTCATAATATAGCTTCACTTTTATCATCCCTCCTCCTGTTTATCATATCTTCTTTTTTACCCATACTCCTCGGCCAGATCCTCAATGATCAGAAGGCCGATAGGTCCTAAAAACACCCCAAGAATTCCAAACAGCTTCATCCCTGCATAGATCGCTGCCAGAGTCTCCAAAGGAGAAAGGCCCATTTTCCCTCCCATCAGCCTGGCTTCCAGAAATTCTCTTGTCATCCAGCAGACGAAAAACAGCAGTACCAGAATTCCTCCCTGGTAAAAGCATCCCTGGACTGCCATCACAATGCTCCATGGAACCAGAACAGCCCCCGCCCCAAACAGCGGCAGCGCATCCAGCACGCCGATGACCGCTCCCAAGAGAATACTGTAGGGATTTCGTATCAAAGAAAGACCCAGGGCGCAGAGGCAGGCTGTAACAAACATAATCACAAACTGTGTTTTTAACCATGCATTCCCCGTCATAGCCAGCCGTCTTCCAAACAGGGCAAATTCCCGGCTGAACACGGACTGCTTTCTCCGCCTTCTCATCTCATCCATCTCCTGAAGAGACAGAACAGACGCCATAAAGAACACAGCGGCCGATACAAAGGTTCTGGCACAGAAGGAAAAGGCTGCCACAGAATTGACGGCCAGATTGGACATAGTGACCCGTCTGAGGGTCTGGGCCATGGCAACAATCATTTCCTTAGCCGCCTGTACCAGCACTCCCTCTCTTAAACGGCAGAACACCTCTGCTACACGGCACATGGAGGTCAGCCATTGATCCAGCTGCCGAATCCATTCCGGAGCCGCATTTATAATTTCATTCGCCTCCTGAAACAGGCGGCGGCCTGCGTAAAACAGAATCCATCCTGCTGCCCCGGCCAGAAGGATCAGCTGTATCCCTCCAATCACACCGATGGGAACCGCAAAGTTTCTTTCCCTGATGTGAAACTGCAGCCGCTTCTCCAGCCACGCAGCGCTGGGACGCAGCACCAAAGCTGTCAGATAGGCTGCCGCAAAGGGAAACATCAGAGGAAGGAAATATTTAAAACTGATATATACTCCGGCTGCCGCTGAGAAAATTACCAGCGCCTTCCTCTGCTTTTTCGATAGTTCCGGCATAGTTCCACCTGCTTTCTATTATTTTCGGCTGTCCGCTTCCGTAAATAATAATATGCCGCAATTTCTCCCTTTCTATCCTCTGGTTATTTTTCTGAAATCCCAGTTTCTTCCCTGTGCTTTTTTTGCATATTCTTTCTCATACTGCTCATACTAGTTCCTGTACAAAAGAAGTACAAATCATAAATGAACCACCCATGGTAAGTTCTCTAAGGCACTAATGAGAGTTGTACAAAGGAGAAACTTACAAAAGATGCGGGCCTGTTTTCCTTTCAAGAGGAGAACGGGCCTGTTTCTTGTTTTCTCTGAACATATCTCTCCTTTTACGGAAACAGGCGGAAGGCTCCTCCCTGGGGCCTCATGGAAACCGTCATGGGTTCTTTTGTTACGGGATGAACAAAGGAAAGACTGACAGCTGCCAGAGCCAGCGGTCCCTTTTCTCCTCTCTTTAGAGCAGCCGGATTATATTTCGTATCCCCCCACAGCGGAAGCCCATGGCCTGCAAACTGCACCCGTATCTGGTGATGGCGTCCTGTTTTCAGACGGATTTCCACAAGTGTCAGCCCCTTCTCTTCATTTTCCCCAATCACCCGATAGGACAGCTCTGCTGTTTTTCCCGCCGGATCAGAGTTATCCACTATTCTGGAATAATTATTTTCCCGATCCATCGACAGTCTATCCACAAAGTTACCCACATTATCCACAGGTTTTCCACATACAACTGCATGATAAATTTTTGTCACTCTATGTTCCTGAACCTCTTTACTTAAAAAGGCTGCAGCTTCCTTCGTCTTGGCGTAAACCATCACTCCAGACACAGGTTTATCTAATCTGTGGATAACTCCTACATAGGGTTCCTGACCCTGTGTGGATGAATTTGTGGACATTTTTGTGGATAAATTCTCTCCAGCCTGTCTCTCCTGTCTCCTCCTGCTGCGGATCAGATAATTTTTAATTTCACTGACCATATCCGGCTCCAGTTTCCGGCTGGCCTGGGATTCCAGCCCTGCCGGCTTCACAGCTGCCAGAACGTCGTCATCTTCATATAATATCTTAATCATACTGCTTTTTCCTGCCTTTGTCTGAATTTAACCTGCTTTTATTTTACTATATCTTTAACAGTTCAGCTATGACAAGTTTTGAAATTATAGCAGAATACACGAGAAAAGCTTTTCTCGTGTATCGGTGCAAAGATATTCTATTGGGGCTTGCATTACAATGGGAAAAATAGTATAGTATAAGAAAACGTGATAAGTAGTTTTCAAAACTATATGACGAATTATTTATAACCTTGTCGATTTTAAGGAGGTCGTTCTATGAAATGGATTGCAGGTCTTCACATAAAGGATCCGGGAAGCGCTCTGACACACTTTATTGCTCTGATAGGATCAGCAGCGGCGGCGGCTCCGCTTCTGATGAAGGCGGCGGCAGAACCGGGAGCCAGCAGGATGCAGACAGCTGCCCTGGCCGTCTTTATTGTCAGCATGATTCTGCTCTATGGAGCCAGCACGATTTACCATACTCTGGATATCTCTGAAAAGGTAAACCGTCTTCTGCGCAAGCTTGATCACATGATGATTTTTATTCTGATTGCAGGAACCTACACTCCCATCTGCCTGATTGTGCTGGGAAACCGCTCCGGCTTTCTGCTGTTAGCCCTGGTATGGGCCATTGCAGCAGCCGGAATTCTCATTAACGCCTTCTGGATCAACTGTCCAAAGTGGTTTTCATCCCTGATCTATATTGGAATGGGGTGGGTATGTGTAACCGCTTTTCAGGAAATTATAAATGCGCTCCCTACGGCGGCCTTCAGCTGGCTTTTAGCCGGCGGCATTATTTATACCGCCGGGGGTGTAATCTACGCCTTAAAGCTGCCTATTTTTAACTCCAGACACAAAAATTTCGGCTCCCATGAAATTTTCCATCTGTTTGTTATGGGCGGAAGTCTGTGCCACTATGTGGTAATGTATGCGTTTGTGGCATAGAAGTTTTTACATTCACATCCATGCTGCCTGACCGGAAGCCCTCCAGATCCAGGGTAATGTAGGTAAAGCCCAGCGCTTTCAGCCTCTCTGTAATCTGCGCCCGCTTTTCCAGCACCGCAGAAAACTGTCCTGCATCTGTCTCCAGCCGGGCAGTATCTCCATGAACCCTCAGGCGGACATTGCCAGGCTGTCCCTCTGAAAACAGTTCCTGCCTCAAAAATTCCTCCCCCGCCTCAATCCGCTTTAAAAGATCGGAATCCAGTCTGGCGCCATAGGGGAGTCTTGTGGCCATGCAGGGGGTAGAAGGGCGGGAGGCAGTGGAAATGCCATACCTGCCCGCCAGGGTCTTCACCTCTTTTTTAGTAAGGCCGCAGTCTGCCAGAGGACTTTGAATTCCCAGTTCCCTTACTGCTCTGAGACCGGGACGGTACACCTTTAAATCGTCTGCATTGGTTCCCTCTAACATCACAGAACACCCTTTTTCTGAAGCAAATTCCTGAAGCCTGAGAAAAAGGCGGCGTTTGCAGAGATAGCAGCGATTGACAGGATTATTTCTCAGCTCCTCCTGTTCCAGCTCATTCACTGCAAGAATAATATGGGAGGCGTCCATCTCCTCTGCTACTTTTTTTGCATTTTCCAGATCACAGGCAGGATGAAGCATCGTATCAAAGGTAACGGCCCACACTTTCGTCCCATGCCGTCTGGCGGCATCGCAGGCCAGTTTTAAAAGAAGGCTGCTGTCTACGCCTCCGGAAAAGGCCAGGCAGACCGGTCCCTTTCCATACTCATCCATTACGGCTGCCAGCCTGTCTTCTTTCTCCCTTATCTTCTGTTCTTCCAAACCTGTATTCTGCTGACTGATATTAAAATCCATTTACTTCTCCTGACATCTACCTTCTGTCACTGTATTTTCCAGCCGCCTGTTCTGCCTGAAGTTTGGCCAGATGGTAGGTTTCTGAAAATCCCATTCCTGTTTCCCGGCTGATACGGGCAATGCTCTCATACTCTGGATAAAAGCGCTCTTCTCCCTTAAACGAGCACACTTTTACAGATATCTTTCCCAGCGGCAGATCCATTAACTCTCCGCGGCGGCTTAAAATCGTCCGCTCGACTGGATAGCGGCGGATTCCTATGGTGGTGGTATGTGAAAAGATCAGTCCCTCCATATCCTCAATCTGTTCCTGGCGGCAGAGCGTGTGAAGAATATAGGCCGGACGGCTTTTTTTCATCACAGCAGGCGTATACCACACATCGGCAGCTCCCTCTTCCAAGAGACATTCCATCAGAAATCCAAGGGCCTCTCCGCTGCAGTCATCCATGTTTGTCTCAATCACATACATGGAGTTCTCCTCCGGCTTCTCTGAAAATCCCTTTCTGTTCTCTTCTGTTTCTGCCTTCTGCCCTTCTTCATCCTCCGGCGCCAGAATCATAGCCCGGAGAATATTGGCATTTTTAAAATCTTTGGTACCTGCTCCCACTCCGATTTTTTCAATCGTGTATCGCTCCGGCAGCTCCTTTTCTGTCCGCAGGCATCCGGCGATAGCAGCTCCTGTAGGCGTCACCATTTCTCCCTCATTGTCTGTCAGACGAAGAGTAAGGCCGCAGGCTGCTACAATTCCTGCTGTAGCCGGAACCGGAACCGGCATAATGCCGTGCTGGCATTTTACATATCCCCGTCCCTCAGACAGCGGAGAAACTGCCACCCGGCTGATTCCCAAATCCCGGATGCATACAGCCGTGCTGACAATATCCACAATCGAGTCTACTGCCCCTACCTCATGGAAATGCACCTGATCCACCGGAAGTCCGTGAGCCTTGGACTCTGCCTCTGCCACCAGGCGGAACATTTCCTTTGCCAGGCGGCGTGTTTCTTCATCCCCCAGCCTATCAATGATGTGATTGATATCATGGATATTTCTGTGAACGTGGGAATGGTGGTGATCGTGAGTATGCTCGTGCTCACCATGGTGGTGTTCGTGATCATGCTCGTGCTCTTCCAGATGCACATCAAAATCGTAGGCGTCAATGCCGCATTTCTGCGTCCGTCCAAAGTGCAGATGGTATCCGCCGATTCCCAGTTTCTCCAGCTCTGCTGTCAGGCGCTCCCGGCTTGCTCCCAGATCTAAAAGCGCCCCTACTGTCATATCTCCGCTGATTCCTGAATAACACTCTAAATATAAAATTTTTTCCTTCTCCATAATGATTTCCTCTCTGTGATTTCTTACTCTTTCTGTCATGTTTCCCGGTCAGGGTATTCTGCCCCTTCCTCTACTCTGTCCCGCGCCCTGCCAGACGGTTAATCTGGGCAGCCAGATATCCGGCTCCATAGCCATTATCAATGTTGACTGATGCAATTCCATTGGCGCAGGAGTTAAGCATAGTCAGCAGGGCGGACAGGCCGTGAAAGCTGGCCCCATATCCTACAGAAGTAGGTACGGCAATCACCGGATTCTCTACCAGCCCTGCAATCACGGTTCCCAGGGCTCCCTCCATTCCGGCCACAGCTATCACACAGTTTGCCTTTCCAATCCGCTCTCTCTGAGACAGCAGACGGTGGATTCCAGCCACTCCCACATCATAAATCCGCTCTACATGGCAGCCAAAAAATTCTGCCGTTCTGGCGGCCTCTTCAGCCACCGGAATGTCTGCGGTTCCTCCTGTGCAGACAGCTACGCACCCTGCCGGTTCTCTCCTGTTCTCCGGCCTGACGGCAGACAGAATTCTGGATATGGGATCGTATTCGATCTGCGGAACAGCCTGCTTCACCAGCTCATACTGCTCCTTTGAAGCCCGCGTGCCAAGTACCTCCCCGTTTTCCTGGTACAGGGTCTTAAATATCTCTGCCAGAAATGCGTCCGGCTTGCCCTGGCAGAATACGGTCTCCGGAAACCCGGATCTCAGTTTCCTGTGTAAGTCAAGCTTCGCATATCCCAGATCTTCATAGGGCAGATTTTTAAGCTGTTTTTCTGCCTCCTCCACCGACAGGGCGCCGTCCCGTACCTGATGAAGCATTTCCTTTATATCCATGTGCATTCCTCCATGTGTTTTCTTGGCTTCTCTCTGTCTATAATCCTACCACCCGGCAGCACACTTCCTCAAGCAGTTTTTCTGAGTGGCTGACCGCAATGAGACCGATATCTCTCCTCTCCAGCTCCTCCAGAAGAAACAGCCAGATTTCCTTCTGGGAGGCCAAATCAAGCATGGCAGTAATTTCGTCTGCCAGCAGAAACCTGGTCTTCTCCCCCAGCGCTCTGGCAATGCAGAACCTCTGAAGCTCCCCTCCAGACAGCTCCTCCGGATAACGCGACAGCCATTCCTCCCGGATCCCCAGACGTTCTGTCATCTCTCCTGGCGTGATTCCTCCCTCCCGAAGCACTTCCCGCATCTTCCATCTGGGATTTACTGACTGCTCCGGGTGCTGGAAAATCATCTGAACCGGACACATTCCCCCAAATGACTCCAGAGGAACGCCGTCAAGGGTTACGCTTCCTTTCTCCGGCTTCTCGTAGCCAGCGAGAATTTTGCAGAGCGTGGTTTTTCCAAACCCGCTTCTGGCCATAAGTCCCAGCCGCTCCCCGCTGTTTACCTCAATGGAACAGTCTGTTAAAATCTGTCTGCCCCCTTTCTCATAGCGAAAGGAGATTCCTTCTGCTTTAAGCTTCATGCTTTTTCCTCCTGGTCTCCTCTTTCCAGGGCTTTCCCCTGCCTGGAACTGCATCAAACAGGCTCCTGGCATAAGGATGGACTGGAGGCGCAGTAAGCCTCCCTGAAGGTTTCCCCTCCCTGTTCTTCTCCATCTGCAGTTCCTCTGCCACAGCTCCCTCGTAAAAAATCAAAATTCTGTCAGCCGTCTGTAGGGCCAGCTCTAAATCATGAGTAATCACAAATACCCCCACTCCCTGATCCGCCATTTCCCGAAAATGTCCCATCACCTGGAGAGCCGCCCTTTCGTCAAGGCCGGGAGTCGGCTCATCAGCAATGACTAAATCCGGCTGTTCCATCATAGCTCCGGCTGTCAGAACCCGCCGCGCCATTCCCCCTGACAGTTCAAATGGGTAACAGTCTGCTGTCTTTGGCGGAAGACTGTACCGCTCCAGCAGCTCTTCCATACGCTGAAAGGCAGACAGAGTATTATCTCCTTTTCTGATCTGCTTTCCCGCCCTCATCAGAGGATCCAGACCATTGACTCCCTGGGGGATCAGAGCAATTTCTCTGCCTCGAAGAAACGCAAGCATTTCTTCTGTCAGCTCCTGTCCCTTAAACTCAATGATTCCCTCTGCCTCGGCACGATTGGGGAGAATTCCCATGATTGCCTGGGCCAGCAGACTTTTTCCCGAACCGCTGGCCCCTGCCAGAACCGTAACTTCTCCCGCAGATACCTGAAGGCTCAGATTCCGGATGGGATGAACCCACCGCCTTTTAAATCCCCTTTCCTCCTGAAAAGAAACTGAAAGGTTTTTAACCGCCAGAAGCGGTTCCTGTCTTTCGTCCATCTTTCTTTTATCCTCTTCTGTTTATTATGCTTCTCTTTCCTGGCAGGCAGAGCCTACCGCCAGCCCCGGCTGTTTCTGCTCCACTGTCTTCCAATCCCTTCAAACAGCAGAATCACTCCTGTCAGGGCCAGACCTGGGAAGAGCGCCAGCCACCATTTTCCCGTGATCAGGTATCTCATACTTTCCGATAAAATCATACCCACAGACGGTTCCTCAGGCGAAAGTCCAAAGCCTAAGAAGGTGATGCTGGCCTCATGGAGAACAGCGTGGGGAAATGTCAGAATAAATCCTGTAACAAATTGAGAGGCAAGCTGAGGAATCATATGCTTTCTTATGATCTGCAGCCGGGACATTCCCAGTCTGGCCGAAATCTTTACATACTGACTTTCCCGAATCTGCAGTGCCTCCGCCCGTATCAGCCTGGCTAAAGACGGCCAGTGAGTCAGTGCAATTCCTGCCGTGACACCGGCAAAGCCTTTCCCGCAGGCGTAAGAAATGAGAATCAGCAAAAGCATATGGGGAATTCCCATAATCATGTCGATCAGGCCGGAAACCACCCGATCCACCTGTTTCCCTACAGCGGACACTGTTCCCAGGACAAAGGCCGTCAGTGTACTGAAAAAGGCCGTTAAAAGGCCCAGCCTGATGCTCATGGACAGACCTGCCAGTGTTCTGGCAAACATATCCCTGCCAAGCCAGTCTGTTCCGAATGGAAATCCAGCCTGTGGGGGCAGGTTCTTCCTGGAAAAATCTGCTGTTCCTGCCTGCTCTGCGAAAAATACTCCCGCCGCTGTAATGATAATCAAAACAGCAGCTGAAACCAGAATTTTCTCCATGGATCTGGCTGTTTTGACAGTCCCTGGCTTATGTTTCTTCTTTCTGCTCTGGTATTTCCTACGCAGATAGCTGAGCTTCTGCTTTTCTTTCTTCCTTTCTCCGTTATCCTGATATTCTCTGTTCTTTCTCCTGCCTGTCCCGTCGTTTCGGATATTTTTCCGCCTCTGTTTTTCCTCTTTTCTGGCTTTTTTCCTCTTTCCGGTTCTAAGACCGCCCAGACGTGGATCTACTGCCTGATACAGCAGATCTGCTGTCAGATTCCCGGCGAAGACGATAGCCGCGCTGATCAGGGTAATTCCAAGGAGCAGAGGCACATCGCTTCCAAGACCTGCCGCCACAGCGGCCTGTCCCAGTCCAGGATAGGAAAATACCTGCTCCACCAGCACAGAACCTCCAAAAATTTCACTGATAGAGGCAAACTGCAGAGTAATAGCCGGAAGAAGAACGTTTCTCAGACCATGCCTTACCACAATCTGTATCTGGCTCTCTCCCCTGGCCCTGGCATAGAGTACATAAGGGCTCTCCATGATTTCAGCCATTTTTGCCCTGGTGTGGAGGGCAACTGACGAAATTCCTGTCAGGCTCAGAGTCAGAGCCGGCAAACATGCATGAATGATCCGATCACTTACGGTCACCTTCCCTGCCTCCATTCCAATGGGAACTCCCAGACCGATTGGAAACAGCCCCAGATGAACAGAAAAAACCAAAAGCAGCACCAGGCCAATCCAGAAGGACGGGGTACTGGCCGTCACCATACAGTATCCTGTAATCAACCTGTCCGGCCATCTTCCCCTGAACACGCCGGCCAGAATTCCAAGGAGCAGTCCAAGTCCTCCAGACAGCACCCAGGCAGATACCATAAGCCAGATAGAGCTTAAAAAACGCTCTCCCACTACCTGGGCTACAGGCCTCCGGTAGAGGAGAGAAGTTCCCAGATCCCCTGACAGAATATTGGAAAACCAGGAAGCGAAGCGTTTCAGGGCAGGTGTCCCTACTCCCCAATATTCCTTAAGCTCTTCTACCTGTTCCTGGCTCATGGCTCCCAGAGCGGCCTGTCCCACATTACTTTGAAGGGGATCCACAGGAGAAAGGGAAATCAGAAAAAAGGAGGCTGCACTGACAAGCATCAGCAGAAGAAGCATCCGGAGACTTTTTCTTATCATCCAGCCAGCTGTGTGTTTCATCGCTCAGTTCTCCTTCTTTTCCTATTCCCATGACCACTGATCTGCATTGTTTACAACTGACCAGCCGTGGCCATGGGGCTGAATTTTCTGTTTTCCTATGTTCAGTCCATCTCTTACCCAGTACAGATGATCTACATTTACCAGCCAGATCCAGGGTGCGTCCCCGATTCCAGATACTCCTGTTTCCCCATCCCACTGGGCTTTTTTCCACAGCTCATAAGACTGTTCCAGGTCGGTGCTTTCCAGAGCCGCATCCATATAGGCATCCACCGTCTCATTCGAATAGGGCGAATACTGGGCAGTCCCCAGCTCCTCATCTGTATGGTAAATATTGTAAAGCTCCATAGGGGTGTGTGCTCCCCAGCCCCACATCAGCGGCTGGCTGAGGGCGTCTGTATAAGCTGTGTCCCAGCCCACTCCTCTGGCAGATGCCTGAATTCCAAGTTCTGCCAGCTGATTGGACGTATCCATGGCAAGGGCCTGGCGGACTGAGTTGTCTGCCGGATATAAAATCTCAAGCTCCGCCTTCACACCTGCCTTTTCCCTGATTCCATTCGCTCCTGTCTTCCATCCAGCCTCATCTAACAGCTTTGCCGCCTTTTCCGGGTCAAAGGCTGTCTCTGCCTCTGCATTGTACCAGGGCAGCTTGTCACAGACACTGCAGGCCGGACTGCCAAAGCCGTTTAACACATGCTCAATCATGGCCTGGCGGTCAATTCCCAGATTAATAGCCTGTCTCACCTGTACCTCGCAGGTAAAATCATTGCCTCTCCTGATGCCGTTTTCATCTGTATAAGCTGGAACAGCAGGCAGATTGAAGCCTCTGTTATCTACACTCTCGCAGGATGCCAGATGGTATCCCTCCACCTCCTGGTCTCCATAAGAGGCAGCCGTATAAGCTACATCTGCCTGCCCCGCCAGGACAGCGGCAAAGGCTGCATCCTCATCCATAAAAAGCACAGTCAGCTTTTTAAGCTTTGGTTTCTCCCCATAGTAGTCTGGATTCGCCTCGAAAATGACCTGCTGCCCCTGATCCCACTGTTTCATAATATAGCGCCCGGATCCAATCGGATGCATTCCATAGTCTGGTCCGTAGGCGTGTTCCGGGACAATCCCTGTGGAAGCCATGGTATAGGGCCAGATAGAGTAGGGGTGTTTCATATGAAAGACAACTGTATCCTCATCCTCTGCTTCCGCCCTGTCCAGCATGGTAAAGTCATTGACAGAGCTGGTCTCTTTCAGTGTAT
>Kit_p2__coassemble_778_pt1 | contig 25601 bp, 18 predicted proteins | sample Kit_p2__metabat2_high_PE_038 | metagenome-assembled genome bin Kit_p2 | reverse complement strand
GTATACCATTTTCTCGATTATTTTGGAAGAGAGCAGAGAGAGAGGTTCTTCTCCTCATAGAAATTTTTAAGATGATAGAAAATCAAAATTATCAGATGATAGAAAATTAAAAATTAGATAAAATACTGCTGAAAACCATGTCTGTTCCTTCTACTGAAGAAACTCAGAAAGCAGCTCTTCCGCCTTCTGGCTATCATCGCAGACACAGACAGCCAGAAAGCGGCCATATTGCTTGATCACCGTTCCCTCCAGACGCTTTATCTCTTTTGGCATATAGGAAGCAAATGCCTCCTTCTGATCCTCAATCCTCTGTTCTACCAGAGCAACTGCCTCTTTACACTCCTGCTCTGTCTTAAACTCAAACACTGCGATCTCTTCTGCTGTGGCTCCGCTGCCGATATAGACAGACGATGAAACCGCTGTATCGATTCCATAGAGAAGGCCTGCCATCTCCTGATCTGCCAGGGTCAGCTCATCCTCAAAGATCAGGGCTTCTGCCAGTTTCTTTCCGATTTCCCCAGCGTCCGCCTGCTGGCTGACTGCCTGGCTTTCCGCTGAATTTTCTGCCTTCGTCTTCCCATTTTGTCCTCCGCAGGCAGACACTGCGGCGCAGACTGCCAGAAGCAGTCCTGCCATAATTCCTTTTTTCGCTGTGTTTCTCATCCATGTTTTGTTTTTCATTTTCTTTCTCCTCCTTAGCGTCAGCGTACCAGAAACAATACGCCGCATCGCCCTCTGTACATTGACGCTATCCATGCTGTATATCATATTTCTACATTCTTTTATCGTGAAACCGTATGGCTTTTTAAATAATCCAGCCACTTTTTACAGTAATCTTTTTTCAGATGGATGCCGTCAGAGGCCGCTTCATCTGGAAGACTTCCGTCAGGCCCGGCTGCCGCTGATGCTGTATCAATAAAATACACCTGTTTTTCCTGAGCCATCTGGCGCAGCAGTCTGTTAAATTCTGCTATCTTTCCATTCCTGATATAGCTGTGGGTGGAGGATACATGATTCGTCACCGGTATAATCTCCTGGACATAAATCACTGCTTCTGGATTGGTCTCACGGACAGCGTCAATAATCTTACCATATTGCTCAATAAACACATCGTTGTAGGGCCAGCCGTTCTCATTGATTCCAAACATAATGTAAACCTTGGAAAAAGCTGTTGTTTTCATGGCTTCCATCACCGAAACCTTATCCTCTCCTCTGCGAATCACCGGCTTAGTAAACACAGTGTCCACCATCAGGCCCTTGTAGGTATAGGAGGTTGTGCCTGTCAGCCCTGTATTGGTAATAAGTCCTTCTGTTCTGGAATCTCCAATAAAAACAGCATCATCAAAATAGCTGTTGTCCACCGGATCAGAAGGCGGAACAGGATGTGAAAAATCATATCCCCCTGGCATCGCTGCTTCGCTCTGCTCTTCTTCCATCTTCTCCTCTTCTGACTGTACTTGGGATGAGGATTCCTCTGCTTTCCTTACAGCTTTCCCACTTTCAGATTCCTGTAAAGTTTCCTCTGTCTTCTCTTCTCCCCAGAGCAGGCCTGCCTCTGCCCCGTTTTTAGGGGAAATGGAATTCCGAGCCAATGTTCCTGAAAAGCCTTCTGTACTTCCTCTGCTGCCAAACAAAGGTACATAGCGCAGGGCGGCTATCAAAACCAGGCACAGGCAGATGCCCTCCAGGGAAGACACGATACTTCGGATCCGGCGGCGGCGCTTTTCCTTCCTTCGCTTCATTTTCTGTCTCTCCCTGTAATATTCCCTCTGTTTTCTGGTTAAATTATCACTGTTGCACCGGTCTGCCCGATGAGATTCCTGATATCTGGCGCTCTGCATTTTTCTCCTCCGTGATCAGGCGGTTTCCGCCTTTTTATCTCCGGTTTTCTCTTTCCTGTCTGGTTTCTATTATTAGACGAAGAAGCTTGTCTGAAAGTTGGAGAAACTGAAATTTTTTTTACTTTTTTCTTACGCGCATGATTGATTATGACTGAATTTGATTTTTTGTGAAAATACCACAAATTCGTTTCCATGTTTTTGTGACTTATTTTGATTGATTATGACTGTTTATGGTTGTATAATAGCAGTAACAAATAGAACAGGAGGTTTTAAGCGTGATTTATACTGTTACATTTAATCCGTCTCTGGACTATATCGTAACTGTCGACCAGTTTGAGCTGGGAAAGACAAACCGCACATCCTCTGAGCAGCTTCTTCCCGGCGGAAAAGGTGTGAACGTATCCACAGTTCTTCACAGTCTGGGCATCGAAAACACAGCCCTGGGATTTCTGGCCGGATTTACCGGTAAAGAAATCGAACGGAGAATCCGCCAGAGCGGCGTATCCTGCGGCTTCATTTTTCTTGAAAAAGGCTGTTCTCGAATCAATATAAAAATGAAGGATTTTGACGGAACTGAAATCAATGGAGCCGGGCCTGACATTGACGCGGCTTCTCTGAAGCAGCTGATGGAGCGGCTGAACACTCTGAATCCGGGCGACACGCTGGTGTTAGCAGGCAGCATCCCTGCCTCTATGCCAGAGGACAGTTACAGCCGGATTCTGGAAATGTTAAAAGAGCGGGGAGTGCTCTTCGCCGTAGATGCCACAGGCGATCTTCTGATGAACGTCCTTCCCTACCGTCCGTTTCTGATTAAGCCCAACAACCACGAGCTGGGAGAGCTCTTCCATGTTACATTAAAAACCAGAGAAGAAGTCGTTCCCTATGCCAAAAAGCTGCAGGAAATGGGTGCTCAGAACGTGCTGGTTTCCATGGCCGGACAGGGAGCCGTACTCTTAGATGCTGAGGGATGCGTCCACATGCTCCCGGCTCCCAGAGGAACCCTGGTAAACGCAGTGGGAGCCGGGGATTCCATGGTAGCAGGTTTCTTAGCCGGATGGATGGAAAAGCATGATTACTCTCACGCCTTCCGGATGGGAGTATCGGCAGGAAGCGCCAGCGCATTCTCAGAATTTCTGGCAACGGAGGAGGAAATTCGCTCCATTTACCAGCGCCTGGACGAAACAGCTGAGTCAATTTAGCAACAATAATAAAAAGGAGGAATCTCATGCGGATTACAGATTTAATTGATAAGCGGAGTATCTGCCTGGATGGAACCCCGCACACAAAAAAAGAAGCTCTGGATCAGATGGTAGCCCTGATGGCTGCCAGCGGAAAGATCTCAGATGAAGAAGGCTACAAAAAGCAGGTTTATCTTCGAGAAGAGGAGAGCACCACAGGAATCGGAGGCGGAATTGCCATTCCCCACGGAAAATGCGCCGCTGTCCGCAAACCTGGTCTGGCTGCCATGGTGGTCAGAGACGGTGTAGAGTTTGAATCTCTGGACGGTATGCCGGCCCATCTGATTTTTCTGATCGCTGCCCCGGATACAGAGGACAACATTCACCTGGACGTACTCAGCAAGCTGTCTGTGCTGCTGATGGATCAGAACTTTGTGGAAAAACTTACAAAGGCTGAAACAGCAGAAGAATTTTTATCTGTGATTGACCAGGCAGATCAGGAAAAACCAGGCATCGACAGCCAGCTGGCTGCTCAGAATCAGCCTTCCAACGAGGAGACAAAAGCCGTTTCTTGCAGTGGTAAGACCTGCCGCATTCTGGCCGTTACCTCCTGCCCTACCGGCATTGCCCACACCTACATGGCTGCCGAGGGGCTGGAAAAGGCCGCTCGCGCTGCTGGCTGTTCCCTGAAGGTGGAAACCAGAGGTTCCGGAGGAGCCAAAAATGTCCTGACTGAAGCAGAAATCGCTGAAGCTGACTGCATTATCGTAGCCGCCGACGCCAAGGTTCCCATGGATCGCTTCCACGGTAAGCGCCTGATTGAATGTCCTGTTTCTGACGGAATCAGCAAAGCAGAGCAGCTGATCGAGCGGGCTGTGAAGGGAGACGCGCCTGTCTACCAGGCAGGAAATCCTGCGGCTGTAAAGGAGACAAAATCTTCTGGAAGCGCAGCTCACAAAATTTATACCCAGCTGATGAACGGTGTTTCCCATATGCTTCCCTTTGTCGTAGGCGGAGGAATCCTCATCGCCCTGGCCTTCCTCATCGATGGCTTCAGCGTGGATATTAATTCCCTGTCCGATGAAGCCAGATCTGCCTTTGGAACCATCACACCGGCAGCGGCAGCCTTAAAAAGCATCGGAGGAGTGGCATTTGGCTTCATGCTTCCAATTCTGGCTGGATTTATCGCCATGAGTATCGGAGATCGTCCTGCCCTGGCCGTAGGCTTTGTCGGCGGAATGATTGCCGCCAGCGGAAAATCAGGATTCTTAGGCGCTCTGTTAGCCGGATTTATCGCAGGATACCTGGTTCTCTTCCTCGGAAAGCTGTTCAGCCATCTGCCGGAGGCTCTGGAAAAAATCGCCCCTGTGCTCTTATACCCTGTATTCGGCATCCTTCTCATCGGTTTAATTATGACTTTCGTCATCGAGCCGCCAGTGGGATTTTTAAATACCTCTCTGAATACAGCTCTTACAAATATGAGCGGAACCAGCAAAATTCTCCTTGGAATTGTCGTGGCAGGCATGATGTCTATTGATATGGGCGGTCCCTTCAACAAAGCAGCCTACGTCTTTGGAACTGCTTCCATCGCAGCTGGAAACTATGATATCATGGCAGCCGTTATGATTGGCGGAATGGTTCCTCCCTGCGCCATCGCTCTGGCTACTCTGCTCTTTAAAAACAAATTTACAAAAGAGGAAAGAGAATCCGGTCCTGTCAACTTTATCATGGGACTGGCCTTCATCACAGAGGGAGCTATCCCATTTGCAGCCTCTGATCCTCTTCATGTGCTTCCTGCCTGCGTCATCGGCGCGGGAGTCTCAGGAGCTCTGTCCATGGCCTTTGGATGTACTCTCATGGCTCCCCACGGCGGAATCTTCGTATTCCCGGTTGTCGGAAACGCTATGATGTACCTGGCCGCTCTGGTAATCGGAACTCTGATCGGAGCCTTCCTGTTAGGCGTGCTGAAGAAGAAAGTGGCGTAAAAGCATGGATAAAGCAGGCGGAACTGGGACAGACTACGTTTTCGACTCGATTCGCGCATCCCTTATCCGCCGTTCGCGAAAACTCGCCTTTCGGCTCAAACACTTCGCTCGGCGGCGGAAATTAGTGCAAATCTCATGCGAAAGCCTCGCCATCGTCCTAGAGCCCGCCTGCTTTATCTTCTGTAGTAACAAACCGTTCAGCCATGCATCTTCTTGCCCGTCTACAGCAGACAGGAAGCTTCGGGCGTCAGCCCTATAAAATTCAGGCAGAAAAACACTTATGAAGACAAACTTTCAATGTGTTTTTCTGCCTGAATTTTTATATGACTGAACTGTTTCAGTGTATTGGAGTAGCGCCTCCGCGTATTTTGTTGTAAAATATCATTAATTATTTCATTTGCCAGGGAAAGGGAGGATAAGAAAAATGCTTACGGAAAAGCGGCAGGAAGAGATTTTAAAGCTGTTAAACGCCCAGGGAAGTGTAACGGTACAGGACTTGAAGGAGCGGTTCAACGCCTCTGAGTCTACTATACGCCGGGATCTGACGGTTCTTCACAAAAAAGGCGCGCTGATCAAGGTCTTCGGCGGAGCGGTTCAGGCAGATCTGACTATTGACGCCGCCGACGCCCAGGTCGCTCTTCGCCAGGAACAGCACATGGAAGAAAAGATTAAGATTGCCCGGCACGCCGCCTCCTTAATTAAGCCCGATGACTTCGTCTATCTGGATGCCGGAACCACCACAGGGGCCATGATTCCCTTTATCGAGGAAAAATCTGCCTTCTTTGTGACAAACGCAGTCTCCCACGGACTCCGCCTGGTGGAGCGGGGCTTTCGGGCAGCTGTTCTGGGAGGAGAAATCAAGGCTTCTACAGAGGCTGTGGTGGGAAATGAGGCCTATCTGAGCCTGAAAAAGTACCATTTCACAAAAGGATTCTGGGGAACCAACGGAGTCAGCCGTATTTCCGGCTTCACTACCCCAGACCCCAATGAGGCCCTGATCAAGGAATTTGCCATGGAACGAACCAGGGAACCCTATGTACTCTGCGACTCCAGCAAATTTTTCCAGACCAGCCCTGTCAGCTTCGGCGAATTCTCATCTGCCACAATTATCACAGATCGTCTTCCCCAGGAAAGCTACCGGAGAGAGGACAATGTGGTGATCGCCAAGGAGCCAGCGGCAGACAGAAAAAATTGAAAATGTTAATTTGACAATTCATACGTCTTTTGCTAGAATAAAGATATAAAGAAGGCACTACTGATAGTTGGTCAATCCCAATTACTTAATTACTTGAAAAAGTAACCGCATTCCTTGGGTGAGGGGCGGTTACTTTTTTTGAAATTATACTATTTTTTCTTTGCAGCTCTGCTTCCAGCTGATATGAGAAGAGGAAGTATAAAAAGAATCCAGACTGCTTTCTGATGCAGGACAGCCCACAACCGGTTGCACAGCTCTGTCATTCCATGGGTATCTATCAATCTTTCTAAAATAAACAATCTTTCTAAAATAAAAATTCCAAACTGTATGAGACAAAATAACAGAACTGCAGCCACATACTCTATAGCAGTAAATTTCCTGATTATAAGAAAAATTCCTGTTGTGACGACAAACAGATAGCAGGAAGCGATGAACAGATTCTCTAACACACCTGCCTGCCCCATGATCGTCTCCGCTTTCTCCCTTATCTCCCACTTTTCAGGGCTGTTAAGCATATCTCCCCCAGCTAATAAAAGCGCTATCCCATGGCACAGCAGATAAACCGTTATGAAGTGAAGCGCCAGAGAAAAAGCCGCAAACAATATGGCATAAAGTATTGTTTATTTGGTAATCTTCATTCTTTTCATTTTCACTCCCCCTCTAAAGCACAGGCGCAGCCGGATTTTTTCCATGCTGCGCCTGTAACCTCTTCTGTCTTATTTTATTTTTACAATTCCACTTCCAGCTTCTGCTTTTCTATCTTGTGTCTCTCAGCGTAGCCAGTCAGCATCAGCGTCAGGGCACCATCTCCTGTCACGTTGCAGGCAGTTCCGAAGCTGTCCTGCAGAGCAAAGATGGTGAGCATCAGGGCCGTTCCCATCGCGTCAAAGCCCAGCACGCCTGTAATCAGGCCCAGGGACGCCATAACGGTTCCTCCCGGAACACCAGGCGCACCTACTGCAAATACTCCCAACAGCACACAGAACAATGTCATAGTCGGAAGATCCGGAAGAGTTCCGTACAGAATCTTCGATACTACCATGACGAAGAATACTTCTGTCAGCACAGAGCCGCACAGATGGATATTGGCGAACAGGGGAATTCCAAACTCTACCATATCATCTCTGAGCGTGGGCTCCGATTTTTTCGCACAGTCTAAAGCCACTGCCAGCGTCGCTGCGGAGGACATGGTTCCCACTGCCGTCAGGTAGGCCGGCCCGTAGTTTTTAATCACTTTAAAGGGATTTTTCCTGGAGTACAGCCCTGCCAGACCGTAGAGCAGAGACATCCAGATATAGTGGCCTGCCATGACAATCAGGATTACCTGGATAAATACGGGAACCTGTTTTGTAATGGATCCTTCATAGGCCAGGGAACAAAAGGTCATGGCAATGTAAACCGGAAGGATAGGAATGATAACCTTCTTTACAATGTCTAACACAATCCGCTGAAATTCATCCAGAATTCCTGTTATCTGCTTCGCCTTCGTCCAGGTGGCCGCCAGACCAACGAGAACAGAAAATACAAGGGCACTCATTACCCCCATAATCGGAGGAATGGACAGCTGAAACACTACCTCGGGAAGCTCTTTCAGTCCCTCCACGTTTGCATTAATCGACAGGGACGGAATGATTCCAAAACCTGCCATCATGGAAAACAGTGCTGCGCCCAGTGAGGAGGCGTAGGCAATTCCAAGAGCGATTCCCAACATCCTGGAAGCATTATTTCCCAGCTTCGTGATGGACGGGGCAATAAAACCGATAATAATTAACGGCACGCAGAAATTGATAAACTGTCCCATCACATAGTTCAGGGTAACAACTACATTCATCACCCCTTCTCCTGCGTAAAGACCGGCTATAATTCCGGCCGCCACTCCAATCAGGAGACGGAATGGAAGACTGCCTGTCAGCTTTTTCATAAATTCTCCTTTCTTTCTCCCGGCGTGGATCTGAATCAAAGCCCCCCTTCAGCCCGCCAAAGAAAAATACAGATTTTATTTTCCCTTACAGATAAGGTATGCGCCTTCTCCCTGTTTTCTGTCTTTTATTCCTTTTTTGATTTTCTAATCTTCCCACAGCTTTTTCGGGTAATACCCGCTGTCTTTTAAGCCCTGAATGGCATCCATCACCATAGGCTTGTCTTCCTTGTAGGTAACGCCGTACCACTTGTCTGCGCTCTTTAATACAGTCACCTGGGCCTTATCCTCCTTCAGAAGTTCATCTACGACAAAAGGCAGGAAATACTCGCACTTTTCCGGATTCACCGGCAGATTTTGATCTAAGAATACGGTGAAGCGCTCCTCCAGCTCTGTGAGAATGCTGGAGGTAAAGCCCCACATATTCATGGATACAAGAGTATCCTCCGGCAGGTAGGTCCAGGAAGCACCGTTGTCTTCTGTGTACTCTGCCTTGTCGCCGTGTTTTTCCACCCTGGTGCGCTCATGAATGTCAGCCAGATGGCCCTGTTCGTCAGCCACGCACACGCCGCGGGATACATGGCCATTTTCCGTCAGGGTATTATAAAGCTTATAGCCTACCATGGCGTACTGGTATCTGTCATTATCCTCTGTTTCACAGAGATGGCGGTAAAGCTCCTTAAATGCCGCTTTACCATAGTAATCGTCTGCGTTAATCACCGCAAAGGGGCCGTCAATCACATCCTTGCAGCAGAGAATTGCATGTCCCGTTCCCCAGGGCTTTACCCGGTTCTCCGGAACCTGATACCCCTCCGGCAGCAGATCGTTTTCCTGATACACGTACTCTACCTGGATGTGTTTTTCCATCCTGTTTCCGATATGCTCCTTGAAATCCTTCTCAATAGCCTTCTTGATGATGAAAACTACCTTCTCAAAGCCTGCCTCTTTAGCGTCAAAAATAGAGAAGTCAATAATCAGATCTCCATCATGATCCACCGGGTCAATCTGCTTTAATCCGCCATAACGGCTGCCCATTCCCGCTGCCATAATTACCAGTACCGGCTTTTTCTCCATGTTATTATCCCCTTTCCGGACGCCTTTTTATGATTTAGTCCTCGTTCTCCTCTGTCTGTGTCAGAGTAAATACCTGGCGCTTTCTGGCCATCTCATCGCTTGCCAGGTACTCGTCGTAGGTTGTAATCTTATCAATAAGCTTACCGTTTACGATCTCCATAATACGGTTGGCTGTAGTCTCCACGATCTGATGGTCACGGGAGGAGAAAATAATCACGCCTGGGAACTTGGTCATACCGTTATTTAACGCAGTGATGGACTCCATATCCAGGTGGTCTGTCGGCTCGTCGAACATCAGCACGTTGGCTCCGGAAATCATCATCTTGGAAAGCATACAGCGCACCTTCTCGCCTCCGGAAAGCACTCTTACCTTCTTCACACCGTCCTCACCGGCAAACAGCATACGGCCTAAGAAGCCGCGGACATAGGTCACATCCTTAACCGGAGAATACTGGGTCAGCCAGTCTACGATAATATCGTCGTTGTCAAACTCTGCGCTGTTGTCCTTGGGGAAATATGCCTGAGTGGTGGTAACACCCCACTTGTAGCTTCCCTCGTCCGGCTCCATCTCGCCTGCCAGAATCTTGAAAAGAACTGTCTTGGCCTGCTCGTTTGGTCCTACCAGGGCAACCTTATCCTCACGATTTAAAATAAAGGAAATATTATCCAGTACCTTTACGCCGTCAATGGTCTTGGACAGGTTCTCAACAGACAGAACCTCATTTCCAATCTCTCTCTCCGGACGGAAGTCAATATACGGATACTTACGGCTGGAAGGACGGATCTCATCCAACTGAATCTTCTCCAGGGCTTTCTTTCTGGATGTGGCCTGCTTGGACTTGGACGCGTTGGCGGAGAATCTCTGAATGAACTCCTGCAGCTCCTTGATCTTCTCCTCCTTCTTCTTATTAGCCTCCTTCATCTGTTTGATCATCAGCTGACTGGACTCGTACCAGAAGTCGTAGTTTCCGGCATAGAGCTGAATCTTTCCATAGTCGATATCTGCGATCTGGGTGCAGACCTTATTTAAGAAGTAACGGTCATGGGATACCACGATGACTGTGTTCTCGAAGTTGATTAAGAACTCCTCCAGCCATGCGATAGCATCTAAATCCAGGTGGTTGGTCGGCTCGTCCAGAAGAAGAATATCCGGGTTTCCGAACAATGCCTGGGCTAAGAGCACCTTTACCTTCTGGGCGCCTGTCAGGTCTCCTACCAGCTGATAGTGGAACTCTGTCTCAATTCCCAGACCGTTTAACAGGTTGGCTGCGTCAGACTCTGCCTCCCAGCCGTTCATGGTGGCGAACTCGCCCTCCAGCTCTGCGGCCTTTACACCATCCTCCTCAGAGAAATCTTCCTTCATGTAGATGGCTTCCTTCTCCTTCATGATCTGGTACAGACGGGCATTTCCCATAATAACTGTATCCAGAACCGGGTACTGGTCATATTTAAAGTGATCCTGCTGTAAGAAAGACAGACGCTGTCCCGGAGTGATAATTACGTCTCCGTTAGTAGGCTCCAGCTGTCCGGAAAGAATCTTTAAGAAAGTAGACTTTCCTGCTCCGTTGGCTCCAATGAGACCGTAGCAGTTGCCTTCCACGAATTTGATATTTACATCCTCAAACAGTGCCTTTTTCCCTACGCGTAATGTTACATTGCTTGCGCTAATCATGGTTGTTTCCTTTCTTTATATGCATTATTTAATATTTCATAGTTTCCCTTTGGCAGGCTGTCCATCGCGCACAGGAAACACTCCCTGTCTAGGATGTGCTGAATCTGGCACGATTTGTAAAAGAGGGGGATTTTCTCTCCCCCTCCAGACTCCGCCTATTTTATTGTACAGGAAAATCCATATTTTGCAAGAGGATCAGAGAAAAAAGCAGGGCAAAATGCAGTTCCTCTGATCTATCATGCACGAGAAAAAATTTTCCTCGTTCCAATTAAAAGTCACCGGAAAATTTTTCTCGTGCATCAACAGCCCAAGCAGCCGCACAGGCAAAAAGAATGTTTTTCAACTCTCTTTACACGACATCTCTGTCACGGACAGCTTCAGAACCTGGACCCGGGCTGTCACCTCTGGCCGGAATTCCCAGTCTGCCTTTCCAGAGTAATGTTTCATAATCTGCCTTAAACCGTGTATTTTCTCTTCCGGCTCTTTCAGAATCTCCATTCTTCCCTTTCCCATAATACACTGGTACCGATAGGAAAAATCGCACCCTGTCTCTCCTTCCACCAGGGAGTGTTTCCTATCCATCTCAAATGATACCGATTCCTGCCGTGGGAGCAAATCTATCTTCCGTCCCTCTTTCGCGCAGTGAAAATACAGTATAAACCGTCCGTCTATCCGCTCATATCCGAAATTCAAAGGCACAATATAGGCTTCCGCCCCATCCACCAGTCCAATCCGGCAGCAGTCACACGCTTCCAGGATCTCCTCTATTTTTTTACTGTCCGTAACTTCCCTGTCTTTTCTTCTCATGATTTTTCTCCCCTGCAAACAAGAATATTTTTCACTCAGCATTCTTCTCCAGCTTCAGAAGCTCGCGCTTTACCTCAAGGCCGCCTCCAAAGCCTGTCAGGCTGCCGTCTGCTCCGACTACCCGGTGGCAGGGAATGATGATTCCAATGGGATTGTGTCCTACTGCGCCGCCTACCGCCTGAGCGGACATATGAGAGCGTCCCCGCTCTCTGGCCAGCTGCTTTGCAATGCTTCCATAGGTAACAGTAGCCCCATAGGGAATTTTTAACAGTTCTTCCCAAACACGGCGGCGGAACTCACTTCCCTCCAGTCTGACAGGAGGAAGGAAATCCGGCTTTTGTCCTGAAAAGTAGCAGTCCAGCCAGCTGGCAGCCTGCCGAAGAGGAACGGGAAGGTATTTTTCTCCTCCTTTAACACAGGCAGGAAGAACAGTCAGCTGACAATCTTCCGGAATAATAAACGGATATCTCTCCCTCTCAAACTTCAGGGAAAGCATGGATTCCCTGTCAGAAATCAAAGTCAGAATTCCAACTGGCGAGCTGTACTTCATTTCATAAAGCTGTCTTTCTTCTGTTTCAGGGCATCCCATAGCTGCCGCTGCTTTTTTCATATGCTTCGCCTCCTGTCTCCTTTTTAGGCTTTAATTTTCCCGGCGTTTTTCCACCTTATCCCCCCGTATATGTAATTTTCTTTTTTCGCTTTTCCAGATACATTCTCTCATCTGCAATGTACATCAGAGAATGGTAATTGCGTCCATCATCCGGGTAAAGAGCACAGCCTACGGAAAATTCCAGTCTCTCATCTCTATTGATTACTGTGAACAGTTCGCCGCGTCTCGCCTTTAACTCCCCACAGGCCTCCTTTATGCTCTCAAGAGACTCAAAGCCATACAGGAAAATGATAAACTCATCTCCTCCCAGCCGGGCGGCCACTGTTCCAGGTCCCTTGGCCTCTCTCGCAATCAAACTGATTTTTTTCAGATATTCATCGCCTACCGGGTGGCCATATATATCATTAATCCGTTTCAGTCCATCTGCATCCAGTATAATCACCGCGCCATAACCCAGAGTGTGAGGATTTGAAAACAGTTCGTCCATTCTGTTGTGAAACCCTCTTCGATTGTAGAGACCTGTCAGACTGTCTTTATTGCTCTGCTCCCTCAGTTCATTAATTTCTCTCCACCACATGGACATGTCTGTAACATAATATGTAACGCTCTGTTCATCTGTCTGCTTTTCAATTTTTAAATAGGTTTCCTCTCCATTTCTGTCATACTGGTAAATCTGCTCATCTTCAGCCGGCCTTCCTAAGACAGCCTCCAGCCTGCTTTCGATTTCTGCAGGCAGCCTGCCTTCACCAAACTCATCTTCCTCTATTCCAAGCAGCTCCAGAAGACGGCCATTGACAAAGTTTTTTCCGAAAAACTGATTATGTTCGAAGATACCGACAGGAATCTGCCCTTTATCGATAATATCTATCATCTTATCCCAATCCAGCCGGATGCTTTTCAGCATCTGATTCATGTAGAGAATCAGTTCGTCCAGTTCCTTCACCTGCGTCCTGACTGTAATATTTTCGAAATCGCCCTTATTGCTCTGCTTGAGCTCATTTATAATTTTAGTCAGATTGGAAGTCAGCTTCTTATCTACATACCATACGATTCCTCCGATAACGGCTGCAGCTGCCAGAGCCAGATAAATCAAAACCATCATTGTCGAAAAAATCGTGTTTTTCAGCGGGTACTGTGACAAATAGCATCTTACCAGAGCAGTATCTCCATAGGTCTTTGTGTAGACACAGTACTTATTGCCGCGAAACCAGCAGTGGAAATTCTCTTTCAGCTTCCCGTCTGCATCTTTTTCCAGTATGTCCCCCATGTACACTCCTGACAGCTCCGGATCGGTAGAGGCAGCAATCTTGTCAGTCTTCAGATCCAGAACATGGAAAAAGCCCTTCATATCAATGGGAATCTCCGCAACCGCCTTTTCCAGGCTGTTCTCCTCCATCTCTTTCAGGAGTCTCCTGGGTTCCATCCCGATCTGGATGATCCCGCTTCCATCCTCCTTCCAGACAGCCGCATACTGCATTTTCTTTCCTTCTGCTGTATTAGGCGTGATCTCCTGACAAAGCTTCAGGCCTCTATCCTTCAGCATGGGAAGGAAATATCTCATCTGCTCTCCTGAATCAAACGTATAGCCGTAATATTCCGGGTGAGTCCCTGCAACAATTTTACCGTCTGGTGTAACACAGTGAATCTCATCTACATCCAGCCGGGCGGCCAGCTCTCTGGCGGCTTCCGGAGTCGATACAGATTCCGGAGAAAGGCTGATACAGTAAACTGCAATATCTGCCGCCCGGATACATCGTTCCGAAAACCCCTCTTCCTCCTTATCGAGTTCTTTCTTTTTGCTCTCAATCAGCTGGTTCATCTGACTGAACATCTCTGCAGCCCGCTTCCCCTGTTCCTGATGCTGGGTATAAAGCTGCAGCAAAAGATTGGCCGGCAGAATCAGCGCAAGCAGAAGAAGAGTGGTAATCTTAGCCATGCTGGGCAGCGAATCTTTTATACTACTGGTTTTCATATCTCTCCCTCCACGCTTCAAACTCTTCCACTGGAAGTGGTCTTGAATACACATATCCCTGAATGAAATCACAGTGCATCTCTCTCAGGGTTTCTACCTGCTCCATCTGTTCAATCCCCTCAGCCACTACGCTCATGTTCAGGCTGTGGGCCAGCTGGATCAGGGAAGCCACAATCTTTCTGGACTTAAAGTTTTCATTGATGAAAAAGGTGCGATCCAGCTTCAGAATATCCACCTCCAGCTCATTTAAAATTCCCAGAGACGAATATGCAAAGCCGAAGTCGTCCAAAGCCACACGAAATCCACAGGCACGGAAGCTGTCCAGCACGGATTTAACAAAAAGCAGCTGGCTGTCATCGATAAAGACAGTCTCTGTCAGCTCAATCTCTATCATATCATCAGGAATCTGATACCGCTCCTTAATCTCCTTATATTCCTTCCAGATATCGGCCCCTTTGCTTCTCAGATGGAATCTGGACAGGTTTACCGACAGAAGAGAAACTTCTTTGTCCTCTTCCATCCATTCGGCAATCAGGCGGCATGCCTCCTCGAACATATACAGATCCAGCTGGCAGATATTTCCGTTCTTCTCAAAAAGAGGAATAAATTCGTCTGGATAGATCATTCCCTCCCTGGGGTGAATCCATCTTACCAGAGCTTCGGCCTGACATAGCTGTCCAGACTCCAGGCATACCTTTGGCTGCAGATAAATTTTCAGATCTCTGTTTCTTATGGATTCTTCAAACAGCTCATTTAAACGCTGTTCCCGCTCCTGCTTGGCCGCCACCGCGTTATCATAGAAGGTGCACACATTCCTCTCCGCCTTCTGCTTGCTGGCAGAAATCGCCCGCGTCATGGCTGAAGAAATACTGTCTGCATCCAGCAGACGGCAGGCGCCTATGATAAAATCCAGAGATGTGCCGCAGAATTTCTCTCCAACTGCTCCATTGATCCCTTGAATCAGTCCGTTAAGCCGCTGCACTGTTTCTGCCTCATCCGTCTCCCGAAGAAGGAGAAAGAAATGATCCATACTGCTGCGGCTGACCAGCTCTCCCGTCTTTTTCATCCCTTGTTTAAACTGATGGAAGATAAACTGAAGAGTTCTGTTGCCATCCTCCTCTCCCCAGCTTTCATTAATCATCCTGAAATCAATTACATTCAGATACACAATCGTATATTCGCCAAAGCTTTTGCTGTCAGCATTTTCATTGCTCTGCTTTAAAAACCCCTCCCTGTTCCAGCCGCCTGTCAAAGAGTCTGTGAGAAACAGGAGCTCTCTCCTTCTGCTCTCCCGCAGGAAATGGCGGACTAAAAACATACAGAAGATAATAACTGCAAAAGCTGCTATGGAATAGACATCCATATACCGTTCAATATGCACCATCAGAAAGTCAGATGGAATGACAGCTGCCTGCATCCACTCGGTTCCCTCTACCTGGCAGAAGGCAATAAAAACCCAGCGGCCGGACGGAAGCTTTTTCTTACAGATTTCATGGGAAAGATCCTGTTCAGTCAGGCAGCTCCAGAGCTCTGACATATCCTCTTCTGTCATAGAAACTCCGCTTCCCTTTTTCATGGTGATCCGTTTTCCCTTTTTGCCATCCAGCAGAATACTGACTCCCTGATTCTGATAATCTGCCTGGCTCACCAGTCTCTGAATCCCCTGATATCCCTGCATTCCGATTACAAGAGATTCTGCCTGGCCATTTTTAATAACCGGAGCGGAAAAAATCATTTTATAATCCTTAATATAGGAAATCAGCGGCTTCTCCCAGGCCTCCGGATGGTCTGACAGCCATGCTTCAAGCTCCTGCGCACCTTCAGATTCCGGAAAAAAAACAGCTTCTCTGGAAACGACTGTAATGCCGTCCAGTTCCATGGCTTGTTTCTTTCTCTCCAGCAGTTCTTCTGTCAGCAGGAATTCTGGCATCCTGGTCAGAGTATCTGCAAAATCCTTGACAAATTCCTGGCCAGCCTTCATCCGGTAGGAAATGTGGCCGGCTAATTCTGAATTTTTTTCCGACACATACCGCTCCACAACATTTCCCAGCATTCTTTCAAAAGCTACTGTATTGTTCAGAAAACCGATCAGCACCACAAAAACAGCTGCCACTGTAACTGCTATCAATGCTTTTCCTTTTTTTCTATATTCTTCATCGCTCTCCCATCCCCTGTATCCTGATTATTTTGAACTGGCTTTCTTAGAAGATTCCTGTATAACGCAAAAAACCGCTTTCTCAGTAATAGTATACCAAAAAAGCGGTTATAAGTTAAGCTTTTATAGAAATTGACAGAGCTGGTATACGCCGAAAGATGCAATCCAGGCAATCAGACATTGGCCAAAAACCATGGCAAGCGCCCACTTTGCACCCAGCTCCCTCTTGACAGAGGCAATAGCCGCTACACACGGTGTATACAGCAGACAGAATACTAACAAAGCGGCAGCACCTGGCAGAGTGAGGGCACTCTGAAGAGAGGCGGTATTTCCAAACAGCACTGTCAGGGAAGAAACTACACTCTCTTTGGCCATGAAGCCGGAAATTAAGGCAGTGACAATCCTCCAGTCTCCAAATCCTGTGGGAATAAACAGAGGAGCCAGAGTGCCTGCCAGCATCGCCAGCACGCTGTCCTGTGAATCGGACACCATGTTAAAGCTCAAATCAAAGTTCTGCAGGAACCAGATGGCAATCGTGGCTAGGAAAATAACAGTGAAGGCTCTCTGAAGGAAATCCTTCGCCTTGTCCCACAAAAGGTGGCCTACATTTTTTGCTCCCGGCATTCTGTAGTTAGGAAGCTCCATCACAAATGGAACTGCCTCCCCCTTAAAGGCTGTCCTCTTCATAATCAGGGCCATAAGAATTCCCATGATAATTCCAAACAGGTACAGGCCAATCATCACCAGCGCACCGTGCCTTGGGAAAAAGGCCGCTGTGAAGAAGGCGTAAATCGGCAGCTTGGCAGTACAGCTCATAAACGGTGTCAAAAGAATCGTCATTTTTCTGTCTCTCTCCGAGGGGAGCGTTCTGCTGGCCATAACGCCAGGCACAGTACAGCCGAAGCCTACCAGCATTGGCACAATACTTCTTCCGGACAGTCCCAGCTTTCGCAGAAGCTTATCCATAATAAAAGCTACCCTGGCCATGTATCCGCTGTCCTCTAACAGGGACAGGAAGAAGAACAGTGTTACAATAATCGGCAGGAAGCTTAACACGCCTCCTACCCCGTTAAAAATACCGTCAATGACCAGGGAATGTACCACGCTGTTTACATGAGCTGCCGCCATGGCCCTGTCAGCTATTTCTGTGAGGGCTGTAATTCCAGATTCCAGAACCCCCTGTAAAAAGGCTCCGATCACATTAAAAGTCAGCCAGAATACAAGTCCCATAATACCGATAAAGGCAGGAATTCCTGTATACTTTCCAGTGAGAAACCGATCCATTTTCCGGCTTCTCGCCCTCTCCCTGCTCTCCCGCGGCTTAATCACTGTGCTGTTGCATACCTCCTCAATGTAGTCAAACCGCATCTGGGCCACCGCAGCCGCCCGGTCCATGCCGGTCTCTTCCTCTGTCTGGCCTGCTATTTCTCCCAGCACCCGTTCTTCATTCTCTGTCAGCTTCAGCTGCTTAATGAGTTCCTGATCTCCCTCCATAACCTTGCTGGCTGCAAAGCGCAGAGGAATCTGAGCGTTCGCTGCATGATCTTCAATCAGGTGCATTACAGCGTGAATTCCTCTGTGAATTCCCTCCTCTCTCCGGCAGAAATCGATCTCCAGAGGCCTCTCCTGATACTTGGCCACATGAACTGCATGGCGGATCAGTTCGTCGATTCCTTCTCCCTTAGCAGCCGAAATCGGAATAACGGGAACTCCCAGGGCTTCCTCCATCTCATTGACCAGGACAGAGCCCCCGTTCTCCCACAGCTCGTCCATCATATTGAGGGCCACCACCATGGGGACTCCCAATTCCAGAAGCTGCATCGTCAGATAGAGATTTCTCTCAATATTGGTCGCATCCACAATATTGATAATTCCCTTCGGCTTCTCCCTGATAACAAATTCCCTTGTCACAATCTCCTCACTGCTGTAGGGAGACATGGAGTAAATACCCGGCAGATCTGTAATCAGCGTATTGTCGTATCCCTTAATCACGCCGTCCTTCCTGTCTACTGTCACTCCCGGAAAATTTCCTACATGCTGCTTGGAGCCTGTCAGCTGATTAAACAGCGTCGTCTTTCCGCAGTTCTGGTTCCCCACCAGGGCGAAGGTAAGAGTCTCTCCCTCCGGCAGGGGATTTTCATCCTTCCTGCTGTGAAACCTTCCGCCCTCTCCGTAGCCTGGATGATGCTTTTCCGCCCTCTGCTTTCCATGAAACGGCTGTTTTGTCTCCTTAGGCGGATGAGCCTCGCTGATCTCAATATTTTCTGCATCTGCCAGCCGGATTGTCAGCTCGTAGCCGTGGATCCGAAGTTCTACCGGATCTCCCATGGGAGCGTATTGTACCACTGTTACCTCTGTTCCCTGGATCAGCCCCATATCCAGGAAATGCTGGCGCAGGGCACCGCTTCCGCCTACTGCGCGGATGGTGGCTGTATTTCCAATCTGAAGTTCACTCAGTTTCATCTGTATCACCTTTTCTTCTAGTTAGTTCCAACTTACCATTCGATATCATAATACAGATTTTTTATTTTTTCAAGTAAGAATCGAAAAAAAGAAGAACGGAAATCTCCGTTCTCCCTGATTCATACTCTACTGCTCTTTGTTTTTCTTCATCTCCTCCAGAATTTCCCCCAGAAGCTGCTCTGTTCCGCTATGGAACCTGTCTTCGATTTATATCATCTTCACTGGCTGTGTCTATTCCATCTTCACCATTCTGTATCCAACCCCCACATGAGTCTGGATGTACTGGGGAGAATCTTTGAAGCTGTTGATTTTCTTTCTCAAAGTGGCCATAAATACCCGGAGAGAGGTGATATCATCCGCCGAACTATTGCCCCAGATATTCTGCATAATAAAGGTATGAGTCAGCACCCTCCCTGCATTTTTGGCTAACAGGCACAAAAGCTTATATTCTATCGGTGTCAGGTGCAGCTCCTCACCGTCCAAATAAGCACAGCCTGCTGCGTAATCAATGCGCAGCGCTCCGTTTACGAATGAAGAATTTTCTCCTACTGCCTGATTCATTAAAACAGGCAGCCGCCTGGTGATGGCTCTCAGACGTGCCAGCAGTTCATCCACAGAAAAAGGTTTTGTCAGGTAGTCGTCTGCCCCGGCATCCAGAGCTTCTATCTTGTCCTTGTCCTCCGTTCTGGCGCTGATGACAATAATAGGCATATTAGACCAGGAACGAATCTTTCTTATCACATCCACACCACTCGTGTCAGGCAGCCCTAAATCAAGCAGCACAATCTCCGGATTGTGGGAGGACGCCTCCAGAACTGCCGTCGCTCCATTCATGGCTGTTAAATACCGGTATCCATGTGTTTTCAGAATCGTAGTAATTAAATGATTGACTGATTTATCATCCTCTACAACTAAAATAAGTGGTTTATTCATGCCACCGCACCTCCTCTGACGGCAATGTAAATGTAAAAACAGCTCCATGGGGAATGTGATCTGAAACAAAAATTTCCCCTCCGTGGGCCCTGACAATTGACTGGCACAAAGACAGGCCGATTCCGCAGCTGCGCCGGCTGTCTGCCACCTTGTTTTCCCCGCTGTAAAACATATCAAACACCTTCTTCTTCGCCTCGTCAGAAAGCCCGTCTCCATCATCAGCAACAGAAATCACTGCCTGATTTCCCTGCTTTTTCACGCTGATTTGAATATGTGAGCCCTGAGGCGTGTATTCCACCGCATTGTTGACAATGTTGATAATCACCTGGACAATCAGCCTGGAATCCATTTTAGCCAGCATAAACTCGTCCTCGTATTCCACTGTAATCTGATGTTCTCTGCTCTTTTTATTTACATGCTGGAGGGCCTCCGCCACCACGTCCTCAATTAAGTCCTCTGTCATATTCAGGTTCAGCTGTCCGCCCACCAGCCGCGTGATAGACAGCAGATTTTCCACTGTATTAATCAGCCAGAGAGAATCCTCGTAGATGTCTGTATACAGCTGTCGTTTCATCTCCTCATCCATATCTCCTCCCATAGACAGGAGGTTTCCGGCATTACCGGAGATAGAGGTAAGAGGAGTTCTCAAATCGTGGGAGATAGCCCGCAGAAGATTGGCCCGCAGCTGCTCATTCTGGGCCATCACTGCCGCTGCTTCTTTTTCCCGTATATGCTTTTCATTCTCGAGAGCTAAAGCGCACTCTCCCAGCACAGACAGCAGAATACTGCTCTCAAAAGCCTCCAGTGCAGATTCCCCCAGCACGATTCCCAGCACTCCATAGACATTTTCATTGACACGGATGGCCAGATACATGCACCGGGCATCTGAAAAGGTATCCGTCGAAGCCCCTGAATGTTTATTATTTTTAAAGGTCCATAAAGCCGCTTTCTGCTCCTTCTCAGAAAAACAGTTTCCAGCTTCTCTGTCGTCTCTGCCTGAAATAAAAAAGAACCTTGGCTCTCCCAGACTGCCGTTTTCCTCCGGATAAATCACAATATTACGGTTCAGCAGCTTCATCAGCTGGCTGGCTGTCACCTGAATAATATCATTCTTCTCTCTGGCCTGCTGCAAAAGTCGGTTTGTATCAAACAAAATTCTCGTTCGGAAGGCCACTCCTGCTGATTGTCTGACATGGCTTTTCAGCCTCATAACCAGAGAACCTGTAATAAAGGCTGCCAGAAACATCACTCCGAAGGTCAACGGGTATCCGGCATCATAAGCCTGCAGGGAAAAACGCGGTTCGGTAAACATAAAATTAAAAACCAGTACACTGACAACTGCAGAAATCAGGCTGTAAATCTGATTTTCAGTCACAAGTGCTGTCAAAAGCACACTTAGTACATAGATTGTAATAATGTTTGCCTCATCAATACCCAGGTTATAAAAGAAAAATCCAATCAGGCTGGCGGCAATTAAAAGACCTGCGCTCTTTAAAATATCTCTCACTGAAAAGACCAGCATGCCTGCGCCATCCTTCCCCTCTCTGTATCTGACCTTCTCAGAAACAGCATCCGGAATAATGTATACATCCAGATTCGGGGCATTTAAAATCAGTTTTTCTGTCATGGAAGGCCTTCCAGGAAAATGGTGTCTGGCAGCCGCGCTTCTTCCCATGACTATCTTGGTCACTCCCGACAGGCGGGCGAATTCAGCAATCTGAAAAGGAATATCATTGCTGTAAATTACCTCTATTTTAGCTCCCAGCTGCTCTGCCAGGCGGATGTTTTCTTGAAGGCGCTTTGTGCTCTCTCTGTCCCAGCGGGAATATTCCGGTGTTTTCACAAACAGAGCTGTAAAATTTCCATGAAATGCCTGGGCCAGTCTGGCAGCTGTACGGACAATCCTGGAGTTAGAAGGAGCTGCAGAAAGACACACTAAAATGTGCTCCTCTACAAAGGGATCCTCTCTTCTCTCTATCCCCCGCCTGTCTCCCAGACGATTAATCCGATCCGCGCAACGGCGCATGGCAATCTCCCGCAAAGCCGTAAGATTTTCCATAGAAAAATAGGCTGCTGCCGGAGGATTTTCCTCCCGTTTCTCATCGATCATGCCGCGATGCAGCCGATCCATCAGCTCCTGAGGTTCTATATCAATTAATTCTACCTGATCTGCCTGATCAAATACATCGTCCGGAATCCGTTCCTGAACAGAACATCCCATAACCTTTGCCGCAACATCACTGAGGCTTTCGATATTATGGGCGTTTACTGTAGTGTAAACGTCGATTCCTGCCTTCAAAAGCTCCTCCACATCCTGATACCGCCTGGCATGGCGGCGTCCTCTGGGATTAATACAGGCCAGCTCATCTACCAGAATCAGCTGAGGTCTGCGTAAAATTGCCGCATCCAGATCAAATTCCCCAGCAGCACTGTCCCCCTCTTCCTGCTTTCCCTCCAGATGCTCCAGCTTTTCTGCCAGTACGGAGGTTTCCGGCATGGTATGGGGAGCAATCGATCCAATCACTGTGTCCGTTCCCTTTTCCCTGGCCGCCAGAGCGGCCTGGAGCATGGCGTAGGTCTTTCCCACACCTGCAGCATACCCGAAAAAAATCTTCAGATGTCCTCGTTTCTTTTCCATTACCGTCAGCTCCCTGCTTTCCTCTGATTGACTGCCTTATCCACAATTTTTCTAAATATGAAAGCACTTTTGCACATCCTTAATTCTTCCCAGCACCAGCATGGTATTTTCAGAGGATAGAAGCGTATCTGACGTAATATTCAGCTGCATCACACCGTTGTGCTTTAATGCCATTATATTAATATTATACTTATTTCTCACATCAATCTGCCCAATGGTCTTTCCAAACCACTCTCTGGGAATAGACACCTCAAAAATCGCGTGCTCGCCGTCCAGCTCCACATAGTCGAAAATGTGATCCGAGCTATAGCGCATCGCCGTCCACTCCCCCAGCTGGCGTTCCGGGTAAATTACCACATCAGCTCCATTCTTCAGCAGAAATTTTCTCTGCCTGTCTCTGGATGCCCTTGATACTACAAAGGCAGCCCCCATCTCCTTCAGCAGAGAGGTCGTTTCCAGGGAACTCTGGAAATTGTCTCCAATCGCCACCATGCAGACGTCATAATTACGAACTCCCAGAGAGCTGATAAAATCTTCGTCCGTAGCGTCTCCTATCTGGGCATTCGTCACATAGGGAAGCACTGCCTCCACCCGTCTTTCATCTATATCCACCGCCATAACCTCATGGCGAAGCTCACTCAGCTTTCTGGCTATATGGCGTCCAAACCGCCCCAGACCAATCAGTAAAATAGATTTCATAATAATGCGTACTCCTTCCAGATTTTATCCAGATATGATTTTTACGCTTTATTATATCTTTAAATATATTAAATCGGTGTTAGTTTGTAAAGAAAAGTATTAAGATTGTATAAAGAAACCTTTCAGCTTTACTCCTGCCTCGTTGAGCATAGCGATGAGAAGGCTGTACTCAAATTCAGCGACAGGCCTTCTCTCCTCCAGAAAAATCCCCATGACTGCGTGAACCTGCTCTTCATCCTGAACAGGCAGGTACATGGCCATAGCGTCTGGCAGCGTATGAGTACAGGCCCCTGCCCGGCGGCGGTTTGAGGCCACCCACTGAGCCACCCCCTTTTCCTGGACATTTACGCACCGTTTCAGTTCCTCCGGTTCCATGCCCTTTCTTGGGAACAGAAGAGGCTCTCCCACCGCTCCGTCTTTCCTGACAGGATAGAGCAAAATGGACAGATTTAACAGCTTTCCCGCCTGCAAAGCCGCCTGTCTCCACACATCCTCTCTTGTTCTGCACCGTCTGAGCTTCTGGCTGTTTTCCAGAAGGATCCCCGTGCGATAGGCAGTTTTGCTGATTTCCATATTCTGCCGCTTCAGCTTTCCAGTGACAGTGGCCGTAAATAATCCGGCCAAAAACAACATGAGAAAAGTGAGGGGATACGCCTGATCACAGGCTTTCAGGCTGTACAGAGGCTCTGTAAAGAAAAAATTAAATAAAATAACGCTGAACAAAGCTGAATACAGGGCGCACAGCTTCCGGCTGGCTGCGTAGGAAGCAAGCAGAACCCCCATCAGATAAATCATAATCGTATTGGCTTCTGAGAACACAAACATCCGGAGTATCAGGGCCAGCGCCGTAGCTGCCAGCATAATCGCTGTGGCCGCCGCCAGATCAGCCGCACATTTTTTCCAGCTTTCCTGCCTTTTTTCAGCGCTTTTTCTGGGATGCCAGCGCTTTGTCTGCCTTATATCCGGAATAATATATACGTCAATATTCGGCGCCATGTAAGTCAGCTTCTCCAGAAGCTCTGAGCGGTACATGGGCCGCATGGTAAAATGGTTGGTTCTGCCCAGCACAATTTTCGAGACATTGCTGACAATGGCATACTGGGCAATCTGGGCCGCCACTTCAGAACCAAACACCGTCACTATCTTCGCTCCCAGAAGCTTCGCTAACTCCATGTTGTTTCTGAGAGCCGCCTTCGTCTTTTCCCCTGCCTCCTGGGTAGCCAGCGTCTCCACGCATAGCCCTGTCAAAGTTCCATGAAAGGCGTCTGCCAGGCGGGAGGCAGTTCGTATCACCTTGGCGCTGGAGGGCGCCGCCGTGATGCAGACCAGAATGTGTTCTCCTGTGTGATAATCCTGGCGCTCCAGCAGGCTTCTCTCCTCCTCGGCAATCCGATTGACACGATCCGCGCATCTTCGCAGGGCAATCTCCCGGAGAGCCACCAGCTTTTCTCTTCGGAAAAAATTCTGAAGCGCCCGATCCGCCTGCTCCTTCCGGTAGATTTTCCCCTCCTTCATCCGCTCGATCAGCTCTTCCGGTTCAATGTCAACCACTTCCACCTGATCCGCGTGGTCGAATACCGTATCTGGAATCCGTTCCCGCACATCGATATGGGTAATACTTCCCACCAGATCGTTAAGACTCTCCAAATGCTGAATATTCAGAGTTGTGTAAACGCTGATTCCGGCCCGCAGAAGCTCCTTCACATCCTGATACCGCTTTTCGTTTCTGCAGCCTTTGCAGTTGGTGTGGGCCAGCTCGTCCACCAGAATCAGCTGCGGTTTCCTCTTTAAAGCCTCATCCAAGTCAAATTCCCTAAGCTTTAAGCCCTTGTAATCTGCCATCATGGGCGGCAGCATTTCCATCCCCCCGGTCAGAGCCTGGGTGGCCGGCCGAGCGTGAGGCTCTATATAGCCGGCCGCCACATCTATCCCGTGAGCCTTCGCCTCGTGAGCAGCTTCCAGCATAGCGTAGGTTTTTCCCGAACCGGCCGCGTAGCCCAGGAAAATTTTGAGACGCCCTCTTGTCTTCTTTTCCTGTTCCCGTTCCTCATATTTCAGGCGCTTTAAGAACTGTTCTGAATCAGGTCTCTCCTCCTCCATGGCCTTCTCCCCTTCTCTTTCATTCTGTGGCATACTAACTGCCCTGTACCGCGTTCTGCCGCTTTAAATCATTCCCATGGCTCTCGCAATGGCTAAATTACATTTTAATACATTGACTCTCTCCTCGCCGAATACTCCGAGAGCCTTTCCCCCTGTGTTCTCCTCCACAATCCGGGAAACCTCTTCCTCGCTGAGTCCTGAGTGCTCTGCCACCGCCGGAATCTGTACTCTGGCTGCCTCCGGGCTGATGTGGGGATCCAGTCCGGATCCTGAGGCTGTTAAAAGATCCGCTGGAACGTCCTCTGTCTTTACTCCTGGATGAGAGGCCAAAAAGCTGTCTAAATCCTTCTTTATCCTGGCC